>Ga0118677_10008086_pt1 | contig 17025 bp, 14 predicted proteins | sample AliMusrvi5mmetaG_FD_86154 | JGI IMG/M metagenome (GOLD analysis project Ga0118677, IMG submission 86154) | reverse complement strand
ATGATATGTTCTGTTTTTCATATACTTACAAATACAATGTTTCGGTGCGCTGCACCTCTGGTTTTATGTGTATGATAAATTTCTACAAATAGGTCGGTGCTCTGCACCTTTATTAGGGACAGAGTCCTGTTATATAGTTAGTATTTAACGTTATATATTTTCATTTGGTGCAGAGCACCGTAATATCCAATTGATTATTTTAAAAATCAACTCCTGCTTATACCGAACTCAGGTTATTAGTTCAGGTTAAAGCACAAACTAACATAAGGAAACGTAAAATAAACCGAATTATTTCTTTCCTGCAATGACATTCTTTGTGCAAAGATAATGTTTTATATTCTTTACCGAACTTTCACAAGTAATATAAATGATTGATATACAACAAAAAAAGCAATATATTTGTTTAGCAAATCCGCTGACAATCAATAACTTTATGTCGCTAAAAAACACAATTAATATGTTGCAACACGAGGACAAAATAATACTTTCAGATATAAATGACTTTTTACTACAAATAAAAAAGTAAAAAAAATTTAGGTTTCTTGAGCTACTTTGACATTTTCGGGCAAACAATTTGGCTTTCCACAGGTAGTAAATTTAGGTTATCGCACAGAACTATATGGTTGAAAAAAAAATTCTATTTTTGCACAATAGATGCAACGTTTCAAACACAAACAGCATCTACTATTTAACATGTGAATGAAACAAAACTTTTAGTTGTAAATGATTGTTTCTATATTGGCTTAATACTCATTTATCTTATTAAATTTAAATTGATTAGCATTATGAAAAAGATTCTTTTCGGTCTGTTGGTTCTTGTGTTTTTAGTGGCCTGTAATCTAAATGAGGACGACAATCAGATTCAGACTAACTACACCAGCATAGCCACAGTTCAAAATCTAAATGCAAATTCCGGATTTTATTTTAGACTTGACAACAACGATTTGATGTGGGTGACAAAAACAAATTTCCCTTCCTACAGACCAAAAACCGGTCAGCGCATTATTGCCAACTATGATATTTTATCGGTGAATAACGGTAATGCATTATACAACCACAAAGTTATTCTGAATGACGTGTATGAAGTGCTAACCAAAGGAATTTTCAATGTAACCCCCGCCACTGAGGACAGCATTGGTAACGACCAGGTGGAAATACTCGACATTTGGATTGGCAGTCATTTCCTGAATTTCGAATTTGTGTATCCTGGCTATAACAAAATCCATTTTATCAACTTGGTGGCTGATACAGCAAAAAACAAAACCTATACCGACGGAAAATTACATCTTGAATTCCGACACAATGCCAACAACGATTACCCACAATACAACCGTTGGGGTGTGGTATCATTCGACATCAGTTCACTTCAGGCAGATGCCATAGGCGATTCGGTAAACATGGTGATTCACACCAAAGAATATGACACACCAAGCCTGAAGAGCTACAATATTACCTATAAATTCGGCACTAACACTTCTCCTGCAGCTGTAATTAAACGGATTGCAATACCCAAAAATGTGGATATTATTCACTGACATGGTTTTTGATTTTACAAAGTCCAATCTTAAAAGGGGGTTGGACTTTTTTTTATATTGTTTAAAACAACTGAACGTATTACTTCAAAAGTTAGAATTCAACCACATAGAATTCACATAATGACATAGCAGAATATTGAACAGCTATTTCGAAAACATATTGAAACATAGTTATTCTCACAATTAGATGGCTACGTATTCTATGTCAGCTTAAAAATATGTGGAACTATGTCACTATGTAAAACTATTTGTTTCGAAATATGACGACAGCAATTGAATTCCAACAACAAGAATTTCTATTAAAAAAATGGTATAACCAATCACTTTTTTTCTATCTTTGTATTTTACACTACTTAAAAACGAAATTACTATGAAAGCTCTTGAACCCGTTGCATTGTGGAAATTCTTCCACGAAATTACCCGGATTCCACGTCCGTCGAAAAAGGAAGAACAAATGATTGCATACCTGAAAGCTTTTGCAGAAAAGCATAAGCTGGAAATAAAGATGGATGCAGTAGGAAATGTGCTGATTTGCAAACCGGCAACCAAAGGGTACGAAAATCGCAAAAAAGTGATTCTTCAGTCACACATGGATATGGTTTGTGAGAAAAACAGCGACGTAGATTTTGATTTCGAGACCGATCCCATCCAAACCTATATTGAAGCTGATTGGGTAAAAGCACAAGGAACAACGCTTGGTGCTGATAATGGTATCGGCATGTCGATGATGCTGTCCGTACTTGCGTCGAATAAACTAATGCATCCAGCACTGGAATGCCTGTTTACTGTGGACGAAGAAACCGGATTGACCGGTGCATTTGCATTGGAACAGAAGTTTCTGAGCGGAGAAGTACTGATAAACCTTGATTCGGAAGACGATGGAGAAATTTTCGTAGGCTGTGCCGGTGGCATTGACACCACAGGCGAACTAACATACAAGCCGACAAAAATATCCGAAAAGCATTTTGCGTTTACAGTATCGGTAAAAGGACTCAAAGGTGGTCATTCCGGCGATGATATTGACAAGGGACTTGGTAATGCGAATAAAATCCTGACCCGCTTTTTATGGACACTGAATAAAAAGACAAACCTGCATATGCACAGTATAGATGGCGGTAATCTCCGCAATGCCATTGCGCGTGAAGCCGTGGCTATAGCTTCAGTTCCCTGGATGGAAAAAGAGAATGTGCGCGTTCACTTCAATCTTTTCGTTGTAGATATGGAAAACGAAAAAGGAAATGTGGAACCTAACATGAAACTGGAACTTGAATCGGAACCATTACCCGAAACTGCTCTCGACAAAAAAACATCTGATGCTTTATTAGATGTACTTTATGCCTGTCCGCACGGTGTAATTGCCATGAGTCAGGAGATGCCCGGTCTGGTGGAAACGTCCACTAATCTGGCTTCGGTAAAAATGAAAGATGGCAACAAAATAGTGATTACCACCAGCCAGCGCAGCTCTGTAGAATCGTCGAAACACGACATTGCCAACGAGGTGGAAGCAGTGCTTTCACTTGCCGGTGCAACCGTGACAAGTGGCGATGGCTATCCGGGCTGGAAACCGAACCTGGATTCAGACATTCTGAAAACAGCACAGGAATGTTATAAAAAACTTTTTGGTGCAGAACCGAAAATCCGTGCCATACATGCCGGTTTGGAATGCGGGCTCTTCCTCGAAAAATATCCGTTTCTGGATATGATTTCTATTGGACCGCAAATGTATGGCGTGCATTCACCGAACGAACGCCTGAGTATTTCTTCCACGCAAAATTGCTGGAAATGGCTGGTGGAGATTCTGGCTGCACATGATTAATTTTATTCAACTTTAGAAAAGTTTATCGAGAAGAAATGAAGAAACCAAATAAGCGAAAAATTATCAACGATCCGGTTTTCGGGTTTATCAATATCCCGAACGATTTCTTGTTCGACATCATACAACATCCCTATTTTCAACGAATGAGCCGCATCAAACAGTTGGGGCTTTCGTCGTTCGTTTACCCCGGCGCACAACACACTCGCATGCAGCACTCAATCGGTGCCATGCACTTGATGGGTGAAGCCATTGCCCAGTTACGGCAGGAAGGAAACGATATTTCGCAGGCTGAAGCAGAAGCAGTACGGGCATGTATTCTGCTACACGACATAGGCCATGGACCATACTCACATAACTTAGAGCAAAGTTTGGTAAATGGGGTGAGCCACGAAGAAATTTCACTTTGGATGATGCAAAAAATCAATCGCGAGCTGGACGGCAAACTGGAAATGGCACTGGAGATTTTCACCAATGTATATCCCAAAAAGTTCCTTCACCAACTTGTATCAAGTCAACTAGACATGGATAGGCTTGATTACCTGAGTCGCGACAGCTTTTTTACAGGGGTGAGCGAAGGAATAATTGGTTCTGCACGTATCATTAAAATGTTGAACGTCAATAACGATCAACTTGTAATTGAAGCCAAAGGAATTTATTCCATAGAGAAATTTCTGGTAGCCAGACGATTGATGTACTGGCAAGTTTATTTGCATAAAACATCCGTAGCTGCCGAAAAGATGCTAATGAATATCCTGAAACGTGCCAAAGAACTGGCGAGTCTAAATGTGGAACTTTTTGCCTCTCCTGCTTTGTATTATTTTCTTTATAATGAAATTAACAAAAGCTCTTTTGAGAAATCCGAAGAAGCACTGGAACATTTTGCCATGCTGGACGACTCGGATGTTATTTGCGCCATAAAAGTATGGTCGTCGCACACTGACTTTGTATTATCAACATTATGCAAAGCATTCACCAACAGAAAGTTGTTCAAAGTAGAAATTGGCACAGAGCCTATTAATAATGAAAAAAGAAATAATCAACTCGCACAATACATTGAATATTTTAACGTTAATATTCACGAAGCGTCCTATTTTATGGGCGAAGAAATTGTGAGTACAGATACCTACAGCCCCGAAGATGACAACATTAACATTTTATATAAGGACGGGACGGTAAAAGATATTGCTGATGCTTCGGACATGTTGAATATTACAGTATTAACCAAAAAAGTAGAGAAACATTATTTCTGTTTCTACCGAATTTAAATAGCATATATTTAGAAACTGTTTAAAAAATAAATCTTAAATTGGTTTTCAATTATTTTTTAGGCTAGTTGTGGCTTTGCATTTTGAAAAATAGCGGGCTATTTGAGAAAAGCAAAGGTGCAAATAGACAAAAAAGAATGAAAAACAATAAGATAGTTGCCGCTTCGAAAAATCAGGAACCTATATTCTTCTGGAAAACAGTCACTATTATATATTAACGTTTATTTTTAAACAGTTTCTTAATTAATAATACCATAAAACAAGTCTAGTTTTAATCCTTTATTATGGTTAATTGGAAATAGTTTAGTACTTTTGCAACCAAATTTTTTTCATATGAAGTTTACGGCTCAACAAATTGCAGATTTTTTAGGTGGTGAGATACAAGGCAATCCCACGGTAACAGTAAGTGACTTCTCTAAAATTGAAGAGGGAAAACCGGGAACGTTGAGTTTTTTGTCGAACCCAAAATACAGCCACTACATTTATGACAGTCTTGCAAGTATTGTTCTTGTCAATAAAGATTTTCTACCGGAGCGTGAAGTTCAGGCTACCCTAATTCGTGTACATGATGCATATCAGGCATTAGCCACTCTTCTCTCGATTGTTGATCAGGCCAAACCGAAAAAAACAGGCATTTCAACTTTAGCATATATTTCAACTACCGCTGAAATTGGCGAAAACGTATATATTGCCCCGTTCGTTTACATTGGCGAACAGGTAAAAATAGGGAAAAGCTCTATGATTCATGCACATACCAGTATTGAAGATGGGGCCAAAGTTGGTGAAAATGCAATATTATACTCGGGGGTAAAAGTATATTATAATTGTGTCATTGGTGCTAACTGCATATTACATTCCGGTTGCGTAATTGGTTCGGATGGATTCGGATTTGCACCAACTCCTGATGGTTCCTACAAAAAAATCCCTCAAATGGGGAATGTAATATTGGAAGACGATGTAGAAATCGGTGCAAACTCGGTTGTAGACAGAGCCACCCTGGGCAGCACGATTATTCGCAAAGGCGTTAAAATTGATAACCTTGTACAAATTGCCCATAACGTAGAAGTAGGAATAAATACCATCATTGCCGCACAAACAGGTATTTCGGGCTCCACCAAGCTAGGCAAACAGTGTACACTAGCCGGACAGGTTGGTATTGCCGGTCATTTACAAATAGCCGACGGCACTATTTTTGGTGCACAAACCGGCGTTCCGAATTCAGTCAAAACACCAAATCAGATACTGCAGGGTTACCCTGCGGTTCCGATTATGAACTTTCAGAAATCAGCAATAGTCCATAAAAATCTACCTGAACTACAGAAATTGATTTATGCTATGCAAAAACGAATAGAAGAATTAGAGAGAAAAGTGGTATAATCTTCAGTTTTCAATTTACAATTATCAATATTTAATATAAAACAATTTACTTGTAACTAATAACTCGTAAGTTGCAATCAATAAAAAGAATGTCGAATCAAAGTACAATTAAACAAGCCTTTACGCTAACAGGAAAAGGTTTACACTCGGGATTGGAAATTTCGTTAACTTTTCTTCCGGCTCCAGAAAACCACGGTGTAAAAATTAAACGAATTGATTTACCGGAACAGCCAGTAATGGACGCAGTAGCCGAATACGTTACCGAGACAACGCGCGGAACAGTTTTGAAAAAAGGCGAAATGCAAGTTAGCACCGTAGAACATGCTTTATCAGCACTTTATGCCCTTGGAGTTGACAACTGTTTGCTGGAAGTAAATGCGCCCGAATTCCCAATTTTGGATGGAAGTGCCAAATATTATGTGGAGCAAATTCAACAAGTTGGCATTGACGAACAAAAAGCCGAAAAAGATTACTTTATCGTTCGTAAAAAGATAGAATACAGCATACCCGAAACAGGAGCCAAAATAACAATATTACCCGATAATATTTTCAGTGTTGATGTACATATTGGATTTGACTCACCGGTACTTAATAATCAGTTTGCTACACTGGCTTCGCTTGAAGATTATACTACTGAGATTTCAAATGCACGCACGTTTGTTTTCGTCCGTGAAATTGAGCAATTGGTGAAACTGAACCTGATAAAAGGTGGTGACTTAAAAAATGCCATAGTCATTTATGACAAACAGGTTTCGCAGGAAGATTTTGATAATCTGGCGGAATTAATGCACCAGCCACACCAGGATGCTACCAAACTAGGCTACCTGAATGGTGGCGTGAAATTTCCAAACGAACCTGCCCGCCACAAACTGCTGGATGTAATCGGAGATTTAGCCCTAATTGGAAAACCTATTAAAGGAAAAGTAATCGCTACTTATCCGGGACATAAAATCAACACCGATCTGGCAAAACAAATTCGTAAAGACATTAAAAAACTGGAAGTTCAGGCACCGGTTTACGATGACACAATTGCACCTATACTGGATGTGAATGCTATAAAGAAACTATTGCCACACCGCTGGCCGTTTCTGTTGGTAGACAAGGTTATTGAAATAAAACACAAAGTAATTGTAGGCGTAAAAAACGTTACTGCCAACGAAACTTTTTTTATGGGACATTTCCCCGAAGAACCCGTAATGCCGGGTGTACTGATTGTTGAAGCAATGGCACAAACGGGTGGTTTGTTGGTACTCAGCAGCATTGAAGAGCCGGAACGTTATTCAACCTACTTCCTAAAAATTGACAATGTAAAGTTCCGCAACAAAGTTGTTCCGGGAGACACTTTGGTTTTCAGACTTGAAATGCCGGAAGAAATGCGCCGCGGTTGTGCCATCATGAAAGGTTATGCATTCGTAGGTGGCAAAATTGTGGCCGAAGCCGAATTTATGGCTCAGATTGTAAAAAATAAATAATCAGTCAATTAGATAATTAGTTTAGAAAACACCTGACTTTAAAAGAAAAGCAACAAAATAATAAACCTAAAAAACGAAAATGAAACAGCCTTTAGCATATATTCACCCGGATGCAAAAATAGCATCAACAGTAGTAATTGAGCCTTTTGTTACTATCGATAAAAATGTAGTTATCGGCGAAGGAACACAAATCGGATCGAATGTTACCATCCTGGAAGGTGTACGTATCGGGAAAAACTGCCATATTTTTCCTGGAGCTGTAATTGGAGCTGTTCCACAGGATTTGAAGTTCAAAGGCGAAGATACACTGGTTATTATTGGTGACAATACCACCATCCGTGAATTTGTTACCATCAATAGAGGAACAACTGCCAAAGGGAAAACAGTTATCGGAGATAATTGCCTCCTTATGGCTTATTGCCACGTGGCGCATGACTGCGTGGTAGGCAACAATGTGATTATGGCGAATGCCACACAGCTGGCAGGTGAAGTTGAAATAGATGATTTTGCTATCGTTGGCGGTGGATCATTAGTTCATCAATTCACCCGGATCGGTTCCCACGCAATGGTACAGGGCGGTTCTAAAATTGGTAAAGATGTACCTCCGTTTATTACAGCCGGTCGCGAGCCGTTGTCGTACGCTGGTATCAACTCTATCGGATTACGTCGCCGTGGTTACACCAACGAGCAAATACGTGATATTCAGGATGTATACCGCTACATTTACTTATCAGGGATGAATACAACTCATGCTGTGGAACGTATACAGGCAGAGCTTCCTGCAACAAAAGAACGCGATGAAATTCTACTGTTTATCAAAAATTCGCCACGCGGAATCATTAAAGGATACTTTGAATAAATGGTCTCTAAATTCCCCAAGGGGGACTTGCAGAATTTTTAATTTATTTGACAAAAGAAATGCTCCTACAAAGTATTTCAATAAATTTAAAACATTATATCTAAGCTCTTAAAATCCCCCTTGGGGGATTTAGGGGCTTTTAATTAACTCAGTTTATGGAAGATATTGAAGAAGCACCCAAGAAAAGTCTGAACTTCATAGAGGTATTTGTAGAGCAGGATTTGAAAGAAGGTAAAAATAACGGACGAATTCAGACACGTTTCCCGCCGGAGCCAAACGGTTACCTGCACATTGGTCATGCTAAGGCAATCTGCCTTGATTTTGGCATTGCCAAAAATTATGGCGGTGTTTGTAATCTTCGTTTCGACGACACCAATCCGGTAAAAGAAGACGTTGAATATGTCGATTCCATTCAGGAAGATATTCAATGGCTCGGATACAAGTGGGCAAACATTTATTATGCTTCCGATTATTTTCAACAGTTATGGGATTTGGCTGTAGAACTTATCAAACAGGGAAAAGCATATATCGACGAACAATCGGCCGAAACCATTGCCAAACAAAAAGGCTCACCTACCGTGCCGGGAACTGAAAGCCCATACCGCAACCGCCCTATTGAAGAAAACCTGACTTTGTTCAATAAAATGAACACCGGTGAAGTTCCTGAAGGCGCTATGGTATTGCGTGCCAAAATAGATATGGCTTCGTCCAACATGCATTTCCGGGATCCGTTAATGTACCGCGTTATCAATTCCCATCCGCATCACCGCACCGGTTGGACATGGAAAGCCTACCCCATGTATGATTATGCTCACGGACAATCGGATTATTTCGAAGGCGTTACACATTCACTATGTACATTAGAATTTGAAGTTCATCGTCCGCTTTACGACTGGTTTATCGATCAGTATAAAGATTCAGACTATCGCCCACGGCAAATAGAATTTAACCGATTGAACCTGACTTACACCGTCATGAGCAAGCGCAAAATGCTTCAACTCGTACAAGAAGGACTGGTAAGCGGTTGGGACGATCCACGCATGCCGACAATCTGCGGATTGCGTCGCCGTGGCTATTCTCCAGAATCCATTCATAACTTTATTGATAAAATCGGTTATACCAAATTTGAAGCGCAAAACGATATAGGTTTGCTGGAACACTCGGTACGCGAATGCCTGAATAAAACAGCTACCCGTGTAAATGCAGTAATTGATCCGGTGAAACTAATTATTACCAACTATCCCGAAGGACAAGTGGAAATGATGGAAACAGTAAATAATCCGGAAGATGAATCGGCAGGAACACGTGAAATTGCTTTTTCACGAGAGTTGTATATGGAACGCGATGACTTTATGGAAGATGCACCCAAGAAATTCTTCCGCATGACCCCGGGACAAGAAGTGCGACTGAAAAGTGCCTATATCGTAAAATGTACCGGCTGTAGAAAAGATGCTGACGGCAACATTGAAGAAATTTATGCCGAGTACGATTCTCAAACTAAAAGTGGAATGCCTGAATCAAACCGTAAGGTAAAAGGAACTCTTCATTGGGTATCGGCAGCACATAGCCTGCCTGCAGAGGTTCGTTTATACGACCGTCTGTTCAGCGTCGAAAACCCATCGGCTGACGAACATGATTTCCGCGATTTGCTAAATCCAAATTCCTTGAAAGTATTGACAAATTGCCAGATAGAAGCTTCGCTGAAAAATGCCAAACCAATGGATCACTTCCAGTTCCAACGTATCGGTTACTTCAACGTGGATTTAGATTCTACTCCCGACAAGTTGATCTTCAACCGTACTGCTTCGTTGAAAGACAGCTGGGCGAAAGAACAGGGGAAATAATTAACTAGATATTTTTTAAGAACTTAAATAAACCGTTGCAATTTTGTAACGGTTTATTTTGTTTAAATACAACGCATCTTTACTCACAAAATGTATAAAGGCCTGAAATATATAAATTGCCTTTTCTTGATTATTAATTGCAGAGATTGCTTTATCATTATCACTATCATTTATTCCATGCTTTCATAATGGTTTTGTAATACAATTCACATAAACCTGAAATACTTATATGGTTCCTTTGTAACAGATAAATATTAAACTTGTTTATGAATCAATATAAGATATTAGTGGTTGATGACGAAGAAGATTTGTGTGAGATTCTTCAGTTTAACCTTGAAAATGAAGGATATAAAGTAGATGTAGCCTATTCTGCAGAAGAAGCCCTGAAAAAAGATCTTCTCAGATATAACTTGTTACTACTTGACGTTATGATGGGCGAAATATCTGGCTTCAGAATGGCTCGCATGCTTCGTGAAAACTTCCGGACAGCGAAAATTCCCATAATATTTTTGACAGCCAAAGATACTGATAATGACAAACTAACCGGTTTTGCGTTGGGAGCTGAAGACTATATTGCCAAACCATTCTCCATCCGTGAAGTAGCAGCACGAATAAAGGCTATTTTCCGGCGTTTTGAAGCCATGCAACCCGAAGCGCAGACCTACATATTATTTGAAAGTCTGGGGCTGGACTTATCTAAGAAAAAAGTGCTGCTTAACAACGTGGAAATATCCTTCACCAAGAAGGAATTTGAAATTCTAAAATTGTTTCTGGAAAACCGGAATCGGGTTTTTACACGCGAGGAAATACTATCCAGAGTCTGGTCGGACGAAGATGGTGTGCTAAATAGAACCATCGATGTAAATATCAACCGATTACGCAAAAAGATCGGACCTTATGAAAAAAATATCGTTACCCGTCTGGGTTATGGATATTGCTTTGAAGGATAAAAAGAGACCCCCAACCCCTAAAGGGGAGTGAATCCCCAACTATACAAATTGAGAGTTCTATATACAATAATTGTATTCTTTTTTCTTGTTAATCAGTGGATTAATGCTCAAAAAGTTGGGCTGGTACTGAGTGGTGGTGGTGCCCCCGGAATAGCCCATATTGGTGTACTAAAAGCGTTGGAAGAAAACGATATTCCCGTTGATTATATCACGTCCACATCCATAGGTGCCATTGTGGGTGGCATGTATGCCATTGGAATGACTCCTGACGAGATGATACGTTTCCTCAAATCGGAAGATTTCAAACGCATGGAAAACAGCGAAACAGCGACCGCCGACCAATATACCTATTTTAAAGCCGATTCAAAAGCGGAAATTATCGGGTTTGATATTGATCCTACACATCTATCTGACTTGCAACTGCCAACCAATTTAATTACACCGCACGAAATGAATTATGCATTCGTGCCTCTTTGTGCACAGGCAACGGCCTTATGCAGAAATAACTTCGACAGTCTGTTTGTGCCGTTCAGGTGTGTTGCATCGGATGTTTATACTAAAAAAGTGGTGATATTCAGTCGCGGCAACCTGAGTGATGCCATTCGGGCCTCCATGACTTTTCCATTTATGTTTAAACCACTCGAAATAAACAATCGTTTGCTTTACGACGGCGGCATTTACAACAACTTCCCAACCGATGTAATGCGTACTGATTTCAGTCCTGATTATATGATAGGCAGTGTAGTGGCTTATAATCCGCCTAAAGCCGACAAGCGGGATATTGGCATGCAGCTTCAAAACATGATTATTCACCCGACGAATTATTTTATTTCGTCCTCTGACGGATTGCTACTGAATTTTGATTTAAAAAAATTTGATACTTTCGATTTCTCTAAAATAGATGAACTTGTGAAAATAGGTTATGATTCAACAATGGCAAATATGGAAGAAATCAAAACGCAGGTTTCCCGCAGGATGCCTCAGAAAGACCTCACCGAAAAAAGAGCCAAATTCAGAAACCGTTTTTCGAAGTTGGATTTCGGCGAAGTTACAATTGAAGGAATTGATGACAATGAAAAACCATATATTGAAAAATTCTTCCAGAAAGAAAAAAATACATTGACCCAAAAAGACTTCAAAAAGGCTTATTACAAGCTAATTTCTGATAACCGTTTTATTGAAATCATTCCCCGCCCCCATTTCAATGATACCACAGGGAAGTTTGATATAAAGCTGAATGTAGAAAAATACAACCCGCTAAAAATATCATTCGGAGGAAATATATCTTCTGTTATATCCAATCAGGCATTTATCGGACTCACTTATCAAACCCTTACAAAATGGGCGCAAACAAGCTATATCGACGGTCAGATAGGGAAGATTTACAACAGTTTTTCATGCGGAACACGCATAGAATTACCAACTGCAATAAATAGCTATATGAAACTTAATCTGGTTACACACAGGTTTGAGTTCGAGCCTGATAAAATCAGCCAGCATGAGAGTTATGGTAGCTTAAGTGTAGGTTTCCCTTTTTTAACGAAAGCCAAACTTGAGCTTGGAGCGAGTTATGGAGCATTGATTGATTATTACAATACGGATGTGAACAACGCAACAGGGGAAGACAAAAGTAGTTTTATTATTTATAATGCTTTTTGCCGGATAGAACGCAATTGCCTGAACAGCCTGATGTATCCTACTAAAGGATCTGATTTTTCAACATCAATTCACTATTTTAACGGAAATGAAAGTTTTTATTCATCAACAAACACTCAACTGAATTTCAACTACAAACAGAATGCATGGTGGCAATTCAAATTGAAATCAGACCGTTATTTTTCCATTTCAACTCATTTCACGCTGGGAACGTATGCTGAGTTAGTATATTCAACACGCAAATTAATTCAAAACTATACTGAATCAATCTTACAGACTCAGGCATTCCAACCTACTCCTTACACCCTTACAACTTTTAATAAAGCCTTCCGCACGAACCAATTTTCTGCCATTGGTTTGAAACCAATCTATAATTTCACAAATCAATTCCATCTTCGAACAGAAGTTTACTGTTTTGTTCCTTTTCAAACTATCACCCGCAACGCAGACAATTCAGCAGGTTATTCTAAACTTTTTTCTAAGCAATTTATGGTTGAATGTGCTCTGGTTTATAATTTCAAACTCGCCTCATCGGCAGTGTTTGCCAACTACAACTGCAATACTTGGAATGTAGGAGTAAATATCGGAATATTATTATTTAAACCTAAATTTACGGAATAACCTCATTTCAAAATATAAATATTAACACACAATCACTATAAACATATTATAAATAGACCATTAGAGCCAAATTAACGAACCTTAATCTTATGACAGACGTTATAAGATATATAAAACAAGCAACCTTTAATGTAAAACAAAATGGAAATTAAATGGATTATTGCTATCATTGCGGTTTGTGCTCTTGCTTTTATTCTTTATCTGGTTAAAAGGAATCAGAAAGATAAAGATGAAGTGGTAAAGTTTCTGAATGAAACTGAAGTAGAAGACAGGCCACAACCGAAAGAAAATGAAGAAGACTAACTGTCGGATTTATTTAAATATTGACATGGTTGTACTCCTAGCATGGATTGACTTTTCTAACCAAGGAGTAAACGGTGCATGATGTTTATTAAAATGCAATTGTCAAAATAGGAAAGCCGACTTTCACAAGTCGGCTTTTATTCGCTTAAAGAAGATAAATTAAGTATCTTCAAACACTACATAGCGACTAAAATAGTAGATTCTTCTGTCTCTAATCGTGTAAGTTCATACATAAAAACGGATTCGGCAGTATAAATCCAAAACTTGAACTCAAGCGTTTTATTGTAGATTGGAATAAATTCCAACAAGGTAAACAGATTGAAAAAGTTAGCTGAAACTCCGGCATCGGAACGCATGGCATCGTGTGCATTACATTCCTGCTCAATATGTGTAGGAACCATTAATACAGACTTTTGCAAATACATGGCCTCGCAAACTGACTCGAAACCTGCCGTAGTGGCATAACCTTTACATCCGGCCATATATTCCAGAAAAAGAGTATCAATAGTCAACTTGGAGCTATATTTTCACGAAACAAAAACTTTTTGATAGAAACCATCCACCTGAAGCGTATATGCTCCGGCTTCAATTCCTTTCACTGATATCCTGACTTGAGATTGATTATTGATAGACGATTTCAAGATACATTTTCCAGATAAATCATACAAGAAGAGGAAACCTCTTTGAACTTTAGAGAAGCGGACGTTTAATATGTCGCTGGCAGGATTTGGGTAAATTTTCATGTTGGTTGTATTTTAATTTTGAGGCAAAGATAAAACACAATTATTGACAGCGCATTTCAAAACCATTTCAAAACAGAGAAGAAAATAACAAGAAAGTATTACAGTCCAAAAGCCGGGAAGCAATAATTAGGATGAGTATATTGACCATACAAAAACTCATTTTGTCAACTATTTTCACCTTTTCTTTATTCTCCGTGTGCTATTTCTTACCTAATAATTTTGATACAGCATTGTAAAACGAATGACACGATTTCGTCAAGCCTCCAAACTACTTTTATATCGAAAATTACCGACCATGCTTGAGCAACTCTTATTACATATTTCAAAATATGGCTATTTGACCATTTTTTTATTGGTTTTTCTTCAAGAAGTTGGTGTACCCAATCCTATTCCCAACGAACTTGTGCTGTTATTTTCCGGCTACCTTTCTTTTACAGGAGCATTAAATGTTGGATTGGTTCTTCTGTGCGCTATTGCAGGCAATATATTGGGTAGTGCAATATTGTTTTTTGTATTCTACTACTTTGGGAAAATAATCATGAAGCTAAAGCCAAAATGGATACCGCTGCCCAAAAAGAAGTTTGAACGTATTTCGCACAAGATACGAGTTTCGAGAAATTCGGGTATTTTCATTGGTCGCCTCACTCCTTTTATTAAAGGTTATGTTTCAATATTGAGTGGTCTTACGCATATCGCACCTTCAAAATATGCAATTACGCTACTGTATACTTCCATTATTTGGGCGTTGGTATACGTTTCCTGTGGTTATTTAGCCGGACCTTATTGGAATATTATTATACGAAACAGTACTATAATTCAACACCTTGTATTGCTTATTGCAGCCTCTGCAATCGTTATTGTCATTCTTCTGCAAATATTTAAAAAAATAATATCAACATTACAAAGATGAAAATTTATAAAGTTTCCAAAACTCAATAAATATAAAGGAATTAGTGTTCAAGCCACGTTTATCGATCAAGTAGAATTATTAAAATCTAAGCCGATATAGAAGTTGTGGTCAATAACGAAGGCGATGGTGATATGTTTCTTAGATACTTATTCAGGCTTGAAAAAGGAAAAACAAAGGGCGCAAAATCTATGGTTCGATATACAAGAAATTGTTAGCTGACGTGTGTAGCTTTTCCCTTTGCTAATTCTTTCCTGGTTTGATTGCAAATATCTCAATTTTTTATTGATTTGAAATATCATGCAAACATACTTAGGCTTTATGCTGGGTCGTCCCGACCTAATGAAGCCTAAGTATTAGCGGTTCGGTGTTTGTTTTGTTGTTCGTCGTTTGTTGTTTTTTACGTCAGCTCTCTTTCGAGCTAAACTTTAATTACTTCGCTGGATTAAAGCTTAAAAGTCTGTTTATTTCACTTTCCACGCGAAGCGTTTTTCTTTTCTTCTAACTGGTTTTGTTTCTTTTCCTATAGGTTTAGTTCTTTTTCCAACTGGTTTAGTTCTTTTTCCTATAGGTTTTGTTCCTTTTCCTATAGGTTTTGTTCCTTTTCCTATAGGTTTTGTTCCTTTTCCTATAGGTTTAGTTCCTTTTCCTATAGGTTTAGTTCTTTTTTCAATTGGTTTAGTTCTTTTTCCTATAGGTTTAGTTCTTTTTCCAACTGGTTTTGTTCCTTTTCCAATTGGTTTTGTTCCATTTCCTATAGCTTTAGTCACTTTTCCTACAGGTTTTGTTCCTTTTCCTATAGATTTAGTTCTTTTTCCTACAGTAATCTGTTTTTCCCATCTTGTTTCCCCTACTTTTCAAATAGGAGTCTCTTGTTTACAGTCGTTTTCAAGCTGAAATACGGGGTCTATCCGAAAAATTATTGTAGCAAAGAAGGCTTCTTTGGTCACATCCAAAAAATTAATGTAGCCAAAGAAGGCTTCTTTCAACCCTTCAAAAAAATATTGTCGAAATATACTTTGGTATGTCCGTGAAAATAAACTTTGATGATTGACTTTGATGTAGCTACAGGAAAGAGATTGGGCTGCTCGGTTCTTTACTCGTTGAGCAAAGACTCCTTGGCTTTCTGTAATGCCACCTTTTCAGTATCCGAGATTTCCGGATAAGCCAAATCGAGTTTTTTTAATTCCGAGCAGATAATATTCCCTATCAGATAACGAGTGAACCACTTTTCATCCGCCGGAATAATAAACCAAGGTGCTGATTTTGTACTGGTATTTTTAATAGCATCTTCATAGGCCGATTGATAATCGTTCCAATAGGCTCTTTCTTTCAAATCGGCAGATGAAAACTTCCAGTTTTTCTTTGGATCGTCTATTCTATCAAGAAATCGTTTCTTTTGCACATCTTTGGATACATGAAGGAAGAATTTCAGTATGGTGGTATCATTCTCACTAAGGTTTTTTTCAAACCGACAAATCTGTTTGTATCTGTCCTGCCAAAACGATTTGTCAATGTCTTTCAGTGACTTAATGTTGCTATGTTTCTCATTCAACACAAACTCGGGATGAACCTTTGTCACCAGCACATTTTCATAATGGGAACGGTTGAAAATACCTATTTCACCTTTTACCGGCAATGCGATATAATGCCTCCATAAAAAATCGTGATCCAATT
>Ga0118677_10008085_pt1 | contig 17025 bp, 16 predicted proteins | sample AliMusrvi5mmetaG_FD_86154 | JGI IMG/M metagenome (GOLD analysis project Ga0118677, IMG submission 86154) | reverse complement strand
TCACTACGTGACTTTATAAAGGAGGGGTTAATTGCTTATTACAAAGATGCCGTCACTATGTGACTTTTATTTCAGCGTTGATTGATTTGCTACCATAATATCGTCACTACGTGACTTTATAGAGGAGGGGTTAATTGCTTATTACAAAGATGCCGTCACTATGTGACTTTTATTTCAGCGTTGATTGATTTGCTATCATAATATCGTCACTACGTGACTTTATAAAGGAGGGGTTAATTGCTTATTACAAAGATGCCGTCACTATGTGACTTTTATTTCAGCGTTGATTGATTTGCTACCATAATATCGTCACTACGTGACTTTATAAAGGAGGGGTTAATTGCTTATTACAAAGATGCCGTCACTACGTGACTTTTTTGTGCTGTATTATCGTTTCTACAAAGATGTTGCCACTACGTGGCTTTATTCACGATTAATTTCGTTTAATATTCCCCCGGCAATTCTTTCAATTGCTTTAGCGTGAACACCGGCCCGTCCTTGCAGACAAAGACTTTGCCCACATTGCAGCGGCCGCATTTGCCAACGCCGCATTTCATACGGTTTTCGAGGGTGGTGAAAATATTCTGATCGGAGAAGCCAAGTTTTTCCAATACGGGAAAGGTAAATTTGATCATGATGGGAGGACCGCAAACAATGGCGATGGTGTTGTTGCTGTCGGGAGCAAGCTCGGACAAAACGGTGGGAACGAAACCCACTTTGCCAGTCCAGTCGGGGGATTCGCCGCCGGGGTCAACGGTGGTAACGATCCTGATGTCGGGACGGCTTTCCCATTCGTGCAACTCATCCTTGTAAACCAGGTCGGCCACGGAACGGGCGCCATAAACGATGGTGATATCTTTATAGTTTTGGCGGAGGTCGAGACAATTCCAGATGACGCTGCGCATGGGAGGAAGCGCAATGCCGCCTGCAATGAAGAGGAGGTTTTTGCCCTTCCAGTCGTCAATGGGAAATATGTTGCCATAAGGACCACGGAAGCCGACGACATCGCCGACATCGCAACCTTCGAGCGCAGTGGTAACCCTTCCGGCTTTGCGGAAAGTACATTCAATATACCCTTTCCTTGTGGGCGAAGAAGCCACGCAAAAAGTACATTCGCCTTCGCCAAACACGGAATATTCGCCAAACTGCCCGGTGCGGAAAGAGAAATTCTTTTCATCGTCCTCGTTGAGGAATTTAAGTTTAAAAGTCTTTACAAACGGGGCTTCTTCAGTGACCTTTTCAATACGCATGAGGTACGGAAGATAAATATTTTCCTGGTCCATTAATTGATCTCCTTTTCTAATTTGGTTAAATGTTCTTTGAGGTTCATGTCCACAGGGCAAGCGCGCGAACAGCGACCGCAACCGACGCAGCCAATGATCTGCTGGCGTTGGGGCATGTATGAAAATTTGTGCATGACCCTTTGGCGCCATCTCTGGCTCTGTATTTCGCGGGGATTGTGGCCGGTGGTGTGCATGGTGAACAAGCTGAAGCCGCATGAATCCCAGCTACGCTTGCGGTGGCCCTGCTGCCCGTAAGTAACATCCTGCATGTCGAAGCAGGCGCAGGTGGGGCAAACAAATGCACAAGCGCCGCAAGTGATGCAACGCAGGGATTGTTCCATCCATGTTCTATGTTCGAAATTGCTGCCAATGCCTTTCAGAATATTTTCGATATTGAAAGCCACAGGCACGTTGGCGAGGTATTTATTTTTATCAACTTCGGGCGCGGCTGCAAACAGGTCGGGATATTTGTCAACAATTGCTTTCCCTTTTTCGGTGATGATCTCTGCAAGATAATTGTTGTTTTCCATTGCTGTCAAAAGGATGTCGCTGCCTTTGGTGTTTCCCGGTCCCCCGTTCACGGAAGTGCAAAAACATTTACCGTCGAAATTTTTGCAGCTAATGCCGATGATGGTGATGCGCTCAAGTTTGTTTGCAAAATTATTGTCGTGCAAACCATCCCAGTTGAATATTGCATTCAGTGAATCAAACCCTACTGCATCGCAGGGACGTGAACCAAGAAGTACGATGCCGTTCAGTTGCTCATTGTTCCTGTTGGTAAGACTCACGCTCTTCTTGGATTTGGCAATATCAAACAAAGTTTCGGCTTTGGGGAATGCGGCAAACTTGGCCGACTGCACTGTGGCGATATACTCTTTCGCCATTTCGTTTGTTGATGAGATCTCAGCAAATTCTATTGATTTGTTTTTCTCAACGGGAGCAAATATTTGCAGCCCCTCCCCTTTGAGTTTAAGCACCAGACTTTCGAGCGATCCGGCTGTGATCAGTTTATTTTCTATACTCATGATTTACCGTATAAAATTTTCTTTATCATTTGAATTGAATGATGACAACACCGATTCCATGGAAGCCGACGTTCCAGCGGCGACATTGAAATTGTTTTTCACTGACTGAACTGTGCGGTATGTCAGCAAATTTATGGGGATGTGAAGAGGACATGCCCTTGCACATTCTCCGCAATTCACACAACGTCCGGCAAGGTGCATACCGCGCATCAGATGCCATTCAAGATTGCCGAGCGGAGTGGCTTCAACAGTCACCCACTGCGGATCGTTGCATTCAACCTGGCACCTCGTGCAATAACACATGGGACATGCAGCCCTGCAGGCATAACATTTCATGCAGCGCGACAATTCATTTGTCCAGAACTCCCAGCGTTGCTCCTGCGTCATGGCTTCAATTTCTTTCATGCGCAAAGCGTCGGCATCGGGCAGGCTGAGGTTGGCAGTGGCGATATAAGTTTCAAGGTCTTTAAAATTGTTGAATTCAATATAACTCCCTTCCGGAGAAATTCCCAGAACGACGATGTTCTCTTCTTTCACCTGACATTCGGAAGTTATCTGCAATATCGTCCGCATGACGGGCAAGGACGCTGCAATGGCTATTTTGCCGTAATGCTTCACCTCATGTTTCATTAAATAGAAAGCCAGATTCTGCACACAGCGTTCATCAAAAATAAGTTGTTGAACATCGCCCGGATCGGTGATAAATGCGGCCCTTACGGCATTGTCCGAACCTTCGGAATAGCCGATAACGACATTCACAGTTTTATTTTCGAGAAGATCTTTTGCTTTATTTCTAAGATTATTCATCTCTTTAATTTATAGTACAACATTTTTATGCTCTAATTTTGCAAGGTCTATGTAACCCTTGTAAGGACCTAATTTGCCAATCTCCTCATTAAAGGAGTTAACAAGCTGCGCCCACTTTGCCCCTTCAGCCGCCGACACCCACGAAAAGCAAACACGGTTGACATCTATTCCCATAAAATCGGCCAGTTCCCGAAAGGCCATCCAGCGTCTTTTCGCATGAAAGTTACCCGATGTGTAGTGACAATCGTTGGGATGACAACCTGAAACAATGATACCGTCGGCGCCATGCGCAAAAGCTTTCATCAGAAGCATGAAATCTATTCTACCCGTACACGGGAAACGGATAATTTTGACATTGGTTGAATATTTTAACCTGCTTGTTCCTGCAAGATCGGCGCCCGCGTATGTGCACCAGTTACAGACAAAAGCTATTATTTTTGGTTCGTAATCTGCCATAAAACTTCATTTAATCATTTAACAATGCTACAACTTCGGCCATCATCTGGCCGTTTGTAAATCCATGTATGTCTATTGACTTGGATCTGCAAAGAGCCACACATGTTCCGCAACCCTGGCACAATCCCGGGTTTATCTTTGCAAGTTCTTTTATCACATTGCCGCCCCTGTCTTTGATCTGTTCCCTTTCAATTGCATTGTAGGGACAAACAGGCTGACACATAAAACAACCCACGCATGTGGAATACATCGGAGCCGGATACCTATTGACTTCGGCAACGATGGGGTCTCTTTTTAATTCATCATTCGAAAACAAACAAGCCACTTTTCCAGCAGCCCCCGATGCCATTGACACCGATTCAGGAATGTCCTTGGGAAACTGACAGGCTCCGCAAAGGAAAATGCCTGCAGTATTTGTTTCCACAGGTTTTAATTTGGGATGCGCTTCTGAAAAGAATTTATTCTGGTCATAGGAAATGTGCAATTTCTGCGCGAGCGTTTCTGCTCCCTTCGATGCAATACCGGCAGTGGCAAGAACAACCATGTCGGCTTCTATTTCCACAACACGTGAATTTAAGAGTGTATCTGCCCCACTGACGATCAGTTTGCCATTCTTTTCATAAATCTTGGAAACACGGCCCCTGATATATTTTGCACCGTCTTCGCTGATGGCACGGCGCACAAACTCTTCATAATTTTTTCCGCCAGCCCTTACATCCATATAGAAAACAAAAGCTTCGCCATCGTGAACTTTATGTTTGTAAAGCATGGCATGTTTTGCAGTGTACATGCAACAGATCTTCGAGCAATATTCAATGCCTTTGGCAGGATCTCTTGATCCGGCACATTTCACGAATACAATTTTCTTCGGTATCTGCCCGTCTGAAGGTCTTCTTATTTCTCCCTGCGTAGGTCCGGAAGCTGATGCGAGACGTTCAAACTGCAAACCGTCTATCACATCCTTGTATTTTCCATAACCATATTCAGGAAAGAAATCTGTTCCCTTCACATCAAAGCCTGTGGCAACAACCACAGCGCCTACTTCAACCTCAACAATTTCATCAGGCTGATCAAAACGAATGGATTTGGAAGGACAAACTTTTTCACATATTCTGCATTTTCCTTTCAGATAATACGTACAATGATCCCTGTCAATAACGGGTTTGCTGGGCACTGCCTGCGGAAAAGGAATGTATATTGCTGTCCTGTTGCCAAGGTTTTGTTCAAATTCACTGGGGATTTTCTTTACAGGACATTTTGTGGTGCATAATCCGCATCCGGTGCAGGAAGGCTCGTCAATGCTTTTCGCTTTCTTTCTTATTTTCACCTTGAAATTACCAATAAAGCCATCCATTGATTCAATTTCGGCATACGAGTACAAGGTTATATTTTCATGTTGTGCGATCTCCACCATACGGGGAGTAAGAATACATTGGGAACAGTCCAGCGTAGGAAAAGTCTCCGACAATTGCGACATGTGGCCACCTATGGAAGGCTCACGTTCCACCATGATCACCTTATGACCTGCATTGGCAATATCCAAAGCTGCCTGAATACCTGCAACACCACCACCGATAACCAATGCTGTTTTTGTGATCGGAACCCTGATCGGATGAAGAGGCGTATTCCGTTTTACCTTTTCAACAAGAGTCCTAATGATATCTATTGCTTTCTGCGTAGTGGCTTCTCCTTTTTCATGCACCCAGGAACAATGTTCCCTGATGTTGGCCATTTCGCATAAAAACGGGTTAAGACCTGCAGCAGCCGCAGCACGCCTGAACGTAGGTTCATGCATTCGCGGCGAACATGCCGAAACCACCACACCATCCAGTTTGTGTGCAATGATGGCTTCCCTAACTAAATTCTGACCCGGGTCGGAACACATGTATTTGTATTCAACACTGTATTCGACACCCGGAAATTGTGCGGCAACCTCAACAACCTTTGCACAATCAACGGTCGCTGAAATATTTTCCCCGCAATGACAAACAAAAACGCCTATTCTAGCCATTTAATTTACCTTTATAGTATTTTGAACATTTTCAACCGGAAAAATTACCGGAACAAAATGCCGTTGTAAACCCAGTTCTTTCGGTGATATTCCCACTGCCAGCCCTATCGCCTGAGTAATGTACAAGACAGGAGTTTTAATATCTTTACCAAGTGATTTGTTGATATCCTGACGACGCATATCCAGGTTGGAATGACACATGGGGCATGCCACAATGATGGCCTCTGCTCCTCTGTCAACTGCATCCTCCATAATTCTTCCTGACAAATTACCCACAACATCCGTTCGTGCCACTGACATTCCGGCACCGCAACATTCGGTTTTAAAAGCCCAGTCTATCGGATCGGCTCCTATGAGTTTCATCACTTCATCCATTGTTTGTGGGTCCTCGGGACGGTCAAACTTAAGGATACCGTGAGGCCGCACAAGCAGACAACCATAATAGCAGGCTGCTTTATGAGCAAAGGGAGTTTTAATTTTCTCTGACAATTTATCAAGAATATGATCCTGTATGAACTGAATCACATTGAGAATTTTCACATTTCCTGTGTAAGGCAATCCGACAATGCCGGCTATCCTGTTCTTCAATTCCTCATCGCCGTTCACTTCATGCTGCGAAATAGTCAATCTGCTGTAACATGCAGCGCATGGAACAACGATCTCATGAAGCCCGTTTTGCTCAGCAATAGCAAGTATCCTGATGGGTAATGACAGCGAAAGATCATGATTGAGATTATGGGCAGCAGTGGCCCCGCAACAATTCCAGTCGGGAATATCTGTAAGTTCTATATCGAAAGCTTTGGCAACTGCATTGACCGATTCCTTGTATTCACGCGAACCGCCATTCAATGAGCAGCCCGGGTATAAACCAATCTTCATTCGGGTTTCTCCTTTTTATTAATTGTTTTCTTAAATATGTTTTTCATGGAAAGTTTATTTTTTATCCGTTCCGGTATGAAGTGAAGTTTGCCCCTTGCAATCATTTTTGGCGCAAGTGCGACATCCTGTGTCAAAGCAAAAGTGCGCATTTTGTAATCGGCTATAAGACCAAGTTCCGATAAACGACCGGTATATTTCACGGAATCAAGAAAGGCTTTGTGGAATTGAACGATGTGCTTTGCTTTCGGATTCACTTTCTTTTCCTGCAAAGACAGTTCACGCAAATGATCCATCACCTTCGGAATGTCTATTTCCATAGGGCAACGGCCATAGCACATCTCGCAGGTGACACACATCCAAATAGAATAAGAACGCAATAATTTTTCTTCAAGTATAGGGTCTTCAGTTTGCAACATGCGGATAACAACACTGGGAGGGTAATCCATTTCACTATTGACCGGACATCCAGCAGAACATTTGCCGCATTGGTAACATTTAGCTACCGAAACCTGCAGATCGTGCTCAATGGAATGTGCCAGTGATTTTTCTTTGTAAATACTGTGTGATGACATAATTTTATTTAATAATTCACGAATTTATTTATCGTAATAATGATGAAATAATTCTGATCGTTTCCTACCAATTTAATTGCATTTCTCAACCAATACAAAGGTAATGAAAAAATAATTATCGCAACTCAAATTTTATTACTAATGCAACAAATACGCTACTTTTGAACGATTTCATTTTTTGAAAAATCAATTATTTATTCAGACCTGATAACGTATGTTTTTGAGTTTTTATTTCATCAAAATGTTAAATTTTGTAAAGAGGTGAAGTTCTGAATAAGTATTTAAAACAAGTTTTCTTTCATTTCTTCCTGTAAAATACAACTCGTCAAAATCATGTGAAGAAATGCTCCGGATCATCGAATGAGAAATTAATAATTTTAACTAAAAAGTTTGAACAGAAAGCGCACACTTGTGGAAAAATTAAGATACTTTTGGTAAGATTTTCCAGTGAAAGACAATTTGCATGAAGAACAATTTGCAGAATGATTGTCCTGAAAAATACAAGCATCAGAAATTCTTATTAACCAAAAAATAAAAGTGAATCTATGAAAAATTATAAAATTTTAATCGTTGACGATGATCCTGATATCATCAAAGCCGTTCAGGTAATTTTACAAAACAAGGAATATGAGGTGATCAGTGCCAGCAATAAAGCTGATGCTCTTAAAAAAGCAGCCGAAGAAACACCGGATCTTTTTGTTCTTGATGTGATGATGGAAACCTTCTCCGATGGATTTGACCTGTCGCGCGAACTGAGGGCAATGGACAAATTTAAGAAAACACCTATCATCCTGCTGACCGGCATAGATGACAAGACAGGCGTGAATTTCAAATCAGGTTTTAGCAATTCCGAGTTGCTTCCTATTGACGCTTATCTTGGGAAACCGGTGACACCACAAGTATTACTTGATAAAATAAAAGACCTCCTGCCAAAATAAACCTGAATTGGAGTTTTTACCCAAAAATATCAGGTATATTGATGGCGCTTATTGGCTTGTAAAGATCAGATGGGTATTTATCTCCCTGCTGGTTGTTGCTACATTCAGCGCCAGCAATATTTTTCATATTGCCATAGAGGATTTTACTCTTTATGGAATAGCTATTGGCATTGCCCTTGAGAACCTTATTTCACTTTTCATTTTAAAACGTGCAAAAAGCAAGGATGCCAATAGCATTACCCGAATTGTAAGGCGGGTGATCAATTTTCAGATCACTGCCGATCTTATTTTTCTCATCATTATTATTCATTTCACAGGCGGCATAGAAAATCCTGTTTATATTTTCTTTGTTTTCCACATGGTCATATCAGGAATCATGCTTTCGCGCAATGACAGCTATCTGCAAACAACCTTTGCACTTTGTCTGATATGGCTGCTTGCAATTCTGGAATATTTTGGGATCATCCGACATTATGATTTCTGGCTGAGCGAATCATTAAAAGTGAGCCTTTACAACAACATGTTTCATATTGTGCAAACGCTTACCATTTTCTCGATTGCTTCGTTCATGCTGGTGTATATTGTTTATTACATTGTGGGATTGCTGAGAAAACAGGAACGGGAATACCGGAAGGCCAACAAACTGCTGGAACAACATGACAAGATCAAGGATGAATATATTCAGCGGGTGACGCATAATATCAAAGGACACATCTCTGTTATACAAACCAACCTTGCCATACTGACTGATAAAATGCTGGGACCTGTTGAACCGAAGCAGCTTGAATTTATTGAAATAGCATTCAAACGCTCAGTGAAGCTTACTGATTTCGTCAATGATCTTCTGAAGCTGACACAGATGAGACTCAGCGAAAATATGGAAACAGAAGTTTTTTCACTGAAAGAACTCGCCCTGTCGTTGTTTGAATCAATGAGAAAGAATGCAGAGGATAAAAAAATTGATTATCAGTTAAACATTGACGCAGGTGTTGATAAAATAAAAAGCAACCCGGTTCCAATTGAAGAGATCATACAGAACCTGCTTGGAAATGCGATCAAATATACTCCCGAAAATGGGAAGGTGGAAATGAACATCAGAGACAAGGGAGATACTGTTTTGATCGAAGTGACAGATACGGGGATCGGAATCCCTGAAGATGATCAGAAAAGATTATTCAGTGAATTTTTCAGGGCTTCGAATGCAAGAAAACTTATCAAAGATGGGAATGGGTTGGGGCTGGCGCTTGTAAAATATATTGCCAAACGTTACGGAGGCGATATTACCTTTACGAGTAAAGAAGGTGAAGGCTCTACATTTTCAGTGATTCTTCCAAAGGAATTTCCTTTGAGGGCTTTTCAAAAGTAAATTTTACAAAAAAAATTATTTCATCGAAGTACGAAAAAAGGTACGAATATACGAACTACGAACCCGCCAGCTCTATCGTAATTCGTTACGGTTTGCATACTCGTCAAACAGAGGAATAATATTTCCCAGGAGAATTCCTCTTAGGATCCTGAAATTTTGGGCGTAGAAAATAAAATACAAGAAAAATAAAGTGCCGTAGGTACGATATTATTAACGACTCTAAAGCATTTCCTTATTCAGAAATTGATTGTCTTTTTAATGTCGTCACTCCGTGACTTCCGTTTGCCTCTGTTTATTATTACTACCAATATATCGTCACTCCGTGACTTTATTGGGAATCTCCTTCCGATAGCTTGACGCCAATGCGCATTGCAGGAGGCTTTAGCCTCATAATTACAAAGAATGGTGCTAAAGCAATAAGGAACTGAACTCTATTTTCAGTTGCTTGAAAGCAACTGCAATTGATACCCTGAACTTAAATCGGGGACGTTAATTTGAATGTTTCACCCGTACATTTTCCATTAAATTTATTGTTTTTTTCACCTTTACAATAATTACTCATTTTTTACGTTCATGCGGTTATGATCATTTCATATTAAAAGAGTAATTTTACGCCCTTATGAAGAAACTTTATTTTTTATTGCTTACATCACTGTACTTCCCCTGCATGGTTTTCAGTCAGGGCAACATCAGGGATTCAGTTATACACACATCACTGGTTACACTTTCCTATTCTTACCAGTTTCCCGGCGGGGATCTTGCGAAAAGGTTTTTGTCAAATTCCACGATCGGCGCTTCCTATTTGTACAAAACCAGAAAGAACTGGCTGATTGGCGGAGATGGCTTTTTTATGTTTCGTGATACTATCAAAGAGCAAGGGTTATTCAAATCCATAAGCACAACAGATGGCAATATTATTGATGGCAACGGGATCTATGCCGACCTGCATTCTTATGAAAGAGGTTACTATGTAGGGCCTAAAATTGGTAAGGTTTTCCCTGTTTGGGGGCCGAATAAAAATTCAGGGATAATTGTACTTGTAGGTGCAGGTTTTCTCCAGCATAAAATAAGAATTGAGAATTCGGATAATGCGGCACCACAAATAAAAGGAGATTACAAAAAAGGATACGACAGGCTTACCAATGGAGTTGCCCTTAGTGAATTTGTAGGCTACCTGTATCTTGGAAATTCAAGGCTTGTCAGCTTTTTTGCGGGTTTTGAAATGGTGCAGGCATGGACAAAAAACAAGCGTTTCAACTTCGACACAATGTCAACTGACAATACCAAAAGATTTGACATTCTCAACGGTTTCCGCATTGGCTGGGTTGTCCCGTTATACAAAGTAGCACCTCAGAAATATTATTACTACTAATCATTTTTTATTGTGGCTTTTCTTTACAATGTTTCTATTTGTTGCTACCTGTTTTTGATTCATGTTGCAGGTTTGTTTAATAACAAAGCGAAACAATGGATCGCAGGCAGAAAAAATATTTTTGAAAGAATACAGAAAGATGTAAAACCGGGTGCAAAGCTTGCCTGGTTTCATTGCGCTTCGCTGGGCGAATTTGAACAGGCAAGGCCGGTGATCGAAGAATTCAAAAAGCTCTACCCCCACTACAAACTACTACTTACTTTTTTCTCACCTTCGGGTTATGAAGTGCGCAGGAATTATGAATTTGCCGACTTTGTTTACTACATGCCCATTGACACACCTTCGAATGCCAGGCGTTTTCTTGATTTGGTAAATCCCTCGATAGTGTTTTTTGTGAAGTATGAGTTTTGGTTCAACTACATTATTCAGATCAAAAAGAAGAATATTCCTTTCTTCGTGTTCTCAGCAATATTCAGGGAAAACCAGCATTTCTTCAAATGGTATGGAGGCTGGTTCAGGAAGCAACTGAAAAGCATTACACACATTTTTGTTCAGAATACAGAGTCGCTTTCAATGCTGCAGAAGATCGGAGTGACGCAGGTTTCCGTTTGCGGAGACACCCGCTTCGACAGGGTGAACACCATTGCCAGAAATGTTAAAGCATTCCCGCTGATAAAGAAGTTTTGCGAAGGTTCGGATGTTTTCATAGCAGGCAGTTCATGGCCTCCTGATGAAGAATTGCTCACGATGCTGATCAATTCGAACAGGACAAACTTCAAATTTATCATCGCACCCCACATGGTTGACTTACCACACATTGTTAGCCTCGGTGAAAAATTAAAAGGTCAGTTTGTGAAATATTCAGAAGCTGATGAAGAAAATATCACTAGGATAAAAGTGATGATCATTGACAGTATTGGCATACTGTCGCATGTTTATCAGTATGGGAAATTAGCCTATATCGGCGGAGGTTTTGGCAGCGGTATTCACAACATTCTTGAAGCTGCGACTTTCGGTTTGCCGGTTATTTTTGGTCCAAAATATCACAAGTTTCGCGAAGCTGTTGATCTTATCAAAGAGGGCGGCGCCTATAGTATCAGCAATGAAAATGAGTTTATGGAAACGGTGATGAAGCTATACAATGAGCCGGAATTGTTGAAAGAGAAATCGCAGATAGCAAGGAATTTTGTTCAAAAAAACATTGGCGCCACAGACATCATTCTAAAGAAAATTGAGAAGTCAATTGTCAGTGGTCATTAGTCAATAGTCAATTGTCATTAGTCAATAGTCAATAGTCAATTGTCATTAGTCATTAGTCAATAGTCAATTGTCATTGGTCATTGATGGTCATTAAGTCATTTTGCCTTTTAGTTTCCCCACTTCAAATCTTTTAGTGTACCTTCTAAGATCACTGTGCTGATGGGGCGTTCAATGATCTTTTTATCTTTATCAAGTAAATAGAAAGTGGGTGTGCGCCACACATTGTAGGCGGCTACTGAAGGTCCATCAATGCCTTTGAGATCGCAGGTGTTTATCCAGGGGAACTTGAATCTGTTGGTAGCTGACAGCCATTCCTGCCTGACGGTATCAATGGAAACGGCGAATACTTCAAGCCCTTTCGGGGAATAGGTTTTATAAAGTTCTTCAACAATGGGCAGCGCTTTTTCGCAATGTTCGCACCATGATGCCCAGAATACAACCAGCGTGTATTTCGCCTTTATTGAATCAAGCGCTATTTCTTTTCCCTGAACATCTGTTGATTTTATGGAAGGCGCCTTGTTTCCCGTTTTCAGCGCATTGATGGTGGATGATCGTTGTGCAAGAGATTTTGATGTTTGCTCGTCACTGCAGGTGGTCTGTGCAAGATATTTTTCCACGATGTAACTGTAAACACCTTCCCAGTCGGTGTGGTCGAATGAGCGGATGAGGGTGTTCATCACATACTCGCTCACATTCTTATTTACATCTGTTCTGACAAGAATAAAATCAATGCATTTTTTGTAAGCCGCTTCTGAAGGAGGGTCTGCATAGTATTGCAGGTATTCACCGATCTTTTCAAAAATAATTTCGGAATGAAGCAAAGTAGAATCGGAAAAGTCAATATTGTCGAAAAAATGTTCTTTCAGAAATGCGGCTTCGTTAGGATATTCGCCTGCATCTTTCCTCTTCATGTAGGCATCGAAATCGGGCAGCAGCTTTGCTTTTATCAGTCTTGTTGCATACATGCCGGGATGCATTCTGATCTGCGTTTCAGCCTGCTTTCGCAGTTGGGCGGAGAGATCATCAATTTGCAGGGCTAGCTTTTTTAATGTGGCAGCATTGCCTTTAGGATCCTTGTTGTATAAGGCATTTCCCTTTTGCGTAAGCTTTTCAATTGAATCATTCAGCAGCCTTGTTTTGGCAATGAAACTATAGTACTGTATGTTTTCATCAGATTTAAGAATGATCACCTTTCCTGCATGATTTGTATCGGTGGCGAAGACAATATTTTCTTTATTAAAAATAAAATCGTTGTCAGTTTTCCCCAGTGTAATTCTGAATACTCCCACATATTGGGTGTCGGGGAAAGCAAATTTAAACGTGCAGTTTTTTGGAAGAAATACCGAATCAATGCCGATTATTTCCTTGCCATACATTCTAGAAAAGACAACCTTTTTCCCTGCGCAGCCATTGATTGTTCCGCTTATACTGTATTGCGCATTGCCAGGCAACGGCATTAATAAAAAAGCAAGAAACAACAACGCGGCTATTCCCGAAAACTTACAAACTCCACTGATCATTCCAGATTTCATTTCACAAAATTAATTTTTGTTTGTTAACGGAGTGTTTTATTTTGCAAAAATTAAATACTTTTGTTTAATAAACAACAAAACAGGAATTATGAAAAAATTATCACTCTCGATTATGCTAATGATATTCGGATTTGGTCTGTTTGCCTCTTCCGTTTCATTGCAATCTGCACAAACCATTGCAGAAAAATTCTACAAACATTACGCCATTAATAAAACAAATTCTACTGTGGCCAACGTGATCACAGAGCAGAAAGATGGCACCCCTACTTTTTACATCTTCACATTCAGCGAAGGTGGTTTTGTGATGGTTTCAGCAGACGATGCAGCGCTTCCTATCATTGGCTATTCTGCTGATGAAATATTTGATCAGAATAATATTCCGGCCAATGCACAGGCCTGGTTTGATCAGCGCAGTGCAGAGATCAAATCAATTATTGATGATGGTTTGACAAATGCTCAGACATTGCCTGAGTGGAATAAGATCACCAACAACCAACTGCCATCAACAAAATCGGCAGTAGCCCCAATGACAACAACTGTATGGGACCAGTCATCACCTTTCAACAATCTTTGTCCTAGCGGAACTTATACAGGTTGCGTTGCAACAGCCATGGCTCAGGTCATGAAATTCTGGAACTATCCCACTACAGGAACCGGCTCCCACACTTACACTCCTCCGGGCTACAGTGCACAAACCGCCAACTTTGGAAATACAACTTATCTTTGGGCAAATATGATTGACAATTATCTTTTTGGCGGTACATCTGCCCAAAACTCAGCAGTGGCAACTCTTATGTTTCATTGCGGCGTTTCGGTTGATATGGCTTACGGCACTTCAGGTTCGGGAGCTTATACTTTTAATGTTCCTCCTGCACTGATCAATCATTTTAATTATTCACCCTCAGCAGAAGATCAGTTTATGGCCAACTTCACCGCTGCCGATTGGCTGGCATTGCTGAAAAACGAACTTGATAACGGCAGACCTGTGATCTATGCAGGCGACGACGGAAGCGCAGGACATTGCTTTGTGGCCGATGGCTACAACTCATCAAACCAGTTTCATTTCAACTGGGGCTGGTCAGGTTCAAGCAACGGATATTTTACAATCGGAAGTTTGAATCCTTCGGGAGAAAGCTTCAACCTTGACAACAATGCAATCGTCCGCATCACTCCTCCCCTTGGACAACCGGTTGCTGATTTTACTGCAAGCACAATTACACCGGCAGTTGGAGGACCCGTTCAATTTACTGATGCTTCAACAAACAATCCAACAAGCTGGACATGGTCTTTCCCGGGAGGAAATCCTTCAACTGCTACTGGTCAGGTACCCCCTACTGTCACTTATGCAGCAGCCGGATATCATTCAGTATCTTTAACTGTTTCCAATGGTGTCGGAAGTGATTCAAAAACCAGGACTCAGTATATTGATGTTGGAGGAACACCTTCAGCATGGATACAGCAAAACTCAGCATTTGCAACAGCTTCAAGAGGTATTAACTGCATCAGCATTGTGAATCCTTATGTGGTATGGGCAGGCGCAGTGGACGGAGCAAGCACAACAAACTATATCCAGGACTACACAAAAACCGTGAACGGTGGCGCTTCATGGACACCCGGCACTATCACTTTCACAGGTTCTACAACTTGTGGTATTGCCAACCTCTATGCTTTTAACGATACTGTTTGTTATGCAGCCATGTTCCCGGGTTCAGCATCCACAGGCGGATATGTAGCCAAAACCACCAATGGCGGAACCACATGGTCCATCGCTAATTCACCAAGTTTCTCATCAAGCTGGCTTGATTTTGTTTATTTCTTCGATCCAAGCAATGGCGTTTGCGTAGGCGATCCTTCTGGATCTGACTATGTGATCTACACCACTTCGAATGGTGGAACTTCATGGACAGTGGTTGCTGCTTCCACACTTCCAAACTGCACATCAACTGAAACAGCCATCACCAACCAATTCGATGCCGTAGGCAATTCGATATGGTTTGGAACCACCAAAGGAAGGATCTATAAATCCACTGACAAAGGCTTGACATGGACAGTTACAACAACCGGACTGGGAACTTCGGCAGCCGTTACCCCTGTATTCAAAGATGCAAACACCGGTATCGTTATTGGCTCGAACAGCTCAACAGGCGCATACATCGGCATCAGAAAGACCACCGATGGCGGCGCTACATGGACAGCTTTGACACCGACAGGCTTCTTTGTAAAAACACCAAACATTGATTATGTACCCGGCACAACAAGCATGTGGGTTGACGGCGCTTCGGCCACAGGAAACGGATCGTCATACAGCATGGACGACTGCTCAACATTCCTTGATATTGACACCACCTCAACAGTGCAATATACCTGCATAAAATTCTATGATGTCAACACCGGATGGGCAGGAAGTTTCAACACCAGCGCAACAGTTGGAGGCATCTACAAATGGAAACCTTTGGCAATAACAAACATTAATCCTGTTAAGAACAACAGCGAACAAGTGAATGTTTATCCTAACCCGTCAACCAATTTGGTGAATGTGGAATTCGCAGGATTTACAAGCGAAAAAGCCACCATCACGGTTTACAATCTTGTGGGCGAACGTATCCTTGCAAAAGATGTCAATCCTTCATACAATGGAGTGGAGCATCTTGATTTCAGCGCAAACGAACCGGGGATCTATATTGTTACCATCGCATCTGGAAATAATGTGATCACTAAACGGGTTTCGATAATTCGTTAGAAATTGTTTAAAGTTTAAAGTTTACCCCGTTGGATAGAAAAAATCCTACGGGGTGAAGGTTCAAGGTTCCGGCGCTTTTACATTTTACTTTCAAACTTAGTTTAGATTACCTGTAATAAACCTGGAAAGTTTTTCTTTAGACTTTCCGGGTTTTTTTTTGCCGTAATAATTTTCATTAAGAGATTTGACAACTTTTTAAAAGTTGTCAAATCTAAATCAAAATTTCATTACCTTTGAACCGTGTTTCGAACAACTCTTCACGAAACGATTGCTGACGGTGATTTTTTAATTATTTCATGAGAAAGATATTTTTAATTTCTTTGATTCTGTTTGCCCTTTTTGCAGGCTGCAAAAAATATCCAGATGGTCCTTTGATAAGTTTTCGATCTGCTGAAAAGAGATTATATGGCTCATATCACCTAACTCAATATGATGTCAATGGAGTGGATTCTTTAAACTTATATTATGATAGCTTACCATACCGAAGTATGTTTTTTTATGATTACATGAAATACAGTAATGTTTTTACAGTTGATGGATATACCACAAATAATAAAACTTGTGATTTGTTTTGGGAATGGAGTTTGACAAATAAAAATAAAACTTTAAAAGTTAATGAGACTTCAGGCACAACAATTGGCACAGGACCATTTGGGATAAATAAAACTCCGGAATGGACCATTCTTAAATTGACAAACAAAGAAACCAAAATGAAGACAACTTTCAATGGGAAAGAATATTCCTGTCTCATATACACATCTCCGAGCCCACGAGACTAGGCATG
>Ga0118677_10008084_pt1 | contig 17027 bp, 14 predicted proteins | sample AliMusrvi5mmetaG_FD_86154 | JGI IMG/M metagenome (GOLD analysis project Ga0118677, IMG submission 86154) | reverse complement strand
GGATTCCACACACCTGTCAATTGCTGCTTCAACATAGGTCCCCTGAGGAGCGGGATCGTGGGTGGGGAAAGCAACCCTGCCAAGCGCAATTGAGCCTCAGTCATCCTGGCCACAGATTGACACAGGCTCAATCAACTTTCCCCGAGTGCGTTCACGCGTTGCGGGTGGATCAACGCCTCCCATTGTTCGCGGGTGACGCGCCCCGAGCGCAGCACCGCGGCTTCCAGTCCGATGCCCTCACGCACGGCGGCAAGCGCGATTTCCGAGGCGATCGCATGACCCACCAGCGGCACAAGCATGACAGCGGCCGCCGTGCTTTCGCGGAGCTGCCGCTTGAGCACATCCTCGCGCGCCTCGATGCCGGCAACGCAGCGCAACGCGAGCTTGCGGGCCGCCGTTTCTAACAATTCGGTGGAGGTCAGCATGGCCCAGCAAATTACGGGTAGAAACGCGTTCAATTCCAGGCTGCCGGCCCCGGCGGCGTAGGCGACCATCGAATCCAGTCCGAACACCACCATGCCCGCCTGCACCGCGAACTCGGGAATCACCGGATTGACCTTGCCGGGCATCAGGCTGGAGCCCTCCTGCACCGGCGGCAGCGTGATTTCGCCAAACCCAGCGCCCGGCCCGCTGGCCAGTAGGCGCAGGTCGTTGCCGATTTTCACGAGGTCGGCGGCCAAGGCTTTGAGGATCCCCGAAACCTCGACGAACACGTCAACATTCTGGGTCGCATCGACCAGATTCTCCGCCCGCGACAGTGGCAGCGATGTCAGCTCGCGCAGCTTGTCGGTGACCTTGAAAATGTACTTGCGGGGAGCGGTCACGCCGGTGCCCACCGCCGTGCCGCCGAGGTTGACCACCCGGATGCGCTCGCGGCATTTGAAAATCCGCCAGCGGTCGCGCGCGAAGGCGTCGGCGTAGGCACCCATCTCGCGCCCCAGGGTGATGGGAACCGCGTCCTGCAGTTGGGTGCGGCCCACCTTGGCAACGCCGGCAAAGCGCCTTTCGGCGTCCTGAAATGCTTCTAGCAAAGCGATGACCCCCTCTTCTAGCCGGAGCAGTTCGGTCATCAGCGCCAGCTTCAAGGCCGTGGGATACGTGTCATTGGTGGACTGATGCAGGTTGACGGTGTCGATGGGATGGATGCATTCGTAGTCGCCCGGCAGCCTGCCTAACAATTGCAGCGCGCGGTTGGCGAGCACCTCGTTGACGTTCATGTTGAGGCTCGTGCCCGCACCACCCTGAAGGCATTCCACGATGATAGGTGAACTGAGCCGCCCCTGCGCCATTTCCTCGCAGGCACGGCGGATGGCGTCGCCCTTGTCCGGTGGAATGAAGCTGAGTTCCACATTCACCATCAGGCAAGCCAGCTTGACGTTGCCAAACGCGCGGATCATGGGTTCAGGCACGCGGCGCACGGCGGAGCCGAAGTTCTCCACCGCGCGCTGGGTGTGGATGCCCCACAGCGAGTCCGCGGGGATTGCCGCGCTGCCAAGAAAGTCGGTCTCGGTGCGGTGGTTCATTTGAGCTTTGGGGTCAGTGCAGCTTTGGGGTCAGTCCTTGCTTTTCCATAACAGGTTTTCATATTTCGTGAGGGTTTTGAGGTCTTTGGGGCTTTTGCGCATGCGATTGACCAGATTGCTCACATGGGCACTGTGCCCCATGGCGAGGCGCTTGCCAAGCCATTCGTTGCCTACCGCGGTATGGCGTTTGGCGAGGGCGGCGCAGATCACCTTGTTCTAACAAATGAAAGTGGTTGCCCATCAGCACCCAGGCATGCACCCGCCAGCCGTGACTGACGCACACTCGCCCCAGCCAATACACAAACGACTCGTGGTCGTCCGTGCCATTAGACAACGGTTTCCCTCCGTCGCCGCGCGCCATCACATGATACACCGCACCAGGATACTGGAATTGCAGTTGCCTTACCAAGGCCCGGATTCTCATGCCTAAGCCCTGTGCTGTCAAGCGAAAAGATTGAAATGAAAGGACTGGCCCCACCGACCAAATATATCACATGTCTCCGATGGCTAATCTGACCCCAAACCCTGCGTCCCCGCTCACACAACCTCACCCAACCCCCTTGTGCAAATCCCTGACACTCCACAACGTCCCGGCCGCCGCCGCGGCGTTGCCGCGCAACTTGCGCGCCCCGCTCTTGCGTCTTGCCCCAAACCGATTCCGGCACGCCCGAAACACCCCGTCCACAAACTCCCGGCTCCCCAGCACCGCCCCATCCGTGAAATATCTGACCCGACACCGCAGCATTCCGCCAATCGCCACATCGCGGCTCCGCTCCAGTTGCGCCAACTCCGCGTCCACCACTTCCTTCCTCATCCCTTTCCTAACAACCTTCACCTCCCGCTTGCCTGTCTCGCTCACGACTTCCTTCAACTTCTCCTCGCCCTCATCCAACAGCATCATCCGGTATTGCTTCGACACGTTCCCCGCCCAGTGCCGCGCGTCCGCAGAATATCCCTTGTGCGCCATGATCGCCCGCACCAGGCCGGCCCGCGCCTTCTTGCCATTGCCCCTGGGCCCGCCACCCATTGCCTCCCCATAACTGCTCCACCGATACTCCGCCGGATCGGCCACCATCCCGGCCCTAACCGGGTTCAAATCAATATAGGCGGCCATCGTCCGCGATGCCACCCCATCCTCCACCAGCACGCTCTTGAACGCGTCCTCCCACAGCCCGCCCGTGCGTCCGCGCGTACGGTTGAACCACTGGGTGAAGCGCTGCATGAATCCCTTCATGTATTCGCTCAAACTGTGCATCCGGTAGGTGTAGCGCTCGTGCAGTTCCCGCGCCAACTCCGCGCATCCCGAGGTCCGATACTCCTTGAGCTGCTTCGCCACTTCCTCCACAACGGCCTCGTTGTACAGGCATCTCAGCCGTTGCAGCAACTCTCCGTCAGACAAGCCGCCCGCCGGCATCGGCGGCACCTCCAGCAGCAGGTGCAGGTGGTTGCACATGAAACAATACGCGAGCACCCGGCAGCCGGAAAAGTTCTCGTACATCCGCATGTGCGTCCTGAGTTTCTCCTTCTCGTCCTTCCCGAACGCAAAGCGCCGGTCCACCACCCGGCTCACACAGTGGTAAATCACCGGCTTCTCCGTCGAATCCTTCCATGGGGCAATGAATCGCGCTCGCATGACGGCACTTTCTCACGAGAATCCACCACGTCAAGAACTTTCTTTATAAATGGAGTGTCCATTTAGAAGAAGAGTTCATCTATAATTCCAAGTGAACTTTAGAGAGGCAGCGGCTCCAGCCGGCGCTGGCGATTTTCAAACAGCACCGATTCCCTGTAACCCGCGGCCCGGGCCACGGTGATGGCTTTGGCAAAATCCCGTCCGACTTGGCCGGGCTCGTGGGCGTCGGAGGAAAGCACCAGTGGGATGCCCGCCGAACAGGCCAGCTCCAGAAACCGCGGGGACGGATAGCATTCGGCACAGGGTTTGTGCCAACCGGCGGTGTTCAATTCGATGACACAACCGGAGGCCGCCACGGCATCCACCGCCGGTTCGTAAAACCGATCCAAGTCCCCGCGCGGCACGAACCCGAATTTTTTCACCAAATCCGGATGTCCGAGGATATCGAACAAGCCACTTTCGGCCATGGCGGCATAGGTTTTCCAGTAATTGGCCCACAGGGATTCGACATCCTGCGCGGCCCAGCGCCCGAGCCATTTGGGATTGTCGAAATCCCAGGATCCGAGCGCCTCATCCCGCAGGTAGTGGACCGATCCGATCAGGTAGTCCCACCGGTGGCGCGCGCTGAGTTGCTCGATCCACGATTCGCAGCCCGGCAGCCAATCGCACTCCATCCCGGCCCGGATCGCGAGGCGACCGGCGGCCCGCGCCCGCGCCCGTTCGATGCATGCGAAATATTCCGGCAACTCCCGCTCCAGCATCCGCCAATCGTCAAATGGCTCCGGTAACATCGGCGCGTGATCGGCAATCCCGTATTCGGTCACGCCGGCCACCAGCGCGGCATCCACGTATGCTTCCGGTTCGCCCGCCGCATGGCGGCACAGGGGCGTGTGGCTGTGGTAATCTGCTGGCACGGATGTTTTTTGGTTGGAATCAGGATTGAATGGACGGGCAAATTCATACTAGAGTCCGGCCACGGCGCAAGCGCCAGTCTCCCCAATGACCGATTTTCCCTCTGATTCCCGACCCGGCAACGTCGTCACCGGTCACCTTCTCGAGCAGTTGCGCCGCCATCCCAAACGCGTCGTTTTCACCGAAGGCGAGGATCTTCGCATCCTTCAAGTCGCCGCCCAATTCGTCAAACAACAAGCCGTCGCCCCGATCCTCCTCGGCGACCGCGCACGCATCCGCACCCTGGCCGCCGCCCATGCCGTGCCGCTCGACTTCATCCATATCATCGATCCGCCCAAGGCCAGCGATTTCGCGCTGTTCTGCCAGCGGGTGGAAAACATGGCCCGCTACCGGACGCTGCAAGGGGCCAAGCCGGCGGAAATTGTCGCCCGCCCGCATTATTTCGGGGCGCTCATGGTCCAATACGGTCACGCCGATGCCATTGTCAGCGGCAACCAATCGTTTCCCGCGGCCTTTTTCCGGGCTCTGATCCAGACCATCAAGCCGCTCCCCCACGTCGCCAAGATCTTTGCCACCACCTTGATCGTGGGCACGCACCTCAAGAACCTCGGCCGCGATGGCATCCTGTTCCTGGCGGATTGCGGGCTCATCCCCAATCCAACCGTCGAAGATCTCGCCGCCATCGCCCTGGAAACCGGCAAACTCGCCCGTCATTTCCTCGGCCGCCCGCCGCTGGTGGCCATGCTCAGCCACTCCACCAAGGGCTCCGCCGACACCCCGGATGCCAAACGCATGGCCGCCGCCACCGCCCTCGCCCGTGACCAAGCCCGCACCGGTTTTCTCGAAATGGAGATCGAAGGCGAGCTGCAAGCCGACGTTGCCATCGACCCCGAGGCCGCTGAAATCATGCTTCCCGCCGCCGATTCCCGGCCCGCCGCCGACGTGCTGGTTTTCCCCAATCTGGATGCCGCCCACATTTCGCTCAAACTGCTGCGGCACCTCGCCGGAGCCCAAACCTACGGCCAAATCATCCTCGGCCTGTCCCGCCCGGCCGCTCAAATCGCCCGCACCGCCTCGGTCGAAACCATTTTTGGCACCGCCGCCGCCGTCGCCGTCGAGGCGATCAAATTCCACCAACTCCACCCCGATTCGGACTATTGATGCAACAGGGATTCCAGCATTTCCAGCAAGTTAGGTTGACGGGCCTGCAAAACGTCCCTAGGCTTCGCGCGTTGATGATCACGCCCTTGTTCCGACTGCTTGCCTTGATGTTTGCCATGACCGGCCTGATTCAGGCCCAGCTCGCCACTTCGCTGCGGCTCTCGAAAACCCAATACCTCTCCGGCGAGGCAATCATTGCCACGGTCACCATCACCAATCACGCAGGGCGCGACATCGTCTTCCAGGGAGACGCCCAACGCCCCTGGCTCGACTTCGTCATCACCAACACCCAAGGCGATTCGGTCACCCCCACCGGCCGCAGCGCTTTCGGTGCCGTGAAAATCGGTGCCGGCCAAACATTTTCCCGCCAAGTGGACATCTCCACCCTGTTCCAACTCGCCGACATCGGCAATTACTCGACCTCCGCCACCATCCGGATGCCCGGCCGTAACGGCGAGACCACCACCACCAACCGCGTCCTGCTCACCGTCAGCCCCGGCCGCCCGTACTGGACGCAAAAAGTCGGGGTCGTCGGACGCACCGGCAATACCCGCGAATTCCGCATCCTGAACTTTAGTGGCGATCAGAAAAGCCAGCTCTATGTCCAAGTCTTGGACGGGCGCACCGGCCTGCCAATCCGCACGTTCTCGCTCGGCGAAGCCCTCCTCATCCGCAAACCCAGCGCCACTGTGGACAAGAAACAACGCTTGAACGTCCTCTTCCTCGCCACCCCCAGCGCTTGGATCCATTGCCAGATCGATACTGATGGCAAACTCGTCGCCCGCGCCATCCATCAGCCCGCCCCGCAGGGCGATCCGGTACTCGTCACCGCCCCGGATGGCACCGTCAGCGTCGCCAACAGCATCCTTTACGACGCCAAAGCCGCCGCCGCCGCACGCGCCAAATTCCGCAAGCTCTCCGAGCGCCCATCCATCACTTACTAGCCTCCCCATCCCACCGCGCCCGAAAAATCACCGGTTTTCCAAAAAAACGCTTTACAAGTTTTCAAAAATATCAATAATTCCGAATTGTCTGTAACACCTGACATCCCATGAAAACGATTTTCCAATCTGTAATGGCCATCGGGCTGTTTGCCTTAGGCGCATCAGTGCAAGCGGCGAGCTTTCGCACGGTGGTGATTGATCCCGGCCATGGCGGCCACGATAAAGGTGGCCAATGGGGGCAGGTGTACGAAAAGCACCTGGCTCTGGACACCGCCACCCGCTTGGAAGCCCAACTCCGGCAGCGCGGCATCAACACAGTGATGACCCGCCGCAGCGACTACTTCATTTCCCTGCCCCAACGCGTCAGCCTCGCCAACAGCTATCGCGACGCGATTTTCGTGGCGGTTCACTACAACTACACCTGGAAGCCGGAGGCCTTCGGGCTGGAAACCTATTATTGCACCCCGCAAAGCCAGCAACTGGCCCAATGTGTTCACGCCTGCATCACCAAGCGCGTTGCGACCGCCGATCGCGGGGTGAAGTTCGCGCGTTACTACGTCATTCACCAGACCACGATCCCGGCGATCCTGGTCGAGTGCGGCTTCGTCAGCAATACCCAGGAACGCGAGCGCATGAAAACCGCCTGGTTCCGCGAGTCCCTGGCTTGCGGCATTGCCGACGGCATCATGCACTTCCGTAGCGGGTACTGAGGGGCCTCGCCATGCCATTGCTTCTCGGCGTCAATATCGACCACATTGCCACCCTGCGTCAGGCACGCTACGCTGGCATGTTAGAGTCGGCGAATGCCGAACCCTCGCCGCTGGCGGCCGCCTTCGACGCGCTGGAGGGCGGGGCGGACTCGCTCACCGTCCACGTCCGCGGCGACCGCCGCCACATGCAGGATGCCGATGCGTTCCGGATTCGTGCCGAAGTGCCCCTGCCGCTGAATTTCGAAATGGGCGTGACGGCCGAAATGATCGCCATCGCCCTGCGATTGCGGCCCGAGTTTGCCTGCCTGGTGCCGGAATCGCGTGCGGAAATCACCACCGAGGGCGGATTGGATGTGGCGGGCCGTTTTGCGCAAACCCGGAAGGCGGTGACGCAACTCCAGGACGCGGGCATCCGGGTGAGCTTGTTCATCGATCCCGATCCGGGCCAAGTCGAAGCCGCCGCCCGCAGCGGCGCCCGCATGATCGAACTCCACACCGGCTGCTTCGTCAATGCCGGGGATGCAACCCGTGAAGCTGAAATCAACCGGCTCGCCGCCGCCGCGCGGGCAGGCCATGCCGCCGGCCTGCAAGTCAACGCCGGCCATGGCATCAACTATTCCAATCTCACCCGGCTGTGGGCCGTGCCGCATCTGGTTGAGTTGAACATCGGCCACAGCGTGGTCGCCCGCGCCCTGCGTTGCGGACTCACCCAAGCGGTCCGCGACATGAAACAACTCATGGCCGGCTACCCCGCTTCCTCATGACGCTTCACGGCATAGGCATCGACGTGGTGGAAGTGGAGCGCATCGCCGCTGCCATCGAGCGCCATGGCGAATCATTGCTGGCCCGCCTCTTCACTCCTGCCGAGCGTGCCTATTGCGCTTCCAAAGCCACTCCCGCTCTCCACTATGCCGCACGCTTCGCCGCCAAGGAGGCGGCTTCAAAAGCCCTCGGCACCGGCATCGGCCAACATGCCAACTGGCTGGATCTGGAAGTCACCCATGATGTCGCCAACGCCCCAAAGCTCCGGCTCCACGGTCTGGCCGCCGGGTTTGCCAAGTCCCATGGCATTACCGAAATCCAAATCAGCCTCAGTCACGCCAAAGCCTACGCCGCCGCCAATGCCATCGCTGTGAAAGACGCGGGAACGCAAGACGCGAGACACTAGACTTGCAGACTCAAGAAAAGAGCCGTTACGGCATTCTTCTTTCTCTTGTCTTGCGGTTTTGTGTCTTGCGTCTTCATACTCCCCCCATGAACCGCCCCCGCCGCAATCGCCGCACGCGTGCCATTCGCTCCATGGTGCGAGAGACTTCCCTCGCTCCCGCGGATTTCATTCTGCCCTTGTTCCTGCATGAAGACGCGCAGGACACCCCCATCGCCTCAATGCCAGGCGTCACTCGCTGGTCATTGGCGGGCTTGCTGCGCGAAGCCGGCGAAGCCCATGCGCTGGGCGTCCCCGCAGTCGTGCTGTTTCCCAAGATCGAAGAAGTCCTCAAATCCTCGCTGGCCGGGGAATGCCACAACGACGCCGGTCTGGTGCCGCGTGCCATTCGCGCCCTCAAGACCGCCCACCCCTCGCTTTGCGTCATCACCGACGTCGCCCTCGACCCCTATAACTCCGATGGCCACGACGGCGTGGTGCGCCGCGATGAGCGCGGCAACCTGACCATTCTCAATGATGAAACCGTGGCCATCCTGTGCCAGCAGGCCCTCTGCCATGCCCGCGCCGGAGCGGACATCGTGGCTCCCTCCGACATGATGGACGGACGTGTCGCGGCCATCCGCAAGGCGCTTGACGCGCAAGGCTTTCAGGAGGTTGCCATCATGAGTTATACCGCCAAGTACGCCTCCGCCTTTTACGGCCCGTTCCGCGGCGCGCTGGATTCCGCCCCCAAGGAGGGCGACAAGCGGACCTATCAGATGGATCCGGCCAACGCCCGCGAAGCCCTGCGCGAAACCCTGCTCGATGAGGCCGAGGGCGCTGACATGCTCATGGTCAAGCCCGCCGGACCCTATCTGGACATCATAGCCAAGGTGCGTGCAACCACCACCCTGCCGGTGGCCGCCTATCAGGTCAGCGGCGAGTATCTCATGCTCAAGAGCGCCGCCGCGGCCGGCTGGCTCGACGAACGCGCCATCGTGATGGAATCCCTCACCGGCATCAAACGCGCCGGCGCCGACATGATCCTAACCTACTTTGCCAAACATGCCGCCACCTGGCTGCGCTGTCCGGCAGACAAGGCATAGGGAGCCACGACATTCCTGTCGTGCCGCGCCCGAGGTGTGGGTGCCCGCGGATGCGGATTGGAGTGCCCGGCATTTTGCAGTGGACGCTGGCGAGGGGCTGTGTCAGGACTGTGGCGAGCCGATGTTGGAGGGAATTGTAGCGTGACGGGTGCGGCAACAGGCCGGGTGTTGGAGGTGGTTCGTGAACTCGGGCCGCTGGGGGCTTATCAGCGCTTGATCGAGGAAAATGACGCGCTGATCAGGGGCCCGGAACTGGACAACGGACGCGCCATCGTGCGGGCCCGCAGCGCCATTTACACCGCATTAATCGGCCAATGGGCGGCCGAGCAGCAGCGGCTCTTCGGATATGACAAACCCTTCGCGGTGGTCGCCTTGGGAGGCACCGGCCGGGGCGAGGTGACACCCTGCTCGGACCTCGACATTGCCTTTCTGTTCGACGACACGGTGGAAGGCAATCCGTTTTTGTTAGAGATGCAGCGTCAAGCGCTGCATACGGACCAGTTTCTTGATGGGCATGGGTTTTCGTTCGTGCCGCTGCCGTTCGGGTTGGATGATGTGCCCGAGTTGGCGGAGAAGCAGCTCAACTCGTTTCTGGACATGGCGCCGGTGTTCGATCCCGGTGGCTTGGCACCGCTATTCCGCCAGCGAATCCGGGCGACCTATGATCCCTTCGAGCATTTCTTGCACGTCCGCGGGTTTTGGAAAAACCATTGGGAGGCCGCCGCGTCGGTGAGCGAAAACCTGAACCGTTTCGATATCAAGAATGACAGCCTGCGCTTGTTCCTGGGCGGGGTGTGGACCTTGGCGGGGAAGGGTTTCAGCCACAGTCATGAGATTTACGCCGGGTTGCCGGACGCGCGGGACGTGGCGGCCTACGAGTTTTTGCTGCGGATCCGCTGCTGGGTGCACCTGCGGCGCGGGCCGGGACCGGCGGATTTGTTAGGAAATCACGCGCAGGATGTGCTCGACTTTGAGGATTTCTGTTCGTTCGGAGAAATGTTAGGTGTGGCGGCGGACGAGGGTGAGCGCTTTGAGTTTGCCACGGTGGTGCGGGCGCGGCTGCTGTCGGCGCGGCGGCGGGTGGCGGTGTTCGCGCGGGGCGTCATTGAGCGCGAACTGCGCAACGGGCGGCGGGTGCCCCCCGACGACGTGATCGTGCTCAAGGCCGGCGGATTGCGGCATGACCAGCTCCGGGACAGTCCGACGCCGCAGGCGAAGAGCCGGGCGGCCCTGTCGATGTTGTTAGTGGCGCAGCGCTACGGGGTGCCGGTGGATTCGTCCGAATTGCAGACGACGTTGTGCAACATTGGGGACTGGTTGGAGCGGGTGCCGGAGCTGTCCGCCTTGTTTTACGAAACCCGCGGCAGTCTGGCCGATACCATTGAGTATATCTCACAGTTGGATGGCGCCGCTGAGCGGCTGTTCCCCGGTCATGCCCGCTTTGAGGCGTCGTTGGACGAACGGGTGATGATTGAGCAGACCTCCCTGCGTGGCGCCTGGGTGCGGGAAAAACTGCGGGCGCTGGATTTTTGCCTGGCCCAAGCCAACGCCGAGTTGGCCGCCGCCAGGAGCGGCTGGAATCCGCTTAATGCGGATTTGCGTGAGATGGTGGCCAATGAGTCGGCGCTGCTGGATGCCGACCAACTCGCTGCCGTCAGGCTGGCGTTGGTGACCAAGCGGCTGCCGCTGACGCCGGATGACGAGATTGCACGCAACTCGCCGTCGCTGCCGCTGCACGAACGCAATGCCTCCGGGTTTTCCGGCATTCCGCTGGCTTCCTATTATGCGCCGTTTGTTAGCGAAGCGGGCTTCAGCCAGGAGACGGTGCGGATCGCCGGGTTTCTGGTGACCCAGCGCCGGATCTTCAAACTGCGTGCCGAGAGCGGGATCAACGACCGGCAACAGGTGGCGGACTTGGTTGGTCTTTGTGGCGACGAGGGGACGCTGCGCACGCTGTTTGTGTTCACCTGTGTGGACCACCTGATGGGGATGCCGCCGGAGGTTCTGGCCTCCGGTGCGCCGGTGCGCCAGGGTTGGTGGCTCAAGGAGTCCGACCCGGCCCGTTGGTTCAACACCCGGGAATTGTATGTCAAGGCGCTGAGCATCTATCATCCGGAGATCATTCCCGATCCCACGCTGGCCTTGCGCTCCGCCGGCTACGTCGCGGAGGAACAGGAGATTTTGCGCGACTTCGGCGCGGATTTCTTCAGCGGCCTGTATGGGCGGCATGCGCGGCGCTTCGGCAGCCACTTGCTGCGCCTGGCCGAAGATCCGGATGCCGGGCCCAAGGCCGCCATGCTGCGGGATGGCGGGGCGATGTTGTTAGGTCTGGCGGCGCGGGACTTCCGCGGGCTGGCCGCCTGCATCAGCGGCGCCCTCTGGCAGCATCAGGTCGATTTGCGGCAGGCGCACCTGTTTTGTGCGGCCAATCACCAACTGGCGCTCGACTTTTTCCACCTCAGCCAAGCCACGCAAGCCCTGCCTGACAACCTGCCGCAGATCATTGAGGATGCCATCCGCAACCAGCTTCACATCAGCGACGCGGATGAAGACCTGCTGCCGTCGCTGGATCCGCTGCCGATTCTGGATGCCACGCCGACGGGAAGTTTCCGCCTGCGTTACGAGACGGCGAGCGACGCGGGAGGGTTGGTCTACGCACTGTCGTTCAAAGTGTTTCGTCATCTTGGCGGCAGCATCCATTGTCTAACAGCCAACACCGCGCGCGGCCATGCTTATATCACGGTGCTGCACAGCCTGCCGCCGGGGTGCTCCCTCGGCACCGCCCGCAAAATCATCCAGCGCAGTTTCTGAGAATCGATCATGGAGCAATAGCGAACGAGGACGCGGGCCATGGTGCTTGGTTTCGGGGTTGCCTGCAAACAAGAGAGGCCGCGCAAGCGCGCGACCTCTGATGTATGTTCACAATCCCTTATGAAGCGGGGGACGAACCCCTCGACAGGGCGGAAAATGCGATAAAACCGGAATTCTGTCATGTCCCTAAGATTTGGGACAGTGACGCCAAGCGCCAAGACCGAGAGTGGGGGGAGTCAGGACAGATCCAGGAAACCCCGCCGAATGGCCTCGCTGACGGCCGCTGGCAGGTTGCGCACATGGAGTTTGTCGAAGCTGCGCTTGATGTATTCGGTCACCGAATAGGGGCTGAGGTTGAGTGCATCGGCGATTTCCTGGCGTGTGAGGCCTTTGGCGGCGAGTTGCAACACCTCGCACTCGCGGCCGGAGAGCGACTCGGCATCGGTGATCGGGCTGAGTTTGCGGAAGGTTTGCAGGATCATGCCCGCAATCTTGGGATCGAGCGGAGTGCCGCCCGCCAGCACCTCCTCGAGGGTTTCAATCAGGCGCGAGGCGCTTCCTGCCTTGACCAGGTAGCCATGGGCGCCGGCCTCCAACGCCGCGAAAACCTTTGCCTTGTCGGTGAACGCGGTGAGTACCAGGACGCGTGCCTTGGGGAGGAGTTCGCGCACCTTGCGGATGCCAGCGACGCCGCTCATGCCCGGCAATCCCAGATCCGACAGCACCAGATCGGCCTCAAGTCCGCCACGGAGGGCCTCCAGCGCGTCCTCCATGGTGGAAAATCCGCCGACGCATTGGTAGCCGCCCCGTTCCTCCAAGACCATCGAGACCGACTCGCGGAAATCGGCGTGATCTTCTATCAGAATCAAGCGGATCGGCTTTTCTTTCGAGGAGGGTGACTGCGCCATGGCCGTGGTTCATAGCGCATGGCGGGTCGATGGGAAAGGAAAGGTTCACGGGCGCGATCTTATTGTCGCGCTGGGGCAGAAACGCGGCCGAATTGCCCGTCCATCATCATCAGGTGGGCTGGGACGACGGTAAAGTCGTCCCTCCTCACCCCGCGGGCAAGTCGTCTGCAAGCTTCCGGGCACTGGCGTGGGGGGGGCGCCTGTGCTTGCGCGCCATGGGCACGCTGAGGCTGAGCCGGGTGCCGGCTCCCGGACGGCTATCGACCTGGAAGTCCGCGCCAAGCGCCTCGGCCCGCTGGCGCAACGCATGCAGCGTGGCCGGACGCTCCAATCGTTCTGGCGGGATGCCCACGCCGTCGTCGGAGAGGGTGAGGAGGAATTCCGCGGCACTGGCTTCGACCCGCACTTCCACCTTGGCCGCGCGGGCGTGCCGCATGATGTTGTGCAGTGCCTCGCGGAAAAACAGGAACATGTGGCGTGTCGCCTCCTCGGGAAACTCCACCTGCCAGGCCGCTTCGTTGGCGGTGAATTTCCACTCCAGGGTTTCGAGCATGATCGAACTGGTTTCGCGCAGGTGCTCGATGGTGCCAATGCGGTGCTCGCCTTCCGGTCGCAGCAGCCAGACGATGTCACGGACGGCACTGACCGTCTCCGCAGCGATTCGTTGGATCCGCTTCAGGTCGTCGGAGGGACCGGAGTGTCCTGCGGCCAGATCGGCGAACATCTGAATGCTGCCGAGGTTGCTTCCCACCTCGTCGTGAAGGTCCCCGGCGATCCGTTCGCGCACCTTGAGCAACTCGCGGTTGGCATGCACGCGGTAGCGGATCGGCAAGACGATGAGCAGGAAGGCACCCGCCAAGCCGAGCAGCGTCAGTCCGGCCAGGCCCGCCCGGTGCCATTGGCTAACCCAACGGGTGGCTTCGGCCCGCAACTCGAAGCGGCGGGTTTCGAGTTGCAGCCGGCGGTCAAGTCGGGTGAGCCACTCACGGGTGGAAACCAGGCGACCGTCCGGCCCGAAACCATCCGTGAGCGCGGCGCTGCTCCAGTAGCTGCCACCCGTGGTAAAGAGGTTGGGCATCCCGTCCGGCGAGCGTGCCACTTTTCCCAGCGCCAGATTGGTGCTGCCGGCCAGGACTTCCACCTCGCTCAAGGCGAAAAACGCCGGGTAGTTCTCGAAGGCTTTCCATAGCTCGGTGGCTTCTATTCTAACATAACGGCCGCAGTGGGTGTCGAAGGACACCACCACCGGATTGTGCCCGGGATTGATCAGTTCGCGCTCGGCAACGATCGTCCAGTTGTCACGGTCTTCGGGTTCGCTCGTGTCGGCGACCGAGATCACGAGTTTCCGCGGGAAACCGAACCCGGCCGGCAGGTCCGACGTCGGTCGCTTGGCCGGCAGCAAGCGGACGGCATCCACCGCCACCGATGCGCCAAGGTCCACGGTCACCGCAGCCGCCTCTTTGGCACTGGCCCGGCCTTGTGAGAGCCAGCCGATATTGCGATGTTCCTCGGCAGGGATCTCGGGCAAGCCCAGCGGCGTCTGACCATCGACGAGGAAGGCTGGCTTCCAATGCCAGGGAGCCGACTGAGCCGCGCCCCCGACGCTGCGGACATCCGCCCCGCTGGCAAGGTTGCGCTCGCCTGCGAAGGCGAACACTTCCGCCCAGGCATGCACGAAGCTCGCTTCACCACCGGCATCCGGATGCAATCGCTGGGCCGAGATTCGCAAGCCCGCCGCGACGACGGGCGGCGAAACCTGATAGACGAAGGGATGTCCCCGCCGCACGGGATGGGAACCGGCGTTGTGCTCCCGGGCGACGCATCCGAGTACCTGGCCCGCGGCGTCGAGCAATTCCACCGTGAAATCATCCGGCAGGCCATATTGGGCGTCCAGCCCCCTTGCGTCGTAGCGCCGTGCCGGCACCAGCGCCACCAAATCCACCAAAGCACCGGTCGGCCAGCGCACTTCAACGGCGCACCGATCATCGCGCGATGGGACGGCATGGGAATGAATGGCGGCGTAGCCCCCGGTGCCGCCCTGATCATCGATCGGGATGCCCGGCAAGCCCTCCAACTGGGGTGTCAGTTGCGCCAACTCCCGTTCCATTTCCTGCAAGCGGCTTGAAAAGGCTCGCGCCAGGCGTTGGTCCCAACCAAACTCGGCGGCCCTACCCGTTTGCGCCAGCACGAGAATAACGGCGAGCAACCTGAGAAATTCCGGGATGCGAATCATGCGAACGGCTTGCTAGCATAATCCACCCGCGAAGGGGAGCAGAGATTTCACTTTCCCCACACTCGCCGCACATACTTGGCCGTGGCCTCGCGGACAAGCAGGGCGACGTTGGCTTCCGGCCGGGCGAACGGCGGGACAAACCACGGGAACGAGCCGATGAGATCGGTGACCACCGCCACTTCACCATCGCAGGTGCCCTCGCCGCAACCGATGCCAATGGTGGGAACGGCGCTCTGTGCGGTGATGCCGCCGGCGGTCTCGGGCATCACCGATTCCAACACGATAGCGCAGACCCCGGCAGCGCCGAGCGCATGGGCGTCTGCGAGGAGTGCGGCGGCTTGCGCAGGAGTCTTGCCGGTCTTGTGGTAGCCGCCTTCTTCGACGACGCGTTGCGGCAACATGCCGAGGTGGCCAACCACCGGGATGCCCGCCGCGGTGATCGCGCGGACTTTCTCCGCCTGGTTGCTGCCGCCTTCGAGTTTCACGGCTTCGGCTCCGGCGGCAACGAGCCGGCGTGCCGTGGCCAGTGCTTGCCCGGGGGTGTCATAGGTGTGAATCGGAAAATCCCCGACAATCAACGCACGCGGCGCGGCCCGCGCCACGGCGGCAATATGGTGCAGCATGTGCTCGAGCGTCACCAGGGTGGTGTCTGGAAAACCCAGCACCACCATGCCCAAGGAATCACCCACCAGCAAGATGTCCACGCCAGCCTCGTCCAGCAGGCGTGCGGTGGGGTAATCGTAGGCGGTGAGCGCGGCGATCGGGCGTCCGCCTTTGCGGTGGCGGAGGGCTTCGGCTTTGTCGAGGGCGGTCACGGTGGCGAGAGCAGCTTAACGCGGGAATCCGGCGCGGACCAACCGCAATTTCACCGGACTGATGGACTCCGGCCATGGTGCCTGCCATTCGCCAAAACCCCTCCGTGGGAGACGGAGGCCGGCGTGAGAAAATGGCGACCCGTAAGGGAGTCGAACCCTTCTTGCCAGAATGAAAATCTGGAGTCCTAACCGATAGACGAACGGGTCGTTGGTCGCGGTGCGGGCGGAAAGAAACTGGAGACGGGCGGGCTTGGCAAGGAAAAACTGGAATTTTTTCCGTTGGCGGATTAACCCGCCAGCGTCAAGCCCACGACACCGCCGACTGCCAGGGCGCCGCCGAGCAAGGTGCGCAGGGTGATTCGATCACCCTCGAGGAAATGCGCGAGGGGCATGACCACCAGCGGCGTGGTGGCCACGATGGGCAGCACGATGCCGGTCGGCGCGGCCGAAAGGGCCCACTGGTAACAGGTCACGCCAAACGCCGGCCCGCACAGGCCGTTGGCGATGAGCAGAGGCCAGGCGCGCGACCAGTTGGCGGGACGCGAATCGGGCCCGGCGCGGTGCGCGAGTTTCAGATAGAGCACGAACACGCCGGACACCAGCAACCCGCCGAGGATCCTTTGATAGGCGGCATTTACGCCACCACTCACGCCGCTGATCGCGAAATCCCGCGCCGCCGCAACGGCGTAGGCCTTGCGGCTCAACACCGCTCCCCAGGCCTGGCACAACGCCGCGAGCAGGCCGAACAGGCTACCCGCCAGCAAGCCATGGGAGGGACCCGCCTCGTTGCGACCCGGCATCAACGCGATGCCCACCCCTAACAGGATCATGGCGCCGAAGAGAGCTTGCGCCACGCTCGGCACAGTGCCCAACCAAGCCCACTCGGTGAACGCGGCGATTGGGGCGGCGAGGCATTGTACCAGCACCATGGTGCGGCGCGTGCCGATCCGCGGATAGGCCTGAAACAGCGCGAGATCGCCAACACCGAACCCGATGCAACCGCTAACAAACAACAGCGGGAATGCCGGCCCGCTGATGCCGAAGCCAACCATGTGCGCGTAGCTGCCGAGTACCGCCGCCGCCAGGATGAGTCTAACCAGATTGGCCAGCGAGCCGGGGAGGAAATG
>Ga0118677_10008083_pt1 | contig 17029 bp, 12 predicted proteins | sample AliMusrvi5mmetaG_FD_86154 | JGI IMG/M metagenome (GOLD analysis project Ga0118677, IMG submission 86154) | reverse complement strand
GTTTATTCTTGACAATGAGGTTTATAAATCACAAAAAATAAAAACCATAAATTTCACAAAAGCCAATAAAACCGAATTATTTGAATTTAATTCGGATGAAGAACAGGTAGCTCAGGTGAATTTTTCAACAAAGTTATCCGAATATCTTTACGAGCCAAATAGTGCAATATTGAAAAGCGGTGCTTTCAGGCTTATTTCTGAACGATTTGGGTTGGACAAGTTGCACATAAACAGTCATTTATACTGTTCATCGAATTTGATTCCTGATTTTCCGGGCAGAATATTCAGGATAGAAAAAGTATGGGGAAATTCCAAAAATGAATTACGCGAACTTGTGAATAAAATTCCTAAAGCAAATATCAGCACCCGAAATTATCCGATTGGTGCTGACGAATTACGTAAAAAACTTAAAATAAAGGATGGTGGTGATATCTATTTATTTGCCAGCACAATAGCTAATGAAAACAAATTGATTATTGAGTGCCGGAAAGTTTAATCCAAAGCTTATTGAATTTTACTTTTGTCAGCCAAATATCGCTAAAATTTCGTTAACTTTTTCTTCTAACGGTCGTTCGACCGAAATCCAGTGAATCGTAAATCCACGGCGTTCCATCCCTCTAAACCAAGTCATCTGACGTTTGGCAAACTGATGAATGGCGGTTTCCAGTTGGGAATACATCTCTTCGTAGCTGAGTTCCCCAATAAGGTACTGTGTTACGAATTTATACTCAAGTCCGTAATAGATTAAATCTTCGGCCGGAATCCCTTTTTCAAGCAGCGTTATTACTTCCTGAATCATTCCCTGATTAAGCCTTTCTGTAAGCCGGTGCGTGATTTTTTTTCGGCGAACTTCCCTGTCGATATCAATTCCGATAATCAAACTGTTAAGCGATTGAAATTCATTGTATTCTGGCTCATTTTGCAGGCTGTATTCTGCAATTTCGATAGCGCGAATGCAACGTTTGGCTGAATCGATATCGGATTTGTTATGCAACGAACCATATCTGCTAAGAATCGTCGATAGTTCTTCAATCGTTTTGCACTCAAGTTGTTGTCGTAACACAGGATTTTCCGGAACTTTTAGAAGTTTATAACCACGTAAAACTGACTCTATATACATACCTGTTCCTCCGCAAAGTATGGGAAGTTTTTCTTTGTCCCGGATTTCGGAAAAAGCTTTGTGGAAATCGTGCTGAAACTCAAACACATTGTACTTTTCACCGGCCTCACAACAGTCTAACAGATGATAAGGAATAAACTGTCCATCAACTGTATAATCGGCCAAATCTTTACCCGTTCCAATATCCATGCCGCGATAAACCTGACGGGAATCGGCACTGATAATTTCGGTATTAAGTTTATGGGCTAATGCACAGGCTAGGCTGGTTTTACCGCAGGCGGTCGGACCAAGGATGGTGATGAGTTGATAAGTCCCTGACTCCTGAAGTGGAACTAAGTTACTTTCTTTTACAATTTGATTATCCTTACTCATAATAATTCTTATCCCCCTTTGAGGTTTAAGGTCTAATATTTATCATAAGATACAATCTCATCTTTCGCCTTTCGCTTCTTATTTCGCAGTGGTTGCGCTGAATATCCTAAAAGAATTACCAACATAACACGTTTATTTCTAGGAATATCCAATACTTTACGAACTTTCTTTTCGTCACACCAACCGATAATGCATGACCCGAGTCCTTCGTCGGTAGCAGCGAGTGTAATATGTGCTGCCAAAATACCAAGGTCGAGGTGCGGATAATGTTTCTCGGTTGCCCATCCACCCACTGTTGATGTGAAATTGGCATTTTCTTCCAGAATAACCAACTGAAGCGGAGCCTGTTTCGTGAAATGATTCATTGCCAGTAGTTTATTGGCGGTAGCATCGGCCACCTGCGTGCGCTTTTCAGCATCCGACACGACTATAATTTTCCACGGCTGCGCATTACAGGCCGAAGGAGCTATGCGAGCTGCTTCCAGAATACGTTCCAGTTTTTCTGTCTCAACCGGTTTATCGGAATAAGCTCTGTCGCTTTGGCGGTTTTGCGCTAATTCTAAGAATGTTTTCATATACCCCTAACCCCTAAAGGGGAATAAGACAGTGAATACTACTTTTATTATCTCTAAAAATACCATATCTTTGCAAAAAATGACTTCAATATTTCCCTTTAGGAATAAAGGATTTGCAAAGATAATATGAATCTGCAACAAAAAGTACAAAGTTTTATTCAAAAGCATCAATTATTGACTGATAAAGAGTCTGTATTGGTGGGTGTGAGTGGTGGAACTGACTCTGTTGCATTGCTTCATATACTAATTTCTCTAGGATATAACTGTATTACAGTACATTGCAACTTTCACCTCAGAATGGCAGAATCAAACCGCGATGAAAACTTTGTTCGCAAACTGGCTCACTCCTACTCTACAGCCTTCTATTCAGTTGATTTTGAAACGACTAAATATGCTTCAGAACACAAAATTTCCATCGAAATGGCAGCCCGTGATTTGCGTTATGTCTGGTTTGAAAAAATGCAGAAAAAGACAGGTGCTCAGGCAATAGCTGTTGCACATCATGCTGATGACAGCATCGAAACCATGCTTATGAATTTGGTTCGGGGAACAGGAATCAGAGGTTTGACAGGAATTCAGCCACGAAACAAAAATGTGGTTCGCCCCTTGCTTTGTTGTACCCGTGAAGAGTTGGAGAATTACCTTGCTGAACACGATCTTGAACACGTAGAAGATGCTACAAATCAAGAGAATAATTACGTACGGAATAAGTTTAGGAACGAACTTCTGCCACTTTTGACCGTGATAAATCCGGCAGCGAGAGAAAATCTGTATAAATCGCTTGCTAATCTGGAGGGAACTTATTCAATTTATCAACAAGCCATCGGGCAAATAAGTCGACAAATTGTTGAAAAGTCCGGTTCTGAAATCAGACTTGATATTGAGAAAATAAACGAACAGGCTCATGTTCCAACTGTGCTTTTTGAACTGTTGTCGCCTTACGGCTTTGGTTCGGTACAAATTGAACAGATTGCAGAAGCATTAAACGCTGAATCAGGTAAGGTTTTTTACTCTGAAACACATCGTTTGGTGAAGGACAGAAATTATTTGATTATCAGCGCGAAAGATGAAATCAAAGAAAATTCGCACAGCATTTCGCACGATGCGACTGAGATTAATTCTGCTATTCATCTGACCATCAGAAAAGTGGTTGTTGATGAGTCATTTTCACCCTCTAAAGTTTCAACTTGCGTGCATGTTGATGCCTCGTTGCTGGAATTTCCACTGGAATTGCGTCGTTGGAATGAAGGCGATGCGTTTTACCCTTTTGGCATGATCCAGAAAAAGAAGTTGAGCGACTATTTTATTGACCAAAAGTTCAGCATTCCGGAAAAAGAACAGTGCTGGTTGCTGGTTTCGGGGACTAAAATAGTATGGATTGTCGGACACCGATTAGATAACCGTTTCAGAGTTACTGAGAACACTAAAGAAGTGATTGAATTTGAATTGATTTCTGAACAATAGACCATTTAAGCTTGTTTTGCACACAAATTTTAAACCCAATTAATAGTGTCCGAAAAAAGAATTCTCCATAAAAAAACAGTGAAATCAGTCCGTGAAATAGCTTACGGAGTATTTATTCTATCTTTTCAACGCGATTTCAGTTTCAAAGCTGGACAAGTAATAGCCGTTGATATTGTTCCAGATGGTCGTCCGCGACTGTACAGCATTGCCAGTGGTACAACTGACACTGATTTGGAAATACTTTTCGATGAAAAAAAGAATGGTCAGCTCACTCCTTTCCTCTCAAAATTAAAAACCGGCGACAATATTTATGTGTCTGACCCTTTCGGAACTTACAGTACGCAGCCCGGAAAAGGCTACTGGATTGCTTCAGGAACAGGCATTGCTCCTTTTGTTTCGATGTTGCGCTCCGGACTTGCCGACGAAAAAATTCTGATTCACGGTGCCCGCTTTGATCAAAATTTTTATTATTCTGATTTGATTGAACCTGTTTTGGGTAAACGATTTATTCGTTGCTGCTCCCAACAAGCCGATACTAAACAGTATAATGGCAGATTGACAAATTGGCTGCGCGAACAGAAAAACCTGCCTACAGATGCGAAATATTATTTGTGTGGAAGTGCCGAAATGGTGGTGGAAGTACGCGATTTGCTGATTGCCAAAACTATTCCGTTTCATAACGTGATCTGCGAGACCTATTTTTGAAATTTAAAAACCTTTTATGCCTTAAATTCGGGTTAAATACCGTTTCTATCCGCCGGGCAAAGGGAAAGAAAGGTGGCGATGCTCCTGCTCTGGAAATTAACACTATTTTGAAATACCTGATTGGGCTAAAATACCAGTCAGGTGTTTTTATTACTATCATTTTTCCACCAATTCCACCCAATTACGAAACATTAACCCGAAATAGAGTTGTATTGATTTCATTTTATTCTACTTTTGCCCCAACTATTTACGGTTTTAGTTGTTTTAAAGCTAAATGAAAAAACTCTTATCCATAGTATTTGCTGCGTTGATACTCCTTTCGGGGATGCATCTTTCGTTGGCTACGCACTTGTGTGGTGGAGAAGTTTCGCAAGTTAAACTTTCATTTACGCATGAGAAAGCCAGTTGCGGCATGTGTCCTGAAGAACAAAAAGCTTCGAACAACAAAACACTGAGCACCGAAGGTTGTTGCAAAGACGAAATGTCATTCTATGCTGTAGATAACAATTACAGTCCGTCAACCTTACAAATCAACCATTCTGCCAACCAATTGTTGCAGGTGTTTGATATTCCCAAAACGATTGGAATTCAATCTATCCATACGAATTCTACATTACACACAAATGTCCAGCCGCCAAACCTCTGTATGGCCAATGCTGTAAGCCTACCTGACATTTGTGTATTCCGTATTTAAGACCCCCAAACCCCCTAAAGGGGGATTTAAGAGTGCGATAATGAGGTGTTTCTAGTATAGAAATGTCACATTAATTGCATCTAAAAATCATAAACATTCTTTTTAAATCAATAAGTCTTTACGCCCCTTTAGGGGTTTGGGGCAGTTCAACATAAAATTCAAACAAAATGAAAACATTAAAATATATCTTCGCAGCTATTATAGCAATTTCTGTAAGTGCTACTACTTCAGCACAAATGACCGATCATTCAAAAATGAAAATGAACAAGGCTGAAACAACAGTGTCCAAAACTGAAACTATTAAGGTTTCAGGGAATTGTGAAACCTGTAAAGCCCGTATTGAAAAAACTGCTAAAGTGGCAGGCGTAACTAAAGCTGAATGGAGTGCAAAAACCAAAATTCTGACGCTAACTTATGACCCTTCAAAAGTAAAAAGTGACGACATTCAAAAGAAACTGGCTGCTGTGGGTCATGATACGCCTAAATACAAAGCCACTGATGCAGCATACAATGCTTTACCAAGCTGTTGTAAATACAGATAAAGGCCTGCCCCCAAACCCCCTAAAGGGGGCTTTGGGGTTACTGTATTTTTGACATTCATTTCATTTATTCATCTTTTTAATCCCCCTTTAGGGGTTAGGGGTCTATGTTCAATAAACTCGTCAAATATTTTCTCGAGCACCGGCTGATTACCTTTCTTTTTCTGATTGCTTTTTTGGTAATGGGAATTGTGTATTCGCCGTTCAACTGGAAAACGGGCATGTTGCCCCGCGATCCAATTCCGGTGGATGCCATTCCCGATATTGGTGATAACCAACAAATCGTTTCCACCGAATGGATGGGACGTTCGCCAAAAGATATTCAGGATCAGATTAGTTATCCACTTTCGTCGGCTTTGCTCGGCATTCCGGGTGTAAAAACCATTCGGAGCACTTCCATGTTCGGTATGTCGTTTATCTACCTTATTTTCAAAGATAATGTAGAGTTTTACTGGAGCCGCTCGCGCATTTTGGAAAAACTGAATTCCTTACCTGCCGGAACATTGCCGCAGGGTGTTCAACCGTCACTCGGGCCTGATGCTACGGCACTCGGTCAGATTTTTTGGTACACGCTTGAAGGACGAAATCCTAAAACTGGAAAACCAAATGGTGGTTGGAATCCACAGGAATTGCGCACAATACAAGATTTCTACGTAAAGTACAGTTTGTCTGCTGCCGAAGGTGTTTCGGAAGTGGCTTCGGCGGGCGGTTTTACTAAAGAATATCAGGTCGATGTGCATCCTGAAGCGCTGAAAGCTTTTGGTGTTTCGGTGATGGACGTGATGAATGCTGTGCGCAAAAGCAATCTGGATATTGGTGCGGAAACCATTGAACTGAATAATGTAGAATATATTATTCGTGGACTGGGTTACGTGAAAAGTCTGGAAGATCTAGAGAATTCTGTTGTTGCAGTGCGCAATAATATTCCCGTGCGGATAAAAGATGTGGCTCAAACTTCATTTGGTCCGGCTACTCGTCGAGGTGGATTGGATAAAGCCGGAAACGAAGCAGTAGGAGCGGTAGTTGTGGCTCGCTACGGTTCTAATCCGATGGAAGTGATTGGCAATGTAAAAGCCAAAATCAAAGAAATTGAAGCCGGATTGCCACAAAAAACCTTGCCGGATGGAACCGTTTCCAAAGTAACTGTTGTACCGTTTTACGATCGCGCCGGACTGATAAAAGAAACGGTTGGAACGCTTGAATCGGCTCTTTCGCACGAAATTCTGATTAGTATTATTGTCATTATTATATTGGTGTTAAATCTTCGGGCTTCGGTGATTGTTGCCGGATTGTTGCCATTGGGCGTGTTGATGACTTTTATTCTGATGCATTTCTTTGGTGTGAATGCCAATATCGTGGCGTTGTCCGGTATTGCTATCGCCATTGGGGTAATGGTAGATATTGGCATTGTGGATGTGGAAAATATTCTGCGACATTTGGAAATGCCCGAGAACAAAGGCATACGTGGCAAAGAACTGATGAATGTTATTTATCTGGCCACCACCGAAGTGCGTGCTGCAGTGGTGACTTCCATTGCCACAACCATTGTTAGTTTTTTGCCGGTATTTGCAATGGAAGCAGCCGAAGGAAAACTGTTTCATCCATTGGCATTTACCAAAACATTTGCCTTGCTTTCGGCCTTTATTCTGGGCATTGTGGTGTTGCCAACATTGGTTCATATCGTTTTCGATATTCGTATTGATACCAAAAAGATACGCAGGTTTTTCAATGGTGCTTTGATTGCAGCAGGAGTTTTATTTGCAGCTATCTGGCAGGTTGGACCGGCTTTGGCGCTGATAGGTGTTGGAATAAATAATTTGTTGGATGGTCGTTGGCCGGAAAAACGTAAGGAGTTTCCAAACTATATCAATATTGGCATAACTGTTTTGGTAGCGTTGTATTATTTGTCGGTAGAATGGTTACCGCTTGGAGCGCATAACAGCACGTTTGTCAACTTCCTGTTTGTGGCCGGAATAGTAGGAATTATACTTGCTGCCTTAATGACGATGGTTCATTATTACGAACCTATTCTTCGTTGGGGATTGGAAAATAAATGGAAATTTTTATTGCTTCCAGCTTTTACCTTAGTGTTTGGAATTTTAGTTTGGCAAGGCTTTGATAAAATTTTTGGTGTTGTTGCCACCGGTGTTGAGAAACTGGGTTGGCAGGCTCCCGCAAAAACATTCCCTGGAATGGGCAAAGAGTTTATGCCGTCGCTTAACGAAGGTTCGTATTTGCTGATGCCAACCAGTATGCCACATTCAGGTATTGAAAAGAATCTGCAATACATTGAAACACTGGATAAACGTCTGGCTAATATTCCCGAAGTGGAAGTCGCTGTGGGCAAATGGGGACGTGTAAACTCGGCGCTCGATCCGGCTCCTGTGCAAATGTTCGAAAATACCATCAATTACCGACCGGAGTATAAACTCAACGAAGATGGTCATCGTGAACGTTTCAAAGTGGATAAGGATGGTAATTTTGTGTTGCTGAACGGTAATACATACAATGCCGAAACGGAAAAATACCGATCTGTTTCTTCGGATAGTCTGGTAGTGGATAAGCATGGCGAGTATTTTCGTCAGTGGCGACCGCAAATCAAAAAGCCGAATGATATCTGGAACGAAATAGTGAAAGTTACCAACATTCCCGGTCTAACGTCTGCACCAAAGCTACAACCGATTGAAACGCGGTTGATTATGCTTTCAACTGGGATGCGTGCCCCCATGGGCTTAAAAGTGTACGGACCTGATTTGGAAACCATCGAAAAAGCCGGCATGCAGTTGGAAAAAGCCTTGAAAACGGTTCCTTCGTTCAAAGCTCCATCCGTATTTTACGATCGTGCCGTTGGTGCGCCTTATCTGCAAATAAAACTGAATCGTGAGGCGATGGCACGTTATGGAATGACAGTGAGCGACGTGCAGGAAGTATTGCAAGTAGCAGTTGGAGGAATGACTTTGAGCACTTCGGTGGAAGGTCGGGAGCGTTTCCCGATGCGGGTGCGTTATGCACGTGAACTGCGTGATAATCCGGAGGATATAAAACGGATTTTGATTCCTGCCATGAATGGAACTCAGGTACCACTTAGCGAAATTGCCGATGTTGATTATACAAAAGGTGCGCAAATGATACGCAGCGAAAATACTTTTCTGGTGGGCTATATTATTTTCGACAAAGAAGAAGGTAAAGCAGAAGTGGATGTGGTAAATGAGGCGGATAAGTTGCTGAAACAGAAACTGGATGCGGGTGAAATCAAATTGCCTGCCGGCGTGACCTATAAATTTGCCGGTAACTACGAACAGGAACAACGGGCTACCGAGCGATTGGCAATTGTTATTCCAATAAGTTTGTTGCTTATTTTATTGTTGTTGTATTTCCAGTTCAAAACAGTGACGGCTTCGTTTATCCATTTCTCGGGCGTGTTTGTGGCTTTTGCAGGCGGATTTATCATGTTGTGGCTCTACGGTCAGGATTGGTTTATGAACTTTTCCGTGGCCGGAACGAATCTGCGTGACTTGTTCCAGATGCACCCAATAAATCTAAGCGTGGCCGTTTGGGTGGGCTTTATTGCACTTTTTGGCATTGCGACCAACGATGGTGTGATTATGGGAACTTATATTCATCAGGTTTTCGAAGAAAAGCAACCCAAAACGGTTCACGATGTGCGTGAAGCAGTAGTGTTGGCAGGAAAAAAACGCGTTCGTCCGGCTATGATGACTACGGCTGTGGCGGTGATTGCCTTGCTTCCTGTACTTACTTCTACCGGAAAAGGAGCAGACATTATGATTCCAATGGCCATTCCCACTTTTGGAGGAATGATCATTCAAGTAATGACCATTTACGTGGTGCCATTGTTTCAGTCAATGTGGAGAGAGAAGGCTGTATCGGGTCATGCGATTTCCAAATCGCATTAAATAAAATATAATCGCGATTTGGAAATCGCGAGACCCAATTCATATAAAATAAAAATATGAAAAAAATAATTTTATATATAGGTTTATTTGCGTTCAGCATGCAAGGTTTTTCACAAGATTCGTTGATGAACTACCTTGAAATGGCAGCTAAAAATAATCCAACGGTGCTTCAGCGGTACGCTGAATATCAGGCTTCATTGCAAAAAGTGCCGCAGGTGGGTAGTTTACCCGATCCTCAACTGGAAATGGGTGTATTTCTGACACCCATGGAATTGATTGGTGGTTATCAGGTGGCTGATATTAAGCTGATGCAGATGTTTCCATGGTTTGGCGTTCTTAAAAATGCGAAGGACGAAATGAGTCTGATGGCGAAAGGCAAATATGAACTGTTTCGTGATGCCAAATTACAGGTGTTTTACGATGTACAACGCGCATGGTTCGATTTGTATAAAGTCCGTCAAAGTATCCGTATTTCTGAAAATAACATGGAACTGCTGAAAACCATTGAAAGATTGGCATTGGTGAAATACAAAACAGGTTCGTGGGGTGGGGGTGGAGTTGTTTCTTCGGGTAGCAGTATGACGGCTGCAACTACACCTTCCGGTTCTTCGGGCATGAATACCATGGGTGGAAGTGGCGGTAATACGACAACTCAACCTACGGTTTCAGCGGGTTCTTCATCCATGGGTTCAGCTTCAGGTAGCACCGGACTGGCAAGCGTGTATCAGATTCAGATTGAAATAAGTGATTTGGAAAATAATATTGCTTCGTTGAAGAATGAGGAGCAGGTGGTGTTGGCACGTTTTAATAGTCAATTGAACCGACCGTTTAAAACGCCGGTTGTTGTGCCGGATTTGCTTGCAACCGAACCGCTTGACATTGCTTTCTTATCTGTTACTGATTCTATGTTCACCAAAAATCCAATGTTGGGAATGTTAGCCTACGAGCAACAATCGCTAACAGCACGTACTAAAATGCAAAAGCAAATGGGATTGCCCATGGTGGGATTGGGGGTAAATTATTCCGTTATTAGCAAAAGCGAAATGTCTACTTCGCCAATGAATGGTCAGGATATGATTATGCCTATGTTGACAGTTACTTTGCCTATTTACAGGAAGAAGTATACGGCTATGCAAACTGAAACAAAATTTTTGAAAGCAGCATCTGAGCAAAACTATCAGGCAACTGTTAATGCTTTGCAAACGGAATATTACGAAGCTTTGCAATTGTACAACGATGCACAACGCCGAATTAAATTGTATGAAAGTCAGCGTCAATTATCCAAAAAAACATTGGATATAAGCTTAAAAAGCTTCTCGTCAGGTTCAAACTTAAGCGACATTCTACGCATTCGCCAGCAATTGCTCGATTATGAATTGAAGCAGGTGGTAGCTGTGACGGATTATAATAAGGCGAAAGCCTGGATTAAACGATTGATCCCAAATACGACTCCAAACCCCTAAAGGGGCTTAAAGTTAGTATTGGTAATTATAACTTTTATATTTTTACATGATAAAATAAACTGTGCCTTTATGCTCCTTCAGGAGTTTGGAGCGGATATAAGAAAAAAGAATATGAATAAAATATTTAAAACTAACTTCATTTCCCCTTTAGGGGTTAGGGGTCTTCTTTTGATTCTGGTTGGTCTGTTTCTTGGTTGGTTGCTTTTCCATCCCAATACTAAAACTGTGAATGAACAAAAAGCAGTTGTGAATGCTAAAAAAGAAATCTGGACATGTTCCATGCATCCTCAAATAAGATTTGAAAAACCCGGAAAATGTCCGATTTGTGGCATGGATTTAATTTTATTAAATCAGAGTTCGGGAGCTAATGAAGACTCAACTGCTATACATTTTAGCAAAGAAGCATTGGAGCTCGCCAATGTTTCAACCTCTATCGTCAGTCGCCAAAAACCAACAAAAGAAGTCCGGCTATATGGAAAGGTTCAGGCAGATGAGCGTTTAATGCAAAATCAGGTGGCGCATATTTCCGGGCGAATTGAAAAGTTGCTGGTGAATTTTACGGGTGAGCCGGTTCGCAAAGGACAGTTGCTGGCTATGATTTATTCGCCTGATTTGATAACAGCGCAACAGGAATTATTGGAAGCGGCTAAAAGCAAACAATCGCAGCCGGAAATTTATCAGGCAGCTATGGAGAAGTTGATGCAATGGATGCTGACGGATAAGCAAATTGCTCAAATAGAAAGTTCAGGCAAAGTGAAAACAAACTTTGAAGTGTATTCCAACACATCCGGAATAGTTACCAACAAGCGTGTAAATACCGGCGACCATGTTTCAGAAGGCACAGTCATGTTTGATGTGGCAAATCTTTCCAGCGTTTGGGTACTGTTTGATGCTTATGAAAGTGACTTGCCGTTTCTGCATGTTGGAAATACCGTGTCGTTTACTGTTCAAGCATTGCCGGGAGCAAATTTTTCTGGAAATATCAAGTTTATCGACCCTATGATTGATCCGAATACACGCGTGGCAAAAGTGCGCGTAGAAATTGGCAATGCGGGTGGAAAACTAAAGCCGGAAATGTTTGCCAACGGAATTGTACGTGCTAATCTGGATCAATACAAAGACAAACTGGTTATTCCGCGTTCAGCAGTATTGTGGACAGGCAAACGTTCGGTGGTTTATGTGAAACAGCCTTCAACCAACGAAGCACTGTTCAATCTGCGTGAAGTGGAACTTGGTCCGGTACTTGGAAATAGCTATGTGATTTTAGGTGGATTGAAAGAAGGGGATGAAATTGTAACCGAAGGCACATTCAATGTAGATGCAGCTTCACAACTGGATGGAAAACAGAGCATGATGAATCAGTAAAGAGCTAAAGACAGGAACAATGCGCGTTCATAATTTATTTCATTTCCAATATGACCAGTATTTCTCGATGTTTGAATGAGGTTTTAAAAAAAAGGCCTAACTTTGCTTTTCTTTACACAATAGAGGGCTGATTCGTTGGTTTTTAAAATCTCTATTGACCTAAAAGATTATGATTAAACTTTGTTTTGTAAGTTTCATCTGACAATTGAAAAATAAATTATAAATAAATGAAAATAAACCTATTCGGACAAACACCTGACCAACTGAAAGATATAGTTATAAAATTAGGTTTGCCTGCATTTACAGCCACCCAACTTGCCGAATGGATGTATAAAAAGCGTGTTTCAGGTTTTGCAGAAATGACAAATCTTTCGAAACAGGCACGCGAAAAACTGGAAGCTGCCTACGAACTCGACCTGAAAGCACCTGTAAGTGTTCAAACTTCGATTGACGGAACAAAAAAGTACCTCTACAGTTCGCAATCCGATAAATTTATTGAAGCAGCTTATATTCCCGACAAAGAACGAGCTACGCTTTGTGTATCCACTCAGGTGGGCTGCAAGATGGGTTGTTTGTTTTGCATGACGGGCAAACAGGGTTTTCAAGGAAACCTGAGTGCCGGTGAAATTCTAAATCAGGTGCAGTCGTTGCCGGAATATGAACAGCTTAGCAATATTGTGTATATGGGTATGGGTGAACCGCTTGATAATGTGGATGCTGTGCTGCAAAGTCTTGAAATAATGACTTCGGAAAAAGGCTATGGCTGGAGTCCACGTCGTATCACGGTTTCCACTATTGGGCTCATTCCTGCCATGAATCGTTTCCTGGATGAAAGCGAAGCACATTTGGCAGTCAGTCTGCATTCACCGTTCGACAATGAAAGGAAAGAAATTATGCCTATCCAAAGCGTTTATCCCATTAGTGAGGTTATCAACGAACTGAAACGTCGGAATATAAGCGGGCAGCGCCGTGTTTCGTTCGAATATATTATGTTTAAAGGCGTAAATGATACACCTCGTCATGCCATTGAACTGGCCCGATTGCTCAAAGGGATGAAATGCCGCATTAACCTCATCCGATTCCACCCTATCCCCGACACGCCGCTGGAAGGCACTTCCGACGAGAAAATAGAAATCTTTCAGAATATGCTGAAAGCCAAAGGACTGACCGTTACGCTGCGTGCATCACGCGGGCAGGATATTTTTGCAGCTTGCGGCTTATTGTCAACAAAAGAATTGCTGAAAAAACAACAACAGGAAAGTGACTTCTAATAGTTGGTAGTCGGCAGTAAAAAATAAATATAAATATAAATCTGATTCGCTAAAAAAATTATTTCACTACATCTAAAAACACTCAATCTTACTGCCAACTAAAGAATGAATTCTCTTCTCACCGATAAAGATTATCTCCTGCAAAAATATCCCGGCAAAGGTGGCTGGACATTTGCAGCTATTCCGGAGATAGAGCAGGATAAACATGCCTGGTTTGGCTGGGTGAAAGTGCGTGGCACGATAGATGACTACGAAATAAGCAATTACCACCTGATGCCAATGGGTAATGGCACACTTTTTCTGCCGGTAAAAGCTGAAATACGCAAAAAGATTAAGAAAAATGAGGGCGATTGGGTTCATATTACGCTGTATTCGCAGGAATTACCCAAAATCAATCCCGAAGATTTTTATGTTTGCCTGCGTGAAGACCTCGTGGCACAAGCCAACTTCAATAAACTCACCGAAAAAGAACAAACCGAACTTATTGAATGGATTTATGCACCCAAAAACGAGCAACTGAAAGTGGAACGCATAGCCAAAGCGCTGGATAAGTTATCTCAGTAATTTTTCACAAAACCAATCTCCCTTATACACCTCACTCCTTCTCCACCCTAAACTTACCACCCGTACTTTCGAAATACAGTGTTCCGGCAGCTTCGGTAACGGTCAGGTGTTTGATGCCGGCAGGGCAAGTTAGTTTCCAGTTTCCGGCTTTCAGGTCGGTTATCAGCACTTTGTAGACGGTTTTGCCATCACCGGCACTGAAAGTAAGGGCTTGATCGTTCAAGCCCAGCGCGAGTTGTTCGGCCAAGATGCGGTCTTTCACGGTAATCACAGCATAATCTTTATTGTCGGAGAACGAGGAAGTAATATTCTGCTTTGAAGGCGAATATCCTGCATCCATAGCTTGTACAACGTTTAGGAAATTATCCACCAGCGCATTGGCACGTGGCGAAAGTTCAATACGCCAACATCCGGCATCTTCCTGAGTCACGCTGCCCCAGTTTTGTCCGTCGCACCAGTATTCTTTGCCCGGTCCGCCAATTTTCTGAATGTTGGCATTACTGAGTTCGGGCAGCAGCACGGTGTTTATCAGTTTGCCATTGCGTCCGTCGGTAGTATTTACAGTCGTTATTTTGTTTCCGATTATTTCGGGCTCGTTTTGCGTGTGCAGCAACCATGTTTTCTTAAACGAGGCATTGGTCGACACCACCTTATCCAGCACTATCAGCGTTCCGGGAATGTCGTTCGATTTATGATTAAGAAACACGAAGCTTCGACGCACCAAATCGGCTTTGGGCGGATACACACTAATGAATTTTGGCACATTGTACGAATTGGTCAGGTCGCCTTTAAAATAGCTGTAATCGGGCTGTAGTCCGACTGAGATTTCTTCGGCTAAAATGGTGGCTGATTTTCCGGCCTTAAACATATCGGCACTGCTATCCCAGGCGTGGTCACCGAAGAAAAACTGTCCGCCATCGCGAGCCACTACTTTTTGCTTTTTATCCCAACCGCCTGGCAATGGTTCATTCGGGTCGTATATCAACAATGAATTATGTGCCACTGTGCGGGCAAAATAGTTGGTATAGTTCAGTTTTGCCCAGCCATTCTGCGCATCCTTTCCCTGATAAATACCTGCATCGAGTGCCAGATGCCCTTTGTAATATATATCGAAATTTCCACCATCCATGTGGGTGTGGTTTTGCGCGTTGTATTCCTTCATATTCATCAGCACCACCATGGCATTCGACGAAAAATCAGCGCGATCCGTGTCCCATTTGGTGCGGGCTATCATTATGCCGGAGGGTGAAGGGAAAAAGCGACTCAGGCACAAACTGTCCATAGGTTTGGACTGAATATCGGGATTGTGGTACACAAACAACCGCGCACTCTGATGTTTGGTAGCCATCAGATTGTCTTTCGAAACGGTTTGCAGCACAGGATCTTTGGAAAGATTCGCAGCGAGATAATACAACTGACTGTAACCCATTTCCAAATGCTTATGTCCATCACCTTCAGGCATACCATCCATGTCTTTTTTCTGTGGAATAGTGCCGTAAATGGCACGGTAAACAGCTTTGTAAATATCTTTGTCATACGGACTCAGCCCGAGTTTGTTCAGCATAAAATGTTGCAGCAATTCATGCGTATAGCGCACGTGGATGTACTGTGCGCCCTGATTATGCGTTCCGGCCTTGTACATTGGGTTGCGCGAAGGAGCAAATTTATTTACTTGCTCGTTATACTCGAAATCGAAAAACGAAGGATCTTCATCATAAGTTGCGATGCCGATGGCCATATAAGCCGTAGGTGCACATTCGCCGTAATGTCCCGCCAGATACTGTACTTTCGAGGTTCCCGGCAAACCATATTCACCCAGCATACATACTTTTTTCAAACAGCTGAAAAGTTCAGCCTTTTCTTTGTCGGTAAGCAATCCATAACACCAGTCGTACACAATGGCACCACCCAGAATGGCTTCGTAAGTGTTGGTATTTTCTTCATATAAAACTGCTTTTGTAGTTCGGTTGGCAGCATAACTATTCATATAGTTTAAAGCCAGTTTAATAGCTTCCCTACCCGATCTCTTGTTTCGTACGGTATCCATAAGATACTCAAGAGACAATGCTTCCATTTTTTGACGAATCCGTTCATCAGGTTGGTCAGTAGTGACTTTGCCATCGGTAACATAGTTTTTCTGTTCGTTGAAAGCTTTGCGGATGTCAATGAAATCGGGATGTGCGAAATGACGTTTAAGATCATCCAATTCATTTTTTCGAATAAACAGACGCGGATGCTCCGGCAATGGACATGAAGTGAGAAATGCGAAGGAAAACGGTTTGTAATTATCGCCTTTCATACTTATTTTGAGTTTATATGTCTTCAAATTTGCCGGCTCGGTGATTTGTTCCCGCGGAATAGCGATTTTAATCACAAACGCAGCTGGTTTCAAGGTGTCAGAACTCAATGTGGATGGCAATTCAATCACTTCAAACGGAAAATCGGAAGCTGTATTTAATTTTACAATATAATTTTCAGCCTTTTGTGCAGACGTTGTAACTTTGCCTGTAAATGTCCATACATAACTACCATCGGGTTGGTAAGCACCTGTACGAGCTAAAGAACTCAGATCTTTCATGGAGGGGAAAATAACTTCTTTGCGGGAAGCCGTTTTTCCATTGGAACGGGAATTGGGTCTCAAGAGCCAGTACGAATTACAAAGGGGCATTCTTGAAGAGGCCTTCGTCCTTGAGCGCCTTTCCTCGGGAGAGATGGGCATCCATGGCATCGACGGAAAAGAGTATCCCATGCCGTCGTATCGGGAGGTCGCGCAAAGGATGCGGGAGAAGAGGGAAGTCTTCGTGCAAAAAAAAGAACAGGGCTTTATAAAGCTTCTCATCGTTCCTTTTGGTATGAGCTTGGACAGCCTTACGCAGGAATACGCGAACCTTTTGCTGAAACACTATAACGAAGGCAAGCTCTTTGCCGAGAAGCAGAATGCGTCCGATCCCGACGTACCTCTTGAGCTTAACATAGGTGAACC
>Ga0118677_10008080_pt1 | contig 17035 bp, 10 predicted proteins | sample AliMusrvi5mmetaG_FD_86154 | JGI IMG/M metagenome (GOLD analysis project Ga0118677, IMG submission 86154) | reverse complement strand
CGGTAATGCAGGAAAACTCTAAAGTTCTGACGCCGGCGGAAGAGATTTCGCGGCGTTCCCGGCGGTCGTTCATCGGGCTGGGCGTGGGCGCCGTGGCGGCAGTCGGCGGGTGGGAATGGCTGCACTCGGGCGAGATTCCGGAGGGCGACATTCCGGGCAAGCTGCGGGCGGCGCTCAACTTCAATGAAGGCGTGGTGCGGAACACGCTGTACGGCAACGACCATCTGGCAAAGACGTTTCCGGCGTCTGCGGTCGGCAAGATCAGGGCGAACGGCGATGTGGGCATCGACGAGGCGCTGGATGCGGCGGCGTGGCGTCTGGAAGTGGTTCCTTTCGGGGCGAGCGCGCCGGCCGGCAAGCTGGTGATGGACGATCTGCGCAAGCTGCCGCGGCACGAGGAAATCATCGATTTCAAGTGCGTGGAGGGATGGAGCACGGTGACACAGTTCGCCGGGGCGCGGTTCTCGGATTTCACGGCGAAGTTCGCGCCGGGGTCGGAGAAGGCGCAATGCGTCGGGATGAGGACTCCGGACGAGGAGTATTACGTCGGTCTTGATATGCCAAGTGCGCTGCATCCGCAGACTCTGCTGGCGTACGAGATGAACGGGGAGCCGCTGAACGACAAGCACGGGGCTCCGTTGCGGCTGGTGATTCCGGTGAAGTACGGGATCAAGAATATCAAGCGGATCGGCCGGATCGAGTATGCGGACAAGCGCGGAGACGATTACTGGGCCGAGCGCGGGTATGACTGGTACGCGGGTCTGTAGCCCCGCACGATGAGTTTGTTGATGGCGGGGGCGACGGCAATGTTGACTTCCGCGATGGGCGCTACGGGGATCGGGCGGGCCGGCTTTCCGGCTAATGCCGTGGAGGCCAGTTTCGCCAGGGCCGCGGAGACGAGTCCGGCTTCGCGCAATGCGGGCCGGCGGGCAGCCAGGGGACGAAGTTTCGCGTCGTTCGCGACCCAGAGGGTGAGCCAGCGGGCGATTTCCCGATTGGCTTCGGCGTCCGCGCGATTGGCGAGCCAGCGATCTACGGCGGCTGTGAACTGACGCGCCGTGGCGCTGTCCGGCCGGGCGGTATCGACCAGGCGATCGAGTGGGGTGCTTTGGGTGTAGTTGGGGTTGGCGTGGTGGCGGACGCGCAGGGAGCCAGGTTCGAGAACGTCGGTGAGGGTCTGGAGTGCCTCGGTGTCATTCGAGCCGGCGAGGCGCCGCAGCATGGTCCGGTAGTTCACGTTGTGGCGCAGGCCGAGCTGGTCGAGTTCGGCGTCGATGACGGCGACGCGGCGGTAGAGATCCGGGATGTCGCGCGTTACGGCGGGTGACCAGAGGCGTTCGGCGATGGCGGCGGTGCGGGGCCAGAGGCGCGAATCCAGGTTTTCGGCGGAAACGTATTCGGTCCACATGCAGGCTTCGGCGCCCAGGGTGCGGTTGCCGGCGGGATTGACCAGGTACAACTTCGCGGCCGGTTCGGTGTAATCCAGATAAAAGCCGGTGGAGAGAAGACCATCGTGGCCCAGACGGGCAGCATCTGCAAGCGATTTCGCGCCGCGCCAGGACTGGATCAGTGCGTCCTTAGGAAGCCCCGGCGCGAGGACTTCGTCCCAACCCTCCATTCGCTTGCCTTGTTTCGCGAGGATGTCGTGCACCTGCCGGTTGAAACGAGCCTGCAGTTCGGTCTGCGGATGGTCGCTCACTTCGTCGCCACCGATGTGGAAAAACTGGTCGGGGAACAAGGGGGCCATTTCGCCGATGAACGCTTCCAGGAACGCCAGGACGTTCGGATTGGCAGGGTCGAGGGCGGGGTTATAGCCGCCCCACGTGCGGACGATCTGAAACGGACCGGGTCCGGCGGCGAGTTCCGGGTAGCCGGCCAGCCAACTGGCGGAGTGGCCGGGCATGTCGAATTCGGGAACGACGCGGATGCCGCGATCGCGGGCGTATTGGACGATGCCGCGAATCTGGTCCTGCGAGTAGAAATCGCCGTCGGAGCCCAGTTCGTGCAGTTTGGGAAAGCGTTTCGATTCGACGCGGAAACCCTGGTCGTCGGAGAGATGCCAGTGGAAGACGTTGAGCTTGACGGCGGCCATGGCGTCGAGATTGCGGCGGATGACGTCGAGGGGAAGGAAGTGGCGGGCGGAATCGAGCAGGAGGCCGCGCCAGGGGAAACGCGGGCGGTCTTCAATTACGAGTGCGGGCGCGGTCCAGCCGGCAGGCGTTTTCGTCAGGAGCTGCAAGAGGGTTTCGAGGGCGTACAATGCGCCGAGAGGGTTTGGCGCGGTGATGAGGGCCTCATGGCCGGTAGTTTCGAGTCGATAGGATTCGTCTTCGTCGAGAGACTGGACGGGGTTGCCGGGGGACTCGATATGGATCCGAAGATTGACGGGTCCCCCGAGGCGTGTGGTCAGGCGGGCAGTGGCGGCGGCAATCCGGGGTTCGTCAATGTTCGTTTCGATACGGGCGTCCGGACCGAAAATCAGACTGCCCGGCCGGGTCTGCACGGAGGCCGGCTTCGGCAGCAGAGTCAATTGCGACAGCGCGGGAACGGCAAGGGCGAAAAAGAGCAGGACGGCCCGCATGGACTCTCTTGATCCTATACGCTGGAAGTATGTCCCTCACGATTGCCGGGCGCACATTTCAGTCGCGCCTCTTGATCGGTACCGGAAAGTACCGAAGCTTTCAGGAGATGGCGCGCTGCCACAAAGTATCGGGCGCCGAAGTGGTCACGGTGGCGGTCCGCCGTGTGAACCTGACCGACCGAAGCAAAGAATCCCTGCTCGACTATATCGATCGCGACCGCATGTTCATTCTGCCGAACACGGCCGGCTGCTACACGGCGGACGACGCGATTCGCACGGCGCGGCTGGGGCGGGAAGTGGGCCTTTCGAACTGGGTGAAGCTGGAAGTGATCGGCGACGAGAAGACGCTGTTTCCGGACAACCAGGGGCTGCTGGAAGCCACGCGGGTGCTGGCGAAGGAAGGCTTCGTGGTGCTGCCCTATACGAATGACGATGTGGTGAATGCGCGGCGTCTGGTGGATGCGGGCGCGGCGGCGGTGATGCCGCTGGCGGCGCCGATCGGCTCCGGGCTGGGCATTCAGAATCTGACCAACCTGCGGATCATGCGGGAGATGATCACGGAAGTGCCGCTGATTGTGGATGCGGGCGTGGGAACGGCTTCTGACGCGGCGATCGCGATGGAACTGGGCGCGGACGCGATTCTGATGAACACGGCCATCGCGGCGGCGGACGATGCGGAGAAGATGGCTCTGGCGATGAAGCTGGCGGTGGAAGCCGGGCGGCTGGCGTTCGAAGCGGGACGGATGGAGAAAAGGCTGTACGCCAGCGCGAGTAGTCCGCTGGCTGGAGTGATCGGGAGATAGGTGTTATTGGGAAATAAACAGGTTTGGAACTGGTGGCGGGAGGGAGACTCGAACTCCCGACCTACGGATTATGAGACCGTCGCTCTAGCCAGCTGAGCTACCCCGCCACAGACTTCAATTCTAACATTGCCGTCACGCGATCGGCATGGCGGGCATGCGCGTGCGAGACTGGAGTCTGGCAGGCGTTCGGATGGATAGCCGCTGGCAGCCCGTGTTAAAGCGGGAGGCGAGAGGAAAGTCCGGTCTCCACAGGGCAGCGTGCCGGCTAACGGCCGGGGGGGATCTCTCAAAGGGATCTTTACGGAAAGTGCCACAGAAAATATACCGCCGGTTCGCAAGAGCCGGTAAGGGTGAAATGGTGCGGTAAAAGCGCACCGCGGACGGAGCAATCCGGCTGGCAGGGCAAACCCCACGCGGAGCAAGACCAAATAGGGGAGAAGGAGTGGCCCGCTCCGTTAAACTTCCGGGTAGGTCGCTTGAGCCGTTCAGCAATGGGCGGCCTGGATGAATGGCTATCGCCCGCAAGGGTACAAAAACCGGCTTATAATCCAGCGTCTGTCAGACAAAGAAAAAAGCCGGGGCTTTGAGCCCCGGCCGAGTTACTGTATCTAGCGGCCCACAATCTCGTAGTGGGGCCGCGGCACGGAGACCGGCACCACCCCTTCGGTGTCGTGATATTTATTCGGGCGGAGCCAGTTGCCGAACTCCAGACCGATCACCGCACGATCCCCAAAGCGGATGTTCTGAAACGTGGGATTGTGATCGCCCGCGACATAGACCGACAAATGGTCGCTGATGTCATAGGAGACCTTCAGCGTGCCTGCCGGTTCCGGATCCAGACCCCGCGTGAGCCGTTTCACGTAAGCGCCGCTGCCTTCCACGGAGAAATGTTTTCCCACCGAGAACGCCATGTGCAAGCCGACCTGGTCGGCGAGGCGGAGGTAAGCCGGGAAGGTCGTTCCGGAACCCATTGACGTTCCCAGATTGGCGTAGTCGCGGAAGCCCTTCGAGCCGAAGACTCCGACGATGCCGCGAGGCATCACGTAATCGACAGTCGCCACGCCATTGCCCAGCATCGTACCGCCACGATACGCATTCAGCGACACGTAGTCGAACTGCGCGAAGGCGCCGACCTGAATGCGGTTAAAACGATTGACCAGACCGAGGTCGAAGAGTCCTTCGTTACGGCCATCGGCGCGGCTGTCGTTTTTGTGGAAGTAGAGCCAGTCGCCATCGATCTGGATGCCGTGCGTGCCGGGTTGTTCCGGCGTCTCGCCGTTACCGAAGGGGATCAGGCCGTGCGCATAGACCTCCGCACTGTAATTGCCCTGTTTGCCGGTGCCGTGGATGGAGCCGTTGCCGAACGTGGGACCGCCGTTGAACCCGATCAGGCTGTATTTGCGGTTGCGAAGGGCCGATTGGGTGAGAGCATAATCCGCTGCCTTCGTGGCCTCGGCGCGCGCGATTTCGGTGGTCTGTTCGGCGGTGAGCGGCGACGGACGTTTGACAAGATCCTGCGTGTCGTTGTGGATGGCGCCGGTATCCTGCTTAATCGCAGTGGTGGATTCCTGGATCGCGGACGTGGTTTGTTTGATGGTCCCGGTATCGCCCTGCAGGGTCTTCAGCTGATTTTCGAGGTCGCGAATCTGACCCTGAATGGCGTCGATCTTACTTAACTGCCCGTTGGCGGTTTTGATGAAGTCGAGGATGGCCGAGGTCACGGTGCCATCGCCAATCTGCGTGCCGTCCGGCGCGGTTACGGTGAGGGTTACGCGGCGGTTGAGGAAGCGCTGGTTGACGCCGCGTCCGGCGGCTTCGGGATTGGATTTCCCGTCCCCTTTGGCGGTTATCTGGGCGGCTGTCGCTCCATATTTCTGCAGAAATTGGGAGACGGCGTCGGCCCTTTTCTGCGAAAGACGCATGTTATAGCGGGCAGAACCGATCTGATCGGCGTGGCCCGTTATGTTGACCTTGTAATCGGAATGCTGCTTCAGCAGATCCGCGAGGCGAAGCATGGAGGGAAAGCCATCCACGATGACGGACTGGTTGAATTCGAAGTTGATTTCCTCCCAGTCGGTGGCGCGCTGCGTGGTGTCCACACCCTGCGCAAAAACGATTGAACCCGATAAGAAAGCTACCAGGGCGATGCCCGGTAAATTTCGACCCATAAGCGTAATCTCCGGTAGAGATTACGCAGCTCTACTACCCTTGTAATAAATCTGGCAGGCCGAGAAATGCTGAACAGAAAGGAGTTCTGCGGGATCTCTTACTTCTGGTCCGAATCATCGGGCTTTGGGGGACTTGTGAACGGGCGTTGGCTGACTATAGTGCTGGTGAGTCTCTGGGGCGGATTGGCGGGAGGCCAGCAGACGGGGGAGATCCGGCTGGAGGTGAAAGATCCATCGGGATCCGCGATGGAGGCGGCGGGTAGGCTGGAGCGTACCAATCCGCGCAGCGCGACGGCATTTCGCACCGACGGGGCGGGTATTCACGTTTTCGATGGGTTGCCGTTTGGGGTGTACCGGCTGGAGGTATCGCGCGCGGGTTTTCTCACGGAGCATCTCACGATCGATGTGGAAGCCGCGGCACCGGTGATCCGCACGGTCACACTGGCGCTGTCGCAGGCGCAGGCAAAAGTGGACGTGGTAGCGACCATGCCGTTGCCGGGCGTGGAGCTTTCGCGGGAGCAGGCGCCGTCGCCCATCCAGACCGCGACGCAGGAGCAGGTGGAGCAGAGCGGCGCGCTGGACCTGACCGATTTCCTGAAACGGCGTTTCAACGGCGTGCAGCTCAATGAAATGCAGGGGAATCCGTTTCAGCCGGATCTGAACTATCGCGGCTATACGGCTTCCCCGCTATTGGGAACGCCGCAGGGACTTTCGGTCTATATGGACGGCGTGCGGCTGAATGAGCCGTTCGGCGACGTAGTGAGCTGGGATCTGATTCCGCGCAACGCGATTGCTTCGGCGACGCTGATGCCGGGCTCCAATCCGCTGTTCGGACTGAATACGCTGGGCGGAGCGCTGTCCGTGCAGACGAAAGACGGCGTGGAAAATCACGGCACCACCGCACAGGTAACCTACGGCAGCAGTGTCCGGAAGGCGCTGGAATTCGAGCATGGCGGCGGCAAGGCGACGGGACTGAACTGGTTTTTCGCGGGGAATCTGTTCCACGAATCCGGGTGGCGGTTCGACTCGCCTTCCGATGTGCGGCAGGGTTTTGCGAAACTCGGCTGGCGGGCGGGCAAGACGGATTTGGGCCTGCATCTCTCCTACGCCTACAACTCGCTCACCGGCAACGGTGTCCAGGAGCAGCGGTTTCTGGCGCGGGACTGGTCCAGCGTGTACACGATTCCGGATATCACGAAGGACCGGTCTCCGTTCGCGAATCTGACGGTGCGGCACAGTTTCAGCGACACGCTGACGTTTTCCGGGAACGGCTACTTCCGGTATATTCGTGCCGACACGATCAACGGGAATCTGAATAACGACTCTCTGGACCAGTCCGTATATCAGCCGAGTGCGGCGGACCAGGCGGCGTTGAAGGCGGCGGGGTATACGGGCTATCCGACGAGCGGCGCGAACGCCTCGAATACGCCGTTCCCGAAGTGGCGTTGCATTGCGCAGGCGCTGCAGCGTGCCGATCCGGAAGAGCGGTGCAACGGTTTAACGACGCATGCGCTCGAGGCGCAGCGCGGATTCGGCAGTTCCGGGCAGGTGACGTGGCTGCAGTCGCATGGCGGCGTGACCAGCCAGTTCACGGCGGGCGCGGGCTTCACGGGCGGGCTGGTGGATTTCTCGCAGGGGACGCAGTTCGGCTATCTGAATCCGGACCGGAGCATTACGAGCGTGAACGCGTTCGCGGACGGGTCGACCAGTGTAAGCGGCGTCCCTTACGATACGCGCGTGAATCTGCACGGGCGCACGTTCACTTACAGCGTGTTCGCGACGGATACGCTGACGCTGGGGAAGGCGTGGAACGTGACGCTTTCGGGGCGATATAACCGGAATCCGATTCATAACGTGGATCGGCTGACGCCGGCGGGGCCGGGCTCGCTGACGGGGAACGATGTTTACGGCCGGTTCAATCCGGCGGTGGGAGTGACGTACAGCCCGCTGCAGAGCCTCAATCTTTTCGCGGGGTACACGGAGGGGAGCCGGGCGCCGACTTCCATCGAACTGGGCTGCGCGGATCCGGCGAATCCGTGTAGCTTGCCGAATGCGCTGGCGGGGGATCCACCGTTGCAGCAGGTAGTCACGGGCACGTGGGAGGCGGGGGTCCGCGGCAAGCCGGGGCACGGCATCACTTGGAGCGCGAGCTGGTACCGGGCGGAGAACCGCAACGATATTTTGTTCGTGGCGTCGCAGCTAAGCGGGTCGGGGTATTTCAGGAACTTCGGCCGGACGCGGCGGCAGGGGGCGGAGGCGAGCGTGGAGGGGAAGATCCGGCGCGTAACCGGCGGGCTGAGCTACACGTTTCTGGACGCCACGTACCAGAGCGCGGAGACGCTGTCGGGTTCAAGCAACAGCGCCAACGATATGACGCTGGCGGGGCTGAAGGGCATTGACGGGACCATTCAGGTGATGCCGGGCGATCACATTCCGCTGGCGCCGCAGCATAACTTCAAGGCTTTCGCGGATGTGCAGGTGTTGCCGAAGCTTTCGGTGGATGCGGAACTGCACGGCGTGTCGAGCTCTTACGCGCGCGGGAACGAGAATAACCGACACCAGGCGGACGGGAAGTACTATCTGGGTCCGGGGGTATCGCCCGGCTATGCGGTGGTGGATCTGCGCGCGCATTACGATCTCTCGAAGCGCTGGCTGCTGGCGTTTCAGGCGGACAATCTGCTGAACCGGCATTACGACACGGCGGCGCAGCTGGGGGCGACGGGGTTCGACGCGCAGGGCAATTTCGTGGCGCGTCCGCTGCCGGCGTATTCGACCGGAGATTACGCCATCCCGCGGGCGACGTTTTACGCGCCGGGTGCGCCGCGGCGTTACTGGGCAGAGTTGCGGCTCCGGTTCTGAGCGGGGCCTGCCGTAACATGGTGGTTTGATCGTTGTCGGGGCGGGGATTATCGGACTTTCGTGCGCGTGGCGGCTGGCGCAGAGGGGGCACGCGGTGCGCGTGTTCGAGGCGGGAGAAGCCGCGAGGGAGGCCAGTTGGGCCGGAGCCGGGATGCTGGCGCCGGGGGGCGAAATCGAGGCGGAGTCGCCGCTGGCGGAGTTTTCGCTGTCGAGTCTGCGGGCGTGGCCGGCCTTTGTGGATGAGCTGGAGCGGGAGTCGGGGGTCAGCATCGACTTCCGGCGTTCGGGGGCCGTGGAAGTTGCGTACGACGACGCGGAAGCCGCGGTTCTGCACTCGAAGGCGGAGAGGCAGGCGGGCATCGGGATCCGGTCGGAGCCCACGACACATCTGGGACAGGCGGCGCGGTTCTATCCGGACGATGCGCTGGTGGATCCGCGGACGGTGACCGCGGCGCTGCTGGAGGCATGCCGGCGGCGGGGAGTCGTGCTGGCGGAGCACGAAGCGGTGCTGGCGGTGTCGCCGGACGGGAAGAGCGTGGAAACCGCCGAAGGCCGGTATGAGGATGCGGGTGTTTTAATCGCTGCGGGGGCGTGGAGCTCAGGTCTGCTGCGGGGCGCGCCGCGGACGATGCCGGTGCGGGGTCATCTGATTTCGTGGGTCCGCAAGCCCGGGGAACTGGGGCCGATTCTGCGGCATGGACATACGTATCTGCTGCAGCGGCGGTCGGGTGTGTTGATTGCGGGTGCGTCCACGGAGCAGGTGGGTTTCGACCGGGCAATCGACGAGGCTGCGGTGGAGGAGATTCGTGCGAACGCCGCGCGGCTCTGGCCCGCGCTGGGCCACGATGCACCGGTGGAGCGATGGAACGGTTTCCGGCCGGCGATCGAGGGGGATGGTCCGGTGATCGGGCGCCTGTCGGGCGATGGGGCGTCGGGCGATTCGGTTTGGGGGGCTTTCGGGCACTACCGGAACGGGATTCTGATGGCTCCGGAAACGGCGTCGCGGATCCTGTCGATGCTGGACGCAGCGGATTCCGTAAGGAGCACGCGACAGTAGCCGCGTGCCCCCTTTGCGGATGGTTTACTGGCAGCCTGCGAACTTAAAGCTAACGATCTGCGTCGACCAGTTCGAGGTGGACGAGGCATTCGTGTATTCGGTCGTATACCAGAAGGTGCAGTCGTCGTCGGGATCGATCTGCATGGTGCTGTAATCGCCCCAACGCTTTGCTGTGGACGTTTGGGCGCCAGCGCCCGTCTTAACGTTCATTTCGCCGCGAAGCGTGTTTTTGATGTCATTACGCAGACGGCCGGCGATACGGATACCCGGGGAAAGAGTCGAACTGCTGACACTGTAGCCGATGCCGATGTTGCCCAGTTTATCCGTCGCCGCGGCGCCCTGGAAGCGGTTCGTGGTGTCCGGATTGAAATTGACATTGTTATAGATCGCCGGAGGGTTGGCGCCGGGATTGCGGATCTCGATCAACTGTATACCGGCCACGGCGGTACCGGTGGGGTCGACGGTTTGGGTGAAGACCAGCGACTCGCGATTGCCGCCCAGATTGCGATAGGCCAGCCGATACATGGGTCGCATCGAGAGAGTGTCCAGAACACGACTGGTGCCAGGTTGCGGCACGAAAGTGCTGCCACTATCGGCACAGGCGCCGATCACGCTGCTGTCGAACGGAAGGGAAACGTAGCTGCCGGATCCGCCACCGAAGCCGTCGTCGAAGGTTGAGTTCGCCGGCGTGACGAAATCCGGCTTAAAGCGGCGAATCTGCAGGCCGTAGGGAGGGCTGTTCAGCGAGAACCAGTTTCCGTTGAGGATATACTCGGCGCTGCCGGCGGGCGGAGCGAGAGTGCCTTCAAAGTCGCCCGGGATACTGGCAAACTGCACGCCGTCGGCGGCGGATTCGAAGCAAACCGCGGTGGCGGCAGTGCCCGCGATCATGGCGGGACGGTCGAAGGCGCAGACTTTGGTGCCGGAATAGGAACCAGCTGGATAAGTAAAGTCGTTCGCGGTCATGTAATACGCGTCGGGCCAGATGCCCAGCTTGGGATAGTCCGGCAAGACGTTCGGGAAGTCATATTCGTAGAGATTGTAGGCTCCCGTGGCATCGTTGGATTGCGAAACGGCGAAGCAGAACGCGTTCTGCGTATTGGTGGAGTTAAAGGCGAACTGGGAGAGGACCCAGCGGTTCGCAATGCGGTCGTACTGCACGACCGGGTCGCCGTTGTTTTGGGTGCGGCAAATGCTGGTCGAAGACAAGCCGGACCAAATCTGGCTGCCGTTGACGTAACCGGAACCGCTGAGCAGTTTCACGCCGGTGGTTTTGTTCAGGATGGTGAGCCGAACGTTCACCCACTGCAGGATTTGATTGTTCCCGACGGCCAGGGTGGTATCGGGGGGGAGCAGGCCCTGGTTCGTCCAGCCGCTGAATCCGTTACCGAGGCCCGTATAGCTGGCTGTCACGCTCACGGGAAGGGTGCCGTTCGTGGTCTGGGTGTACATGGTGGAAGCCGCCGCCGTGACGGTGGCCTGCTGCAGCTTGGCTGCGCCGGCCTTGACGGCTCCTCCGCGAGGAATATACATCTGATTCGGGCTTTCGACATCGTCGTCCGTGTCCACGCTCGGCGTGGCAGGATTCAGCATCGAGTAGATCTGGAGTTTACTGCTGACGCCGGTGCTTGCCGGTACCAGTACTGTGGGTTGCTGAGCGGAAAGGCCCACCACCGCGAGAGACGAAATAATGACTAATTTCTTCATGATACCGGTGTTTATACCTTTCCTGTAAATCTGCGGCGGGAGAACCACGCCGTCAGCAAACCGCAGCCGACAAGCGCGAAGGACGTCGGTTCAGGCGTGGGCGCCGTGGTCAAAAGGAACGCGAGTTCGGCCGAATTCGTGGCCCAGGCGGAGGACGTCACGGAGAGATCCTGGCTCTGGCTGTTACCCGTACCGGCCGACCATGCCCAGTAGAAGGAGGTTGAAGGAATGCCGCTGTTGGAGCCGTTGTGAAGACCGAGCCAATAATTGCCGGCGGCGAGCGGCACATTGATCGTGAAAGCGTAGGAATATTCGGCAAGACCATACGTCGTCTTGCCGGTGGCCGTTCCGGTTGCCGCAGCGTCGCCGGAAGCGGCAAGGGAACCGGGCAGGCCGGATGCGTCCTGGTAGATCTCCCAGACGGTATCGCCCGAGTAATCGGTGGAATCGTTCTGCAGGGTCCAATACTGAACCGCAGTCAGATAAATTGCATCGGACAACGAAAAATTGTCCGCTTCGAGATAGCCGTTCAGGTCCGAGCCGCCGGACTGATTCGGAGCGCCGTTTCCAACAGTGCCGGCGTGCGCCATGCCTGCGAGGGCGAGCGCCAGCAGCGACCCGCGTATAGTTGTTATGATTTTCACAGATTTCCATAAAAGGTGTGAAAATATTTCAAAACGTTACATCATTTACGGGATGTTACGACAATAAATTTAGTTATTTTTTACCCGATTGAGGTAATCGATTCCGAAGGACGGAATCGTTCAGGGGAGCCAGCGCGGGAACGGATTCCCAGGGGCATTGCGGCAGTCCTGGAGCAAATCCGCGATCCGGGCTTTGCGGCGCAGCAGTTTTTCCAGCATTCGTTCGAGTTCGTCTTCCTCGCCGGCAATCCATTCGGGCGGCATACTGCGGAGGGCTTTGTCGAGAACCTCGTCGGGGAAGGCGGCGACGCGGGAGAGCCAGGGCTCGAAGTCGTCGAGCGAGCGGACGGATTGGTAGACCTGGCGGCGCGGATAGAGGCCGGTGAGCGCGGATTCAAGAAAGCTCCAGTGTGGCCCGTTGAAGACGAAGCCGTGGTCGATCATAAGGGTTACGAACCCCTGTTTGCGATGGGGCACGCCAGGCCGGGCCAGCCAGTCCTTCAGCTGAGCGCGGAAGAAGACGGACTGCCGGCCGTCGGCGTTGCCTGCCCAGCGGTCGAAGACCAGAACGGCGCGGAACTGATCGGCATTGGCGACCTGGCCGAGCAGGGCGTCGGGGATGAAGTCGTAGATGGCGAGCAGTTCGGGGTCGCCGGGGTGGCGGGAACCAAAGTGCCAGCCGGGCTCGACGGCGAGGCGGTGGTTCCCCATCTGGAGGTGAACGTCGGGATGGCTGGCCAGGAAGTCCGGGGTGAGCCGGACGATCCGCGAGTCGGGGGCGGCGATCTGCAGATGGGTCAGGATGGCGGAGGCGATCCACTCATTGACGAGAATTCTGCGGTGTTGCGGGTTATTCTGAAACTTGACGATGTAGAAGTTGCCATCGTCAGCTTCCAGCAAGTGGGCCTGGGCGCCGCCTCTCATCTTCCGGATGAAACGGCGCGCGTTTACGGGCATGCGAAGCTCGGGAGGGAAGACCTCAATGCTGCAAGCGCGCGCCGGTTGCAGTCCGCGGTGCGCGACAGGAGAACAATGTCAGAAGAAACGAAGCCGGATGCAGGCGCCGCCAAAGAAGCCGCCGCCAAGAACAGGGACGAAGTGGCGCTCGAACTGATGAAGTTTATCGCTGTGACCACGGGGTACGGCAAGGGTAACACCACGGCGGCGGGATTCTCGGGGAAACCCGCGAAGTCGTCGGAAGAGTATGCGGACGCGCTGATCCAGTTGTTTGAGAAGTGCCGTTCGGTGGTCGCGAAGCCAGCGGTGGAATAGAAGGTTGTCAAGCAGGGCGGCCCATCACTGAGTGAGTGTGACGGGCCGCCCGTTTCCTGTCACCTTTTCTTTTTCGCGGGCGCTTTTTTCGCCGCGCTCTTTTTCGGGGCTGCCTTTTTCGGAGCGGCCTGTTTCGCTACCGCTTTCGCCGGAGCTTTGGTCGGGGCGGCCTTCTTTGCCGGAGCCTTTTTGGCCGGAGCCTTTTTGGCCACAGCTGTGGCCGGCGCTTTTTAGGCCGCTGCCTTCACGGGCACCGCCTTCTTCGCGGCGGCCTTCTTCGCAACCGCTTTTTGAGGAGCGGCCTTCTTCGCGGGGGCGGACTTTGCAGCGGCCTTTTTGGCTACGGCTTTGGCCGGGGCGGCCTGCTTCGCTGTCGCCTTTTTGGCCGGAGCTTTTTTCGCTGTAGCTTTCTTTGCTGTAGCTTTCTTTGCCGGAGCGCTTTTCGCCGGAGCCTTTTTGGCTACCGCTTTGGAAGGCGCCGATTTGGTCGCTTTGCGGGCCGGTTTGCGCGGTGGCGCGGCGTCCTCTTCCACTTCTACTTCCACCATCACGGCAACGATCTCCGGTTCGTCGGGCAGAAGAGCGGAAGGGGCATCCTCCGAAAGGCCGGACGGTGCGGCAACGGGTTCGGGCACGGCGGCCACGATGACGATTTCCTCGTCGTCTTCTTCCTCCTCGTCGTCCTCGTACTCGTCGAGTTTGGAATCGAGGTCTTCCGCCTCGTCGTCGTAATCCCGAAAATCTTCCATTTCGTCTTCGTCCTTCATGGCAAGCTTCCGATTATCGAACATTCAGTAAGACTCCTGTTTTAGCCCGGTAATCCATAGCATACCCCTTTTTGTTTTCATCGCAAATGTCCGGGTGTCCTGTCAATCGAAAATTATGACAAAACGACACACACCCGTGCAGGCGGCGGCAAAAACGGGAATTAACGGGCCAGAGCTTTGGGCTTGTGAGTGTTCTGCGCGATGGTCCCGGCGGTCCTGTGAACGGGACGCTTCGCGGCAACCGCGGAAGAAGCGGAACCACGTCTCGCGGGAGTCCGCGCGGATGCTGAACGGGACGCCGAACGGGATCCGGAGCGCGCCGAGCGTTTCGCCACCGGTGTGGACTCGTGATAGACGGCGGGGATCAGGAGGCGGTCGCCGGGCTGAGGTTCGGTGCCGGAAATCCGGTTTGCGGAGGCAATCACGGAGGTGGAGGCGTTGTAGCGGCGCGCGATGGAGCCGAGACTCTCGCCCACTTCCACGCGGTGCATGCGCCAGGAGCATCTGCGCTCGGCCGGCACGAGTTCCAGATTGGCCAGAGTGGTTTCCGCAAGGCCTTTGGGGATACGGAGGTCGAAGCCTTCGGGAGCGATGCTGCGCAACAGGGACGGATTGAGTTGCTGCAGCTCGGGCACCGAGGTGTCGGTGAGATCGCTGATGAGCGCGAGGTTGGTGGCGGCCGTGACCTTCACGGTGTCGAACTCCCAGGGCTGATCGGGAACTACCTGATCGAGGCCGTATTCGGGAGCGTTCTTCGCCATGATCGTCATGGCGAGGATGATCGGCACGTAGTTGGTGGTCTCGGCGGGAATCGCATGGCGCGCGCGCAGTTCCCAGTAATCGGCGTAGCCGGTGTGTTCCACCGCTTTTTCCACGCAGCCCGGGCCACAGTTGTACGCCGCGATGGCGAGATACCAGTCGCCGAACTCGTTGTAGAGATCTTTGAGATGACGGGCGGCGGCGCGGGTGGCCTTTTCAGGGTCGAAACGATCGTCGGAGCCGGGCTTCTGTTCGAGGCCGTACTGGTTGCCGCGGAACTTCACGAACTGCCACATGCCGCCGGCGGCGGCGCTCGAAACGGCGCGGGGCAGGAAGCCGGACTCGGCCTGCGCGAGGTGAATCAGTTCCTGGGGGACGCCCTCTTCAGCGAGAATACGCGAGATCATCGGGCGATATTTACCGGCCCGGGCCAACCCATATTCCAGAGTCTTGTGGCCGCGACCGTTGAAGTAGTTGATGTAGCCGAGCACGACATCGTTCACGACAAGCGGCAGCGCGGAAGAGGTGGTGCGGATCTCGGTCTGTACCTTCTCTTTGATGCGGGGATCGACCGGGAAGGTCATCTGGACGATATCTTCGAGCGGCGCTTTGTCGAACTGGGGGACGGTCTCCTCGGAAGCGGCGCCCAGGCCCGAAAGGTCCAGACGGTGGACGGAATCCACCATGTCTTCGAGGCGAGACTCAAAAAGCGCGCGGTCGGTGGGATTCTCGGACGCTTTCAGCATCAGGTCGATGGCGGCATCGAATTCCGTGCGGGCCAGATCGAAATCCCGATCCTGATGATTTTTTCGGCCATTCCGGAATCTGTCTTCGGCCTGCTGAATCAATTGATCGGAAGCGTTTGGGCGGAACAGCGCGGAGATCTTTTTCTGTTCCCGTATCAGCTGATTGAGGTAAGAGAGGTGTTCGGTGTCCGCGATGTCGGCTGCGATCACGGAAGGCGCGTGGACGGCTACGGGGGATAAAAAAGACGTTTGGAAGCCGGATTGCTGAGAGTAGAGCTGCGGGGACGGAAGAAGATAAAGAGCTGTAGCCAGACCTGAGCTGAACAGTACGTTTCTAACCTTCCGGATCATCTAATCTCCCTGGTTGTAAGGCATACTAATTCCACCGGCGCTCCAGTCCGGTGCAGACCCTTACAGGCTACCCTGGACGTTACAACTGCGTCAACCCGAAAAGGTGTAACGAATCGGGTCGCTGTGTCACATGCCTGAGGCTTTGAGATACACCCAAAGCCCCAAGCCGTAACATAACTGTCATTCTTCGTCGGCTTCTTCCTCGCCCGCCCGCGCCGCTTTAGCGGCCGCCACAATCTTGTCCGCCTGCAACTGCGGCACGTAATCGTAGTGGTCGAATTCCATGGAAAACGACGCGCGGCCCTGGGTCATGGAAGTCAGATCGCTTTGATAACTCAGCATTTCCGCCATGGGGACGGAAGCGCGGATGATCTGCGTCCCGCCCTGCGTCTCCATGCCGGCGATGCGGCCGCGACGCCCGTTGATATCTCCCATGAGGTCGCCCGCGAACTCGACGGGTGCCTGCACCTCGACGTTCATCACCGGTTCCAGCAGCGTCGGTTTGGCCGTCTGCATGGCGGCGCGGAAGGCTTTGCGCGCGGCGAGTTTGAAGGCGAGTTCGGAGGAATCGACATCATGGTAGGAACCGTCATACACGGTCACTTTGAAGTCGACCATGGGGAAGCCGGCGAGGAAGCCACGTTCCGCGGTCTCGATAATTCCTTTTTCCACGGCTGGAATATAGTTTTTGGGAATTGAGCCCCCGAAGACGGCGTTGGCGAACTCGAACTTGCCGCCGCGGGGCAGGGGTTCCATGCGAATCCAGCAGTCGCCGAACTGCCCGTGTCCGCCGGTCTGCTTCTTGTGGCGGCCCTGCACGTCGGCGGTTCCGCGGATGGTCTCGCGGTAGGGAATCTTGGGCGCTTTGAGCGTGACATCCACGCCGTAACGCTTCTTCAGGCGGCTGACAGCGATCTCCACGTGCTGCTGACCGGTGCCGGCGACCAAAAATTCCTTGGTTTGAGGGTCGCGGTAGAAACGGAGGGAAAGATCTTCCTCCAGCAGTTTGTGGAGAGCGTTCCCCATGCGGTCTTCGTCGCCGCGGCTTTTCGCTTCCACGGCGAACGCGATGGAAGGCTCGGCCAGTTTGATGGGGGCGAACTGAACCTGGGAAGATTTCTCCGTGAGCGTATCGCCGGTCAGCGTGTCTTTGAGTTTGGCGACGGCGCCGATATCCCCGGCGTGCAGTTCATTCACGGGGACCACGTTTTTGCCCTGGGGCGCGCCGATGTGAGCGAGGCGTTCCTCGGTGCCTTTGCCGGCGACGATCAGGTGCGCGTCATTCTTGATGCAGCCGGAGAGGACGCGGAAAAAGGTGAGG
>Ga0118677_10008078_pt1 | contig 17037 bp, 14 predicted proteins | sample AliMusrvi5mmetaG_FD_86154 | JGI IMG/M metagenome (GOLD analysis project Ga0118677, IMG submission 86154) | reverse complement strand
GGTCGGGCCCGACGCGCTGGCCGCCGCCGATCGTGTGGCATTTGGCGCATTTCATCAGGAAGAGCGCCGCGTGGCGCTGGAAGCCGGCAGGCTGGGCGGCCGCGGCGGTCGCGGCCACTCGCGCGAGCAGACAGGCGAGGAGGACGAGGGCGCCCGTGAGGGGGCGCCTACGGCTGTTTATCGGCCTTCGGAGCGTCGGTCTTCTCATCCGGGATGGCGTCATTTTTGGCCGGCTTGGCGCCCGTCTCGCCGCTCTTGGCGGCGGCTTTGGCCGTGAGCTTCGCTGCGATGTTGTCCTTCTTGCGCACCGAGGAATCGTAGGTCAGGAAGGCGATGATCGCCTTGGCGCTGTCCTCGTCGATCCCCGCGCGCGGCTTGTGGCTCATCTTCGTCACGTAGGCCTGCCATTCTTCCGGCAGGGAGTAGGGCGAATTAATGGGCCTGGCCAGCGTATGGCATTTGGAGCACTTCGTCGCGAAGACTGGGTAATTGTCCTGCTGCTCCTTGGGATACTGCGACACGTCGATGGAGTCCACCCCCTGGTCCATCTTGTCGATCTGCTCCTGAGTGGATGCCGCAGGAGCGTCGTCGGCTAGGGCTGCAGGGGTCCACAAAGCCACCGCGATGATCGCCGTCAAAGTCCGTGCGCGTTGCATGCTGCCTCCGGTTTAGAATCCGACTTCGATTTGAGTCGTGATGCGGTTGCCGCGCATGGCCAGGACTCCCGGCGTCGGCGGCACCAGAGCGCCGTTCTGGAAATCGCGCTTCGTGTCCACGGAATACTCGACGAAAGCCTTCAGGTTCGGCGCGAAGTAGTGCGCCAGCTGGGCGGTGACGTAGTTGAACTGGCTCGTTCCGTTGAACGTCGTGTACCAGTTCTCGCGCACGAGCGGCACCAGGAACGGATACATGTGCCCCCGCTTGTAGTAGTAGGCCAGTTCCGCGTAGGCGGCGCGGTCGGTGTCGTTGACGTTGAGGAAGCTGTCGCGGTCGTGGGTGTAGGCGAAGGCGGCGCGCGCGGCCCAATCGCCGATTTCATAAAGCGCGTCGAAGCCTCCGCGCTGGAAGGACTGGGTCACGCCCGCCCCGTTGTCGACGCCCAGGTTGCCGCCGCTGCCGTCGGTGTCCGCGCGCTCGTGGCCGAACGTGCCGAACGCCCCGACCATGAGGCCTTTGCCGTTGTCGAAGGCGAGGCGGGCGTTGCCGTTCGTCGGGGAGGTGTATTGGTTGCCCTGGTCGGAGTCCTTGGTGGCTCCCGCGGCATAATAAAGGAAAGAGTCCCCGCTCAGATTCACCAGGCCGTAGGCGTACATCGCCTGCTGCGTGGCCAGCAGGGCGTTGCCCGAGATGGAGTGTTGATCCGCCAGCGCCAGGTCGGTGGCCCGGTTGGCGATCGTGGGCGTCTCGTTGGAAACGATGGTCTGGTAGGGGTCGTCCGCGAAAAAGCCCCGCCGCGCGGCGACCACGTTCCAGAATGCCGAGGGGTGGTAACCCAGGCGGAGGTCTCCCAACGAGGGCTGGAAGGTCGTGGCCGAGTTGGCGTTCGCGTCGATCTCCCCGAAAAAGGAGATGTGCCGGGCCGCGTCGCCGCCGGCGACGAAGAAGTCGACGTCGTTGAGCGGCTCGGTCTTGAAGCCGTTGCTGTTGGGACTCGCCGTGCCTCCCATCTGCGCGCCCTGGTTGGAGATCGTGCCCTTGCCGTTGTCGATGGGCCGCGAGCGCACGATGAGCGCCCAAGGGAAGATCGTCTCGGTCGCGAGCTCCCGGTCTTGGCTCTTGAGCACGCCGTCGCTGCTGCCGGCCTCGCGTACGTAGCCGTTCATCTTGAACTGCCGCCCGTACGCGTTGAGGACGGGGAATCCGGAATGGCACTGGGCGCAGGACAGCTTGTATTTGCGGGAGAAGGCCGGCAGGGCGTATGCCGGTCCGACACCGTCCGGCCGCAACGGGCAGTAATGGAGCGCCTGGTGGATCGCCGGAGGCAGGACAGCGCAGACGGCCAACAGCGCGAGCGCCAAGCCGGCGCGGGTCGCCGCTTTAACCCAGTCAGTTCCCATCTTCATTTGCGTTTAATCCCCCTGCGTTTGGATTCTTGTCCGCCGCAACGATGAGCACTAGCCGATTCCCGTCCAGACTCCGGCTTTTGAGGCCCGAAATGTTAGCAATAAATCCGTGGCCATTCAAGGCTGTGTGCTGAGCCAGTATAAACGGTGGTTTTTTCAATTCCGTGTATTGTATTATCGACTTCAGGCCCCTGGGGGCCTGAAGTCGGAAGGAGAGTAAGAGGACGGCAGAGCTGGGCGCGGCGAAGGGCCAGGTATGAGGTTATCTAAAAACAAATGGCTGAAATAATTCGGGATACAGACCTCGCGGCCCGGCTGGCGGCCGCCGCAGACCAGGCCGCGGCCTTGCCCGCGCACGAGCGCGCGGCAATCCTGACGCGGATATCCGAGGGGCTCGCCCGGCAGGCCGAGACCTTCGCCCGGCTCATCACCGCGGAGGTCAAGAAGCCCATCAAGGATGGGCGCCGGGAAGTGGCCCGGGCCGTCTTTACCTTCAAGTGGGCCGGCCAGGAGGCCTTGCGCCTGGGCGGGGAAGTCCAGCCCCTGGACCTGGAGCCCGGGGCCGAAGGCCGCTTGGCCCTGACGCGGCGCTTCCCGCGGGGGCCGGCGCTCCTGATCACGCCCTTCAATTTCCCTCTGAACCTGGTCGCGCACAAGGTCGCCCCGGCCATAGCGGTGGGCGCGCCCTACGCGCACAAGCCGGCCTCCTGCGCCCGGCGCACGGCCGCGGCCCTGGGCCGCCTGGTGGTGGAGTCGGGCTGGCCTGAGGCGGCCATGGCCATCGTCGATGCGGGCGGCGCCGCGGCCGAGGCCCTGGTCCAAGATGACCGCTTCGCCGTGCTGTCCTTCACCGGCAGCGGACCGGTGGGCTGGAGGCTCAAGTCCCTGGCCGGCAAGAAAGCCGTGCTCCTGGAGCTGGGCGGCAACGCAGGGGTGTTCGTCGACGAGGGCGCCGACCTGGAACTGGCCGCAGCCCGCTGCGCCTGGGGAGGCAACTGCTACTCCGGCCAGGTCTGCATCAAGGTTCAGCGCATCTTCGCCTCCGAGAAGATATACGAGCCCTTCAAGGCACTCTTGCTCCGGAAGGTCGCGGAGCTCAAGACCGGCGATCCTAATGACGACGCCACGGACGTAGGGCCGCTTATCTCCGAGACCGAGGCCGCGCGCGTGGAGAGCTGGATCCAGGAGGCGACCGCCGCCGGGGCTAAGCTGCTCTGTGGCGGCCGACGCCGGGGCGATTTGGTGGAGCCGACCGTTTTGGAGAGCGTGCCGGATCGCTGCCGGGTGAATTGCGACGAGGTATTCGGCCCCGTGACCACGCTGGCGTCAGTGCCGGACGCGGAGGAGGCCTTGCGGCGCATGGCGGATTCCCGCTACGGCCTGCAGGCCGGCCTGTTCACCAAGGACCTGGGCGTCGTCCTGCGATTCTGGGAGCGCCTGCCCGTGGGCGGCATCATCGTCAACGATGTCCCGACCTTCCGCTCCGACGCCATGCCCTACGGCGGGACCAAGGACTCCGGCATCGGCCGGGAAGGCGTGCGCTGCGCCATGGAGGAATTCACGGAGCTGCGCACCTTGGTGCTGCGCTCCTAGGCCGGCGCGGCCGCGGTTTTTGTATCATAGTCCCAATTCCAGGAAAGGGGCCTATGATACAGCAGACTGAAAAGCAGAAACCGGCGGCCGGCGAGGGCGGCATCACCTCCCGCGCCCAGGACTACGGGCAGTGGTACCTTGACGTCATCCGCCGCGCCCAGCTCGCCGAGCATTCGGCCGTGCGCGGCTGCATGGTCATCCGGCCCCACGGCTACGCCATCTGGGAGAAGCTCCAGCGCGAACTCGATGACCGTTTCAAGGAAACGGGCCACCAGAACGCCTACTTCCCCATGCTCATCCCCCTGTCCCTGATGGCCAAGGAGGAGAAGCACGCGGCCGGCTTCGCCAAGGAATGCGCCATCGTCACCCACTACCGCCTCAGGTCCAAGGACGGCGTCGTGGCGCCGGACCCTGAGTCCAAGCTCGACGAGCCCTTGATCATCCGGCCCACCAGCGAGACCATCATCTGGGAGCAGTTCAAGGGCTGGATCCAAAGCTATCGCGACCTCCCGCTGCTGATCAACCAATGGTGCAACATCGTGCGCTGGGAGATGCGCACGCGGCTGTTCCTGCGCACGGCCGAGTTCCTCTGGCAGGAGGGCCACACGGCCCACGCCACGGAAGCGGAAGCCATTGCGGAGACCGAGAAGATGCTCGGCGTCTACACGGACGTGGCCGAGAATATCCTGGCCGTCCCGGTGCTTCGGGGCCGCAAGACCCCGGGCGAGCGCTTCGCCGGCGCGCTGGACACTTATTGCATCGAGGGCATGATGCAGGACGGCAAGGCCCTGCAGATGGGCACCAGCCACTACCTGGGACAGAACTTCGCCAAGTCCGCGGGCGTGCAGTTCTTGAGCGCCGAGGGCAAGCTGGAATATGTCTACGCATCGAGCTGGGGCGTTTCGACCCGCCTGATCGGCGCGCTCATCATGGCGCACAGCGACGACGTCGGTTTGGTCCTGCCGCCGCGGCTGGCGCCCATCCAGATCGCCATCGTTCCCATCTACAAGAGCGATGAGGAGAAGGTCAAGGTCCTGGACGAGGCGCGCCGGGTCCAGGCCGAGCTCAAGGCCCAGGGCCTTGCAGTAAAGCTCGACGATCGCGAGGGCTTCACGCCAGGCGCCAAGTATTACGAGTGGGAGGGCAAGGGCGTGCCCCTGCGCGTGGAGGTCGGCCCCAAGGACCTGGAGAAGGGGAGCCTGTGCCTGGTGCGGCGCTTCGTCAAGGATATCCCGGGCGAGGCGGACCAGGCCCGGCGCAAGCGGGCCAAGTCCTTCCTGCCGCGGGCCGAGGCCATGGCATCCATCAAGACCATCCTGGACGAGATGCAGAAGGAACTGCTGGAGCGGGCGCGCGCCTTCCGCGACAGCCGCAGCCGCGTCATCGACACGATCGCAGACTTCGAGCGCTTCTTCAAGGAAGAGGGCGGGGGGTTCGCCTGGGTGCACTGGGCCGGCGACGCGGCCCAGGAAGACGAGATGGCCAAGCGCTTCGAGACCTCGGTGCGCTGCATCCCGCTGGCCGATGATATCCCGCCCGCGGCCCGTGGCGCGGGCCAGTGCATCCTCACAGGCAAGCCTTCGGCCCAGCGCGTGGTGATGGCCAAGTCCTACTGAGCGGACCGGGCGAGGACCGGCCGCTGCAGGAAAAAGCTCCCCTTGGAAACGGCATCAACAGCTAGAAGGCAATTCGGCTGGGCCTTGTGTTATACCTGCGGCTATAGGTGCTCCTATTGCGGCGTCTGGAAGATGACCTACCATGCCGATACGGTCTTGGATGTGGCCAGATGGAGCGCGGCATGGGACCGGATCTTCGATCTCTATGGCTGCTGCAAGATCTTCATTTCAGGAGGGGAGCCATCGACCTATCCCGGGTTCTTCGACCTGATCGCCGACTTATCGCGCAAGCACAGGCTGGAGATCTGCACCAACCTGGATTGGGATGTGGCGCGCTTGGCCGATATCGCGGATTCCCGCAATATCACGGTGAGCCCCACCTTCCATCCGCTCCATGCGGCCCCGGATGAATTTTTCGCTAAGCTGGTCAGGATAAAAGATTCCTTGAAAGATGTGCGCTACCTGTTGCACCCGGGCAGTTTTGATTCCTACAAGGCCATGCGGGAAAAGCTGCTGGAGCGCGGGATTGAGATTTATCCCATACCCTTGAGGATGGTGACGGACTCGAAGAAGATACTTAATGATGCGGCCGAGCTCGAGAAGATCCTGGCTTCATTCGGCGCCAACTCAGAACTGCTGAACGCCTGGAAGTATCTGACCTTCATGGATTCTCCGCAAGGCAAGCTCTGCCGGTCAGGCAGGGATTTCGTGATGATAAGGCCGGACGGTCATGTTGACAGATGCCCGCAGATGGAGGGCGTCGGACTCGGCAATATCTTCGATCCGGGATTCCGGCTGGCGGCGGGGCCGAGCCTGTGCGAGAGCGGTCATTGCCTCAATCCCTATTATCTTGGGACCGTCCTCTGACTTTATGAGCGCTATCCCGGTCAGGGCCAGCAGTCCGCCCAGCAGGGCCATGGCATGAGGCAGTTCGCCGAGGATTAGGTCGCCCAGGAGGCTGACCAGCGGCACCAAGAACAGGAAGGCGGCGGCGCGCGAGGCGCCGAGCGCCGCGATGGCCTGGAAGTAGAGGATGTAGGCCAGGCCCGAGGAGACCGCCCCGGCGAAGAGCACGCCCAGCAAGGACCAGGCGTCCGGCACGAAGGTCAGCGGCGCGCGCAGCAGACAGATCCCTACGAATGGCGCGATCAGGAGCGTGGACACCGTGTGTTGGACGGCCAGGACCGCGATCCTGTCCGCTCCGGCGAGGCTGTGCACGGCGACGGTGTAGGCGGCCCAGGCCAGCATGGCCGCCAGCGCCAGGAGCAGTCCCAACCCTGATCCGGCGCTGTGTCCGGCCTGCAGGCTTCGCGCCAGGAACAAGAGGCCGCCCAAGGCGCCCAGCGCGAAGCCGGCGGCCTTGCGCGGGCTCAGTTCTTCCCTGCCGGACCAGACGCTGTAGGTCAGCACGAGGATGGGGCAGAGGTTGATGATGACGGAGGTGGTTCCTGAGCTGATATAGGCCTGGCTCTGATGCGCGGCCAGGACAAAGACCGACGAGGCCAGCACGCTCAGTGCCAAGGGCTTGCGATACGGCCGCAGGTGCGCGAGGACGGCGGATGGGCGCCGGCGTTGGGCCAGCAGGATCACGGCCATGAAAATGGCTCCGGCCAGATAGCGCAGGAAGCCGAGCAGGACTCCGGTGATGTGTATATAGCCGAAGAGCACGGGCGAGGAGAGGCAGCGCCCTGCCACGTAGTTGAGGCCCCAGATGACGATGACCAGCGCCAGCAGGATGGTGGGGTTCTTGGCGGGGCGCAACTTCTTTACAGAGGGCTGCGCAAGCGGGATACATCGCCCGCCGCCGGCGCGTTTTCATTGATCACGAGCCAGAGATCGTTCGGGATCAGCCAGAAAATCAGCCCGAAGATCACGGCGAAGGCGCCGGTCGCGGTCAAGGTATGCCGCAGGCGGCATTGCCTCTTGTCGTAGATGTGCCACGCGCAGGTGCCCATGTAGGCGGTGCCAGCCGCCAGCATGACATAGATAAGCCAGCCCCAGCCCGGGAAGATGGCCGCGATATAATTGGCCAGCAAGGACCAGAACACGCTCGCGGAGAAGGCCAGCCAGAAGGCCTTGCGCAGGGGATGGATGTTGCACGTCTTAAAATGCCAGTGCAGGCACACCAAGCCCAACAGCGGCAGCAAGGCGAGCACCAGCAGGATGAAGAACGTGGGCATGGCACTATTATATAACGCTTTGAGCGCGTAAAGCCGTTCGGATATCCGGATATCCGTATGCGCGGACTTCGATCTATCTGGAAGAAGGTCGCGCGCGAGAAGCGATGCCCGCATCCGAACCTTTGGGCAACAGCCCGTGGGAGAGCAGATATTCTGCCAATATCTCAGCCACCATCCGATGCGCCGTGTCGATAGGGTGGATGTAGTCGTTCGGATTGAAAGGGTCCAGATAGCGCGGCCGCTCGCTCCGCAAGAAGGTTTCATGCAGGTCGATATCAGCGACGCCGGATTCTACGACCACTTTTTTCATTTCTTGATAGTCCGTGGTCTCTTCCGAATGATCGTGGAAGTAGGGGAAGATCATGGTCAGCAGCGGGAGCCGGCGCTGCCGGCAGATTTCTTGTATCGCGTGCAGGTAGTGCTTCCCGGTCGACTCCTTGCTGAGGCCATGGTGCTTATCCATCGATCCTTCCCAACCGGACAGGAAGAGCCGGTAGAGGTTCGAATGGCAATAGAACCAATTGTCCAGGTTTCCCTTGATCATGCGTAGGGGGCGATAGCAGTGCGGCTTGCCGTCGGTGCCCCGGAACATGACCGGCGTCAGCGAGAAGTCGTTGAGGCAGAATCCGATGAGGATCATGTCCGGGTGGTAGCCCAGCACCCTGTGCTCGAGGTTGTGATAGTAGTCCGCGATGCCGTGGCCGCCGATGGAGCAGTTCCAGACCTCGACCTTCAGGCCGTAGCGCTTGGCGAGGATGTCCTCGAGATGGTCCGTGTAATGGCCGTACATCGTGATGGAATCCCCCAGCGTGATGATCCGGAACACGCCGGGCGCTTTTTTTATGGAACGTTCTTTGTCCCGCATGCCCAAGGAGTTGGAGAAGCCCGGCAGATTGGGGGCCAGCTCGAAAGGCAGGAAATTCGAAGGGATGAACAGCTCGTTGCCCGGGTAGTCCTGGTAACGGAAGGACTGCAAAGCGCACCGCCCCCGAAACCGGCAATAGATTTCTCCGCCCAGCGCCGCGAGCAGGAGTCCTGCCAAGGACGCGGCCAGAGGCGCGATGATGAAGAATATCCTGCGTCCACCGGGCCGCATACGAGAAATATGATACTACTTCATATATCCTGTGTGAGGCATCGCGTAGGCGCTCGTAAACGCGCCCACCGGAGGTTTTGTATCATACCGGTCGCAGTCCATTAAGGAGGCCTCATGAGTGCTCTGGTTGAATGCGTCCCCAATTTCAGCGAAGGCCGGGACCGCAAGGTCATCGACGCTATCGCCGACGCGGTCCGCACCGTGCCCGGCGTGGCCCTTCTGGACGTGGATCCCGGTGCGGCCACCAACCGCACCGTCTACACCTTTGCCGGCGCTCCGGAGGATGTCCTAGAAGCCGCCTTCCAGGCCGTGCGCAAGGGTGTCGAGCTCATCGACATGCGCCGCCACAAGGGTGAGCACGCGCGCCAGGGCGCCTGCGACGTCTGCCCATTCATCCCCATCGCCGGCGCGACCATGGCCGACTGCGTCAAGCTCGCCCAGCGGCTGGCAGAGCGCCTTGGCAAGGAGCTTGAATTGCCGGTCTATCTCTACGCCGAGGCCGCCAGCCGGCCCGAGCGCCGGCGCCTGCCCGACATCCGCGTCGGGGAATACGAGGCACTGGAGGAGAAGCTCAAGAAGCCGGAATGGAAGCCGGACTTCGGCCCGGCGCGGTTCAACGCCAAGGCCGGGGCTACCGCGGTCGGGGCGCGGGGCTTCCTCGTGGCCTACAACGTCAATCTCAACACGGCCAGCGTCGCCTTGGCCAAGGATATCGCCTTCGCCATCCGTGAATCGGGCCGCCTTCAGCGCGACGCCCAGGGCCGCAAGATGACCGGCCCGGACGGCAAGGATATGCGCGTGCCGGGCTTGTTCAAAGGGGTGCAGGCCACGGGCTGGTTCATCCCGGAATACCACCGCGCCCAGGTGACCATCAACATCCTCGACCTGGACGCCGCGCCGGTGCACAAGGTCTACGACGCCTGCTGCGAGCTGGCCGCCAAGGCCGGATTGCGCGTTACCGGCAGCGAGATCGTGGGCCTGGTGCCGCGCCGCGTCCTGCTCGAAGCGGGCCGCTATTTCCTCAAGAAGCAAGGCCAGAGCCTCGGGGTTTCCGAGGCGGAACTCGTGGAGACCGCGGTCCAATCCTTGGGCCTCGGCGACCTGGCGCCCTTCGACCCGACCGCCAAGGTCATCGAGGAACGCTTCCGCCAGCCTTCACCTTTGGCCGACGCCTCCCTGCGCAAGTTCCTCGACGATTTGGCTTCCCGGGCGCCGGCGCCGGGGGGCGGCTCGGTAGCAGCGCTCTCGGGCGCTTTAGCCGCCGCCTTGTGCGCCATGGTCTCCGCCCTGACCTATGAGAAGAAGGGCTTCGAGGCCTCCCGTACGGAGATGGAAGCAATGGCGGTCAAGGCGCACGCGCTGCTCCAGGCCCTGCTCCGATCGGTGGACGACGATACCGCGGCGTTCAACAAGCTCATGGATGCCATGGCCCTGCCCAAGGCGGACGCGGCGCAGGCCGCGGCGCGCCAGGCGGCGATGACCGCGGCGACCAAGGCCGCGACCCTCGAGCCTTTGTCAGTCCTGGAGAAGCAGGTGGAAGTCCTGGATTGCGCCCTGCTGGCCGAGAAGCGCGGCAACCCGAACGCGGCCTCGGACGCCGGCGTGGCCGGCCTGATGGCCCGCGCCGCGGCCCTGGGCGCGTATTACAACGTGCTCATTAACCTCGCCGGAATCAAGGAGCGGGCCTGGCGGGGGAAGATCCTCAAGCGCGCCGACCTCGCGCTCAGGCAGATCGCCCGGAAATCCGGCGCTCTGGAGAAATCCTTGCGCGCGAAGCTGCGCAAGCCGCTCAAGTAGGGGAGAACCGACATGGCGACGAAACCGATCGGAGAGAACGTGGTCTGGGTGCCGTTTGACGTCATGGAGCGCTTCATGGCGGACGCCCTCCAGGGCATCGGCGTGCCGGAGGCGGACGCCAAGGTCTGCGCCGAGGTGCTCATCACCTCGGACAAGCGGGGCATCGACTCGCACGGGGTGGCGCGCTTCAAGACGATCTACTACGATCGCATCAAGGACAAGATCCAGCAGCCGGTGACCCGGTTAGAGGTCGTGCGCGAGGGCCCGACCACCGCGGTCATCGACGGCCACGACGGCATGGGCCACGTCATCGCCCAGCGGGCCATGCGGATGTGCATCGAAAAGGCCGGCAAGCTCGGGCTGGGCATGGTGGCGGTGCGCAACTCCACGCACTACGGCATCGCGGGCTACTACGCCCTGATGGCCTGCGAGGCGGGCATGATCGGCCTCACCGGCACCAACGCGCGGCCTTCCGTGGCCCCGACCTTCGGCGTGGAGAACATGCTGGGGACCAACCCCCTCACCTTCGGCCTGCCCACGGACGAGGAGTTCCCGTTCGTCCTGGACTGCGCCACCTCCATCACCCAGCGCGGCAAGATCGAGGTCTACGCCCGGGCGGGCAAGACCATGCCGCAAGGCTGGGTCATCGACGCGCAGGGCGGGACCAAGACCGACAGCCGGGCGGTGCTGCAGGAGCTCATCAAGGGCACGGCGGCCTTGGCGCCCTTGGGCGGCATCGGCGAGGACACGGGCGGATATAAAGGCTACGGCTACTGCGCGGTCGTGGAGATACTATCGGCGGCCTTGCAGGGGGGGAGCTTCCTGAAGATGCTCCTGGGCTTCGAGAACGGCAAGAAGACGCCCTATCACCTGGGACACTTCTTCATGGCCGTCAACATCGAGGCCTTCTGCCCCCTGGCGGAGTTCAAGAAGACCGCTGGAGACATCTGCCGCCAGCTGCGCGCCTCCCAGAAGATGCCCGGGGCCGAGCGCATCTACACGGCGGGCGAGAAAGAGCACCTGGCGTGGCTGGAGCGCAAGGACAAGGGCGTGCCGGTCAATGCCGAACTGCAGAAGGAGATCAAGGCGGTGCAGTCGGAGCTGGGGCTCAAGCAGTACAAGTTCCCGTTCTAGGCGGGCGTCAGGTCCAGACTCCCGGTATCGCCGCCGCGCATCGCGGGCAATTGCCCTGCGCGATGCGGTTGGCCAGCACCGTGAAGCCCTGGCGCTCGATGAGGCGCGTCCCGCAACCCGGGCAGAAAGTGTCCTCCAATCCGTCCAGGAGGCCGGGCAGGTTGCCGGCGTAGACGAAGCGCAGACCCTCCGATTTCCCGATCTGGGAGGCGCGCAGCAGGGTCTCGGCCGGCGTGGCGTGGGTTTCGGCCATCCGGTAGTCCTGATGGTAGGCGGTCACGTGCCAAGGCAGGTCGCGCGAGACTCCGGCCAGGAAGGCGGCCAAGGCGCGCAGTTCCTTGTCCGAATCGTTCCATCCCGGGATGACCAAGGTCACGACTTCCACCCAATAGCCCAGCTCCTTGAGGTCCGCGATGGAGCGCAGGACATGGCGCATATCCCCGCCCGTGATCTCGCGGTACTTGGCCGGGTCGAAGCACTTGAGGTCCACCTTGTAGAAATCCGTCACCGGCCGCAAGTATTCCAGGACGCGGCGCGTGGCGTGGCCGTTGGACACGAAGGCACCGCGCAGCCCGCTGGCGCGGCCTGTGCGGAATACCTCCGCGGCCCATTCGGAGGTGATGAGCGGCTCGTTGTAGGTGGACACCAACACCTGCGCTCCGGCCGCCTTGGCGCGCTGCGCCAACTCCTGCGGGCCGCATTCCTGAATCTCGACGCCTGCTTGCGGGTCGCGCGGGGCCTGGCTGGAGAGCCAGTTCTGGCAGAAGGCGCAGGAGAAGTTGCAGCCCAGCATGCCGAAGGAGAGAGTCCGCGCTCCGGGCAGGACGTGGAAGAAGGGCTTTTTCTCGATGGGGTCTACGCTCAGTCCAGCGACGTAGCCGTAGGGGACCATGAGCTTGCCGTCGCGATTGAAGCGCGTGCGGCAGATGCCGGTCCGGCCTGGAGCGATGCGGCATTCGTGCGCGCAGGCCTGGCAGCGCACCTGGCCGCCGTCCTCTTTGTCGTAGAGCTCCCCTTCCTTGGTCAGGCGCCGCAGGGTTCCTTGCGCGGTCTCCGCCAAGCTCAGGGCTCCTCGAACGCCGTTACCGTGAAGGTGGACAGCTCAGCGCCGCCCGTGCGCCAGGCATCGGCCGGCAGGCCCGCTTTCTGTTGGCAGAGCCGGGCCATGAATTCGTCGCGGTCCGGCAGCTTCTCCCATACCTGGGGCAGGAACAGCCCTTGCCGCGCGCCGCGGCTTACGATGACTCCCAGGCCTGGACGGATATCATCGGGCCGCGCCGGTTGCGGCGCCGAGAGGATGGAAATCTCCGCGCGCAGCCCCGCCAGCTCGGATTCTGTCACGGCCGGGAAGCGAGGGTCTTCGCGGGCGCTGAGCACCGCGTAGTGCGCCACGGCGTTGCCCAAGGTGGCCTTTGGCTCCGTGACGCCGATGCAGCCGCGCAGTTCGCCGCCCCGGCGGGTCCAGGTGACGAACACCGCGGCGGGCAGGTTGAAGCGCATCCGGTCGAAGAGCCTGGGGGCGGGGCTGCGGCCGCGCAAACCCGCCAGGACGCTGGCGCGCGCCAGGGCCAGAAGCTCGGTTTTTTCCTCAAGAGAAATGGTCTCGGTGGGCCAGGGGCGGTTGCGGCCGCGGGCCAGCAGCAGGGCCGCGCCGTAGCCCACGGTGCGGCCCGCGTCGCCGCCATGGTCCGCGGAGTTGGCGCAGGCCAAAGCCTCGCCCCAATCGGCGCCGAGATCCTTGGCCGCGGCCTGGACCGCGGCGGCAGCGGCCTTGCCGCACCAGGTGCAGCTCAACTGCGGCGCGTCCAGCGCCAGGAGGCATTGGTCGGTGCGCCAGAGGTAGTCCGGGTCGAGGGTGAGGAAGCTTTCCAGGGAGGCGGGGTCCGCTTGCCGGGCCACTTCCAGGGTTGGGAAATGGGACAGGTCGCTGGCCGCGATGACCAAAGCCTTCTTGCCCTTGAGCGCCGCCGCCAAAGCGCGGCCGAAGCGCACGGAATCAGCGAGGCTGTCCGCGCTGGCCACCACGGGCAGCAGCCGGAATCCCCGGAACGTCCTTTGCAGGAAAGGCAGAACCGCTTCGACTGAGTGCTCCTCGGCATGCGCTGCGGGCGAGACCGTCACGCCGGCGCCGGATTGGAGGAGCCATTGGCTCTCTGGTTGCGCAATCGGGATCTCGCCCAACGGCGTGAGCCAGGCAGGATGGTCGTCGAGAAAAATGCCCCGGCTCTCCGCGTAATGGGAAGTGCCGACCACGGCCACGACCTCGGGTTCGAGGCCGGCCAGAGCCCGGCAGGCGCGGGCCGCGGCCGGCCCGGAATATTCGTAGCCGGCATGGGGTAACAGCGCGGCCACGATGCGGCCGTCGTCTTCGCGCTCAGGCGCGGAGGCCAGCAGGCCGTCCACCACGGCGCGCAGTGCCGCGGGCTCGCCCGGATAGAAGCGGCCGGCCGCGGCCGGCGGACGGGCTTGGGCGGACATGGTCCGATTCTACCATTTGGCTCCGGCCGGGGGCCGTGACTTGACACGGGCGCCGAATCGACTTGACCGCATGGAACAAATCATCCCCTCGTTCGTATACCATGGGTGGGGGAGGAAAGCGCGGTCTGGTCCGGGTCGCGGGACAAGGCCAAGGGCCCTTTGCAAAAGCTGGTGCTCGACCACTTGGAGGACTTCGAGGCGTGCTTGCGCCGCCCGCGGGACCGCCGACCCCGGCCGCCGCCAAGCGTGCTCCAGCATTTGCAGCGGTATATTGAATGCGGCGTCGCGCGCTTTGGGGTGATGCGCTTTCGATGCCAGAAATGCGGCGAGGATTTGGCCGACGCTTCGGATCGGCTGTTGCCGCAGGTAGGCTACCGGCAATATGTCCTAACTAGTTGCTCCTGAAAAAGTCGTTCTGACTTATGACCCGATCCTCGACGAGAGCAGCTGAATTCTCCGTCGAGGACCGATTCGACATGAGCCCCTTCTCCGTCGTAGAATATCCTATTCCCCGACGGAGAACCCCATGCTCCAACTGAAGCCCGAAACGCCGGACCTCTGGGACAGCATCCTTCCCGAAGAACTGCGAAAGCTCCCCGAAGAGTTGACCCGCGTCGACATCCTGCTCCGGGACGAGCGGCTCATGGAGCCATTCCGGCGCGACTTCAGCCAAACCCAGGGACGCCCCGGCGTACCGATCTCGACGTACCTGCGGCTGATGTATCTCAAGTTCCGCTACAAGCTCGGCTACGAAACCCTCGTGGCCGAAGTCTCCGACTCGATCGCTTGGCGCCGGTTCTGCGGCATCGGCTACCAGCAACGAGTCCCCGACGCCTCGACGCTCATCAAGCTCACGCACAAATTCGGCGACGAGACGCTCGCCGAGATTCACAGCCTCATCATTGCCAACCTTCGCGAACGGAAGTTGGTGCGGGGCCGCAAGATCCGGACCGATACGACGGTCATCGCCTCCGACATCCATTACCCGACGGACTCGGGCCTGCTCTTCGACGGGTTGCGCCGTTTGCGCCAGAAACTGGTCAAGGTTCCAGGCATCGGGCTTCGTCTGGGCCGGACGATGACGAAAGCCAAGAAGATGATCTTCTCCATTGCCCAGGCGCTGCGCAAACGCGACGGGAAGTCTCGCGAGCGGGTCAAGAAGATCAACCGGAACATCCTGCGCATCGTGCGCAAGACGGTCATCAAGGTCAAGCGTGTCCTGCGCCGGGTCAAGGACCGTCGTCTGCGCGGGCATCTGGAAACGACCCTGGGGCTGACCGACCGGGTCGCCGACCAGAGCGCGGAACGCTTGGCCGGAGGGACCCCCACGGATCGCGTCGTCAGTCTTGCCGATCCAGGCGCTCGTCCCATCGTCAAGGGCAAGCTCGACAAGCCCGTAGAGTTCGGCCGGACCGGACAGGTCACGCAGGATGAAAGTGGGTACTTCACGCAGTACGGCGTTCATAACGGCACTCCCGGCGACACGAACCTGCTGCCGGGCATTGTCGGCGAGCACGAAAAGCAATTCCCGAAAGCACTCAAGGCGTTTGCCGCTGACATGGGATTCTCCTCGAAAGAGAACCATGCGCTGCTGAAAGATCGCAAGGTTCGCCGCATTGGGATGGCTTGGCGAGGAAACACACCACCGCACATCCGCGCAAAACAGCAACGTGCGTGGTTCAAGGCGCTCATGGCCTTCCGGGCGGGTATCGAAGGCTCGCTCAGTTTCCTCAACCGCAAGTTCGGGCTCAAGCGCAGCATGTTCCGAGGCGACGCTGGGACGGGCATATGGGTCGGTTGGTGCGTGATTGCAGCGAACCTATACCGGTTCGGGCGGAGTGGGTAGCGGGTTGGACATCCGATGGAAGGCGGAAGGACGGGGACTGTCTCCCCGTCGGCGAACGTCTTATAACGCAAGTTGTGTTTTGGGCCACTTTTTCAGGAGCAACTAACTATCCCCAAGCGGCTGCGCTGGTTCGTCAACCAGAACGCGGCCCTCCCCGGCGAAATAAGCCGCCTCCTGGCCCGGAGCCGGGTTTGTTGGGACCGAAGCTCGGGTTTTACGCGGCGGCCGCGCCGTCGCCGCGGGACATCGAGCTTATGACCGAGGCTTTGCGCCGCAAGATTTTTAGGCGCTTGCGCAGGATGGGAGCGATTCCCGCGGACTTGGCCCAGGGAATGCTGGCTTGGCCGAATTCGGGGTTTTCCCTGCACGCCAAGGTGTTCGTGCCGGCCGGGGACCGGGAGGGACTGGAGCGTCTTCTGTATTATTGCGCCAAGCCGGGACTTTCGCCGATGCGGTTGTCGTACCTGCCCAAGAAAAATTTGGTCATCTACCGGACCGAGCCTAAGAATGGCCAGGCCTTGGCTTTACGGTTCGAGCCGGTGGAATTTCTTAGGCGCTGGGGTCTGTTGATCCCGCCGGCACGCAAGAACCTGCTGCGTTACTACGGCGCGTTGGGGCCGAACTCGCCGTTGCGGGCCTTGCTGGTGGCCGAGACGAGCCGGGGCGCGGCCAAGGCGCGCTTGCGCAAGAAAGCAGAAGGGGTCGCGGAGGCGGTGAGCCGGAGCGCGCGGTCTTGGGCGGCGTGTTTGGCGCGCGTGTTCGAGGTGGACCCGTTAGTGTGCCCGCGCTGCGCCGCGACGATGGTGCCGGTGGCAATCATCATGAAGGATTCGGAATTGGTCAGGCTTCTCTCCCATCTAGGGCTTCCGACGGATTTCCCGAAGACAGGGCCGGCGCGGAGCAACCTGGTCGAGACGATGCGCGGACCGCCAGGAGAGGAGTGCCAGCTCGACCCGACCTGCCCGCGTAGGGCGGCCGCTGCCTGAAGCTGGTCTCGGCGGCCCCAACGGTAGTTTTTTTGATTCCGTGTATAGTATCATAGCGACTTCAGGCCCCTGTCGGGGCCTGAAGTCGGAAGGCGCGGTGTGCCCAGCATGAGCATGACTAGGAGGTGCAAGTCCTCGGGAGAACCGGGTCGTCGGGACTCCAAGCGAAACGCAAGGCGATGGCCCGCGAGGACCACGCTGAAAGAAGCGGATAGCGAAACCGCGAGTCGACGAACAGAAATCGGATA
>Ga0118677_10008077_pt1 | contig 17037 bp, 17 predicted proteins | sample AliMusrvi5mmetaG_FD_86154 | JGI IMG/M metagenome (GOLD analysis project Ga0118677, IMG submission 86154) | reverse complement strand
AGCGAGGGGTTAGGGGTGGTTTAAATCTAATCAGTCATTCAACCCCACCTAACCTCCCCTTATCAAGGGGAGGAATATATAATACCAGATGATATAATCAATTTTCGGATTTATGACTGTCGGCATTTACTTATCTGCCAAATTGGTCTATTATCATGGCAGAAGTTCGCACGGAGGAGGGGGCGATATGCATCAGTTTAGTGCTCATGCAAAGTCAGTCGGTGGAGCGCCGCCGCTTGATACCTGGGGTAAGATTATCGAATACCTTCAAAGAAATCATCCCGAGTATTTGCCAGTGCGCTTTTTACCGGCTGGGGATGACAATCTGATCCCAGTCGAAGTGAGACCTGACGTCCAATCTCTCACCACGATATTATATTATGGTGACGGTGGCATGATGGTCTCAGGGTAACTCAATTCAGAAACAGCTCCTCCATCTCCGCCAATTGGCGGATGCGGGAGGAGCTGTATTTTTTTTGGAGAATTATGGCTGGGATTACGCCGTAGCGGTTGCCTCGGTCAACTCTTTGACCGGTTCTTTTGCTTTTGACTTTCCGGCCAATTTACGATAGATGAAAATGTTGGCCAAGCTGACGACAAAAGCGGCCGGAATAATGCCGACGAAAATAACGAGAAAGCCAATCATAACGATAATTAATGTAATCCAATCGAAGGCGAACAAAGACCACATTACCCCTTTGGTCATTTCTGCACTTTTGTGAAAAGACTCCATAACGCTGGTATTTTGATCAATAACCAAAATCGGAGCAAAACGATATTTGATAGCCCAGTAGATACCGGGGAAAATCAACAAAATCAGACCGGCAATCACGAGCAAACCGTACAGGAGAGAAACGGCCAGATATCTCCAAAAATATTTGTAATGAAGGTAAAGATCGTTAAACTCCGGCTTAATGCCATCGATAATCTTGAGATAGATTTTCCTCATGCCGATGGTGATAATCAAACCGACAACACAATCCATAATCATTAAAACGGCGTAGAGAACAGCGGGGATCGTTTGATGAAGGTGCTTTGACAACGGGTCGCTGAAAAAGGAGAAAACCATAGAGACCGCAACGGTGATAACAAAAACTACCAGCAAAAACCAGAAATTTTTCTTCATCATTTCCCAGCCATGCGAAAGAGCCTGATCGAGCGAGAGAACTTTTTCTTCAGTCATAAAACCTCCCATAATTATTACTTCTTTGATTCATTATACCAAAATGCTTTTTGAAAAAATATACCAACTATTTTATTAGACAATCGGGGCGGTGAATTGAGAGTTGTAGAGCGAAGCGTAAAAACCATTCTTGCTAAGCAAATCCTCGTGTTTGCCCTGTTCGACAATGTTGCCGTCCTTCATTACCAAAATCAGATCGGCGTCGCGGATAGTGGACAGACGATGGGCGATAATAAAGGAAGTCCGTCCTTTCATCAGGTTGTCCATCGCTTTTTGAATCAAAAGTTCGGTTCGAGTATCAACAGAGCTGGTCGCTTCGTCCAAAATCAACATTGGAGGGTCGGCCAGCATGGCACGGGCAATGGTCAGGAGCTGTTTTTCTCCCTGCGAAACATTGTCGGCTTCCTCATTTAAAACCATATTATAGCCGTGAGGCAGAGAGTGAATAAAGTGATCGACATGAGCCGCTTTGGCCGCGGATACAACTTCTTCGTCGGTGGCATCAGCCTTGGCATAAGCGATGTTTTCTCTGATCGTGCCGTTGAAAAGCCAAGTGTCCTGAAGAACCATACCAAACATCCGACGCAAATCGGCTCGCTTCATTTCTCTAATATCGACGCCGTCTATCTTGATCGCCCCCTTTGTCACGTCATAAAAACGCATAAGCAAATTGACCATCGTTGTTTTACCGGCACCGGTCGGTCCGACGATAGCGATTCTTTGTCCCGATGCTACTTTTGAATTGAACTTGTGAATAATAATTTTTTCCGGGTCATAGCCAAAAACAACATTATCAAAATCGACTTCGCCTCTGATTCTCTCCAAAACTATCGGATTTGGATTCTCGGGTGCTTCTTCCTCTTCGCCCAAAAATTCAAAAACTCGCTCGGCCGAAGCGGCCGTTGATTGCATCACGTTGGCGATATTGGCGGTTTGCAAAATCGGCTGGTTGAATTGGCTAACATATTGAATAAAGGCCTGAATGTCGCCGATATTAATCCGGCCTCGGATAGCCAGATAGCCGCCCAAAACCGAAACGCCGACATAGCTTAAGTTTCCAAGAAAGCTCATGATCGGGTACATCAGGCCGGAAAGAAATTGTGATTTCCAAGCCGAATCGTATAGCTCGGAGTTGATAGATTTAAAACGGGCGACCGAACGTTGTTCGCCATTGTAAACTTTCATCACATTGTGTCCGGAATACATTTCCTCAACATGCCCGTTGATTTTGGCCAGTGTTTCCTGCTGACGTTTGAAAAATTTCTGTGATTTTCCGATGATCATGCCGACGACGCCAACTGAAAGCGGCAAAATAGCCAGTGCCACCAGTGTCATCTGCCAGCTGATTGAAAACATCATAATCAGAAAACCGATAATCATGGTAATCGAGGTGACGATTTGAGTGAGAGACTGATTTAGCGTTTGACTGACAGTGTCAACATCGTTGGTAACGCGCGAAAGCACCTCGCCGTGAGTGCGGCTATCAAAATATTTAAGCGGCATCTTGTTGATTTTTTCTGAAATATCACGTCGAAATTTGTAGGTGATTTTCTGCGAGACATTAGTCATAATCCAGCCTTGGATGTAATTGAAAATCAAACTCAAAAGATAGAGTCCGATCAGAATAACCGCAATGCCGGCAATTTTGTGGAAATCGATGCCGGGCCGTTTTGAAAAATCAAGCGAGCGGATTTTATCGAGCTGACTGGAAGGAATCTTGGCGATTGCGGTTTCAGGCATTTTTTTAATAATATCAGTGCCTGTCGTACCGGCGGGAATTTGAATCCCGGCCGGCAATTTGGCGACGATTTGGTCATAAACCGTTCGGTCGATAAAACCGTCAACTACCGTGTTGGTCATTCGCCCCAAAATTTTCGGTGACATGATTGTAAAAACGGTCGAAGCGATAGCAAAAACGAAAACAAAAATAATTGAGATCCAAAAAGGTTTCAAGTATTTTATTAAATTCTTTATCGTAGCGCCAAAATTTTTGGCTTTTTGCCCTGTTCCAATCATCCCCATCGGGCTGCCCGAACCCGGGCCGCCTCGACCATGAGTCGCCGGTGTTGGCATATTGGAGGTTGTGGTTTGTTTTTCGCTCATGCTACCTCCTTTCCGCGCGCTAAATCAAGGGTGACTTTTTGAGATAATTTAACGTTTTCCAATTCTATTTCGGAGAGCTGGGAAGTAGCAATCTCCTTGTAGACAGGGCAGGACTCCATCAAATCGTGGTGAGTGCCCATCCCCACAATTTTTCCTTCTTCCATGACGATAATTTTTTCAGCATTCATAATAGTTGAGATTCTTTGAGCGACGATCAGAACGGTTTTATTTTTAGTTTCCTTCTTCAAGGCGGCTCGAAGATTGGCATCAGTGGTGAAATCAAGCGCCGAAAAAGAGTCATCGAAGATATAAATTTCGGGCTGACGGACAATCGCACGCGCTATCGAAAGACGTTGTTTCTGGCCACCGGAAATATTTGTGCCGCCCTGCGCAATCGGGGTGGCAAATTTCTCCGGTAAGTTTTGGACAAATTCGGTTGCTTGGGCGATTTTGGCAGCAGTTTTGACCGCTGTTTCGGCCGCCTTTGGCTCACCATATTTAATATTGCTCTCCACCGTGCCGGCAAAGAGGACGGCTTGTTGCGGCACATAGCCAAGCTTGTGCCAGAGCTCCTCCTGTTTCATCTCTTTGATATTGACACCGTCAATCATAATATCGCCACTCGTCACTTCAAAAAAGCGGGGAATCAGATTTATCAGAGTTGATTTGCCGGATCCGGTCGAGCCGACGATGGCTGTCGTTTGACCGGGTAAGGCCGAAAAAGTAACATCTTCGAGCACCGGCGCGTCGGCATCGGGATAGGTAAAGTAGACATTTTTAAATTCGACCAAACCCTTGGAATCTTTGACCATCTTCGATTTTTCCGGATTTTTAATTACCGGCTCGGTTTCGATTACTTCAGCCACCCGTCCGCCCGAGACGGCGGCTCGCGGTACCATGATGAAAATAATTGAAAGGAAAAGGAAAGCCATAATAACCTGCATCGAGTACTGCATAAAAGCGAGCATGTCGCCGATGGCCAGAGTGTTGGTGTCAATCAAATGGGCGCCAAACCAAACGGTGGCTAGGGCGGCGCCGTTCATCACAATCATCATAAAGGGCTGAACGATCACCATCAATCGGTTGACGAAAAGATTCAAGTTTGTCAGGTCGGTATTGGCGAGGTCAAACTTTTTCTCCTCCATTTTTTCAGTGTTAAAGGCGCGGATGACCCGGAGGCCGGTCAAGATCTGGCGGGTAACCAGATTTAGCCTATCAACCATTTTTTGCAACTGTGTAAATTTTGGCATAGCGACAATAAAGAGGGTGGCGATGACCACGACTAGGGCGCCGACTGACACGCCCATAATCCAGCTCATCGACGGAGCGATGTGGTAGGCCTTTATCACAGCTAAAACGCCGAGAATCGGCGCCATCAAAACCATGCGGAGAAGCATAGTTACCACCATTTGAATCTGTTGGATGTCATTGGTCGAGCGGGTGATGAGGGAGGCGGTTGAAAACTTGTTAAATTCAACCAGCGAAAAACTCTCGACTTTGGCAAATAATTTGTTGCGCAAATCCATCGAAAAACCGGAGGCGATGCGAGAGGCCAAATAGCTGACCACGATCATACATGCTCCGCCCAAAAGGGAAACGAGTAACATCCGAATACCGGTGTTCCAGATAAGTGAATTGTCCTGCAAAACAATACCTTTATTAATAATGGTGGCGGTGTAGTCCGGAAGTTTCAACATCGTTTGGACTTGGACGTAAACCAAAATGACGAGCAGAATCAATTGCCAGAGGTACGGCTTCAAAAATTTAATAAGCTTTAACATAAAGAATTTCCTTTTCTAATAAAACAATAAAATTAATTTTTGTCATTTCGACCCCTCGGCGTTTCGAGGTTGGAGAAATCTCCAGAAGCTGAGCCATGGGATCTCTTGCCTTCACTCCCACCTCCTCTAACTCCTCCTCTGGCAGGAGGAGAACCGCTCATCCGCCCAACGGCGGGTTCGGAATGGCTCGAGATGACAGACCGACCTGTCACTTTTTTAATAATTCTTTAAGAACCTTTGAGTGGCTTTCCATCTTCTCTATCATCGCGCTCAATTTTTCCGCTTTCAGAACCAAAAAACCGCTGTCTTCACCGACAGAGAAAAAGACCATTTTTTGTCCTGCCTCGACGGCACAACCTTTGCGCGCGTCAGTTGGGATGGCAATCTGACCCCGCTCTCCAACGGTGCCAACCCCTAAAAATTTCTTGTCAAACATTTTGCTCCTTATCTCTTATAACCCATGTATGAAAAATCATGTAACAGGAAAATTATAGCAATTACTTCGCCGGAGGTCAAGAGTTCGAATATGACAATTTTTGACAACAACCAACAAAGTCAAAAAGTCCGGCCTTACCGATGATATTTGGAAAAATATACGCTAAAATAGATAAAATGAGAAAAAAGTAGGAGTGACCTTGCGGTCACTCCACGAGCATTGTCATAAGATATTCAAAAGCGAGTTTAAACACCGATGTTTTGTTTTCGCCCCGAATACCAGCGGATTTTATTGCGTCAGCAAAAGAAACTTCTTCGCACGAATTGTTGAGCTGAGTAATAATCGTAATCACATAATTGTGAAAACGCTTATGATCCCTGAGATCGTCCTCATCTTTCGCCAAAAGTGCGAGATAGTCACCGTTTGACTGGGAAAAAGATCGGTTTTCTTCCCACGCCAGTTCAAACGCATGACAGATTGATTCGTCGTTGAAAGAGATAGACAAATTTTCGCAATAAACTTTTGCCTCTTGCAACACATGAAGTTTATTGATAACTCGCAACTCTTTCAGCTTAACCGCGATGATGACATTGCAGGCGCTAGCCAATGCCTGTCTGATTATCAAATTTCTCTCATCTTGGTTTTTCGGTAAACGAAGCATATCGGAACCCTCCTATTCGTCGTCGCTTTCATCAACAGTTCTTGCGTCAAGCCGCTGACTTTGTGCTAGGTAAAACTTTTCTAAGCGCTCTGTTAGTTTACGGTTTGCGGCCATAAATTTGCCCACGATGCCTGCTCTGATCCAGTTCTTGTAAGCCCAACAGGCCAACCTTTTTTTAACGTGGTATTTTTTAATATTATCTTTGGACATCTGAAATGTCATTCCCAAACTGTCATCTGTAATGATGACGATATTCCAGACTTTTCCAAGACCGCTATGAAGCGCTTTGTCCACCGTGGCTGACGGCTTCGAAATTACAACTTCTCGCATGATTACCGCCTCCTTCCTGCAGATTAAACCGATCCGCAGAACATTTATTTATATCATAAAATGTAGTCATTGTCCATAAAAACATCGGTAACTGCTCACTGTCATTCCCGACTTGATCGGGAATCCAGAACAAAAGTAGCTGGATCCCCGGGTCATGGCTACGCCTGCCCGAGGATGACAATATATGTGAGTGAGCAGTTACAAACATCGGCAGAGTTTGAATATGAATATTACTTAAGAGTTCTTGTAAATCTTGCGATAACGGTGGCGATGACCGAATTTAGGGCGGATTAGCTCTTCGGTGAACTGAATTGGTTTGATGCTGATGGAAATATCTTTTAATTCCTCAATCCGGCCGATCAGCTCCCGTTCGATTTCTTCGATTTTCGGGCTGACTGCGGCGCCGATCAGCTCTGCCGGAAAATGAATTGTCACTTCGGCCATATTGGTGCCGCCGGCTTTGCGGGTGCGCAGCTCTGAATATTGAATATCGCGACCGTTTAAAATCCTTTTGATTTTGGCTTCAAGAGCCGGATTGGCGCTGTCCAAGAGCGAATTAATTGTTTCGAGGCCGAGATGATAGGACTCATAAAAAATATAAAGGGCAATGGCAACGGCCAGAATGCTGTCTGATAATGGGTAATATCTGATTAGGAAAAGATTTATCAGCACGGCGATAGAGGAAACCATATCGACAGATGAATTTTTGGAGTCAGCCACCAAAGAGATTGAAGAAAACTTTTTGCCGATTTTTAATTTTAGCCGTGACATAACCAAATTTACTACCACCGATACTGCCATTACGATGACGCCGATAATATTGAATTCGGCCTCCGATTTATGATGGATGATATTTGGTATGGCGTCAGAGAGAATCCAGCAACCGGAAATGAAAAGGAGAATGACAACGACAAAACCGGCAACACTTTCAGAGCGTTCATGACCATATGGATGGCCCTTGTCGGCCGGTTTGGCGGCGGCTGAGATGCCGACATAAGTGATGACGGATGAAGCGACATCAACAATAGAGTTCAAACTTTCGGCCACCAGCGCGACGCTGTGGCTCAAAAGGCCTATCGACAATTTGCCGGCCACGAGCAGACCATTCAAAACCGCAGAAAGAAGTGATATTTTTTTCGGATTCATAAATACATTGTAGCACAGCAAAAATCAAATTTCAGCAATGCTATAATTTGCTCTAATTTCAACCCGTGACAAAATGTCACGACCTCGCTTCCTTCTTCGATCAATCTCTGTTTTAATTTTCTCCAATAAGCACCGCTATCCGGACTATTTGTCAGAGCACCGCAGACATCAATGACAGAAAACCACCACTCATTTTTATAGAGTTCCCGCCGGATTTTCTTATTTTGAAAGATTGCAATTTTATTCAACAGTTCTTCGTTCATACTTTTCATCCGTTAATTATATCAAAAAATGGTTTAGAATTTTTCAGTCCGGGGAGAGCCGAGGCCGGTCACAAAGTCATAGCCGTTGTTAGCGGCGCAGAAAGTTTTACAGCTACCATTTGTGCCGGACAAAATATCGTAAAAATATTTATTGTTGCCGGCTTTGGCGTCTTTATAAAATTTGGCCGGTGAATTTGATTTACTGATAGTTTGAATAGCGGCCCACTGAGGCGTGCCGGCGCTTGTACCGCCGACCAAAAGCCAGCTGTCTGCTTTGGTGTGGCCGTAAGAATCATACACCGGATAGCCGGAGTCGGGATCGGCGTTGTAGGAAACATCGGGCAGAGCGCGTTTGCTCGAACTGTTCGTGACGCCGTAACTTTTTTGCCAAGAAGGCTCGGCCACATATTTGCTGACACCACCGCCACTACCCGACCAAGCGGTTTCTGAGATTAATTTGCCGGCGCTATTGAGATTTAGTGTAGTGCCGCCGACGGCGATAACATTGGCGGAAGCGGCCGGCCAGCTGGTGGCGTGACCATCATCGCCGGCCGCCGCAAAGAACTGGATTTTTGAATTTGAAAAATAGCTATCGTCATCTGATTCGCCGGAATATTCACTGCCACCCCAGCTCATTGAAACAGCGATCACATTTGGCTGAGCGGTGGCGGAGGCGACGGCCGCCAGCAAATTTGGTCCGCTGGAGCTAGACGCCTCAACCAGTACAATTTTAGCGGACGGAGCGATTGCATGAGCCCACTCCACATCCAAGCTTTCCTCCAGCCCCCATCCGGTGCTACCGCTCAATTTTGTCTTCATTTTTATCTCGCTGAAACAGCCGTTCTGCGAAGTGCAGGCGGGCAGGCCGAACTGTTTGTCAAAAACAGCCAGATCACTCTCGATATTTGGATTGTCATATGCGTCAACAATCGCAATCGTACCGGAGCCGACATTACCGGTCGGCAGATTGTAAATATTTTTAATGGTGGTCGGAGAAATACCGGCTGATACGGCCGCCGCCGATTTTATTTTCAATTTGGTGGTCAAAAATGGTTGAGCCCGAAAACCGGCCAGTCCGTCGTTAATATTGGCCGGCGCGGAGCCGGAAAATAAAAGCAGAGCCAGTCCTACCAGAACCGCGAACCCGGACAGACAGAACCTGAACCTCCCGACAAGCATTGTCATCACTCCTCCTTCATTATTTATTTTCCACTATTATACCAAACAAAGACCGAACAAGTTGTGGATAAGTACGGCTTTTGTTCGGTTTTTGGGGTCAAAAATAATCTATTGACAAAAATTTGGTTAAAAAAACGCATCCGAACCATTGTGGATGCGTTTTTTCAAAAATTACTTTGCGGTTATTTATTCTCGTCCACTGAAGCTTTGAACTTTCCGCCTTTTGCTTCAATTGATATGACCGCCATATCCTTCAAGATCAAATTGTTGGAGTGGAGTTGTTTTTTCAAATCTTCTATTTCTTCAGTCTGACTTTTGGCTAAACTGTCCAAATTGGCGATTTTTATCTCCGCCATTTTCATTTCGTGCTCTTTCAAAATTTCCAGTTCTTTGATTCTGCTACCGTACTTTTGGTTCAAATCTTTTTCAAGACTTGCGCAAGCGGTTTCGACCTCTTTTTCAATTATCACCGGCATCTTGGCCAATTCTTTTTCCATCACGCTTATTTCCTCTTTGCGCTCTAGAATTTTTGCTTCCTCGCTTTTCAATATCCTTTCGCGCTCTTCTTTTTCAGCCTTCCAAAGGTCATTTTCCTTCTTACGGCTTAGCGACAGATTGTAATTGTATTCCTCGTTTTCGCGATTACGTAATTTATCAATTTCAATCGAACGCATTTTGCTGGTTTCTTCACTCAATTTTTGCTCCTCAATCCAGCTTGCTCTTACCCTGGAAATCTCATCGTTCAATATCTTTCTTTGATTTTCAAAATTTTCCAGCATCGATTTTTTGTCTTTTCTGATTCTATCGGAAATATCGCCCAGATCATTAAAATCGGAGGACAATTTCCTCTGCAAATCATCGAGCTCGGAGCTGATTTTGATCTTGACCTCAGAGAGATTTTTGGTGGCCGAACTGATCAATTTGTCGTCGATAACCGGAGCATCCTCGCCGCTTATCCCCGCTACCGCCTCGTTGTAGGCCTGCCAAAGCTCCACCTTGGTACTTTTTTCAGAAACTTTCGATTCAATTTTTCTTGGCACAATCTTCCTTTCTTCCACCTCCGTTAATATTAATTCCAGATTAACACCGGTCAACCGATAAATGCAAGTGTTCCGAAATTTTAATTGCCTTAATCTGGCAATGTTATTTGGCGGGACGAATGGATTTTGTGCATTTATTCACTATTTATTATTTTTTACCAATATATTTGAATCTCGGTATTCTTTCGCCGTCGACTTCTATTTTTTATAAAAACATTTTTTTCGGCCTCACCCACATCGCATTCTCATCTTTTCCTTTTACCGGATCAGGATGATAATATACAACCATTTCTTCCATGGTTTCACTGTGAAAAGCGACCCCGACAACTTCGACGTCCATCCCCCTGAAATGTTTGTATATTCCTTTTTTCATATTATTTGTTAGTTCGGTGGGACAGGTCGGTCTAGAACATTTTTATTGTTTTAACATTTCCACTCAGGAAACCATGGAATGTATTGCCAAATTTTAAAATGAACGGCAATTGGATAACAACCAAATTAATCAGTAAAAGGTCAAATGGGAACCATATATAGAAGATCAAGGTCGAGAAAGATAAAGTGTATAGGCAAGCATATAATAATTTCTGTGCAATTGTGCGCTCGTGATCGTAATATGTTTTAACTAAAATCATCCCAGGATCACGTTTTTTATAAGATAACTCAAATATAAGATTATAGACAAGAAAAATTGCTATCCACGAAAGCTTCCATATCAGACCAAAACCAGACAAAATAAAAGAAGGCGATGACAGAATAAAAGTTAAAGAAATATTAATCAGTGATGGTAGCAATTTATATATCGCATTTGTTGTTTTCATACGTTTTTGGCGGAAGAGGCGAGATTCGAACTCGCGAGACACTTGCGCGTCTACACGCTTTCCAAGCGTGCGCACTAGGCCACTATGCGACTCTTCCGCAATTTGCGATTATATCCGATTTTTCTTTCCGGCCCTTTGCGTGTTTGAGGTGATATTCTCTTTTGTACGCATCGGATTTTTTGTCAAACGATTCGGAATAAATCAGTTTCCACGGGCCGAACGGTCTGGTCGATTTGGCACTGCCGGCATTGTGCTCTCTGACTCTTCTCTCTATATCAATAGTATAGCCGATATAATACCGATTTCTGGAAATACTTTTGATAATGTAAACAAAATGTTTCATAAATCTGGCCGGTTAACCGAAATTTTACCATTTCAGGCCGGATTTTTCAATCCGGGCCGGATGTGCAAACCGAATACGCCAAATCAGATGTACTGGCAAAAATTTTGTATTGTGCTAAACTCAAAATAGAAATCTACCCCGGAAGGAGATATCAGTATGAGTGAAGATTATGTCCCTGAAACAATCAGGGCAGCGGAACAAAGTCCGCGCAGATTGAAGTACTTGTTAACTATTGGCCACAATCCTAACGAGTGCGATGGTCGTGGCAAGACACCATTGAGGCAGGCAGTTGTCTACAATCGACCGGTCTGTGTCCAACTATTGCTCAATCGGGGCGCGGATGCCTGGTATAGCGATCGGTTTATGGGCGGTCTGCTTGCTTATGTTGATAGGGCGGATATCGCTGCGCTACTTATCAGTAAGTTGGCGCCTATGACAATCAAAAATCGAAGTGGCCGAGGGCCACTGTTCTATCAGCTCGATCGCCGCAGGGTGCTCGAATTGCTGCTGGAAAACGAGGCTGACCCTGATCAACAAGCCAATAATGGCATGACGCCGCTGATGATTGCTTGTCGGGATGGAAAACTGCAGGCTGTCAAAATACTTGATAGGCGTGGCGCATCATGGGACATCCGCAATCGCTGGGGCAAGACCGCTCTTGATTATGCCGGCGCGACCGTTCTAAAATGGTATCGTTGGCATTATGGAAATTGCAGCCCGTGACTGACACTCGGGGTGTCGCCGGTTATTTAGCCAGCGCACCCCATCTTTTATTTTGCCTTTACTTAAACGCTCTTTTTTGGTAGAATTTCATTGTTTTCGATATGCCGATGTAGCTCAGTGGTAGAGCAGGGGACTGAAAATCCCTGTGTCGTCAGTTCAATTCTGACCATCGGCACCACGTAAAAATCGAGTTTCTAAAAACGAGATTTTTACGTGCCCCGTGAAGCTTTAGCTTTTTACGGGGCTTACCGCTTCAATGATGGCTCGATTCACGTGGCACTGCCATCGTACACAGCCACGGTCACGTGGCGCAGCCAATCGATTTTATGCGCCCCGTGACGAACGAAGTGAGTTTTACGGGGCAAAAATTATGAAATACGCCGATGTTTTATGTCTATGCGATCGAGAATTCAATCGATAAATCGTGGTACATTGGTTTTAGCGAGGATATCGATCGAAGGGTCTTGGAACATAATCAGAAAATTGGAGGCGAGTATACCAGTAAAAAATCCGGTCGCTGGAAGTTGATTTACTACGAGGCGTATCTTAGTAAAAGAGATGCTTTAGGCAGAGAGAAATTTTTGAAAAGCGGTTCAGGAAGGAAATTTCTCAATAAGCAGATGACCAACTACTTGAGTGATTAACCGTGTGGTCTGATGGCCGAGTGGTTAGGCAGCGGTCTGCAAAACCGCGCACTCCGGTTCAATTCCGGATCAGACCTCCACGTAAAATCGTGGCTGAGCCACGATCACGTGGCGCAGCCAGTAGGTTGAAAAAATCGTTGAAAATTGGTAAGTTACAATTGTTTAGAAATTAGAAATTTGAATTTAGAAATTCCAGCTGAAAGCTGGCTGTGCGGGTATAGTATACCGGTATTATGCGTCCTTGCCATGGACGAGAAACGGGTTCAATTCCCGTTACCCGCTCCAAAATATGCTTCCACTTAGTGGGGGCATATTTTGGAATTTGGCTCTCGAGAGTTGCAAATCGGCGCTCGCTGTAGTATTATCAATCATAAAGGATTACGAATTATTCTAATTACGGATTACAAATATTCGTTATTGGTAATTCGGAAAATCTGTAATCCATTATGAAGTATTTATGGTTAATTTTTTCAAAATAATTCAAATTATTTTCGCCATTTTGCTGGTTGTCTTTATCTTATTGCAACAGCGTGGTTCCGGTTTGGGCATGGCTTTCGGCGGCGAGGGTAATGTTTATCGCTCACGCCGTGGCATTGAGAAATTTCTTTTTGCCGCCACTATCGTTGTTGCCGTTCTTTTCTGTGCTTCGGCATTAGCAACAGTATTTTTGGGATAAAAATATTCCAAAAAAATTTTATGTCACAATTTAAATTTCGGTTTGAAAAACCAAATCTACATCTGGAGGCCGTCAAAGCCCCTTTTCTTTTTGTTTGGAACTTTTTCAAAAATCTGAGAAAAAGTTTCATGTTGATGGCGCGCTGGGAGCGTGTTTTAGCTGTAATTTTATTTTTGGCCGCTCTCGGACTCTCCAGCTGGCAATATGAGCGAAGCTATATGGCTCGGACCAAAGATGCGCCGGCTTCAGGCGGAACTTTGAATTTGGATATAGTCGGCGAGGTCAAATTTTTCAATCCGATTTTGGCTTCCAGCGACGCCGAACATGCCGTCTCCAAACTGCTTTTTTCCGGGTTGGTCAAGACCGACGGCTCTTCAAGTGCCACACCGGACGCGGCCGCGAGCTGGGATATAAATAATAACGGGCAACAGTACATTTTTCATCTCAAAAAATCCGAAATGTTTAGCGATGGGACACCATTGACCGCTCCGGATGTCGCCTATACTATTGACCAGATCAAGTCGCCAGGCACCAAAAGTCCGCTGATGGCGAGCTGGACCGGTGTCAATGTCAAGGTGATCGACGACTATACTATCGAATTTGATCTGCCGACCGCTTATGGCCCCTTTATTTACAATTGCAATTTTGGCATCCTACCATCATATTTGTCGGATGACGATTTTGCCCGCAAGTTGACCGGCAGCGGATCTTTCCGCTATGATAAATCCAAGCAATCCGGTACTAACGTGACGGAAATCAGCTTAAAGCGGAACGACGATTACAGTGGAGTCAAGCCGTATATTGATCAGATCAAAATCAAATTGTTCCCGCAAGAAGCTGATGCCGAGACCGATTACAATAAAAAAGCCGATACGCTGGTAATCTTTGGCGCCAACGGTTCGGCCGGTCGCAATTTTGATTATCAATCGGTCCGCGAGCTCGGCTTGGTTTTCAATCTCCGGAGCAAACAACTAACGGATCAAGCGGTCAGGCAAAAGATTGTCAATGGGACTCGCCTTGACTCGCCGCTTACATTGAATTTGCTCTCGCTCGATGCGCCGGCCCAAAACGACAAAACGGCTGAGCTTAAAACAAAATTGACCGGTCAAAATATTACCCTGAATATTTCGAGCTTGAACAATGTTATGTTCGGCGAGGCCTTGACGAGCAAAAAATATGATCTGGTTTTGTACGGCTTTGATTTTAGCAACGACCGCGATCCTTATCCGTTCTGGCATTCTTCACAATTGAATGCGATGAATTTGGCCGGCTGGTCAGATAAAAATTCCGACATCTTGCTTGAAGACGCCCGGATGTTGGTCGATCCGGTGGCGCGCAACGCCAAGTACGATCAATTTTTTCAAACGGTAAAAGATCAGGATTTGGCTGTTTTCTACAATCCAATCGAGTTTGATTTTTTCGTCAAAGATAAAGTCAAAAATGCGGCCGCTGTCAGCGGTAAACAGGCGAGCAGCTATCTCGATCAGGTCACCGGCTGGTATTTGAAGGAAAAAAGAGTCAGAAAATAGACGGGGAATTCCCAAATTTCTAATTAAGAATTACCAATCAAATCCCAATTAATTAATTTGTTAATTCCGGAATTGGGGATTGATTTAGTCATTAGAAATTCTTAATTCTTAATTTAATAAAACTTGCCGAAGTGGCGGAATTGGCATACGCGCACGGTTCAGAACCGTGTTCTTCACAGATTGCGGGTTCAAATCCCGCCTTCGGCACCAAATACCGTTCAACAAATTATTGCTGAACGGTATTTGCATATTATAAGCAGGGATTTGAACCGGGAAGGGGTCGGGAAACGGGAGTTTCCCGTGAGAGGAAAATACTAAAAACCGTGGGTTTTTAGGGAAGCCGTACTCGGCTGACGTGAATATCCCGCCTTCGGCACCACGCTTAGCGTCCCACCAAAAAATGACTTTGGAAAATTCAAAGTCATTTTTCTATATCTAGTAACGATGATTCTGAACGATCGTCGATAATCATGGTTACTAAGGGGAGACAGAAAAATGCCCCCGCTCTTTCAGGAAGAGCGGGGGACGGGAATGGCCGGATAAGGCCAGTTATGCGATGGCGGCCAGCGAGGTTCTGGCGAAGTATCTTTCGCCATAATCTTCGGCAGGGTCGACACACTTGTTCGAATCCGAATCAGATACCGCCGTGGGAATCCCTTCCAAGGCGGCCAAGATGAAACTGTGGGTGTAATGGCAGGGCCGGATTTTTCCGGCCCGTATCTTGTCGTAAATCTGCCAAAGCTCGTCTCGCCGATTTGGCGGAACGCCTGTCACCATCAAGGCTTTGGCGGCAATGCGCTGGCTGGCAGGGGTGCTGGCAACCAAGAGAATTTTGAAAAGGTAATCGATTCCAACTTCCGCTTGCCCCTCGGCGACCAAGCAACAAACTTGCCTTCGGATCTGTCTTTTGGCCTTAGCCGGTAACTCGGCGTCAAGCAGAGATTCGAAAGCGGCCAGCTTTTCCGGACTCGGCTTCATACAGGACAAGAGATTGATAGCAGTCCGGCGACGAGCGGCATCCGAAAGAGCTACATTGAAAAGTTCTGCCGGCGATAAGTCGGCCATCTGAATAGTGCCGTTGTGTTTCATGAGTCAATCCTCCCAAATTGAGTTGTGTGTTGAAACTGCAGGGAAGGGCGAAGAATTCGTCTTTCCCCTGAATGCCAACAGATCAGAAATGGATGGCGAATGTTCTAATATCGAATAGCGAATATTAGCCATTGGCTATTTGAAAATTTAGCTATCCATGCTTGGTTGGGAAACCAAAAAACCGGCCTCCTGGCGGCCGGATCCATTTTGATAAGTTAATCTTTGAAATTACATAATCAAAATGCCGGCCGACTGATCGGTGCGTTTGTCGAGGCCTTGCATTTTAATTGACGCGCAATTCATGATGACAGGATTGTAGCAAATTGTTACTCCGCGCGCAAGAGCAAATTGTGGACAAATATGATTGCTCCGGTAAAATCTGATTGTCTTTTGGGTTTGTTCACTTGCATCGTTCAACCTTTGTTCGGTATAATGGTAGTAATTAACAAAAGAGGGCGATGGAAAACACAAAACCAGACGATCCCACAGGCGAGAAAAATCAAGTCATAATTTATCGAGCCGAAGACGGTTCGACCCAAATTGAAGTTGAGATGACGGGCGAGACGGTTTGGCTGAGTCAGAAGAAAATGGCCGAGCTTTTTGGAGTAGATATTCGCACTGTTAATGAACATTTACAAAATATTTTCATCTCTGGTGAGATCGATAAAAATTCAGTTATCCGGAAATTCCGGATAACTGCCAACGACGGCAAGACATACGAAACGAATTTTTATAATTTAGATGCCATCATTTCTGTCGGTTACAGGGTAAATTCAATGCGGGCGACGCAGTTTCGGATTTGGGCGACAAAAACCTTGCGGGAATATATTGTCAAAGGATTTGTGATGGACGATGAACGGCTGGCAAATGGCGGTTACAAACATGGCTATTTCGGTGAGATGCTAGAGCGTGTCCGAAAAATTCGCGCTTCGGAGAGAAATCTATATGAGAAGGTCAAAGATATTTTTTCCACTAGTACCACTAAACTTTAATCTTGATGTAACTATCCGAGCTTGAATATTTCTCTTGCTTTTTCTTTTGAAAATTTCCAGTTGATTTTTGCTTTTACTCTGTTGCGCCTGTTCACATAAGC
>Ga0118677_10004958_pt2 | contig 17040 bp, 16 predicted proteins | sample AliMusrvi5mmetaG_FD_86154 | JGI IMG/M metagenome (GOLD analysis project Ga0118677, IMG submission 86154) | reverse complement strand
AAAATACTCATTCCCCTTGCTTTAACTAGCTTACTTGGAGCTTGCAGCTTCGCTCCTATTGGTCAGAATAACTTTGATTGCAATAGGCAAGATTCGCCTAAAGAGTATTGCAGGTCATTTAAGGCCGTTGAGAAATCTACCAATGGAACCTTGCCCGAAACACGCTATGAAAAATCCTTCGAAATGACTGATTACGACAAAGCTTTCAATCTTGATGCAAAAGATGGCAAGAAAACAGATAAACCAATACAACAAGGATTGCCCCATAACTATCAAGTCAGTCAAACTGCTGCGGTTGATGGAGCGCCAATAAGACAGGCCCCAATCCTTCAGAGAATCTATGTCAAAAAATTCGTAGACGAAAACGACGTGCTTCATCAAGATCAAATTATTTATAAAGAAGTTCAGGCGTCTAAGTGGGTCGGATTTGATATGGCGGGGGCAGGAAATTATGCTGGTGGGAATGTATATCCACACAAGGTAGATGGTAGCCAGCCTATGTTTGTAAATAATGCAATAAAAAACTCTAATAGCTCAGACGGTGATAACTCCACTTCTGACATGGAGAACTCAGGATTCTCACAACCAAATGATAGTAGCGTTGGAAGTGGATCGGCAGGGCCATCAGCCGTAAATGGTGGCAACAACTCAATGCCGCGTTAGGCAAATAAGGAAATAGAAATGAAATTGAGCAATTTTAAAAACGGTCTTATCGCAGTATTAGCAGGAACAGCACTTGTAGCACTTTCTGGCGCACTGCATGGCTCAGCTCCATCAACCTCAGCCTTTGATGCAGTGGTAACTGTCCTTAAAGACAATATCCTCTTCACGTCATTTACAACCATGATCGCTGTCGGCGTATTGATTATGGCAGTAGTGCGAATGATGACTGGACAAGGAAACACAATGTTCATCGTTGTTTTAGGTGTATTGGTATTTGCCTTCATTGGCCCAAGCATCATCGACTCAATTGCTACCGCAATGCCTTTGGCTTAATCAGAATTGTTTATTAACCATCCCTAGTCCGAAAAGGGCTAGGGCTTTTAAATTAAAGCAGGAAACTCATAAGTGCCAGTTCACAACGGACCAAATATCCCAACACAAGTCGCAAGTAGCTTTATTGCTATTGAGAGCTATACGGTGGACGGAAATCTCATTATTTCCAAGCACGCTGGCGAAAAAACCTTCATTGGGCGGGTTTATGAAATGCTCCCGCTTACTGGCGGTGGTAGTGAGTTTCCTAATTTAATTTCAGGCATCTTAAAAGAAGTACCCGACGATTCATTGCTGCAATTTAACCTTGTCTGCTCTCCCGATTTAACGCTGCCGTATGACTTGGTTAAAGGGAAAGACCAAGGGAATGAAACCTTGCAGACTTTAGTAGGAAGGCAAGCGCTTCTTTATGAGAAGGCTGTAGTTTCAGGTGTATTAGTTGGTACACCGCCATTGAACAAAAAGATTTTGTATGTGTCTTTTATGGTTCCGGTAGCAGAGATTACAGATGACGTTATTACAGCCCAAAAGACACTTCAAAACGAGTTTTTATCAGGGCTAAGCAATTGTGGCTTTCATAATCTCAAGGTGCTGACTCCGCAAGAGGTCGTTTCTGTATATAGAAAGTTCGCAAGAATAGGCGAAGATCATGCAGCTCCGCTCACAGATGAAATGCTGGACTTGCGTGAACAAGTTTTTAGCCAAAGCAACGTATTTGATAACTCGAAACCTAATTGTTTTTTATTTGATGACAAGGTGAAGTGCGCGGCGGTTGCTCCAAAATCTTACCCGCCTGAGATCAACAGTGGAATCATGAATTACATCATTGGTGCGCCCTTAAATAAGGGTTCAGCAAAAGAAGGTGGGGGCGGGACAATATCGGTTCCCTTTATTATCTCAACATCAATTCGAGTAGCAGACCAAACCAAAGAATCTGCTCGCATTGAAAGAGCCATATCCTCACGCAAGAACGACAAGGGGCTTCCTTTTGGCCTGTCTATCGGTAAGCAGCGCTCAGGGGATATTTTGGCCGATTTATTGTACGTTCGTGAAATGTGTAGCGATGAATCAAGCAAGATCGTATACACCGCCTTCACTTATTTCCTCTTTAGCGAGGATGACGAACAATTGGACGGGGCTGTAACCGCAGTAAAAACAAAACTAGACAATTTAAACTTTGATTCTCAACGGGTCCGCTATACGAATGGAGTGCGCTGGGCGCAGGCATTGCCCCTCAATTTCTCCTCTAAAATCGCTGATGGCCTATGTTCAGAAGTCATCATGCCAGCACAGTCAGCGGCTTGTTTGCTTCCCATCTATGGGGATGCTATTGGTAATGCAAGTCGTCAATCGGATCATACTGGCTCAGCATTTATTACCCGCCGTGGCTCTGCCTACACTTTTGACTGCTTCAACAGCAAGACCAATAAAAATGGGATTATCTTTGCCGAGTCTGGTGCAGGTAAGTCATTTGTAACCCAGTACTTAATTTCCAATGCTTTAGCCGAAGGAACAAAGACCTTTTTATTTGATAACGGTAAATCATCCGAGAAGTTTTGCAAATCAGTGGGAGGCGAGTTCATTCAATTCTCACTTGAAAATGCTCGTAATACCTCACTAAATCCTTTCTCGGGATTAAGCCAAGAAGAATTTGGGGAACAGTTGGAAACCATCACAGAATTGATCTTAAAAATGGCTTACTACAACGAGCCAGTAGGTGCAGGTGCTCGTATTGCCCTTGGTTCAGCAGTACGCTCTGCTGGTGGCGACACCCCTTCACGGGGAAGTATTCAGAAGGTGATTGAGGCACTTGAAAACGCCATAGCCAATGCTCCGAGGGGCGGAACTATAAGCGAGGTTATGCGGGCCGCAACCGATTTAATCCCACGCCTTAACGACTTTATGAGTGCGCCAACAAGGGGACCATTCTTTGAAGGTGAGTCCAATTTCAACCCACAGCAAGCCTTTACTGTATTTGAGTTGTCCTCGCTTGATGGTGACCCCCATTTAAAGCAATGCGTTCTTTTCTTTGTAATGAACACGATCATGAATCGAGTTAAGAAACAATCGGGAAGAAAGTTAATCATGCTAGATGAGGCATGGCAGTTATTGAGCGACGAGGGCGCAGCCGCTTCAATTGAAGCGATGTACCGCAAAATTCGTAAAGATAATGGCTCGGTATGGGTTATCACTCAATCTATTGCTGACGTAGCTGGTAATGCTTCAGGGCAGGTGATTCTGGGGCAAAGCCAATGGAAATTCATCATGCAACAAAAGCCAGAGGTTATTAACAAAGCAATCAAAGACGGTTTACTCGTGGAGTTTACCGATGATCCGTTCTTTATTCGGCAACTTAAAGATGTGTGCACTGAAAAAGATGTGTTTTCAGAAATACTGATTAGTGGTGGCGGTAGCTATGAGGCGGTACGGCTTTATGTAGATCGCTTTACCCGTGCAGTCTTTTCCTCAGACGGGGATGACAGAGACGTAGTTTTCAAGCTGATGAAGGAGGGCAAGAGCACTGTTGAGGCCGTCAGTATCGTCATCGGAAACCATGAAGAAGAAAAGATGCTTTGGCTAAACAGCATTGCCAGAACTGTATTTGCCGAAAAGTACAACGTAAAAGATATTTTGAAAGACTTGGGGCAAATTCTAAAGGTGGAGGCATAAAAAATGAGCGTGCTATCAAAGGCAAGAACCGTTATCGCCTATGAAATTCCATTGCTTGCAGTTCTTTTTATTGCTGGTGTTGCGGTCTACGCAGGAAGCGCCTTGTTTGCTACTGAGCCAAATGGGAAGTTCATCACCCTTGCTAAAGAGGCAATTTTATTCCAGGCGGTATACGACAGACCGGAAGCCAGTCAAGACCAAATCAATAGCGAGGTAGTTGCGCCAATTATGGCCACACTTGCTAAGTATCGGGCGGATGGCTATGCAGTAATCGACACGACAACAGATGCGGATGGAAATATGGCAGTAGTCGCCATCCCCAAAGGTTCTATTGATGTAACGGAAGAAGTACAGAAGCTAGTAACAAAAAAGAAGTAACACTCTAAAACAGAATTGAAGGCATAAAAATATGAGAAAACTTACGGTAACTAAATTACTAGTTGGGTTTGCTGTCATTGCAAGCTCTTTTAGTGCCATCGCAGATGATCGGAAAACGATTTCTATTCCCGCTGGAAGCATATTCGACGCAGCCACTTTAGCAGATGGCTATGCCCCTATTAGTGGCTCAAAAAACGATCCGCTTCAAATTACATTTGATGTGGCGCCAACAGAGGCGATTTTGAGACAAGCAAAACCTATCAAGATTGATTTCTGTAACGCCTATGGTGATGGCTATGCAGAACTTAGTAGTGAAAGAATCCGAGTCCATATCAAAGGATTCTCATGTATTGCTAGCAACCCAAATACTCTTTATGAGGCAAAGACGGATGGTTTTGTTTTTGATAAAGCAGACATGAAATCCAGCATAAAAGGCGAGTTAGTAGCCCGCATGGGCAAAGAAGGGAAGCCTGAGGGATTTTTAAAGTTTAATAGCGACAAAATCGTATCAATCGTCACAAAAACCTCTATGGAACTAATTGAGAGCAAGTAAAGAATGGCTCTTAGCGGGGGGCAAGCTAATCCTTTGCCTCTCACTTCTTTTTGCCATGGAAAGGTACATGGGGTTTGGTGTTGATAATCAAGCCGAACCCTGCCTACCCGACTTACATTTAGCCCTAATGTTTAAGTTTGCCCCTCATCAAATCGGGACAGGCGATATGCTTTATTGGGAGCCCAGTGGAGCGCTTTCTTATGTTGAGGCTAAGTACGTAATGAAGGTGGTTGCTGGCGTTCCAGGCGACCACCTACAGATCAATGGCGAGGACGTACTTATCAATGGCGTAATTGTTGCGTCAGGCTTTCCTAACAAGGGCTTCTATACAGCTCAATCCTTTGATCGGGATGAGCTAATCCCGCAAGACTCCTATTTCATGCTGGGAACTAACCCTAAATCAAACGACTCAAGGTATTGGGGCTACTTAACGAAAGCTCAAATCTCTGGCTGGGCAATCAAAGCTATTTAAATATTGATTGACTTAATTTGGTAAATAATAGAATATCTGTTTGATGAATAACTTGTATTTAATAATCTTTAGCCTAGTAGTTAGCGGGGTAGCTTTAGGGCAAAGCAAACAAGAGGCAAGCGGGGTCGAAACACTCGATAGTTATGGCGATGCCTTTACAAACTATCAGCCTCTAGTAGTAAAGCCTAAAGAGGTCAAGGTTTTACCACCCAAAAAAATACCCCCAACAGCAAAGTCAGCAGAACAAAAAGTTGATGCCAAATGGCTCCAAGAGAACTATGTTCTCCTAGAAACCAAGGTCTTTAACAATCCGACCAAAGAAAACGCTGAAGCCTATGCGTATATGAGGCGAATTGTTATGGACAAATCTCAACGCATGGGTAACGCAGTAGATGAGGCGGTGCGTGATGACCCCTTGCTTAATGAGAACAACCGAGTGCCTTATTCATCATCTGGCTCAATCTCGATTCGTAATGCCAATATTCAAGCGCAAGAAGACGCTGTTCGTGAAATGTCAGAGGTAGGTGGGCTTCTAGTATTTGTAGATGGTAGCTGTCGGTTTTGTGCAATGCAAATGCCAATTATCGACATGCTTGCTAAACAATATGGCACGAAGGTACTTATTATTTCATTGGATGGTGTAGCGCCAAAGGGATTCACTGGCAATACCGTTAAAGACAATGGGCTTTATGGAAAGCTACAACTAAAACTTACTCCATCAATTGTCTATGTTCATAAGCCAAAAGGCTACTCGAATGGAGTGGACCTAAACCAATATTTCACAGTCTCTCAAGGTTATTACGCTTTAGATGAGCTGGTCAAAATGGTTTCTTTTGCAGGCTTTAAATCTAAGCTGCTATCCGCACAAGTTCAAAAAGATTTAGACATTTGGAATAGAGGAGTAGCCAGCGTCGATGACTTAAATAAACTCACATTGGATGTAAGTAATCCAGCCTCTTTCAAGCAAAAGATACAACCATTATTACTGCAAAGATATTGAAAATGACACAACTACGAAAAGCATTTTTAGGAATAAGCCTTGTGTGCTTTATCACTTCGGCAAATGCTGGAATTACATCGGACTTATCCAGTCTATTCATGTCGAACACGACCCCAGCAGGGCAGATGAATACAGCAGATCGTTCAGGTGTTTTTGGAGGCTCTTTTGTTGCACGAGCGCCCTTAAAACAAATTAACTTAATCGCCTTTGACCCGCCTAGATACAACGCTGGGTGTGGTGGGGTGGACCTCTCGATGGGTAGCTTCTCTTTCGTTTCATCAGCGCAGATTGTTGCAACATTCAGGGCGGTCGCAGCAAATGCTTCTGGTCTTGCATTTAAAGCGGCGATCAAATTGGTTTCACCAAGTCTCGATGCCTTGATCACTGAGTTTCAAACCCTCTTACAAACTATGAATAACTTAGCCAAGAATTCGTGTGCTATGGCCAAGATCATTGTGGACAAGGGGACAAAGGCTATTGGTGATGCGGTAGATGGCGATGGTTCAATTGCAGCAACAACTAAAGGTCTTTTTGGGGACCAGAACTCTGGGTTAGTAGGGTACTTAGCTAGCGCAAATAATTACTTAAACAACACTGGGAAAAATAATCCAACTCAGGGTAATCAATTGCTTAAAGCCTTGGTAGCGTCTGGCACTACGAATGTACTAGGGCTTATTGGATTTCCTAATCCCGATGGCTCTGGTGATGATGCTAGCGACCCTAACTCTATCAATAATCGAGTCATTGTTTCACTGCTTGGTTACCAAATCGACGGAATTCCTTGTTCTGGTGCAGCGCAAGACGGAACAGCAGTAAGCACAACCGCAGACACAAAGGCAACAGGGAGAATTCAATGCAACGGCCCTCACACTATTAGCCTGGAGTCTTTTATATTGGGTGGTGGTACAGGGTCTTATAACCCTGATAAACCCCTGCAATTATATAAATGCTTGAACCCTAGCGGCTCTGGCGATAGCTCTGCCTCTGACCAACAAATCTGCACCCAAATGCAAATTACTGATTTCACCTATCAAGGCATTAGAGGCTGGATAAATGCAATGCTATTTGGGTCTTACGATGACACCAACTTTACCGAATCATCCATAGTTGGGCAGATGAATAGCACTACAAGCGCTAAATTCTCACCAGCACAAAGACAGTTCATTAGTGGTGCGGGGCAAAACATTGTTGGCTTACTTCAAAAGACAAGCGATACAACGGCTCGCATGATGATTGCAAGAGAGCTTCGTACCCCTATTGAGGATTGTATTAGTGCTGCGGTAGGCAGGGCTTTATATAAAGCGGCAGTAGGCGTTACCTACAACAACTCATACGTTTTAAGTGAAGAATCTAAAGAGCAGACAAAGCAGTTACGAAAAGACTATTTACGAAAAGACGAGCTTTGTACGAATAACACCAGCACTCTAAAAATCATCCAGTCACTTAACGGTAGAACCACACTTAACAATAGCGGCAATAAATAATGTTCCCAACCCAAATAATTTATACGAGCGCCAATACCGCTGTCTTACAGGCCATTTTAAATGGTGTTGCAATGGTGGCAAACCTTGATAGCCTGATATGGGGAGTTGCAACTGCGGCGGGGGTATGGCAAGTTGTCATGGGTATAAGCAAGGCTCCACTTGACGCAGCTAAGACTGGTCAAAGCACCATGACCACCAATAGTATTAGCATCGTTATAGCTTTAGTGATGGCAATGGCGCTGACTAATTCACAAATGAAAACAGCCGTAATTGTTGAGAATCAGATCACGGGTGTAGCTACTGAAATCGCTAATGTTCCATTCATAGTCTCCGTCATTCCGTCTGCCGCCTCAATTCTTGCAAAAGAAATCGGGACGGCGATTGAGCAGGCATACCAGGGCACTAATGCTCAATACTCAATTATCTCCTCTGGTCAAAACGGATTCATTACACCTTTAAAGGTATTGCTTTCCGCTAGAACGGCAATGGGCAAACTAGGGGACGTTAACTCGCAAATCAAACAAGTTGTTAATGATTGCTTGGGGCCGGACTCAAATGTGGATTACGCGGCTCTCAACGCACAAGTAATGTACGCAGGAAATATCACACCAACCGCAAACGCCCAATTTGTATCAATCAATGGGTCAACAATTCAAACCAGCATCGGGGCACTACTATCCCAAGCCGCTTTAAACCCTACGGCCAAAGTAAACATTACGATATCTGACGGCTCTACCGACTTGCCAAGCTGTGTCGATGCAGTGAATTTTGTAAATGCCAATATCACTACTGCGATGAATTCAACGAATTACATTCGGGCAGCGGTAGGGGCAATAAACAATCAAGACGACCCCACTAGTGGCGCGAATAAGTCATTTGAAAATGCTTCTGCTCAGTACAACGCAATCAGAACCATGAATACGACGACTACAGGTAATTTAGCGGGAGGCGTAGCGCAATCTACTGCTGAAATGATCAATCTTATGTTCTACAGTACCGTTAAGGAAAACATGGACTGTATTAAGAGTAATGGGGACAGTAAAACGCAGTGTTTAGCACAGATGGCCGTAGTGGATGCACAAGAGCAAACCAATATAGACAATGCCGCTAACGCCAGCATTGCCCTTGCTTATGCTGGACAATTCGGCAACATCTTCCTCGCGCTCATCATTGGCTTATCTCCAGTGATCATCATTTTTATGATGTTTGCAGGCGTAAATGCAGGCAAAAATATCAAGGTAGCAACGCACATGATTGTCTGGCCTATGTTGATTTATAACGTAGGTGGCGTGGTTGTAAATGGCATTATCTACACGCAAATCTCTAACTTTATGGCAGAGGTCTCACAGGCAGGGGTTCTCAATCAAATGATGGCGGGACAGCTCTACCGGAACTTCTCAATGCAACTGGGTACCGCATCCGCTTTAATGGCTGGATTACCAATTCTCATGTCCACAATCTTTGTTTTGGGCGAATCAGCGGCAGCCGTAGCTATTGCGAATTCTATTGGCGGTAAAGATCGCTTCAACGAAAAAACGCTTGCACCAGACGCAAGCTCACCATCTGCTATTTCTGCAACAAGGCCAGCTTCTACGGCAGACGTTCATGCAGATGGGACCGCAGTAAACGCCTTGTCTGGTTCAGCCAAGTCAATTCAAGGCAGCATCCAACAAAATTCGATTATGAGCCAGGGCAACCAGACGGCAGAACAGTCGATTACACGGGCAAAGCAGATTAGCCAAGGAGAGCAGGTTACCAATGCCGTTGCAAGTGGCGATGTATTTGCGATTGCGAAAGCGGCAGGGGTTTCTACTGAAACCGCAAAAGCGATTAAAGAAGAGTACAGCCATCAAGAGCAAATAAAGCATGATGCGACAAACAGCCAAGGAGCGCAAAAAGCTAAATCTAATTCACAAGGCACATCCCTTGCGGTAAAGGCGCAAGCCTCTACAGGCGGGTTACCGTCGGTTGGTGTAGAAGGCTCTACAAGCGCTGATGCAAAGGACACAACTACATCGACCAAGGATAGCAAAACAAGTGATAGCGCATCTAAAGCTGATAGCCTATCAAAAGCAATAACGAAAGTAATGGGTTCAAAGGAAAGTAATTCCCTTACCAAAACACAACAAGACTCACTTTCTAATATCAAAACAGCTACCGACACCTATGGCTCAAGTCTTACGGAAACCAAGCAAGAAAAATTAGCTCACTCACAAACCCTTTCAAATGCAGAGGGGATTGTAGGTGCAGCAGCTCCACTCACTACATCCATGATCGCAAGTCAATCAGGCATGGGTGGGCAATACGGGAGATTCGTTAGCAAAGAGGGCAGGGGAGGTCAGGCGATTGATGCAATTAAACATGGACCGGATGCCGCTAGATTTGCCAAATATCAAGAAGAAGCTAGGGCACAAATGAGATCAGGCGAAGTGGAATCCATTGTTGGCAATGATCCCATGTCTGTAAGGTTGGCAGAACAAAATATCATCAACACAAAGGCCACAGAAGCGCTCATGAGAGATAAAGATGCAAGCGAGCTTTCAAGAGCAAATGCACAAGTATTCGTTACGGGTTCTTTTGCTGCTGCATCTGGCAATAGCCCAATGACCTTAGATGCTCCAAAAGAAACGCATACTATTGGCACCCCAACAAATAAAACAGGCGTAGTAAAAGAAGCGTTGGTGGCAAAGAAAAATGCTGCCCCTATAGTAGCGGGTCCTGATCAAGCAATACAAGGGGCGATTGATGCTGGCGACGAGGAACGAAAAGCCGAGACTTCCAAGGTGGTAGCAAGAAGCGATGCCTTAAATGGAAAGGTAGAGGCTAATGTTGCGCAAACTGGTAATGAAACCGATGGAACTACTGGTATGCGGACCGCTAAAGGGGTTGTAGATAAGGTGGCTAATGTTACTGCCGACTTACCCAAAGGCGAGATTTTAGTTGGAAAACCTAAAGACAAAAGCTAAATATAGATTGACTTATCCTAATAGTTGTGGGAGGATTCGAGCAAATAGGGATTAAACCTGCCTAATAAATTGCGATGGCGCAATATTAGGCAGTAAAGTAGATTAATGGGATTAAACAGCTTTTTATCAGTTAGCAAGTACCTCAAGGACCTCTCTACGGCGGTGGGTGAGATGACAACTCGTTATCTTGTCAGGAACGATAAAGCGAGGAGCTTTGCCGAAGGACTTGAGGCTTTAGTTCAGTCGGCAGCTGCAGCCTCATTAGCAAGCCAAATACAAAAACGCGTCTATAGCAATAATGCGAGGCCTGCATTTAACCTTTTTTCTGCTATGGAAGATCATGCTGGCGTCACTGATGCCTGGACATCGCCGGAAATGATCCAATCAAGCATGGAAGATCATGCTGGCGTCACTGATGCCTGGTCATCACCAGAAATGATCCAATCAAGCGAGCCTTACGCTTTCAACGACGCTAGCCATGACTTGTTCATGCCTTCCTGCAACATTGATGGGTCAGCCATGTTCGGAGATACCGATTCTTTTGGTCATGTTTACGGGCAAACTGATTTCTAGGTTCCAATAAGCCATAAAAGCACATAACCAAAGGCGGCTAACCCCGCCTTTGTTGCGTTTCATCCTGCCCAATTACAAGTTAAGCATAAATAATGATTGACTTTATCAAGCCTTTTAAATATAATAAGTTCATTAGGAAAATACTTTAAATACCTAGTAAATTAAATAAGGAAACTACAAAATGCAAACATCCACCACTACCGAAACTAATTCCTTTGACTACGCAGCAATCCGAGCAATTGATGTATCAGCTTATATCGAAAAGAAAAACAATTTAAGCTATCTCTCATGGGCTCACGCAATTGACCTGATCACTCAGCTCGACCCCAATGCAGATTGGAAGCATGTTGATACGCAATCTTTCGGCGCAACGCTTATGGTCATCACCGAAGTTAGCGCATTTGGTCGCACCCGCCGTATGCAACTTCCAGTAATGGATTACAAGAACAAGGCAATTGCATCGCCAGATGCTTTTGCTGTGAACACCGCAATCATGCGTTGCGTTGCTAAGAATATTTCGATCAACTTTGGGTTGGGACAATCAATCTATGTCGGCGAGGATATTCCGACACCAGCATTAAACGCTGTTGATTGCTCAACTGGTGAAATCATTGAACCTAAAAAGGTGGAGACCGTTAAGGCAGTAGAGGCAACACCAAAGCCCGTAGTAGCAACTCATATCCAAGATGCGGAAGCTCTTGTTTTGAGTCGTATCGACGTTCTCGCATCAAAAGGCGCAATCGCCGATCCCATTGGTTTTAACAAATTTCTTGAAACTTTCGATCTAGAGTCTCAGGCCCGCTTACGTCAAGTCGCCATCAGCAAAGGGGTGTTGATTGCTGAGTCCCAAGTAACCCACTAAGCATAACCTTCCTGCTATATGCAGAAGCAGTACAAGAGGCTCGTATCGCAGTGATAGGAGCCTCTTTCCATTTTCCAATTCTAAATGTCAATTGACTTTTAGGGGCTTGCTAGTTAAACTCAAACCTTAATGAAAATGAATAAATAAACATCGTGTTCTCAGAAGAAGATCAAAGCAAAATATTAAAAGGGTTCGAGCTGGGCTTTTCGGACTATGCTATCGCACGAAATGTTGGGGCGAAGCCAATGGCAATCTACGTTTTCCGAACTGGTAAGAATATATCCTCTAAAGACGTACTCAGTAACCGTTACGAGATTTGGAAGCAGTTAATTCGAGAAGGAAAGCCACTAGAGGAAATTGCTGAAATGTACGATGTTAAAAAGCGCTCACTAAGCGTTGTGCTATGGAAGCAAGGCTTCTCTATAAAAGAAGCGAAGAAAGAGTTTATGGCCAGGTCAGCAACCAAGAAGTGAAAGGCTAGCTGGAAAAGCGCCACAGTTTTCGATACCCCAAATGCAGTGAACTCTATTTAAAAAATTAGCGACCGCTATTCATTGAAATAATAGAGTTCACAAGTTGACTAAACATTGCTGCATCACCCTTTACAAATTCAGGAGTAGCAATATAAGTCCCACCAACAGCAACGCTTGGTGTATTTGTAATCTCTAAAGCAGTTTGTAGGCGAACTAGCTCTACTAAATCCTTGCTTAACACTTTGTGGTTATCTACGACTAGCCGAGGAATTGATACTGGCACGCCAGCGGCCTTACCAATCTTATCAATGCCTCCCCAGCTTGAGGTGCTAATCATCCTGTCTTGAGCGCCTGCAAAGCTAGCCTGTAAGAAATTAGGCACATATCTTGGGTAATAACGGCGCACCGCTAAGAAAGCCAGAGAATATTCCACGCCATCACCTCTATTGACCACGGGAGAGTATTCAAAAACAGTTTCAGGTGGCAAGGTAACAGATAGATTCTTGAAGAACTGAAAGTAGTCCTTAGAGTAACTGCAACGTGGACTAAAGAATACCCTCACAGCATTCTCATCGCTTTGCACAGGTTTAACCTTGAGGTAAGGTTGCGGGATACTTTCAGCATTAACAAAGCCTGCCACTAACAATAGCAGGCCCCCAAAAATAAATTTACGCCGCATTCTTTTTTTCCTTTTGATTCATCAGGGCTTCAAATAGATCGCACTGAATATTTTGTTCTTGTAACAAGTGATATTCGTCAATTGCAGTTGATACCTCTTGATAGGTTAAGCCATACTCTCTGCAGAACCGTGTTCTCGCCGATTCTGTTGCGCCTGCCGATAGATTTGTTTCAAGCGTGGTCTGGCAATCTGAAATTCTTGCAGTGCCGTTTTCAACATAGCGAAGCCCTGCTTGAGTCAATGTCTCGAACTGCAACTGTTCTGCCCCTAACTGATACAACTTGTCAGAATCGAATATAGGCTCGCGCAATGTTTTTTTAATTGCATGATCGACTTTGATCGCTTCAATTACGGCAAAAACCCCAATCTTTTCAGTAGCAGTTGTTTCAAAAATAGAATCCCCCACAAAGGCACCATTTTCTTTCATCCATAGAGATTCTGAATTTGTAATTTCACGGGCAACGGGCAACTTGTCATATCTTGGCAAAAGCCTTTGTGCTAATACCATCTTCAATGTATCAGCAACACGGAAAGCATCTTTTGTTTTATCTAGCGTTAAATCAATCATTCGCCCAAATGTTTCTGGCGCTCCATTGGCGTGAATAGTAGTAATGAGCATATGCCCTGTCTGAGCCGCTTGCAATGCAATTTCCATCGTCTCAGAATCTCGTATCTCACCAATTAAGATCACATCAGGATCGCTGCGCAATGCTGCTTTAAGGGATACTGCCATCGTAATCTCGCCATGCACCTGTATTTGGGTGATCGAACCATTCCCGCATTGACGATACTCAATCGGATCTTCAATCGTGAAGATTGATCGAGTGCCATCGTTAAGGTGTTTGAGCATGGCATTAAGCAAGGTAGTTTTACCCGATCCTGTTGGACCACTTGCTACCACCATACCGCTTGGGGAGGTAATCGTTTTTTTAATTTCAGCCTCTAACGCAGCCGTTAGCCCAAGCTCATGTAAGGCTGGTGCACGCTGTTGGTCAAGAATGCGGCAAATAATTGAGAAACCGCCATTCCCAGTTTTTTGATACTGAACCCGAATGTCAGTCTTATAAGGATTATCACCTTCACACTTTAAGTCTTGAGCATTAGCCCACCAAGCTGGGTAGTCCATACTGAAACGTGCTGCGACCATTTCATGCTTACTGGCGCCTAGTGGAATATTACACAAAGTAAAAATCTTATTTTCAAAGTGCCGTGCATCGGAGGTGCCTGCATATTCGTAATATTGCATTCCCTTGAGCGTACGAATATTGATCCGAACCTTGATGTGATTGCCGTATTTATCGGCCGTAATATGAATATCAGATGACTTCGTAGTAACTGCATAAGCAAAGCACCGCAATAAAAGCTGGTCAATGTCTTTTGTTACACCACCGGAGACAGTCAAAAGTACAGCAGTCTCATCATCGGTTAGCTTTTCAAAGAGTTCAGGGTAAAGCGGAAGGTCAAGTTTGTTCATTTGGCAAAGGGATTGAGTGCTGGTGTAGAGTTACCGCCAGCGTCAAGTCGCTTGGTAGCACCTTCCAACGGTTTAAATAATGGCGTTGCTGGTGTTGTTGCTATATCTGGTGCAGTAGGCTCTACCGCAGAAGGAGTGGGCGCTGCTTGTGGGGCTGAGAGCCTGACGCTCGACTCATAACTAGCGCAATAGGCTTTGCCTACGGTCACGACCAAAATAGCATCCCTAATTATTCCGGCGGCTTTATCAACCCCACTAATCTCTAATTTCCCCGTGTGGTTGCTAGCATCAACATTACTGCTTGCCCAGCTTGCGACCAGCCCCACCCAATGAATTGGATTAACGGCACGATTTGCTTTTTCACAAGCGCCGTCTCCTAACCCGATATAAGCGGCGTAGATGGCGCACGCCACCCAAAGAGGCTGTTTTAGCATTTTCTTGATTCCAATAATTTCATTAAATCATTGTATGTCTTTTTTCGTGTAAAAGTCTATTATTATTTTGACTATTAGCCAAATAAGAGCTAATATCTAACAATATTAATTTGATGAAGTTGTTATATTTTGAATAAATACGGCCTATCGCTTCTTTTGCTCTCCGCCCCCGTCTTAGCGCAGGTGCAATCTGATGGCGCACAAGTTTCCCAATTTAAGAATGAGGTCAGGGCAACTTTTTCGCCCGTTTTTAAGCAAATGGCGGACGGCGAACAGAGAAGTGCTGCCGCCATAGTGAATAACATTGCTGCCTCAAGCTCGACTGGTATTGCCGATGTGGTCAATTCCGACACCATCAAATCAATAGCAAAACAACAAGCGCAAATCAACGCCAGTACTGAAAAGAGCGTTGGGGATGACCAAATAAAAGAAGTGAAATTGAACTTGCCGAGCATTGCGAGCATGGTTCACGAGGTCAAAAGTGGCGGGAAGGTGATTACCGTTTCAAATGAAGGCGGGGCGATCATCACGCAGATTCAAGCATTGCCGAAATTAAGAGGCGTACAACTTAATGAAGCGCTCACCAAAATCAATGCCTACTCCAATGCTGGCTACCCAGAAGCGCAAAACTACCTTGGGTTCATTTATGAATATGGTCTTTATCAAAATCCAAAGAATCAATCTAAAGCCAATTCGCTATACACGGTGGCAGCTAAAAAGGGCTATCAGCCAGCCATTTACAACTTAGCGCTTGTCAGTCTGTACGGCAAGGACGTTAAACCCAATATCAGAACGGCAAACGATCTAGCCGATAGAGCAGCAGATATTGGCAAAGAAAGCAGTAATAGGGTGTGTGGCTTGGCATCCTTCATTAACTACCGCCAACAAAAGTCGGCATCTGCGCTAAGTTACGCGAAGGACTGTCATTCTGCGTTGGCCGATCTTCCAGAAGGAGCTCTTTCTCCCAAAGAGCTTTTGCCAGATCGAATTAATCGTTTGGAGGTTAGCTTATCGACTGGTGTAGATGATGCTTTTAGTGAGCTAGCGATATTAACTAAATATGCCCCCAAGGATGAGGGGCTGTTAGCTTGCAAGTATGCCGTGCTCAACACCTATCGTTGGAAGTTGCTAAGCGGGGAATTGGACATTGATAAAGCAGTGCAAAGGTGCGAAGCACAGTCTAAAGCCGTGAATTCACCAATGCTTGCTAAAAATGCAACTTCAAAGCTGATTTCCGCTTTTGTATTTCAAAAGATTCAAGCCTATAAGCGAACCAGAGAGTCTAACAAATTCATGTACCGATGGTCGGTGCCATATCTCCCTTTTCAACAAATGGACGTAGAAGCGTTCAGAACCCTAATGCCCGATGAGGCTGATAAAAAATGAAACGAAAAGTTGCTTTAATCATTCTGCTAGGAGCATTTAGCCATGCTTTTGCCGCCGACTACTCTAACGTCTTTGATGAAACGCTATCAGAAGGGCAGGGAAGCATACCTGCACCCGTTAACGCCCAAACAAAACAGGGCATTAAGGCAATGCAGGACAAGACTAAAAGCGATGGCGAGATCACCATTCGCTTTACTCGCATCACCCGTTTTAAAAGTCAGCCCCGTTGCGGAAGAATCAACATGGCTTTCTATCAAGAATCTACCAATACAGTTTTTAAGGGGGTAGGTGTTGACATGAACATTTGCGTTGATGGTCAGCCACCGTTAAGGGAGTGCAGGGACAAGCCTCTTGTTTTAGTTAATTCAATGGCCGCCTGCAAAGATGGCTCTACTCCAATCGACACGCCTGAAGTTGCCAAGGCAATCGCTGATAGCGTATCAAAGGGTGAATTAACACCAGAAAGAGTAAAAGAAAAACTTGGGGAATCCGGGGCTAAACATGCGAAATAAACTCCTTCTATGGCCAGCACTACTCCTCTCATTTAGCGTATTCGCTCAGAGTGCATCGGACATGGCGGCCGGAACTGAGTTTGTAAATTCACTCGCCGTAGCTCCTACACCAACTGCGCCAATAACTGGCA
>Ga0118677_10008076_pt1 | contig 17041 bp, 8 predicted proteins | sample AliMusrvi5mmetaG_FD_86154 | JGI IMG/M metagenome (GOLD analysis project Ga0118677, IMG submission 86154) | reverse complement strand
GAGATCGCCCGCGCCACGCTTCACAACGCCGACGAGATCGCCCGTAAAGACATCCGCACCGGCGACCGCGTTTGGGTCGTCAAGGCGGGCGACGTCATCCCCGCCATCGAGAGCGTCATCACCGACAAGCGCGACGGCTCCGAAACCGTCTTCGCCATGCCCTCCGCCTGCCCCGAGTGCGGCGGCGCGGTCGCCCGCATCGGCGACGAGGTCGCCCAGCGCTGCACGAACCCCGCCTGCCCCGCGCAACGCGTCGGACGCCTCGAACACTTTGCCTCGCGCGACGCGCTCGATATCCGCGCCATCGGCGGCAAGGTGGCTGAAGCCCTCGTGGCTCAAGAATGGGTCAGGGACCCGCTCGACCTCTTCGCGCTCACCCTGCCGCAACTGGAGGAGTTCCGCATCGGCGACTCTGCCAGCGGCACGCGCAAGTTCGGCAAGAACGCGCAGACCGCGCTGGAAGCACTTGGAAACGCCAAGACGTTGACCCTCGACCGCTGGCTTTTCGCCACCGGCATCCCCAACGTCGGCGTCACGGTGGCCGAACAGATCGCCGCAGCTCACACCCGCTTCTCAGAGCTTCCCAATTCGCCAATCCTCACCGCCGTTCTGCGTCTCAGCGACCTCTATGACTTGGCTGCGACGGTCAACCCGCGCTCCACTCTGCAGCGCCCGAAAGACGAGTCGGAGCGCGAGGGGCGTCAGACGCGTTTCAACCGCATCTGCGGCGAGATCGGCGTGTTGGGCGACGACCTGGTCGCTGCAGGCGTGGCCGTAAAAACGCCCGCCACCGCGTTGCCGCCGCAATACATGTGCGTCATCAAAACCGAGGCGGCCAAAGCCGTGCTGGCCTTCTTCGCCTCCGACTACGGCAAGAACTACCTCGAGCGTCTGCTCGCGCTGGGCATCGATCCGCAGGCCAAAGCGAAAACCGCGCTTGCCGCCGATGCGCCTCTGGCCGGCGTGACCTTCGTCCTGACCGGCACGCTCTCGCTGCCGCGCAACGAATACGCCGACAGGATCAAAACCGCAGGCGGTGTCGTACAGGACGCGGTCTCCAAGAACACACGCTACCTCGTTGCCGGAGCCGAAGCGGGCGGGAGCAAACTCACAAAGGCCCGCAGCCTCGGCACCGCCGTGCTAGACGAAGCGAGCCTCCTTTCACTCCTCTCCGGCTCAACCGCTCCATCCGCCGCTCCCCAACTGACTGTGCCAGAAAAGCCGACATCTGCAATCGCCCCCTACCGCCAACAGGAGCTCTTCTGAGCCTGAGGCACCGCCGTTAGACGCAAAGGCCTCTTTGACGATCCACGCCTGCCGCAATCGCCGTGGGACAGACGTGCAGCAGTTGAACATCCGCCCTGTCTTTTGCTAACATCCAATTATGAAGCGTGTCCATCATGAGTGGATATCTGTCCGGCTGGAGGCCGCAAGAAGATCTGTGTTCAGGAGACTCGGAGTCCGCATGGCTTGGACCCTCTGCCTCCTTGCGATGGCGGCATGGGTGAAAGCTGATGACCAGCCACAGTGGGGGGAGCGCTTCTCCCGCAACATGATTTCGTCTGAAAAAAGCCTGCCAGACTGTTTTGACCCGGCAACCGGCAGAAACATCAAGTGGGTGGTCGATCTCGGCACCGAAACGCATGCGACGCCGGTTATCTCAGGCGGCCGCGTGTTCATCGGCACCAACAACGGAAAGCCCCGTGACTCTCGTCAGACCGGCGACCGCGGCGTGCTGATGTGTTTCGACGAGAAAACCGGCGGTTTTCAGTGGCAATTGGTCATCCCTAAAATCACCAACAGCGTGTACTGGGACTGGACGGGTGTCGGCATCTGCTCTGCGGCTACGGTCAAGGGCGAGCGCGCCTACATTGTCAGCAGCCGGGGCGAGGTGATGTGTCTGGATGTCAAGGGCATGGCCAATGGCAATGACGGCCCCTTTAAGGAAGAGGGACGGCACATGGTTCCTGCGGGAAAAGAGGCCATTGAACCCTGCAAAACCGATGCGGACATCCTCTGGCTGTATGACATGATCAAGGAGTGTGGCGTCCGACAGCATGACGCCGCACACTGCTCGATTCTCGTGGATGGACAGTTTCTCTATGTCAACACGTCGAACGGCGTGGATGACACGCACCGGCATATTGCCTCACCCGACGCGCCCTGCCTCATCGTCATCGACAAAACAACCGGCCAACTTGTGGCCCGGGACGATGAGCACATCGGGCCTAATATTTTCCATTGCACGTGGTCATCGCCGTCGCTGGGCGTTGTCAACGGGCGCAAGCTGATCTTCTTCGCTGGCCCGAACGGGATTGTCTATGCGTTTGAACCCGTGAGAGGCGTAACCGGTGACGTTCAAAAGCTGAAGAAGGTGTGGTGGTTCGACATCGACCCGACTGCGCCGAAAGAGAATGTGCACCGCTATACGGCAAACCGCAAGGAAAGCCCGAGCACCATTTACTCCCTGCCCGTCTTTTTCGACAACCGCGTTTATGTGTCGGGAGGCGGAGATATCTGGTGGGGAAAACAGCAGTCGTGGCTCAAGTGTATCGACGCGACCAAGACAGGAGATGTCACAGTGATAGCCGAAAAGTGGTCCTATCCCCTGACGCGCCATGCCCTGTCGACGCCTTCAATTTGGAACGGGCTCGCCTTCGTCGCGGATTCCACACACAAAATACACTGTGTCGATTCGGAGACAGGCAAGCCGCACTGGTCGTACGACATTCAGGGTGAGATCTGGTCCTCCACGTTGGTTGCGGATAACAAGGTCTACGTGAGTTCCAGGCGAGGGGAATTTGTCGTATTGGCCGCAAGCAAAGAGAAACACGTCCTCTCGTCCGTCGTCCTTGACAGTCCGATCAGCGGAACGCCGGCAGCCGCAAACGGCACACTTTACGTCGCGACTCAAAAGCACCTCTACGCGCTGAAACAGTCGGAGTAGAACCGCAGTGTGCGGGTTTGTTTCACGGCAGGCAGTAAAAGAGCTCCTTTTCACTGCGTTTAGGGTCATCACCGATGATCGTGTGGCGCTCGAATGAGGCGTAACGCAGATCGTGTATTTTCTTGCCCTTGTACTCCAGCCAGACGGGGCCGACGCTGAACTGATCTTTGCCCTTCCCTTGAGCTGCCGCGCAGAACAGCACCCGGTTGAATTTAAGCAACCGATCCTTGGCAACCTCGAATGCCAAGGTGGTCTCTTTCGGCGTGCCTGCTGGAATTGTTCCCAACGGCTCGCCGTTAAAAAGCACAGTGTCCGCAGCGCCGATTCCCCGAGCCTGAACTTTGAGCGTTGCAGGAGCGTCCGACGAATACGGTTCGGCACGGCCATTGGACACGAGATAGCGGATTTCGAACGCGCTCGTATCACGGCCACGCTTCGCCAAAACCTTCAGCACGCGGTCTCCGTCAAAGGCCTGCCGGGTATCCACTGCCCCTTTCCAGGTTGACCAAAGATCCTCACGCGACGCCTGCGTCAGCGTCACCGGATGATCGAGAAACGATGCCGACGCCTCGACCGGTTGACCGAAATCTGCGATCACCAGTTCAACTTCGATTGGCCCCGACTGAACAGCCGTTGCCAGCGGTGCGACAATGGAAATCGGACACAGTCCCTCACGGTTTGTATAGGCGGTCTTGAGCGCACTTCCCTTGACTTGCACCAGCCTAAATCCTTGGGGTGTGCCGTCGATGTTCGGCCCACTCCACCACGAACCGCTCAAGGCCCCGCAGATATACACGGGAAAGCCGGCAAGCTGAGTGGTGAACGTCCGATGCAAATGCCCGCAAAATCCGCCGAGAATCCGGCGTCCTTTCAGCACCTCAGCCAATTCAGTTGCATCCTTCAGTGCGGGCAGCGACTGGTGGCAGAACAGGACAAGCGGCTTGTCCATCGGCTGAAACGCCAAGTCCGCCGCAAGCCACGTCAGCTGGCCTTTTCCCAATTTCTCCTGGTACGGCAAGGCCGTTCCATCCAACGCCAAAAAATGAACGCCGGCCCAATCCCACGAGTAATACATGGGGCCGAACACCCGCCGGTAGAGACCCTTGCCGTAGAACGGATGCGTCTGATCGGCATCAGGGACATTGAAGGCCACGTGCTCGTGATTGCCTGGCAGATGGTACAGAGGCTGGCGGAAATTGGCCACAGCACCGAGGTATCGGTCATACTGCGCCTGAGCTTTGTCAGGCGTCACCACATCCACACCGCCCACCAAGTCACCCGTGTTCACTACAAAGGCGAAGGGGACTGGAAGCTGGCTGACATGCTCGGCGAACTGCTTCATCAGGTCGTCGCGGCCGACGTGGCCGTCGCTGATCTGAATGAATGTGAAATCTTCAGACTGCGTCATCGGAATCAGCCCGAAGTCCTCCCTGCTCTTCCCATCGGTGGCGCGCCAGAAAGTCCCCGATGAAACGTGATCGCGAGGCCTGCTGACCCACACCACCGCGGACACATTTGTGGTTTCCAGACGGTAGTTGCCTGCAGAATCCGTAGCCACCACGCTCTGTCCGTCGCTAAACCGTCGAGTTGGCTCCAAAGCAGAATTCTTCCGTCAGGAGAGAGCGACGGCTGCACGGCACCTGACGACGGCCCGTCCAGGCGAAGCAAACACTCCGGTGTAGCACCGGGCTCGAGCGAAATTCGGGCCAACGAGGCACTGTTTTCGGCAAGTCCCTGTGTTGTGGCGTAATAAACGGTCGCACCATCGGTTGCCACAGAAGGCGTATAGTCACGCCAGAGGCCTTGGGTCAGCACTCGTTTAGCACCGCTCTGAAGCAACCGCAAGCCACAGCCGCCTTCGATGTTTTCCGGCTTAGAGCCTTGTGCCGCGCTGCCCGTACGGCCGATATATGCGTAAACCAAATCACCGTCCTTTGTCCAAGCGGGATAACAAGCGTGCCCGCCCCCTGTCACAACACCGGTTATAGCACCGCTCGCTACGTCGACAACGGCGACATCCAAGTCGCCGTCTCGATCAGTCTGGAAAGCGATACTTTTGCCGTTCGGCGCCCAGACAGCCTCCGTGTCATTTCCTGTCCCCTTCGTGACTACCCTTACGGGACCGCAACAGCACATCAACGTATCACCCGACATAGCGGGCTGATGGAGACAGCCGCAAAGCGCCATGGTGAGCGTGGAGAATATTGCATAATCAACCGGCCTTGAAACTTCCAGACGCAAATTCAGCACTCTCATACTAAATCCAGCCTTTTGCAGAAAGGAAAACACGCTCGACTATTTTCGGTCATCGACCGCCGTGAACTCATATCTGCCCGACTCTGTTTCCAAAACAAGTCCGCCGTCTTCGCGACCGACTACCCTGACGCCTGCGGCCTTGGCCAGGGGGTGTCCACCTTCGGTGACGTGTTCCGCAATCGCATCCGGCAGAATCACGCGTGAAGTGGAACCGACCGGCACAGCCGTCTTCAGCACAAAAGCGCCATCTTTCTTTTCCCAGGCCACAGACGCCTCGCCATAGGGCGTGCGCGTGGTGTATGCCGCACGCGTCACACTGCCGACCGGGCGCGGACGAATCACGATGCGACGGTAACCCGGAGCTGTTTCATCTGCCTCAAAACCGGCAAGCCGCCGGTAGTACCACACCAGACCGCCGCCGAACATCGGGTGGTTGCGAGAGCCCCACCCTTCCCAATATTCGCTCGTCGTTGTCCAGCCTTGCTCAATCCACCAGCCAAAACTCGGCGGGGTACGCGTGTCCATCACGCTGTACGCCACGTCGTTCAACCCGTTGTCGCAGAGCACTTCGAACAGGAAACCCGTGCCGAAAATACCGGTGTCCAAATGGCCGCTGTTGGCCGCGATGTCCGCAGCCAGAGCCTGCCTTACGCGCGGCACCCGCGCCTGTGGCACACCCATCTCCAGCGCGAACACGTTGCCGCCGACAGGCCCGTAGGTGCCTTTCTCATCGGCATAAAATTTCGCGTGGAATGCCGCCGACGTTTGATCAGCCAACGTGCGATACGTACAGGCATCACCTTCTTTACCCAACGCAGTTGCAATCCGAGTCATGGAGTCCAAGCAGCGCCACAGGTAAAAGGTGTGAACCAGATCGCGCGGGGGCTGTTTCTTACCCGGAGCGCACCAGTCGCCAAGGTTCAGCCAGAAAGTATCCTTGCCGTCGGGCAACTTGCAGAACAGAGTGCCGTCAGCCCCGGCCTGCGAGTGCATCCACAACATGAAATGCTTCATGCCCGCATAGTGCTTCTCCAAAATCCGCCTATCGCCATAGTGGAGATAGGCCTGCCACGGCACGAGGATACAGGCTGCGCCCCATTCGGGGCCACCGCCTCCGCCTTCGAACGGTGCGGTGTCGGTCACATAGCCGGAGACCGGATGTTGCGCGTCGAAATAGTCTTGCACCCATTTTGTGTAGAATGCCGCCAGATCGAAATGGTGGATTGCCGTCACACACGACGCCTGACCGTCGCCTGTGTAGCCCAACCGTTCGCGGTGTGGACAGTCGCTCGACAGCACGCCGTGCAAGTTATCGGTCTGACTGCGCCAGTAAAGACGGTCGATTTTTTCAAAGAGCGGGTTGGAGCATGCGAAGCTGCCCGTGGTTTCGACTCCCGTGTAGACAGCCTCCGCATCCACCTTGTCGGCTGTCAGCTCGCCGGGCCAGCCGACCAGTTCGACGTCTTTGAATACGAACCACGTGAAACGCGGCGCATAGGTTTCCTCGGCACCGCCCTTGAGCGTATAGCTGTTCTTGCCGTTATAGTCCTGTTTATCGGTTGTCTCTTGCGCAAGCCAACGCACATCGACCTTCTGTCCCGCACGCCCCTTCACTCGGAACCGCAACCACCCAGCGATCTCTTCCCTGAATGTCAGGCGGTAATGCCCCTCGCCCATTTTGGCGACAGACAGCGGCTTCAACACCTCCATCACGCGGTCAGTCGGAGCCGGCTGAGCCTGCAAAACACCACCCGGCTCTCTGCGGAGGACAGCGGGCTGCCACGTGCGGTCGGAGAAACCTGCTGCGCACCACCCCGGCTGCTCCAGCCGCGCATCGTAGTGCTCACCCTCATAGATGCGGTTGAACACCACCGGACCCTTCGCGGCTTTCCAACTTTCATCCGAGGAAATCACCCGCTCTGTCCCGTCAGATAAACGCACGTGAAGTTCCATCAGAAACCGCGGCGCACCAAAACCAAGTTCGCCTTCGCGCTTGTCGTGACGATTGTACCAGCCGTTGCCCAGCATCGCGCCCACCGCATTCGCGCCTGTTGTCAGCAATGAGGTCACATCGTATGTCAGGTAGAGCACGCGGTGTCCGCTGAAAGCCGGGTCAATCGGATGTACGACCTTAATGGACTCGCGCTTGCCATAGTCGGTCTGCGCGGGTGTCAGCACATCGTCGCCGACTTTCCGACCGTTCACATACAATTCGAAGTATCCTAATCCCGTGACGTAAACCCGGGCCTGCACGATTCCTTGTGGCAGCTCGAATCCGGCGCGAAACAGCGGGGCGGCGTTGGCGTCCTCCTTGCCATCTTCCTGCTGCCATGGCGCACCGATCCACTTGGCCTGCCACGGCCGGCCAAGCATCCCTGTCTCGAAAAAGGCCGAAGTGCTCCAGGCCGATTCTTTACCGGACACATCCCATACGCGCACATGCCACCAATAGCGTTGCCGCGGCTGCAAGGGCATGCCCTCATAGACGATCTGCGTCGATTCAGGAGACACCACTTTGCCGCTGTCCCACACACAGTCGGATGAACCTAGCGCGGTTTGTGCCGTCGAAACCTGCACCTGCCAAGCTGTTTGCCGCTGCCCGCGCCCGTCGGCATCCGCCGCATTGATCCACTCCAGTCGCGGCAAGGGCTCGTCCATCCCCAACGGATTCTCGCCGTATTCGCAACGCAACCGCGACGGGGTCAACCCAGCGGACGCCACACCTCCACTTAAAACCATCGCCATCGCAAACAAACGCACCCCAGTCATCCGCGCCCTCCCCTCTTCACGCATCGTCATTGCCAGCACTCAAAGCACTGTTAGTACGGTAACACAAACCCGTTGAGTCGTCAGCTGCATAGCAGTGATTCTGCGCGACGCCAACTTATCCTTTTCACAATAACGGAGCTTTTGCTAACGTACGTCTTTTAAAAAAGGCGGAAGTAATTGATATGACCATTCGTTATTCGACGCTTCTTTCTGCACCTGTTATTGCGGCATTGCAAGCGCGCGAGCGATATGTGCGCACAGCCCTGCAAGCATTTCATCCCTGCACTGTTTTTCTTTGGACAACCAGCATGTTGCCTGACGGCACCGAATACGTCGTCCTCCGATGCGAGCCAGAGGACAACCGATGCCTCGCTTGGTTCACTCACACCGAAATCAAACGGAAACTGACCGAGGAACATATCCACCATGTAATCCAGCAACAAAACCGAACGGTCCCCGGCAAAGAGACCCGTTCAAGCAACTAGCACTGACTACAGAGGAGAGATTATGCGCCCCTATTTTCTGAGCTTTTTCTTTTGCTGTCTGTGCCACGCTGCATTCGCCGCCTTGCGAATCGGTGAACTGCGGTGTGAATATGCAACCAACCCGATCGGCATCGACACGCTTAGCCCCCGACTGAGTTGGATCGTGCTGTCCGATGAGCGCAGCCAAATCCAATCGGCCTATCAAATCCTCGCCGCACCTCAACCTGAGGATCTGGAGCGGGGCAGAAATCTCCTGTGGGACACGGGCAAAGTCACTTCCCGTCAGAACGTTCACATCGCCTACGCAGGCTCATCGCTCGCGTCAGGCTCCCGCTGCTATTGGAAAGTTCGCGCATGGGACGGGAATGGCCAACCTTCGCCTTGGAGCCCCCCCGCGCTGTGGCAGGTGGCATTACTGAAGGCCTCGGACTGGAAAGCCTCCTGGATTGGCCCACAGAATTCCGGAATGCCGATGTGGAGCGATTTCACACTCGCAGCTGATATCACGCTCAGCAAAAAAGCCGTCGGCATCCTCTTCCGCATGCAAGACGTCAACAACGGCTATATGTGGCAGCTCAACAATGCGCTCGGTCCCGACCTGTTGCTCCGTCCCCACGTCTGCAAGGGCGGCACATGGTCGATGCTTCCAGCCGTGTCGCTGAGACCGTTCATTTCCGCGTCAGACGATCTGAAAACGCATCACGTGGAGATCGATGCGCGCGGCGCAAAGATCCGTACGCACATCGACGGGACGCTGGTCGACGAGCGGACAGACGCTACGTTCACCGCCGGAACAATCGGGTTTCGCGCCGCAACAGGGGAACGGTCCACCCTCGACAACCTCGCGGTAACAGACCCCCAGGGCAACCTTCTAGTGAAGGACGATTTCAACAAAAGCGGCACGTCGTTCCCGAACGCCAAGCTCGCAAATGGGGCGCTGACGCTGACAGATTCGACGCTGTTGTACCGCCCGACTCTTTCGAAAGACTGTCCCCGTCTGCGCAAGACATTCGCATTGAACAAACCTGTGCGCCGCGCGACGGCGTCGGTCTGCGGGCTCGGGTTTTATGAACTCTATCTGAACGGCCAAAAAGCCGGCGACCGCTTGCTCGCGCCTGCAAACACACCCTACGCTCAGCACGTGCTGTTCGACACGCTCGATGTGACAGCCCTTGTCAAGCGCGGCGACAATGCAGTCGGCCTCTGGCTGGCACCGGGCTACTCCGACGACTATTCTCAATGGGGCTGGAAGTGGGAGGATGGCAAGCGCGCCATACTTCAGCTCGATGTGGTCTATGAGGATGGCACGACCGCCACCGTTGTTACTGACGAGAGCTGGCGTTACGGACCGAGCCCAATCACCTTTGCAAGCCTCTACGACGGCGAAGTTTTCGACGGAGGAGCTGAGACGCAGGGATGGGACACAACCGCTTTTCCTTCGGACGGATGGAAACCGGTGCACGTGCTATCCCCAACACAGGCCCGCTTCTCACCGAACATCATGCCGCCTGTCCGCGTGCTCCAAACGATCCGTCCGATCAGCGTAAAAGAGCCCAAGCCGGGCGTGTTCGTTTTCGACATGGGGCAGAACTTCGCAGGTTTTGTGCGCGTCCGCGCAACGGGTGCGCGCGGCACGCGCATCACGCTGCATCACAGCGAAAACATCGGCGAAAACGGCATGCTCGATCCATGGACCAACCGCCGCGCAAAAGCCACCGACGTTTTCGTCTTGAGCGGCAGTGGCAGCGAAGAGTACCAGCCGCGTTTCACCTATCACGGCTTCCGGTATGTGGAGGTCACCGGTTATCCAGGCCGTCCCGCTCAGGACGACATCACCGGTTGCGTGGTTCACGCCGATGTCGCCCCTGCGGGCACATTCGCCACGTCGGATGCGACGCTCAACCGCGTCCAGGCAAACTGCGTCTGGTCCATGTTCAGCAACCTCATGAGCATTCCGACCGACTGCTGTATGCGCGACGAGCGAACGCCCTGCCAAATGGACTCGCTCGCCTATGAAGAGGCAGCCATGTGCAATTTCTGGATGAACCGGTTCTACGCGAAATGGCTGGACGACATTGAAGGCGGACGCGGCAATCCGGACTGGAATGGCGACGAAGTGTTCTTGCCATGGCGTCTGTACCGATTCTACGGCGACGTGCGCATCCTCGAAAAACATTACGCGAATATGCGCGCTTTCGCCGAACATCTTCACGCTAAAACGCCCAACCACATCTACACCGATGGCTTCGGCGATTGGTGCCCGCCGAACGATGGCACCTGGGCCGGATATCACGGCGATGTGACTGAAGTGAACACCTGCCTCTATGCCGAGCTCACCCGAATCGTCGCAGAGACCGCAGCCACACTGGGCAAATCCGACGATGCGGCACGCTACCGGAAGCGGTCTACAGAGATCGCGCAAGTGCTTTTCGAAACGTGTTGTAATACCCAGACGGCCGCTTACGGCGATGGCTCGCAGACGACCGCGATTCTGCCCCTCGCCTTCAACCAAGTTCCGTCGGCAAACCGCACCGCCGTTCTCAATCACCTGGTCGCAACTGTCAGGGAAAAGGACAAAGGGCGCATAGACACTGGCATTTTCGGAACACGCTACCTGGTCGATGTCTTGTGTGACGGCGGACAGGCTGATCTCGCCATAAGCATGCTGACGCAGCCGGAGTATCCGGGGTTCGGATTCCAGATTGCGAACGGTGCCACCACACTGTGGGAACAGTGGACCATCAAAGGCGGAATGAACTCTCACAACCATGCCATGTTCGCAGGCGTGGGTGCCTCGCTTTACACGCGGCTGGCAGGCATTACGGCGCTGAAGCCGGGCTTCGAAGCGATCGGCATCCGCCCTTGTCTGGCTGAAACGCTGACGTTCGCCGAGTGCTCACAAAGCACTGTAATGGGACGGGTTGGACTGCGGTGGCAACGCAAGGAAAACGGTCTCGAAATGAAGGTCTCCATTCCGGTCAACACGACCGCACTCGTTTCAGTTCCGGCATCTGGCCCAGAGTCCGTAACCGAGGGCGACAAGCCGGCCTGCAACGCGGAAGGCGTGAAATTCATCGGCTTGGAGGGTGCCTACGCTGTTTTTGAAGTCGGTTCCGGCGACTATCTTTTCAAGGTTTCACACTTTAAACGCTAGCGAAAATATGTGTGCTGACCTTCCGCAAAAGGACTAAAGCACCCTTGACAAGATCCGTTTGAGTGTATATTTTAAAAAAAGCGAACCGTGTAATGAAATAAAAACAGACAGGACGGTACAATGAAACGCAGTTCATCATCTGGCTTCACATTAACGGAGATAATGATCGCGGTGGCCATTCTCGGGATCCTCGCTCTCATTGCCACGCCTTACTATCTCAAAGCGCGTGAGCGAAGCCACAAGAACAGCTGCATGTACAACATGCGGAAAATCCAGGAGGCGAAGGAGCTGTATGCCATTAATTCTGGAGGCAAGAGCACCGTCGCATGGAGCGACATCTTGCCCTACCTCAGAAATCTGCCATCATGCCCTTCAGGCGGCGAGTATCAAGGGTGGGAAATTGAAACCCCGATCTACTGCACGATCCATGACTGGCGCAACAACAGCGAGTATATAGGGTTCACTCCGTAAGCGCCTGCGCGACACTCACCTTTTCTGCAGTTCGACAATCGCACGGGCAAGCTGATCACGATGGGTCTCAAGCGTCGCCGGGTCATGAGTGAACTCCGTCAGATTCACGGAGACTTCCTTCGGCACAGTCAGCAGTGCCTCGTAATTGGCGCGCGACCGCGGATCCAGTTTGGCTGTTTTCTCGGCCAGCAGCCGTTTCAGAATGACAAAATACTCGTAGTCTTCAAGGCCGTCGCGCAACAGCTCCAAACGGATGGAATCAACCGGTCCGTCCAAAACCGGTGCCACAGGCTTAGCGTTTGCCGCCGTCTCCGGCGGATACATGAACCGCCCGTCGCCGTTACCCCAGGGGTTCTTCGTGCCGGGCGCAAGCCTCCCTTCAGAAACCCAACTCATCGCATCGAGATACGGATTCTGGGGGTTCTCTGGGTCGGAATAGGCCGTTCCACTCGTCCAGTACACGGTTTCCCAGATTAAGACGCCTGTCACGCGTTCGGCCCAGGTCTGCCACAGCCAAACGCGCATCTCGGTGCCTGGATGGTCGATGAACTCTGTCGCATAGGGCGCTTTCGGCCCGCAGCACACGTACCACCAGAACTGATCACCTGCCTTGCGCCGCTCCTCCGTGCCTTCAACATTGAGCGAGGGCGTTAACGGCACCCAGAGGTTCGGACCGCCGACAAGCTCTTTCTCGACTTGCTCGGTCAGCATGCGGCGCAGTCCTGGCGCGTGCTTCTTGAGCTTGGCAAATCCGTTCATGACGAAGGCGTAGTCTTTGGGGTCGGGCTCATCGAACCAGTAGACGTACGCCTTGTCAAGCCACCCCTTCTCTTTCAGATGGGCCTCGATGCCCTTCAGATATTTGCCAAGAAGGCTGTCGTACTCGGGCATGCGCTCGGTGTAGCCAAGAAATACGGGGTCATTCCGTTCTTGAAAGGTGCCGCCGCCCAGCCCATCGATGTGGATGACGAACGAGGTGAAATGATACGTCGCCAGGGCTCGGGTCATGGCCGCGTCCCATTTGGCCCAGTCGAACACAGGCTCAACCTTGGCCGCGTCGATCGGCTCAAACGCACCCCCTTCGACTACCGGCAGTCCGGAAGCGACATCGGTGATCGACAGATCATCTATCCAGAGACCTCCCGTAGCGACACCGGAGTCCTGATAGCCGGCGGCCCAGAATGTAAACCGGCAGGCCACGGCCCCTTTCGGAAAGGACGATTGAACGGCTTCAAAGTTCTGCCACTCCGTTTTGCCATCGATGGCGATGTCGGTGTTGCAGCCGGACATCCAATCCCCGCCTGCCCTCTGATAACTGAGCGAGAACAAAAACTTCTGTGCCTGCGCCGTCTTGTGTTTGAACGCGATTTTGAAGCCTTTTTCCGGCAACGCAACAAACTTCTTATAGGATGCGCTGACGTTCTCTTTTTCGCTCGTATCGCTCACGAACAGCGATCCTTTTCCTTCAGCCCTCTCCTTCGTGTCGATACGGCCTCCGAGCCACGGGTTAAGCCCTTTCCACTCGACGCTCCAACGGTCCATCGGTGTGGGATCGTAAGGTGAAACATGGTGCTCTGACAAACTCCTGAGGTACTTGTCCAGAACCTCACGACGCTGAGAGGGATCCGTCACCTTCTGATACCGCCACACCGTATTGGGGCTGAAACCGAACGAGGTCTCGCAGGTGAGCGTGTCTGGCAACGCAAAGTCGTACACCTCCACATTCAGGACCGTGGACACCTTCACGCCGTCGGCTTCGACCGTCACGGCACCTCGGTAAATGCCGGCGGGAACGTCCTTCGGCGCCTTCACCCGAATCCAGTACGGCTGATTCCGGCCCGCAGACAGATGGACCGGGCTCTTCTGAGGCGGCAGCGGGTCCGGCCAATCAGCCAGCGTACTCGACGCGTCGGTTCTTTTGATGACCGGCACATAGCCCACGCGCAACACCTCGACATTTTCGGCAGGGATCTTGTTCTTGCCAAACACAAGTTCCGTAGCGTGCACCAGGACGTTCGAGAGAGCCACGTTGGGCGTAATCACCAGCTGCATCGCCTCCCACTCATTTTTCGCCGTGCGCATGACCAGCGCTTTTGCGATTTGCCGAGGCAGCGAGCGAGTCTGCGGGATTTTCCATCCGGAGGAAGCTCGCCACAGATTCAGTTTGGGATGGTTCACGGGGATGATCTCGCCATACGTGTCGTCATAATACGCGGAAACAAAAACGGAGCTTCTCGCCGTGTAAGCCTCACCCAACTCGACAGCCATCTGCCACGGTCCGGTCCCAGGAACCTCATATGGCACTCTCAAATCGAAAGCGCCTCCGACGGGCAGCGTCACCGTCACCGCATTGGTCCGAGTTGGCGAGCCGAGACGCGAGAAAATTACGCGCGCCTCAGTCGCCAGGGCTGCGCGCGTCAGATTCTGCACCTGTAGGTCAGCGAAATTATCTCCTCCGGGAACAGCCGCGCCCAACCCCTGAACATGAACCCTCACCCTGGGGTTCCTAACCCAATCCTCGATGTATCGCGTACTGCCTTCGAGCGACAGCGGATCGCCTTCCACCTTGCCCTGAAACGCATAGCCATGCACCTGCAGCGTGCAGGGCGGCTTTGCACCATGCAAGCGCACATACACGGCCTCGGCTGGAAACAGCGCCGACGGCAGACTGAACAACGCGTTTCCTGCATTGGTCAAGGATCCCACGTGCTGCCACTCTTTTGCGTCGGAAGATACGTCGACCATGAGTTTGCCAGAAACGTGATAGTTGCAAGCCACTTCCACCGTTCCCGACAATAGCCGGCGGCCCGTCAGCGCATGCCGGTAGGTTACGGAGGAGGTTTCGCTGAAGCACCAGCGGTCAGAGTTGAACGGCGCGGTGAATCCCGTCAGCGGACGGCTGTGGTTCCGGCACTCCCCGGCGAGCGGGGCGTCGAACGAATATGTGTTGCCAACAAGTTTCTCGCCAGCGCCCAGAACCACGCCTTCTGCCGTGGCATAAACCGGCTCCACCGGAACCAAACGGACATTGTCGAAGAACAGCTTGCCCTTCAACTGCCATTGTCCCAGGCGGACCGGCGTTGTCAGGCTGTCCTTTCGGAACGGCGTCGCAAACACATTCTCGTAAAGAGACCACGACTTCCCAGGAACGCCGATATCTACATTCGCAAAGTCAGGCCCGCTGACTGCCGTACCTCCGCTCGACTCCTCTGACCGCGCGTCGAAACTGAGACGATAGACGCGACCCGGCAGAAAGGTCACAGGCTCCGAGAGCCACGCACTGTCGTCCGTGCCGTTCCCATCAAGCTTCACGCACGCGCCGTTATCGACGCCTCCGGCCTTGAGCCACTCGCCCTGCCCTTTCGAAAGGCTCCACCCCGACGGCGCCTTGTCCCCCTCCTCGAATGAACGGTTCTCCAGCAAGCCGGCTTGGCCACACGCCGCGACGCCCCAACCGCACGAAAAACCTATCGCAATCCACGTCAAGCCCCTCATATCTCCAATCCTTTCAGTACATGTACTGTGGCTGAATCATAACACGCTACAAACGCCGCTGGCAATTCAAACCCGACAGTTGCCACAAGCGTGTTTCAATCGATGTCCGTCCGTGTTATAATTCGTGCAAATGTGACGATGCGGCACGGCTGAACACCCTCAAAGTGAAAAGCGGCGGGCGGCTCAGGAGGCTCGCCCAGCATTTCAATGAGACGACCGATCTCTATCATCCGTGCGCGTCCGCACAAGTGGAAGGTGTGAAGATGACCCCCGTTTTCATGGCTTCGATAAACATCACGCTGCCCGAATCGATTGGCTTCGGCACGATCCTGCACATAACCCTCTGTTTTCTCGTCTGCCTGCATCTGCTGCGCAAGCCGCGAGATGCACGGACCTCGCTGCTATGGATCCTGTTCACGACCGTCTTTCCAGTGGTCGGCCCGTTGGCCTATGTCCTTTTCGGCATCAACACCGTGCCCCATAAAGGTTGGGAGAAACAACACTCGGACATCACGTTCCACAAGCACCAGCAGCTTCACGTCCGCGAGTCCAGACCACTGGCCGAGATGAGCGCCCAGAAGAAAGCGCCCCTAGCCATGCCGGAACACGCCCTCCCCGGCCAGCTCGACCGCATCCTCGACCACCTCTCCGCCAACCATCCGCTGCTGGACGGCAACGACATCCAGATCCTAGAATCCGCCGAACAGGCCATTGAAGAGATGTTCTTCGCCATTCGTCATGCGCAGCGGCACATTCACCTCGCAACATACATTCTCAACGATGACACCGTCGGCAAGCGGCTGCTCGATCTGCTGGTTGAAAGAGCGCGCGCCGGCGTCCAAGTCCGCGTGCTGTACGACGCGTTCGGCTCGGCAGGCGCGAACCTGCGGCTCTTTTTCTGGCGATACCGCCACGAACCCAACCTGCATATCATCGGATTCTCGCAGGCCAATATGCTCAAGCGGAAATTCCAGCTCAACCTGCGCAACCACCGCAAAATCCTAGTGATCGACGGCAAACTCGCGTTCACCGGCGGAGTCAACTTCCACGACGTCTATCTCCCTCACGACGGCCATCCGGGCACCATCGACTACCACTTCAAACTGCATGGGCCAGCCGTGCTTGAGCTGCAATACACCTTTTTGCGCGACTGGTACTATATGACTGATGAGCCAGCCGAAATCCTGTTGTCAAAGGCCTTCTTCCCGACGCCGGAGCGCACGGGACACTGCGCGGTTAGACTCCAGAACAGCGGCCCGACCCGCGATGAAACCGGAGCTGCGCTCAACACCTACTTCGCCGCCATCAATCTCGCGCGCAAGCAGGTCCTGATTGTCACCCCGTATTTCGTGCCTCCCGAGCCGCTGATCCTCGCCTTGCGCCACGCCGCCTACCGCGGCGTGGATGTCAAAGTGCTCGTCCCCTCCGTGAACAACCACCCCACTCTCCAGCATGCTTCGCACG
>Ga0118677_10008075_pt1 | contig 17043 bp, 16 predicted proteins | sample AliMusrvi5mmetaG_FD_86154 | JGI IMG/M metagenome (GOLD analysis project Ga0118677, IMG submission 86154) | reverse complement strand
TCCATGAGGAGCAGATTGGGCGGATCCAAGAGCACCTTGACGAGCGCGAGCCGCGTTTTTTCCCCACCGCTCAAGACGGCCACAGGCTTGAACACGTCGTCGCCCTGGAAAAGAAACGAGCCGAGCACGGTGCGCGCCTCCTGTTCCGACGGCGGGTTGTCCATCTCCTGGACGCTTTGGAGCACCGTGTTGCGCGGGTTGAGCATCTCCACACGGTATTGGGAGAAATAGCCTACCTTGACGTTGTGGCCCAGTTCCCGCTCGCCGCCCTGGATAGCCAGGTTCCCGGAAAGCAGCTTGATGAGGGTTGATTTGCCCGCGCCGTTGGGGCCGACGAGCACGGTTCGCTGGCCGCGCTCGGCCTGAAAGTCGAGCCCGCGATAAATGGTGAGGTTGTCGTAAGCGAAATCGACCCCTTTGAGCGTGACGGCGCGAACGCCGCTGCGAGCCGGTTGGGGAAAGCGAAAGTGGACCGTCTTCTGGGCGGCAAGCGGGGCCTCGATCTTCTCCATCCGCGCGATCTGCTTGAGCTTGCTTTGCGCCTGCGCGGCCTTGGTCGCCTTGGCGCGGAAGCGGTCGGCGAAGTCCTGCAACGCGGCGATCTCCTTTTGCTGGTTTTTATACGCGGCCAGGTGCTGGGCCTCGCGGGCCGCTTTTTCGGTCACGTATTTATCCCAGTTGCCCCGGTAGCGGTGGAGGCGCCTGTGGGCGATCTCCACGATGGAGCCGACCAGGGCGTTCAGGAACTCGCGGTCATGCGAGATCATCAAAATCGCGCCCGGGTAGCCGGTTAGGTATTGCTGGAACCAGAAGAGCGATTCCAGGTCGAGGTGGTTCGTCGGTTCGTCCAGGAGGAGGAGGTCGGGCTCCATGACGAGCAGCCGGGCGAGGTGCGCCCGCATCACCCAGCCGCCGCTAAGGGTCTTGGCCGGGCGCGCGAAATCGGACGTGCGGAACGCTAACCCGGCGAGAATCCGCTTCGCTTTCGGCTCCAGCTGCCAGCCGTTGGATTCGTCAAAAACGCGCAGCGCCTCGTGGTATTCGGGCGAATCCTCCGCAGTGGTGTGCATCACGCGCTGGGCTTGGGCCAGCTCCGGCGTCACCGCGCAGGCAAGCTCCAACACCGTCTCGTCGCCCGCCGGGGCGCTTTCCTGCGGCAGATAGCCGATGGTTGCCGAGCGTTCCAGGTTTACGGAGCCCTCGTCGGCCCCCGCTTCGCCGAGGATCAGGGAAAAAAGGGTGGATTTCCCCGCACCATTGGGGCCGACCAGCCCCACGCGGTCGCCACGGTTCACCTGGAGCGAGGCATTTTCAAACAAAACGCGGCCGCCGAAACTTTTACTGAGCTGGGAAATCGTAAGCATGGAAGAGCCGGAGACTTTCGCGGGCATTGCCTTCGGGTGCAAGCCTGCGATTCTTAACTCGTTCCCAAGTTGCACTTGGGGACGTCAAACTTTCGGTGGGTTCTTCGGGTAGGGGGCAGGAACAAGAAGCACGCTGACGCAATGAGCCCGGGATTTTTCCGCTTTCCTGCCGGGTCAATTCGGCTCATCCTCCTTCAGATATGAGTTTGCAGCAACAGATTGACAACGATTTGAAGGAATCCATGAAGGCCCGCCAAGCCGAGCGTCTCGGGGTGCTCCGCATGCTGAAGGCGGCTGTGAAGAACCTCGCCATTGAAAAGGGAGGCCCGGCCGTGGAGCTGGAGGACGCCGACGTTCTCGCGGTGATCCGCAAACAGGTCAAACAACGCCAGGACTCCATCGAAAGCTTTTCCAAGGGGGGGCGGCCCGAGCTGGCGGCCAAGGAAGAGGTGGAAATGCAATTTCTGAACGCCTACCTGCCTCAACAACTTTCCCCGGAGGCCCTTGCCGCGCTGGTCAAAGAGGCCATCGTCGAAAGCGGAGCCACCTCCAAGGCCCAGATGGGCCTCGCCATGAAGGTTGCCAAGGAGAAGGCGGCAGGGCGCGCCGACGGCAAAGCGTTGAGCCTGGAAGTTCAGCGGCAGTTGGCGTAAGCTTATTGCATGATCGCAATCATGGTGGCGGCCGGTAGTAGCCGGCGCATGGGGTTCGACAAGCTGACCGCCGACTTGGCAGGCAAGCCCGTCGTCGTCCACTCGCTGCTGGCCTTTGAAGCGTGCGCCAGCGTGGAGCGGATCGTGCTGGTCACGCGCGAAGATCGGGTGGCCGAGTTCGAGGCGCTTGGCGCGGAGCATGGCGTCACAAAACTCCAAAGCGTCGTCCCCGGTGGGGCGGAGCGCCATCTCTCCGTCTGGAACGGCCTGCAAGCCGCCCAGGCGAAGGAATCGGACTATGTCGCGGTGCATGATGCCGCGCGGCCGTTGATCACCCCCGCCACCATCGAAGCCTGCCTGGCCACCGCGCGCCACCATGGCGCATCCGCCTGCGCGTCCCCCGTGAGCGATACCCTGAAGCGAGCTACCGTGGAGGGCTCCGTAACCGGTAGCGTGGAGCGCGACCACCTGTGGGCCATGCAGACGCCGCAAATCTTCCTGATGGAGTTGCTGGATCGGGCCTATCGGCAGATTTTGCGGCGCGGGCAGGAGGTGACGGACGAAGTCTCCGCCCTGCAAACCCTCGGCGTCTCGGTGATGCTGACCCGCGTGGACGCCCCCAATTTTAAAATCACCCTTCCCGGCGATCTCGCCCTTGCCCGTCTCATTTTGGAACACCGCGCCCCATGATCCATGTAACTCGGCTCTCCAACGGCGTGCGCGTGGCCTCGGCCGAGATGCCGCACATGAAAACGGTGAGCGTCGGCATCTGGGCGGCCGTGGGCGGGCGGCACGAGCCGGAGGCCATCTGTGGCATCTCGCATTTCCTGGAGCACCTCATGTTCAAGGGGACCAAGCGGCGCAACGCACGGCAGATCACGGAGGCCGTGGAGGGGCTGGGCGGCGATTTGAACGCGTTCACCGCCGAGGACCACACCTGCTTTTACGCCAAGGCGGGCGCGACGCACTTGCCAGTGCTTTGCGATGTGTTGAGCGACATGATCCTCCACCCGCAGTTCGCCCCGGCGGACATTGAACGCGAGCGCGAGGTCATCCAGGAGGAAATCTTCATGGTCCGCGACAACCCGGGCCAATACATCGAGGAACTCCTCTCCGAAGCCCTCTGGCCCAACCACCCGCTGGGGCGTCCGCTCACCGGCAGCGCGGAGTCCATCTCCGGGCTCACCCGCGAGAAATTCTTCGACTTCAAGGAGAGCCACTACATCGGCAAAACGCTGCTCGTCACTGTTGCCGGGGCGGCTTCGCACGAGCGCGTGCTGGAGCTGATGCGCCCGGCCATGGAGACGGTTCCCGCCGGGAGACTGCCCCGGTTTGAGAAGTCCAACCACGACCTGCGCCCCGGCAAGGGGGGCGTGCGGCGGCCGTGGATCAAGACGGTGAAGGAGGACATCGAGCAGACGCATCTGGCGCTTGGCTTCCATACGTTCGCGCGGGGCGACGAGCGCCGCTACGCCCTGCGGCTCCTGAGCGTGATTTTGGGCGAAAACATGAGTTCGCGCCTGTTCCAGAAACTGCGGGAACGCCACGGCATCTGCTATTCCGTCCAAAGCAGCGTCGTCTCGCTGGCCGACGCCGGGGCGCTGACGTTCTTCATGGGATTGGAGCCGTCCAAGCTGCAGAAAGCGTTAAAGCTGACGATGGAGGAGCTGGAGCGCATCGCCACCAAGGCCCCCCGGCCCGGCGAATTGCGCAAGGCGCAGGATTACACCATCGGCCAGACGATCATGGGGCTGGAAAGCACGACCAACCAGATGACATGGATGGGCGAATCGCTCTTGAGCTTCGGCAAAGTCATCGACCCGCAGGACGTGGAAAAGAAGCTTCTCTCTGTGACGGCGGAGGAAGTCCGCGCCGTCGCCGAGTATTGCCTGCAACGCGCCCGGTTGGGCGTGGCCGTGGCCGGGCCCGCGCCCGACGCGGAGAACATCGCCAAGTGGCTGGGAAAATGAATTCCGCGCAAAGACATTCTCACGCAAAGCCGCAAAGGCGCAAAGAGGGGCCCTTGCTCTTGCCTCTCTTGTTACCAATCTCCAGATTGGTAACACCAGTGTCTTCGAATCTCCAGATTCGCAGGCTTGCCATGGCCTCAGGGCAACATAAAACACGACGCGTTGCGAAACAGAGTTTCGGGGACAAGATCGCCCCCAATCTGGAGATTGGGAACGAGGGAATACTGCGGCCAAGATTTATGCCCCTCCCGAAGACCCCACCGAAAAGTTAGACATTCCCAAGTGCAACTTGGGAACGAGGTAAAAATGAACCTGAAACCGAAAAAAGAGCGTTTGGATGTGTTGCTGGTTGCCCGTGGGCTTTTTGAAAGCCGCGAGAAAGCCCAGCGCGCCATCATGGCCGGGGCCGTGCGGGTGGGGGATGCAACCGCCGATAAACCGGGCATGCGTGTGGCGGAAGACGCCCTGCTTTCCGTCAAGGAAACGTGCCGCTACGTCGGCCGGGGCGGGCTCAAAATGGAAGCCGCGTTGCAGCAATTCCAAGTGGACCCGACGGGCCGCACCTGCCTGGACATCGGGGCCTCCACGGGCGGCTTTACCGACTGCCTTCTGCAACACGGCGCGGCCAAAGTGCATGCCATTGACGTGGGCCACAGCCAGCTCGATTGGAAAATACGGAGCGATCCCCGCGTGGTCGTGCGCGAAAAACTCAACGCCCGCCACCTCTCCCGCGACGACATTCCCGATCCCATAGACCTTTGTGTGATCGACGTTTCCTTTATTTCCCTGACGCTGATCCTCCCGGCCGCCTTCCCGTTGCTGGCCCCCGGGGGCGTCCTCATCGCGCTCATCAAACCGCAGTTTGAACTGGGTAAGGAAGAAGTCGATGTCGGGCACGGGGTCGTCCGCGACCGGGCCGCCCAACAGCGCGCGGTGGAGAAAATCGAGGGTTTTGTCCGCGCAAACGGCTCCATGCAGTGGGCGGGCGTCATCGAATCACCGATCCTGGGTGGCGAGGGGAATCGGGAATTTCTGGCATGTTTGCGCGGGATCTGATTATTAAAGACTTGTCTATGTTGCCTCAATCCAAAGGCCCCCAGGGGCCCGTCGGTCTGGTTGCCCATTGCGCAAAGCCAAACGCCGCAGAGTTGCTCCGGCAACTGGCCGCCAAATTGCGTGCCTGCGGGGCGGAAGTCCTGCTGGAAAGCGAAAGCGCCGCACTGGCCGGGGAGCCCGGCGGCGTCTCCTATGACGAACTGGGCCGCCGCTGCGTTCTTTTGCTGGTTTTGGGGGGCGACGGCACGATTTTGAAGGCGGTCTATGAGTTGGGCGAGCGCCTCCGGCCCATCCTCGGCATCAACATTGGTTCCCTGGGGTTCCTGACCTGCATCAGCTCCGGCAACGCGATGGATGCCGTGGAAGCGGTTTGCACCGGGCGCTACGTTTTGAGCCGCCGGTCCCTGCTGGATGTGATGCTGGAGCGCAAGGGAGAGATTATTTACCGGCGCAACGGTCTGAACGAAGCCGTGCTTAGCCGGGGCGGGCTCTCCCGGCTCATCAAGCTCGACACCTGGGTCAACGGCATCGCCCTCACGCAATACAACGCCGACGGCCTGCTGGTGGCCACCCCCACCGGCTCCACGGCTTATTCCCTTTCCGCAGGCGGCCCGGTGATCGCCCCCGACGCGCGTGTGTTCGTCGTCACCCCCGTCTGCCCCCACGTGCTGACCAACCGCAGCCTGGTGGTCAGCGATGGCGCGGAGATCGTCGTGCGCCCCGTGGGGGGGCAGACCGACGTGCTCTTGACGGTGGACGGCCACGGCGTGGAAAATGTTTTTGAGGGCGACCTCATTCGGATTCGAAAAAGCACCCTGCAATTTTCCCTGGCGATGCTCCCGGAGCTGTCGTTCTGTGAAGTGCTACGGGAAAAACTGAAATGGAGCGGCAGCGCAGTATGATAACGATTGGCGATATTCTTCTCTCTAAACACATTTTGCTCGATCTGGAGAGCCGCACGCAGGCGCAAGCCATTGCGAAGGTGGCCGAATTGCTGGAGTCCGACAACCGCGTGAAGGACTGGGAGCGCCTGGATGCGGGGCTGCTGCCGGGGAGTGCCTGCATGGCCAACGGAAGCGGCTCCGGGATTTGCATCGCCCACATGCGGACGGACGCCGTCAGCGCGATGATCATGGGCGTGGGGCGTTCCATGGTGGGGATTCCCGGGGACGACGGCACGCGCATCCGGCTGGTGTTTGTGATCGGCGTGCCGGTGGCGCTCGCCTCGGATTACCTCCGCATCATCGGCGCATTGGCGCGCATTTTCCGCAGCGAAAAAGGAGAGACCGCCCTGCTCAAAGCCCAGACGACCGCAGAGTTCCTGGAGACCCTCTGCACGCTGGAAATGGAGATGTAAGTTCTGATTCACGCCAAGGCGCAAAAAAGAGTTTTTCTCTTGTTGCCAAGTGGTATTTGAAAACGCCTGTTCTCAGTGCGTCACAATCGAGAAAAGTGACAGAGAAACGGGTATGGACAAGTTTTGTTGTATGCCGAAGCCAGGAACTGCAGTGACGGCGGACGGAAACCGCCCGCCGTCGGGGTTTCTTAGTCATTGCTCTTGTCTTTCGACGATCTGACAATATCAAGAATTGACTTGACGCTCGTGAGCTTCTCTGAAAATCGATCATCCAGTAGCGTCAACAAGCTCACAATTAGCCAAATAGTCGAGCCAGTCCAGAGTATTGCGCTCAGAGTGGCACTAAGAATAGTAACTTTCGAGGGGAGCATAAACATGCCACCCAGCGGAAGAAACCCGACCAGTATTGTCCTGCAAATGTTTAGCATGTGTTTCCACCAGGGAAGGGAAGGGACATCTCGCAGTTCGATCAAGGGCATATTACCCCAGTCGTGTGCGAGTGCCAGTAAGAGGACACGCTTTACTTCATGCAATAGGAAGTCACGCGTGTCCGTGCGTGGTAGTAGAACGCAACGCTGTAAGTTACGCCAAAATGCTGCCCTCTCTTTGTAGGCGCGGCGTATCCAACAGTCCTCGATGTTTCCGCCGTTGCTTACGCGGCTTCCAAGCACTTCAACGTAATGAGCCATATGGCCAAATCTTATTGCGAGACTTTGCATTAGCTCTGGGTGACCCCAAGAATATCCATCTATTTCGTTGAGGACAAAGTGCCGCATGAATCCTTCAAGGGCCTTGATCACGGGATCGGGGGAGGCTCTGTTTTTGGTCAACAGGCTAAGTTCCGTCCATCTTTCTAACGTTAACTTAAGGGCTGCGACGGGATCCGACGAGGGCGTCTGCGCAAGATATTCGCGAAATTTCATCAGTGCGTCAGTCTTTGCTTCCAACCATTGCTTATTTTCCTCCATCATTCGCCCCACAGCTCGACGCATTGGCTCCGGATCCTGTGGAAAAGACGGAAGAATTTTGTCTAGGATCTGCATCGATTCCTTAATGAAAGCACGTAGGGGTACATCCCAGTTTCTGTTTTCTAAGTGGAGCTTTGCGATAAATAGCGTACCTAATATTACTACTACGACCATTGCCAAAGCGACTCCGCCGACGAATAATCCATCAAAAAGAGCCGCAATTAGCGGATATGGCGATTGATGGAACCAGTGAGCAGCTCCACCCACCCAAGGAACCATCGACGCCACGGGTACGACCACAAGGACGCCTGCTATCAAACTGCGTGGTATTGTCAGACTCCTGAACCAATCGTCCATTTTCGCGACAAGCCCGCCAAAAAGAAGGGGGATTAACACGGCGATTCCTTGAATGATAGATCCAGATATTTTGAAAGGCCCGAAAGTTTCCTTGAATAGAGGCAAAAAAGAGCCGATGGGGTGAAACCACATCCAGAGGTTCCCAACCAGCAATATCGTCACGAAAAATCGTGTCGCGATATGTGCGGATTTCTCAATCCTCTCCTCATTATGAATTTCCACCTCAGCGATTTGATAGGAAAGCGATGCAATTTCTTCCCACGCTGCTGCCTCCTTGCCTTCTTTCTCGTAGGCGCGTGCAGCACTCCAAAGAATTTCAAGTTGTTTTGGTGCAGTCTTCGCCAACCGTTTGCGGTGTCGAAGGCGTTTCCGGCTATGCTTAAAGAGATTCCAATGGCGCACACAGTGGCTTTTCAATCGCGCCAAGAGCAAGAGTCTTCGTAGGGATCTCCGTTTCGAGGAGGAGTTTTTTGGAGTATTCACAACACTAATCAGGGGTCGTTTCTTTCAATATCCGAATTTTGGAATAGTGCTCCATGAGCCTTCTAAAGGCCAGTGAATCAGATATTATCCAAGATTTTACTGGGAACGGGGTTCAGACGGAAATCGGGCTAAGAGATTTCTCTGGCGTGGGGAATTAGTTATCCTGAAAATACCGATCTTGGGGCCGACGAGGGTTCATATCTTCCTTTACCCCACCCGGAACATCGCCCCGAGCTTCTTGCCCAGCACGCGGCTGGCCCCGTAGAGGGCGATCCCGAGGAACACCATCGCCCAGACGCCCAGGGCCGAGGCGAGGTAGCGGCCTTCGCCCAGCAGGTTGAAGAGCTCGTAAATTGCTTTCGTGATCGGGAAATCCGTTTGCCGTTGGGCGAGGATCAGCGAATCCGAAACCTCCAGCATGGCGAAGGCGAACGCCAGCAACCCGCCCGCCAGCAGGTTGGCGGAAAGCAGCGGGAGCGTGATCTTCCGCAGCGCGCGCAAAGGCGTGGCCCCGAGATTTTGCGCCGCTTCCTCCAAGGTCACGCTCGTTTGCTCCAACCCCGCGGCGACGGAGCGGACGACATACGGGAGCCGCCGCACGGAATAGGCGATGATGAGGAGCGCCGTCGGGTCTTTGGCGGGGCTCAGGAACGCAAAAATCTTCCCTTCCTGCGTCATGGCGAGGTAGCCAAAGGCGAGCACCAGCCCCGGGACGGCTAGGGGGAGCATGGCGAACGTGTCCAGGAGTCCCCGGCCCGGGAACGTGGTGCGGACGACGACATACGCGATGCCGATGCCGAGCACGATGTCCACAAGCGTCGCGACCCCGGCGTATTTGACGCTGTTGAGGATGGACGGGACCGTCAGATCATGCCCCAGCGCCGCCTGGTAGTGGGCGAGCGTCCATTCGGAGGGGAGGACGCTGGCATACCAGTCGCGCGCCACGGAGAGGAGGACGACCCCGGCGTGCGGCAGCAGTGCCAGGGCGATCACCCCGGCAAACGCCAGCGTGCAGAGCCCTCCCGGCCAGAACCCGAGCGCGCGCGTCGTGGCGGCGCTTGTCGCCTTGGGCAGCATGGCAAAGGCTTTCCCGCCCACCGCCCACTTGCCCAGCGCATAGAAAAGCAGCGAGGCCAGTAGCGTCACGACGACCAGCGCGTAGGGGAGGGGGTTGCCCGAGAGTTCCTTCAGCCCGTGAAAAATCTGCACAGGCGTGACGCGGTTGTAGTCGAACATGAGCGGCACGCCCAGTTCCGTAAACGCCCAGATGAAGACAATCGCGCCGCCCGCGAAGAGGCCGGGCATCACCAGCGGCAGCGTGATGCGGCGGAACTTGCGCCAGCCGGTGCAGCCGAGGTTTTCGGACGCTTCGTCGAGGGCAGGGTCGATATTCGCCAGGGCGGCGGCGACGTTCAGGAAGAGGATCGGGTAAAGATGCAGGGTGTTCATGAACGCCACGCCCCAGAAACGGCCGCATGAACTGCCGCCCAGCCAGTCAATGGGCGTTGCCGGGTTCAAGAGTCCCAGGTGTGCGAGCGCGGCGTTGAACGCCCCGTATTGCCCCAGGATCTGCTTCAGCCCGATGGCTCCCACGAAGGGCGGCAGCACCATCGGCACCAGGAGGAGAGCGAGCAGCGTTTTTTTGGCGGGAAAATCGAAACGGTCTGCGCTCCAGGCCAGCGGCAGAGCCAGCGCGCAAGTAAGAGCCGTGCTCACCAATGCAAGCAGGAAGGCGTTCTGCAAGCCCTCCAGGTAGACCCGGTTGCGCACGATCTCGCGGACGTAATCGAGCGTCCACGCGCCCCCGGCATCCACAAACGCCCCGCGCACGCTTTGCACGATGGGCCAGACAAAGAAGCAGCCGCAGAGCAGGGCGGCGGCCAAAGCGACAAAAAGAGCGCAAGCGCGGGACATGAGGGCTTTCTTTTAGCGCCCCGGCGCGAAACGTCGAGCGTGGAATGGCAAACGGATGCGCGAGCCCTCGGAACAGGCCCGCCCAAAATATTACAACATTTAATAAAAAAACTTCCAAAAACCCCTTGACGATTACCGACTACCCATCTAGTAGGTATAGGCATGAAAGCCATCATGTCCCTCGATGGGAACCACCCCGCTGTTGCGGAGGACTCCTCTCTCCAACGCCCGACGCCAGCCTGGTTGAAATTGATCCGCGATGCCGTCGATGCGTCCGACTTCGGCACCATCCAGATCAAAGTCCACGGCGGCGAGGTGGTGCAAATCGAGACGACTCGCAAAATTCGCGTCCCCGCTTCCAATCCCCGCTTTCCTTTCCATCCGACCGCACCTGCGGAAGACCAGCCCTAAATAAACTCCAAGCATGGCACCTACCGGGCCACCGGCGGTTCCAAGAAAAAAACACCACCTAATTCGTCATGAAAACAACCTCCTTACTCTGGTCCGCCCTCGCGGTCGCCCAGATTTTCACTCTGCCGTTTGCCGCTCAAGCTGGCGACGCCACAGACGCCTCCAAAGACGGCAAAAATACCGTCGCCACGACAACGGAAAAAGCGCCGCCGCTCCCGCTGCACACCATTGAAGGCGTCGGCGGCGTTGTCATCACGCCGATTGCCTACCTGGTTAACCCGGGCCCTGCCGGCACCATCTGGGGCCTGCCTTCCGCATCGGCCACCTACGTGAAGGCCAACACCAAGAACGTCGAGTCCGCCGTCCTCACAGAGACCCTCTTCGGGCGCTTGGAACTCGGCTATGCTCCCAGCCGCTTCGGCGTAGGCAACCTGGTGGACGACGTGAAAAGCGTCACGAACCTCAATATTTCCGACTCGGTGGTGGTTCACAACTTCAACGCCCGCTTCCTGGCGCTGCCGGAGGGTAGCTTTGGGGTTCCGGTTCCGGCCGTGACGCTGGGCGCTTCCTACAAATACAACGACGGGATCAACCAAATCAACAATCAGCTCGGCGGTGCGCTCAAAACCATCGGCCTTGATCGCAACGACGGCGTGGACTTCACGCTGACGGCCACCAAGGCCTTCCCGAAAGTCTTCGGGCGTCCGTTGATCGTGAGCGCCGGTTTGCGCTACAGCGAGGCTGAACAACTCGGCTACCTCGGCTTTGGCGACACCTACAAAGCCACCTTTGAGGGGAACATCGTCTACCTCGTCACGGATTGGCTGGCGCTCGCCGGGGAATTCCGCGGCAAGGCTGGGCAGTATGACGAGATCGCGCCGGGCGGCAAGATTTCGGTTCCCAAAACCTTGGTTGGCCAGGAAGACAACTGGTGGACCGTTGGTGCGGCTTTCATTCTCAACCCGCACACGACCGTCACGGTCGGCTACGGCAACTTCGGCCAACTCTTAAATACCACCGAAGACAAAGGCATCGCTGTCGCGGCAAAATACGAATTTTAGGTAACCGAGGGTAACGGAGCGTTCCTCCAGGGGGATTCCCCTGGAGGGATGTCCGGCCCCTCTTCCCTGGAGACGCGCGCAAAGCACGCCCATTTCTATCCCACAGATTTTCCCATGAGCATCCTCTCCTTCCTGGCGTCCTTCGCCCGCGGTTCCGAACCAGCTTCCCATTCACAATCCCATCCCACACAACCAACAGAACCATTAGATATTATGTCTCAACAGCGTTTTGAAACTCTCGCCCTACATGCAGGGCAAACCGTTGATCCCACCACCGGCTCTCGCGCCGTCCCGATCTATGCCACCTCCTCCTTCGTGTTCAAAGACACGGACCAAGCGGCCAACCGCTTTGCGCTTAAGGAGTTTGGTCAGATCTATTCGCGCCTGACCAACCCGACCAACGACGTGCTCGAAGGCCGCGTGGCTGCCTTGGAAGGCGGTTCTGCTGCGGTTGCGGTTGCCTCGGGCGCGGCGGCTATTACTTACGCCCTGCTGGCGATCACCGGGGTGGGCGACGAGATTGTTTCCGCCGATAACCTCTACGGTGGCACCTACTCGCTCTTCCACCACACCTTCCCGACCCTGGGCCGCACCGTAAAATTCGTGCCGTCGCAGGACCTTGAAGCCTTCCGCAAGGCCATTACGCCGAAAACGCGCGCCATCTATGCCGAAACCGTGGGCAACCCGAAGCTGGATGTGCCGGACTTCGAGGCGCTTGCCAAGATCGCCCATGAAGCGGGCATCCCGCTGGTGATCGACAACACCGTAGGCGTTGGCCTCGTGCAGCCCATCGCCCACGGAGCCGACATCGTCGCCATCTCCGCCACGAAGTACCTGGGCGGCCACGGCTCGGCCATCGGTGGCGTCATCGTGGACGGCGGCAACTTCAAGTGGAACAACGGGAAATTCCCCGCATTCACTGAACCCACGCCTGCCTACCATGGGCTGGTTTACTGGGATGCCTTTGGTGCCGTGCCCGGTCTCGGCAACATCGCGCTGGCCATCAAGATCCGCGCCGAGCTTCTGCGCGACATCGGCGCCACGCTCAGCCCGTTCTCTGCTTTCCTATTCATTCAAGGGGCTGAATCGCTTCCCTTGCGCATCGTCCGCCATTCCGAAAACGCGCTGGCCATTGCGAAGTATCTCAAGACGCACCCGCTGGTTTCCTGGGTCAGCTACCCTGGCCTGGAGGACGATCCCAACCACGCCAACGCGGCCAAGTACCTCAAGGGCGGCTTCGGCGGCCTCGTCGGCTTTGGCGTTAAAGGCGGGCTTGAAGCGGGCAAGAAATTCATCAACAGCGTCAAGCTGCTCTCGCATCTCGCCAACATCGGCGACTCGAAGACGCTTGTCATCCATCCCGCCTCCACCACTCACTCGCAGTTGAGCCCGGAGGAGCTGCTTGCCACCGGGGTCACTCCCGACTACATCCGGCTCGCCGTCGGTCTGGAGAACGTCGAGGACATTAAAGAAGATATCGACCAAGCCCTGCGCGCCGCCACGGCGTAGCCCAAGGGAAAGGTAAAGCCATCGCAAAGAGAGCCCGCGGCTGCGAAGTCGCGGGCTCTCTGTTTTATAGCGACGCTTTACAGAAAGTGCTGGGAGGGAAGATGTTTCCTGTTGAATGTGCCGGGGGTGTCGTCGTATAAAGCCCGCGCCTCTGCCATCCCCCGATTGCGTCGGCAACGCTCCCGTGAAAATCCTCCACATCATCCACTCCGTAAACCCGGTTGGGGGAGGCCCCATTGAGGGGGTGAAACAACTGGCCAGCGCATGTATCTGTCTCGGCGGCGAAGTCGAAGTTGTCTGCCTCGATGCTCCCGACGCCCCGTGGTTGGAAGATTTTCCATTGCCGGTCTATCCCCTCGGCCCCTGCTATACCAGCTATGCCTACTGCCCGCAGCTGATCCCGTGGCTTCGGGAGCATGCCCGGGATTACGCCTACGTCGTCGTCAATGGCATATGGCAGTATCACAGCCTTGCCACCCGGCGCGTGCTGCACAAAGAGGGCATTCCCTACTTCGTCTTTACCCATGGGATGCTCGACCCGTGGTTCAAGCACCAATATCCGCTCAAGCACCTCAAAAAATGGCTGTATTGGCCTTGGGGGGAATATCGGGTTTTGCGCGATGCCAGCGCCGTCCTCTTTACCTGCATGGAGGAGGCCCATCTGGCGCGGCAGTCTTTTTGGCTACACCGTTGGAACGAGTGCGTCGTGAATTATGGCACCGCCGGGTGGATGGGGGATGCGGAAGCGCAGAGGCGGGCCTTCTTTGCCCGCTTCCCGGAGCTCGAAGGGCACCGTCTCTTCCTTTTCCTGGGCCGTATGCATGAGAAAAAAGGAGGAGATCTTCTTATTCGGGCATTCCACAGGCTTCTTTCCGCCGATCCCAGCCTCGACTTCCATCTCGTCATGGCCGGGCCTGCGGACAACGCGTTCGGGCGCGAGTTGAAGCGCCTGACCCAAAAGCTCGGCATCGAGGACCAGGTGACATGGACGGGTATGCTCGAAGGGGACGTTAAGTGGGGTGCTTTTCAGGCATCCGAGGCTTTCGTGCTCTCCTCCCATCAGGAAAACTTTGGAATCTCCGTGGCCGAGGCTCTCTCCGCCTCCGTGCCGGTCTTGATTTCCGACAAAGTGAACATCTGGCGCGAAATCGACCAGGAGCACGCCGGGCTCGTGGAAAACGACGATATCGAGGGGGCCACGGCTCTCCTGCGCCGCTGGGTTGCGCTATCCTCCTGTGAACAGGCTGCCATGCGGCAGAAGGCCCGGGAGTGTTTTTGCCGACACTTTGAAATCATGGCCGCCGCCCGCAGCCTGCTTGCGATTTACACCACCGTCCCCGCCGCCGACTGCGAGATCTAGTATCCCCTAAAACGTAAAATGCCGCCGCTCATCAGCGTCCTCATTCCCGCCTACAATGCCGGGCCGTTCCTGCGCCGGGCTTTGGAGAGCGTGCGTGCGCAGGCATATCCGGCGTGGGAGATCATCGTTGTTGAAGACGGCAGCCACGATGACACCGAAGCGCATGTGCGCGCGTTTGCCCGGGGTGTCTCCCAGAGGGTCCGGTATGAAAACCAGGGTGTCTGCCAGGGCGTCTCTGCCGCGCGCAATCGTGCCATGGCGCTGGCCGAAGGGGACGTGTTCACCTTCCTGGATGCTGATGATTGGTGGACTCCAGGCCACCTTGCCTCCGGCCTCGCAACGCTTCAGAAGGGGGCGGAGATTTGCTTTTCCGGCTTCCATATCTACGACGAACCCTCGCAGAGCGAGCGGGAATCCGTGGTGCCGGAGATTCCCCGGGAACCGCTCACGAGCCTCTTCCGCAGCAATTTCATCCAGACCTCCAGCCTGGTAATGGTCCGGCGCGAGGCCGCGCAAAAAGCGGGCGGCTTCGATCCGGCGTTGAAGGTGGGCGAAGACTGCGATTTTTGGATGCGCATCCTGGCCGCCGGGGGGCGCCTTGCCTGCACCGGCCAGCCGACTTGCTATTACGTCAAACACGGCGGAAGCGCCATGACCAAGACGCTCGTCGTCGCCGAACACGCCGTCCAGTTTTACCGCAAACACTTGGCAAGCCCGTTTCTCCCCGCGGCCCTGCGCAACACGTTGTACGCGGCGAGCCTGGCCAACCTGGGCCGCCTAGTGCGAAGCGCGGACTCTGCTCGGGCGCAGTCGCTTTTTCTGAAAGCCTGGCGCGCGCGGCCGCTGGACTTGCGTTACCTGGCGTATGCGGCGGGGACTGCGGTCTTGGCGCGGCTGCGGCGTTGAACAAAGCGCTTACCCCATTCCACACTCTTCAATTCCACTCCCCGGTAAAACAGCCAGGCGACAAAAAATAGAAGGGTGCAGGAGGCCAGCTCGCAGAAAATGAGGATGAACGGGTGAATGATGTGGCCGGGAAAAGCTCCTTTCATCCACTGAACGAAAGTTATCAGGAGGGGCTGGTGGATCAGATACAGGTCAAGGTAATCCAATTGCAGGCGCTTCAAGGAACTTTCAAAGGACTTCAGCGCGTCTGCATAGCCATTGCGCTGGATAAAAAGTTTTGTGGTGATAAACAACTTCTCCCGGGCCACGCCGCTCTGTTTGATACCCCGGCCAACCGCTTCTTCGTTCATATAAGAGGCGGCCGTGTCGATATGCTTGTAGCCGGTTTGAATGGCCTCGATCACACTGCGCTCGCACTCAGCCGCATCGGTGATTTGAAAAACGCCGAAACCCAGGATCGGGATTTCAACGCCATTGTTCAATTTTAGAGTTTGCATGATTTACTCCTTGTGTTTGTGCTGCCAGCCCGGATCAGCCAGATTTATGAATGCGCGATGATCGGATGCGGCCGGTAGGGTTCTTCCAAGCGCTGGATTTCATCCGCGCTGAGCTGGATGGACAGCGCCGCGACGGCGTCTTCGAGATGCTGGGGTTTGGTGGCGCCGATGATCGGGGCGGTGATGAATGGCTTGGCGAGCATCCAGGCCAGCGCCACCTGCGCCATCGGCAGGCCGCGCGCCTCGGCCAGTTCGCTGACGCGCTGGACGGTGCTGGCGTTATCTTCCTGGGCGTAACGGCTGGTGGCCAGGCTGTCGTTTTGAAAGCGCAGGGTGTCATTTTGTTCTTTGGTGGGCTGGCGGGCCAGTACCCCGCGCGCCAGCGGCGAAAAGGGGATGACGGCCAGGCCCTGATCCTGGCAGAGCGGCAGCATTTCGCGTTCTTCCTCGCGGTAAAGCAGGTTGTAATGATCCTGCATCGAGACGAAGCGCGTCCAGCCGTGCAGGTCGGCGGTGTACTGGGCTTTGGAAAGCTGCCAGGCGTACATGGCCGAGGCGCCGAGGTAGCGCGCCTTGCCGGCCTGCACCACATCGTGCAGCGCTTCCAGCGTTTCTTCGATCGGGGTCTCATAGTCCCAGCGGTGGATCTGGTACAGGTCGACATAATCCGTGCCCAGGCGCTTGAGACTGGCGTCTATCGAGCTCAGGATGTGTTTGCGCGAGAGGCCGCGGTCGTTGGGGCCGGGGCCCATCGGGAAAAAAACCTTGGTGGCGATGACCACCTCGTCGCGCGAGGCTGCAAAATCCTTCAGCGCCCGGCCAACCACCTCTTCGCTGTGGCCGTTGATATAAACGTTGGCAATGTCAAAGAAGTTGATGCCCAGTTCCAGCGCGCGCTGGATGTAGGGGCGGCTGGCCTCTTCGTCCAGTTCCCAGGATGTGCTCCCGGCCGGACGCCCGTAGCTCATGCAGCCCAGGCAGATGCGCGAGACTTGCATGCCGGTCTTTCCAAAGCGAATGTATTCCATAATTGCTCCTTGCTGAGGTTTCAAATCAAGAAAAAATGTAACTGTTCACTCATACTCCGAAATTGTCATTGCGAATACTATGACTTTGTCAAGCCAAAACCAAAGGGTTGACGCTGACATAGTTGGGTATGAAAGGTTTTTGAGAAACT
>Ga0118677_10008074_pt1 | contig 17045 bp, 18 predicted proteins | sample AliMusrvi5mmetaG_FD_86154 | JGI IMG/M metagenome (GOLD analysis project Ga0118677, IMG submission 86154) | reverse complement strand
AAAATCTGGGCCCTGCCCGGCATGCAAAACTGGCTGGCGGCGGCGCAGAAGGAAGTGGATGCCGGAATCGCCTGAGCGTCGGCCCGGAAAAGTGTGGGTGGCTAGCGGCAGCGTAGCGCCACGGTTTTCCGTAGGCCGCGCGACCAATAATCAGCGTTTTTTGTCGAACGCCTCGAATTCGTGCGCGATGCTGGCTTCAATCAGCGCGCGCCATACGGGTTCGGCTATCGCCGGATTGAGCCCGGCTTCTTTCCCCGCCGCGATGACTTTTTGCACCACGTCTTCGATGCGGGCCGGGTCGCGCACCTGCGCGCGGCCACTCTTCAATTCGGCGGCGCGCTCGATGTAAGTCTGGCGCCGCGCCAAAAGAGTCACCAATTGACGGTCCAGCGCATCAATCGCCACCCGCAATTCGTCCATGGAACCGCAGTCTTCCGGCGCTTGGATCGCGTCATTTTGCATCGCAGGGGACCGAATGGCAGGGGTTGTTGGCTTTCACGTTTTTACATATAAGGGCCACGCTTTTCCAGTCATTACATGAAGTTAGGTGTGAAACACCGCCTTTGGACAAGATCATGACCGCTGCCCCCGTCGAAACAGATGTCGCCATTATCGGAGCAGGCCCCTGCGGCCTGTTCGCGGTGTTTGAATTGGGGTTGCTCGACCTCAAATGCCATCTGGTCGATATTCTCGACCGGCCCGGCGGCCAGTGCACTGAGCTGTATCCGGAAAAGCCGATCTACGACATTCCCGCCTTGCCCATCGTCACCGGCCAGGCGCTGGTGAACCAGCTGATGGAGCAGATCGCCCCTTTCAGCCCGCAATTTCATTTTGGCGAAATGGTCACGTCGCTGGAAAAACAGCCCGATGGCCGCTGGACCCTGAAGACCGATGCCGGCACGCAAATCACCGCCCATGTCGTGGTGATCGCCGCCGGCGCCGGCAGCTTCCAGCCCAAGCGCCCGCCCGTGCCGGGCATCGAAACTTTTGAGAATGCCGGCGACGGCGTCGGCGTGCATTACGCCGTGCGCAAGATGGAAACTTTCCGCGGCAAAAATATCCTGATCGCCGGCGGCGGCGACAGCGCGCTGGACTGGGTGATCAATCTGGCGCCGCTGGCCAAGTCGCTCACCCTGGTGCATCACCGCGACGGTTTCCGCGCCGCCCAGCACAGCGTCAACCAGATGCGCGAGCTGGAGAAGGAAGGCAAAGTCAAATTCCATGTCGCGTCGGTCAAGGCGCTTCACGGCGAGCCGGGAAAACTGGCGGGCGTCACTTTGTCAGGCGCCGACAAGAGCGAATGGCATCATGAAGCCGATACGTTCCTGCCTTTCTTCGGCCTGACCATCAAGCTGGGCCCCATCGCGGAATTCGGCATCAACCTGCACGAAAACCTGATCCCGGTGGACACGGCGCGCTTTGAAAGCCAGACGCCGGGGATTTTCGCCATCGGCGATATAAATTCCTATACCGGCAAGCTGAAGTTGATATTGTCAGGCTTCCATGAGGCCGCGCTGATGGCGCAGGCTGCCTTCCACGTCGCCAGGCCGAACGAGAAATTGCGTTTCCAATACACAACCTCGTCTTCGTCCCTCCAGAAAAAATTGGGTGTCTCTTGAAGATCATCGCAAAAAACCGCGCCGGCAAGGAAACTGTGCTGGAAGGCCGTGACGGCTGGAGCGTGATGGAAATCCTGCGCGATGGCGGCATGGACATCGCGGCGGAATGCGGCGGCGCCTGCGCCTGCGCCACCTGCCACATCTATGTGACCGATGGCTGGTACGACAAGTTGCCGGAGCCGTCGGAATCCGAACTCGACATGCTGGACATGGCGCTGGCGGTGGAACCGGGCACATCGCGCCTGGCCTGCCAGATCGTCTGCAGCGACACGATTGACGGCATCAAGGTGACAGTCGCTCCCGAATAAAGAGCGTCTGATCCGGCCACTCGCCAGTTCTCGAAATTCTCATTAGTCTGCGCCCCGCTGGGGTGAGACGTGGTCCGCGTAGCGGACGAGCAGGTCCGGTGGACCTGCGAGAGCGGCGAACGCCCGAAGCGCAAGCGTAGGGCTCATGACTGTCGCACACATTTACACCGTTTCGTTTCAAGGCATCGAAGCGCGCGAAGTGGACGTTCAAGTCCATATCGGCGAGACGGGCGGCGGCCAGTTCAATATTGTCGGCCTGGCCGACAAGGCGGTGGCCGAAAGCAAAGAGCGGGTGCGCGCCGCGCTCACCGCCATCGGGCTGGCGCTCCCTTACAAGCGCATCACCGTCAATCTGGCGCCCGCCGATCTGCCCAAGGAAGGCTCGCATTACGATCTTCCCATCGCGCTGGGGCTGCTGGCGGCGATGGGCGTGTTGCCGGCCAGTGAAATGGCGAATTACGTCGCGCTGGGGGAATTGTCGCTCGATGCCGCGGTGACAATGGTGGCCGGGGTGCTGCCCGCGGCGCTGGCCGCGTCGGAAGCGGGACGCGGTCTGATCTGCCCCGCCGGCAATGGACCGGAAGCGGCCTGGGCAGGCGATGTGGAAATCCTTGCCGCGCCCTCCTTGATCGCACTGGTCAATCACATGAAGGGTACGCAGGTGCTTTCCCCGCCCACGGCCAAGCTGGCGGGCGATAGCCGCAAGGTCCCCGACCTGAAAGACGTCAAGGGACAGGAATCCGCCAAGCGCGCGCTGGAGATCGCCGCCGCCGGTGGGCATAATCTATTGATGATCGGCCCGCCCGGTGCGGGCAAATCCATGCTGGCGCAGCGCCTGCCCGGCCTGTTGCCGCCGCTGGATGCGCGCGAAGCGTTGGAAATTTCCATGGTGCGCAGCCTGGCCGGTGAACTCACCGACGGCGCCATCAGCCAGGCGCGGCCATTTCGCAATCCGCATCATTCCGCCTCCATGGCGGCGTTGGTGGGGGGCGGCCTGAAAGTGCGGCCCGGCGAAGTCTCGCTGGCGCATCTGGGCGTTTTGTTTCTGGATGAGCTGCCGGAATTCCAGCGCGGCGTGCTCGACAGTTTGCGCCAGCCGATTGAAAGCGGCGAAGCGGTGGTGGCGCGGGCCAATGCCCATGTGCGCTATCCAGCACGTTTTCAACTGGTCGCAGCGATGAACCCGTGCCGCTGCGGCTATCTTTCCGATCCGTCCCAGGCTTGCGGCCGCGCGCCCAAATGCGCCGGCGATTATCAGCAGCGCATTTCCGGGCCGCTGTTCGATCGCATTGACCTGCATGTCGATGTCGCCGCCGTGACCGCCAGCGATCTGGCTTTACCGCCGCCCGCCGAAGGCAATGAAGAAGTGGCGGCGCGTGTCGCCAAAGCCCGCGCCATCCAGCGCGAACGCTTCAAGGATCTTCCCATCCGCACCAATGCCGAAGCCGATGGCGAATTGCTGGATGCCATCGCCAAGCCCGATGCCGCGGGCGCCAAGCTGCTGACGCAGGCCGCCGAACGCATGAAGCTGTCGGCGCGCGGTTATCATCGCGTGCTGCGCGTGGCACGCACGATTGCCGATCTGGCTGGGGCTGAGAGCGTGACGCGCCCCCACATCGCCGAGGCCCTGTCCTATCGCCGGATCACCGCCGTCGCGGGCTGATCTCAGCCCCTGCCGATGATCCGCCAACGGAACTTTTGTTCCGCAGGCTCGTTGTCTTCCGCTTATTTCAAAGGGAAACCGCCATGAAAAATATGGGCATTTTGGGCGCCGTTTTGATCGTGCTGGGCGTCGGCGCACTGTTCTTCGGGCATTTCAGCTATACCGACACCAAGCCCGTGCTCAAGGCCGGGCCGCTGGAAATCAACTCCCAGGAAGACCATACCGTCTGGATTCCCACCGCCGCCGGTATCGTCATCGTTCTGGCCGGTCTGGGCTTGGTTATGGCCGGTCGCAAATCCACGTAACGGCCTTAATTACGCCTGATCGGGCCACGCCTGACAGGCCCGAATAATTCGGCTATTCTCCCGCGATAGCAACAACGCGGGAGGATTATCATGCATACGATTTCCAGAGCGATTTTGACCCTTGGTCTGGCCGCCGGCCTTTGCGCCGCCGCCAGCGCCCAGCCGGTCAAGCCAGATCCCAGCCACCTGCCCTTCGTCCCGCCCGAAAATATCAAGTGGAGCGGCACCGCCGCCAGCCCGATGCAGTCGGCCACCCTGTTCGGCGACCCGGACAAGGCCGGCCCTTACGCCATTCTGGTCAAATGGAATCCCGGCAATTTCAGCAAGCCGCATTTCCACACCACGGATCGCTGGGCCTATGTGATTTCCGGCACCTGGTGGGTGAGCACCTCCAACGTCTATGACGAGAGCAAGACCTATCCGGTGCCCGCCGGCACCTTCGCCACCGATATCGCCAACACGGTGCATTATGACGGCGCCAAGGCCGGCGGCCCGCCCGCCGTGCTGGAGATCGTCGGCATGGGCCCGATGAAGACCGTATCGGTGGACGAGAACGGCAAGCCCAAGGCCCCCAAGTAAACCAAGTAACGACGGCATAATCAGGCGCGCTGTATTGCGCGCCTGATTATTTCCGGCGATACCATGAGCGCCATCGGGGGGCGATCATGGACGCCGGAAAACCGCGCCGGAAATTTCATCCGGTCTATCTGCTGCTGCTTCTGCCATTCGCCGCCGATCTGTGGCCCCCCTTCTACAACCGCATTGATCCGCAGCTTTTGGGCATTCCCTTTTTCTATTGGTGGCAAACGCTGTGGATCGTGCTGGCCGCTCTCTGCATGCTGCCGGCCTATCTGCATGAATTGCGCTCCGGCAAATGAGCGCCCATCCCATTACCCTGGTGGTGTTCTTTGCGCTGTTCGCCGGTGTGGCGTTGCTGGGCCTGTTCGGGGCGCGCTGGCGCGCCGCTGACCTTTCGCAATTGGCGGAATGGGGCCTGGGCGGGCGGCGCTTTGGCACCGTCATCACCTGGTTCCTGATGGGCGGCGACCTTTATACCGCTTACACCTTCATCGCCGTGCCGGCCTTGATGTTCGGCGCCGGGGCGACGGGGTTTTTCGCCATTCCCTATGCCACCATCATGTATCCGATGCTGTTCCTGATTTTTCCGCGCCTGTGGTCGGTGTCACGCGCCCATGGCTATGTCACCGCCGCCGATTTTGTGCGCGGGCGCTTTGACAATCGCCCACTGGCGCTGGCGGTGGCGCTGACCGGCATTGTCGCCACCATGCCTTACATCGCGCTGCAACTGATGGGCATGCAGGTGGTGATCGCAGCCTTGGGGCTGAATTACGCCGTGACCGTGCCGCTGCTGGGCAGCGTGTCGCTGCCGCTGATCGCCGCCTTCATCGTGCTGGCGGCCTATACCTATACCAGCGGCCTGCGCGGCACCGCGCTGGTGGCGGTGGTCAAGGATTTGCTGATCTATGCCACGGTGCTGGCGGCGATCATCATCATTCCGTCCGAGCTTGGCGGTTATGACAAAGTCTTTGCCAGCGTTGATCCCAAACTGCTGATCCTGGGCAAAGGCGCCGCCGATAATCTGGGACCGGGCTTTGCCTATGTCAGCCTGATCATCGGTTCGACCCTGGCGCTGTTCATGTATCCCCATGCCGTGACCGGATTGCTCTCTGCGTCCAGCCGCCATGTCGTAAAGCGCAATGCCATGATCCTGCCCGCCTATTCGGTGGCTTTGGCGGCGGTGGCGCTGTTGGGTTACATGGCGATTGCCGCAGGTGTGAAAGCGATGCCCGCCTATGCGCCAGGCTTTGCCAGCTTCGGCAACAATTTCGCCGTGCCCGCGCTGTTTCTGCACATGTTTCCGGCCTGGTTTGTCGGGGTCGCCTTCGCCGCCATTGCCATCGGCGCGCTGGTGCCCGCCAGCATGATGGCAATTGCCTGCGGCAATCTTTTCAGCCGCAATATCTACAAGGATTTCATCAACCCGGGCTGCACCCCGGCGCAGGAATCACGCGCCGCCAAAATGACGTCGCTGGCGGTCAAGCTGGGCGCGCTGCTGTTCGTGCTGGAAATGCAGACCACTTACGCCATCCAGCTGCAATTGCTGGGCGGCATCTGGATCTGCCAGACCGTGCCGGCTGTGCTGCTGGCGCTGTATGTGCGGCTGAACCCGTGGGGATTGCTGGCAGGCTGGGCCGCAGGCATGGCGTCCGGCACCTACATGGCCTGGACGCTTGGATTCAAAGGCTCAACTTATGTGCTGCACATTTTCGGAATTGCCATTCCCTGCTACGCCGCCCTGAGCGCGCTGGTGCTGAATCTGGCGATTGCAGCAGCAGCAAGCGCCATCGCCAGCCTGGCGGGCGCACTATCCGCCGATCACACAACCGCGGAAGATTATCTGTAGTTACAGCGCACTAATCCCGATTCTCCGGCGATTCAGTCGCGAGGATTTTCGCGATCTGGCAAGGAGCGTCGCGCGCAGCGTGCGGACGCACGTGAGCACGCGCGAAGCCGCCAGAGTGCGAAAAGACCGCGCCTAACCGAAGCGGCCGGTAATGTATTGTTCGGTGCGCTTGTTATCGGGCGCGGTGAAAATCTTTTCCGTCGCGCCATATTCGACCAGCTCGCCCAGATACATGAAGGCGGTGTAGTCGGACGAGCGCGATGCCTGCTGCATGTTATGCGTCACGATCACGATGGTGTAATCGCTGGACAATTCGTCAATCAGCTCTTCGATCTTCGCCGTCGAAATCGGGTCAAGGGCCGAGCAAGGCTCATCCAGCAAGATCACTTCGGGGCGCGTCGCCACGCTGCGGGCGATGCAAAGGCGCTGCTGCTGGCCGCCCGACAAGGACAGGCCCGAGGCATTCAGCTTGTCCTTGACCTCGGTCCACAGTGCGGCGCGGGTGAGCGCGTCTTCAATGCGGCCATCCATTTCCGAGCGCGGCAGGTTTTCATACAGCTTTATGCCGAAGGCGACATTATCATAGATGGTCATGGGGAAGGGCGTCGGCTTCTGAAACACCATGCCGATGCGGGCGCGCAGCAGGTTCAGGTCCTTTACGGTCAGGATATTCTCGCCGTCCAGGGTGATGGTGCCTTCGGCGCGCTGGTTTGGATACAACTCATAAATGCGGTTGATGGCCCGCAGCAAGGTGGACTTGCCACAGCCCGACGGACCAATGAACGCGGTCACTTTGCGGTCATAGAGCGGCAGAGTGATGTTCTTCAGCGACTTGGTGGCGCCATAGAAGAAGGACAGGTCGTTGATGTCGATCTTGGTTTTCAGATCTGTCTGGGCATCCATGGATCAGTTCCGTTGTTTGTTTTCAAGCAGGCGGGCAATGATGGAAAGCGTCAGCACCGTGGCGGTGACCAGCAGCGCGCCGGCCCAGGCCAGGCGGTGCCAGTCTTCATAAGGCGACAGCGCATACTGGAAGATCACAACCGGCAGCGAGGCCATCGGGCCGTTGAATTTCAGGCTCATGAACTGGTTGTTCAGCGCGGTGAAAAGCAGCGGCGCGGTTTCGCCCGAGATGCGCGCCACCGCCAGCAGCACGCCGGTGACGATGCCGGCCTGCGCCGCCTTCCAGGTGACGGTGCGGATGACAAAGCTCATCGGCGCGCCCAGCGCCGTGCCCGCTTCGCGCAGGGTGTGGGGAACCAGCAGCAGCATGTTCTCGGTGGTGCGCACCACGACCGGGATCACAATCACCGCCAGTGAAGCGGCGCCGGCCCAGCCCGAGAAATGGCCCATCGGCACCACGATGATCTCGTAGATGAACAGGCCTGTGACGATGGAGGGCGCGCTGAGCAGGATGTCGTTGACGAAACGCACGACAAAGGCAAAGCGTGTATGCTTGCCATATTCCGCCAGATAGGTGCCCGCGAACAGGCCGATAGGCGTTCCTACCGCCACGGCCAGCACGCTCATCATCACGCTGCCGATAATGGCGTTGGCCAGGCCGCCTTCCGAACCGGGCGGCGGCGTTGACTGGGTGAACAGGGTGGGCGACAGCGCGGCGATGCCCTGGGACAAAAGCGCACCAAGGATGAAAGCCAGCCAGATCAGGCCGAAAATCGCGGCACAGATGGACAGCACGATGAAGACGCTGTTGGAGACGCGGCGGCGCAGATAAAGAGCCTGGTTGATCATTTGCCGGACTGCCTCTCAAGCCGGCGCAACATCAATTGGGCGCTGGCCAGCACGATGAAGGTTATGACAAAGAGAATGACCGCCAGATAGAACATCGAGGAAGTGTAGAGCTCGGTGGTCGCTTCCGTGAATTCATTGGCGATGGTGGCCGAAATGGTGGTGCCCGGCGCGAACAGCGAAGAGTCGATCTTGTGGGCGTTGCCGATCACGAAGGTGACGGCCATGGTTTCGCCAAGGGCGCGGCCCAGCGCCAGCATGGCGCCGCCGACAACGCCGGTGCGCGCAAAGGGCAGCACCACGCGGGACATTACTTCCCAGGTGGTGCAGCCAAGGCCGTAGGTGGCTTCTTTCAGCATGGGCGGCACGGTTTCGAACACGTCGCGCGTCACCGCCGAGATAAAAGGCAGGATCATGATGGACAGGATCAAAGCGGCGGTGACAACGCCGATGCCATAGGGCGAGCCGCCGAACAGGGTCCCGAGAACCGGGATGCCGGTGGTGGCGTTGATTACCGGCAACTGGACATGTTCCTGGAACCAGGGGGCGAACACGAACAGGCCCCAGATGCCGTAAATAATGGAGGGGATGCCGGCCAGCAGCTCGATGGCGATGCCGATGGGGCGGCGCAGCACGCGCGGACACAGTTCGGTGAGAAAGATCGCGATGCCGATGCCCATCGGCACGGCCACGATCATGGCCAGGAAAGACGTGATCAAGGTGCCATAGATGGAAGCCAGGGCGCCAAAATGGTCGCGCGCGGGGCTCCACAATTGGGACGTCACAAAACCGAACCCGAATGCCTTGAAGGCCGGGTCCGCGCCGATCACCAGAGAGACGATGACGCCGGAAAAAATTACCAGCACCAGGAGGGCGGCCAGCCAGGTGAAGAAGTGAAAGCGGGCATCGCCGGCGCCGGCGCGGCGCGTGGTCTGAGCTCGGGCCGTCAGGGCGTTGTCATCGGTCAAGGCAATATCAGCCATTAGAGGGGAGCATCCGGTGCGGGTTAGCGCCAATTCACAATGCTCTCGCGCCACGAACATCACAGTTATGCAAAGCTTTTGTGACGACGTACCCGGCAGCCCCGGAACATCATTATAACAGACTGATATATATGCATTTTCTCGATATTCCTCCCGTTACCGGAAGAACCCCCTCCTCGGGTGGGGAACTTTAAGGTTTTCGTATCGGGTGACGGAGCAAACTGCCGGCTCAAACGGAAGGGATTTCAGTCGCTTGACCGCAGCAAGGGTCATCCGAATTGTATTTGGCGTGCTGGCGGGCCTGATGCTCGTGGCGGCCTTGGCCGATGTCGTGCTGTTCGGCCGCCTTACCATTGTCAGCCCGGCGAGTTTCGGCGCGCTGCTGACGGTGGCGCTGGCCTTCCTGATCAACAATCTTCTCACCACGCGCGAACGGCGCGAGATGCTGGAAAAACAGACCAGCGAACTGCGCGCCAGCGGCGCCAGGCTGGAAGTCAGCCTGCGCAACGCCGCGGCGATGAATGCGCGGCTCTACCAGAGCGAGCTTCGCTACAAGGGCCTGGTGGATGCACAGGGCGACGCCATCTTCCGCTGCGATTCCTCCAGCCGCCTCACCTATGCCAATGAAGGCTTCTTCAAGATTTTCGGCCTCGATCCCAAGCGGGCGATTGGCTATCCCTTCGCGCCCGAACTGCATCCGGAAAGCCGCGCGCCCTTGTTCGGCAGTTTCGCGGCGCTGGAACAGGGGCGCGGCCGCGCCCGCTATGACCAGCATGTACGCACGCCGCAGGGTTTTCGCTGGATCGCCTGGGAAGATTACGCCATCCGCGATTCCTATGGCCGCCTGGTGGAAGTGCAAAGCGTCGGTCGCGACATCACCGAGCGCAAGGCGCTGGAAGACGCGCTGACCGAAGCGCGCGATTCCGCCGAAGCTGCATCGCGCGCCAAGTCGGGCTTCCTGGCCACCATGAGCCATGAAATCCGCACCCCCATGAATGGCGTGCTGGGCATGGGCCGCCTGCTGCTGGAAACCGATCTGCGCGCCGACCAGCGCACCTATGCCGAAGCCATCACCCAGTCGGGCGAAGCGCTGCTCACCCTGATCGGCGATATTCTGGACTTCTCCAAGATCGAATCCGGCACGCTCACATTGGACGAAGATGAGGTTGAGGTTCGCAAGCTGCTGAACGGCGTCGCCGAGTTGCTGGGCCCGCGCGCCCATGCCAAGGGCATCGAGATCGTCACCGTGGTCGGCCACGACGTGCCGCGCATCATTCGTGTTGACGAAGTGCGTTTCCGCCAGGTGCTGACCAATTTGGTCGGCAATGCGGTGAAGTTCACCGAGAAGGGCGGCATCTGCGTCGAGATCAAGATGAGCCATGCGCAGGGCCGCGGCTTCCTGCGCATCGAAGTGCGCGATACCGGCGTGGGCGTTCCCATCCAGAAGCGCCAGGATATTTTCCAGGAATTCGTCCAGGCCGATTCCAGCCATGCCCGCAAATTCGGCGGCTCGGGCCTGGGCCTGGCCATTTCCAAGCGCCTGGCCGAAGCGATGGGCGGCGAGATCGGGCTGGAGTCGGGCGAAGACGGCGGCTCGTCTTTCTGGTTCACCTTGCCTGCCATCGTCGCGGACGTGGCGCCGGAACGCACCCTGAGTTTGGACGGCAAGCGTATCGCCATCGTCACCCTCAACAAGCCGTTGCGCGAAGGCCTGTCCTTGGCTGTCGAGGCAGCGGGCGGCGAGGCGATCAATTTCAACCACATGGCGCCGGGCGGGCGCATTGACGCGATCCTGATTGATGCCGGCACCGAAAACGAGCCGGTGCCCTTCATCCAGCCGGAGTTCGATATTCCCGCTTTGGTGCTGCTGACCCCGGCGGCGCGCGGCAAGCTGGATGTTCTCAGAGCGATGGGTTTTGCCGGTTACCTGGTCAAGCCGGTGCGCGAAATCTCGCTGCTGACGCGGCTGGCCATCTGCATGGAAAATCACAGCAAGGCGGTGGCCGCGCCCACCGGCCAGCCCCTGCCGCCATTGGCGACGGAGTCCTATCTGCCGCCGCTGTCGCGAGTGCCGGACCCTGTCGCGCCGCCGGCCCCGCCCGCCCCTGAACGCGCCAGATCGGAACTGCCGCGCCCGCCGGGCGAGCAAAAGCTTCAGCAGGCGAGCAGCGGCCTTAAAATTCTTCTGGCCGAGGACAATCCCGTCAATGCGCTGTTGATCCGCGAATTGCTGCGCCGCCGCGGCCATATCACCAAGGAAGTCACAACCGGCAGCGCCGCCGTGGCCGCCATGGACGAAGAAAATTTCGACCTGTTGCTCACCGATATTCACATGCCCGGCATGGATGGCATCGAAGCCACCCGCGCCATCCGCGCCAGTGAAGAAAAACATGGCCGCCGCCGCACCCCCATCGTCGCCTTGACCGCCGACGCGCTGGAAACCGGCAAGCGGGCTTGCCAAGAAGCGGGCATGGACGGCTTTCTGACAAAGCCGGTGGACCCCGCCGAGCTGGAAGAAATGTTCCTGATGCTCTTCCCCAATGAGGACGGATTGCCGCAAACTGCCGCGGCATGATTCCTTCTGCGCGCAAGCGCTACGCCCTGCGCGATTATCTCAACCGGCGTGCGCTGACCATGCTGGCGCTGGGCTTTTCCTCGGGCCTGCCTTTCCTGCTGGTGGCAAACACATTCGGCTTCTGGCTGCGCGATGAAGGCACCAGCCTGAAGGCGATCGGCTTTCTGTCCTGGGTTGGCCTGGCCTATTCCCTGCAATTCGTCTGGGCGCCACTGGTGGACCGGATTCCCGTTTTGAAGATACTGGGGCAGCGCCGCGGCTGGATGCTGGCGTCGCAATGCCTGGTGGCGCTGGGCCTGTTCGCCATGGCTTTTGTGGGCGTGCGCTTTGGCGTGCTGGTGCTGGGCGGCTGCGCCCTGGTGGTCGGGCTGTCCGCCGCCACCCAGGATATCGCCATCAATGCCTGGCGCATCGAGATCGCAAAATCGCAAGATGAACAGGGTCTGCTGATTTCCGCCTATACGCTGTCCTACCGCATCGCCCTGATGTGCACCGATTCCCTGATGCTGATCGGGGCGCAGCATTTCGGCTGGCCGGCGGCTTACACGGTTTGCGGGTTGGCGATGGGCATTGGCATCGCCGCCAGCCTGCTGGCGCCCGAGCCGGCGCGCGGCGAAGGCGTGCTGGCGCGTCTGGAAAAGGAAAAGCCGCTATGGAGCGCGCGCGGATTTTTCGACGCCGTGGCCGGGCCCTTCATCATCTTCTTCAAGACCTATGGCGCGAGCGCCTTGTTGATGCTGCTGGCGATCAGTCTTTACCGGTTGCCGGATTTCATGCGCGGCCCGCTCACCAATCCCTTTTTCCATGACCTTGGCGTGAGCAAGGATGTGATCGGCGCGGCGCGCGCCACGGTCGGGCTGGTTTCGATTTTCGCGGGTGTCGCGGCGGGCGGATTTTTCTGTCTTCAGTTTGGCTATATGCGCGCCCTGATGCTGGGCGCCATTCTTCAATCCATCGGCATCTTTGCCCAGGCCGTGCTGACCGTGAATCACGATGTGCCGGCGTTTCTGGCGGCGATGGCGATTGACGATTTCGGCATCAGTGTCGCCGGCGTAACCTTGGTCGCTTATATGTCGTCGCTGACAAGCCTGGGTTATACCGCAACGCAATATGCGCTGCTGTCATCGGCCTATGCGCTGGCGGGAAAATTCCTCAAGGGTTTTTCCGGCCTTATCGTTGAAGGGTTAACCCCACATTTCGGCCTGATGACCGCCTATGCCCTGTTTTTCTTCGGCTGCGGTGTGATCGGGGTTCCGTCCTTGGCGCTTTTCGCCTTTTTGGGCCGCAAACAGGCCCCCGGCCAATCGCGGGCGATCTGACTGTCACAATTCGTTGCTCCTGCCCTGCGCTTGCGGTAAAATTATCAAACTGTCGCACTAAGGGCCTAAGCCGGAGGGCAGATCCGAATCGTCTCTTGCCCGTATCGGCGTCGACAGGCACTTAAAGGAAGATTCGCTTGGTCAATATTTACGAAGCCGGACTGTTTGAAGGCCGCCTGGAGCAATGGCCCGTCCTGGCCGTGTCCGGCTCGCTGGAAGTGCGCCTGGCCGAGACCCAGCATGAAGTCGAGCAGGCACAGAGCCTGCGCTATGCCGTCTTCTATGAAGAGATGAGCGCGCTGCCGTCGGACGAAATGCGCCGGCTGCGCCGCGACTTCGACAAGTTCGATGATGTTTGCGACCATCTTCTGGTGGTGGACCGCGAAGTGCATGGCGAAGACGGCCAGCCTTTGGTGGTCGCCACCTATCGCCTGACGCGCGAGAAAGATGCGGCGCGGGCCGGCGGCTTTTATACCGCCAGCGAATACAACATCGCCCCGATGCTGAATGGCATGCCGCCGGGCACCAAATTCCTGGAACTGGGCCGCTCCTGCGTGCTGAAAAGCTATCGCAGCCGTCCCGGCTCGATGCAGCTTTTGTGGAAAGGCCTGATGGCCTATGTCGCGCGCTTCGACATTGATCTGATGTTCGGCTGTGCTTCGCTGCCGGGCACCGATATAGAGGCGCTGGCGCTGCCGCTGTCCTATCTGCATCACTTCCATGCCATGCCGGAAAATCTGCGGGTCAAGGCGCGGCCGGAATTGTTCGTGGACATGAACCGCATGGCGCTGGATGCCACGCCGCAGCGCGAAGGCCTGCGCGCCCTGCCGCCGCTGCTCAAAGGTTATGTGCGCGCCGGGTGCTGCGTCGGCGATGGCGCGGTGATTGACCGCCAGTTCGGCACCACAGACGTCTTTATCTATTTCCCGCTTTCGGGCATTGACGCGCGCTACAAGTCGCGCTTCGGCCTCGCCAAGTAACGCGCGCCTGCGTTACGCCGCTTAAGCCAGATCGAACAACAGGACTTCCGACGGCGCGTGTGAGCGCACTTGAATCTGCGTCATGTCAGTGAGGGCTGCGGCGTCACCGGCTTTCAGATGTTCCTCGCCGATGCTGACTTCGCCCTTGACCACCTGCAGCCAGGCTTTGCGGCCGGGACGCAATGTGTGGATCGCCTCATTGTTCACATCCAGCTTGGCGGCCCAGATTTCGGCATCCTGCACCAGGCGCACTTCATTGGCCTGCGGCTCGGGACCGGCGATGCGGGCAAAATGGTTGGCCACGGTGTCCGCCTTGATGGCTTTCTGCTCATAGCCGGGCTCAATGCCGCGCCGCGACGGCATGATCCAGATCTGCAGCAAATGGCAGGGCTCGGTGGCGCTGGCGTTGAATTCGGCATGGGTGATGCCGCTGCCCGCGCTCATGCGCTGGATTTCGCCGGGCTTGATGGTGCCGCCACCGCCGCTGGAATCCTTGTGGCTGATGGCGCCATCCACAATGTAAGTGACGATTTCCATGTCGCGGTGCGGATGCGGCGGGAAACCTGCGCCACCGGCGATCCAGTCTTCATTGATGACCCGCAGCGGGCCGAAGCTTTCATATTCGGGGTCGTAATAGTCCCCGAAAGAAAATGTGTGCCGCGACTCCAGCCAGCCGATTTTGGTATGGCCGCGCTCACCGGATTTGCGAACCGTGATCATGAGCCTTTGCGCCTTTCAATGGCATCCCAGACCAGCGCCGCGATATCGGCGCCGCCGAACCGCTTGACCTCATGGATGCCGGTTGGCGAGGTAACGTTTATCTCGGTCATATAGTCGCCGATCACGTCTATTCCCGTAAAAATAAGGCCCCGGCGTTTCAATTCAGGCGCAATGGCGGCGCAGATGTCGCGTTCGCGCGCGCTGAGTTCCGTCTTTTCCGGCCGCCCGCCGACATGCATGTTGGACCGCGCCTCGCCTGCCGCCGGCACGCGGTTGATGGCGCCGGCAAATTCCCCGTCCACCAGGATGATGCGCTTGTCGCCCTTGCGCACATCGGGAAGATAACGCTGCACGATGACAGGTTCCCGGTAGAAGGCCGTGAACATCTCCAGCAGCGAACCCAGATTTTCGTCGTCAGGCCGCACCCGGAACACGCCGGCGCCGCCATTGCCGTAAAGCGGCTTGAGAATAATGTCCTTATGCTCATCACGGAAGGCGCGGATTTCGCGGGCATCGGTGGTGATCAAGGTGGGCGGAATAAACTTGGCGAATTCGGTGACGAACAATTTTTCCGGCGCATTGCGGACATGCGCCGGATCATTGACCACCAGGGTCCCCGGATGAATACGCTCCAGAATATGCGTCGCGGTGATATAGGCCATGTCGAAGGGCGGGTCTTGGCGCATCAGCACCACATCCGCCGCCGACAAATCATAGACAAAGCCGTCGCCCAGCGCGAAATGATCGCCCGGGACGGCGCGCACGCTCAGAGGCCGTACGCGCGCGGTCACCTTGTTTTCGCGGAAGGTCAGATCGCGCGGCCCGTAATACAGCAGGCCGTGGCCGCGCTTCTGCGCTTCCAGCATCAGCGCGAACGTGGAATCGCCGTTGATATCGATCTTCTCGATGGGGTCCATCTGGACCGCGACGGTCAGCGCCATAGAATTTTTCCCCGACTAATCATCAGCACGCCACACATCCTTGAAATGCCTTGGAATTCCGGCCACCGCAACAATGTCGAACCTGGCGCCGCGCCTGGCAAGGGCCGGGCGGCTGGCGAGATATAGGGACGCCGCCCGCGCAATGCGAGCCCGCTGGGCAGGCCCCACCGCCTGCGCGGCATCACGGGCGAGCCGCCGCGCCTTGACCTCGACAAAACAAACCGGCCCGATCAGCGGCAGGGCAATCAGGTCAATCTCCCCGGCATGGGTCTTGACCCGGCGCCCCAGGATGCGATGGCCCTTGAGACGCAGCAGCAGCTCCGCCAGCCTTTCGCTGCGATGGCCGCGCTTCTCCGCCGCCTGCTTGCGGGTGCTAGCGGCCATTCTTTTTCTCAAGTCCGCGCGCGTAGATTTCCTTGCGCGGCATATCCAGCAGCGCGGCGATCATGTCGCTGGCCGGTTTGAGCGGCATGAATTCCAGCGCGGCATCCAGCGCCGCATCCACTTTGCCGAAATCGGCAGCCGCGGCATGCGGCGGCCCGACCAGCAAAGTGACTTCGCCCTTGGGCGTGACGGCCCCGGCATAATGCGCCGCCAGTTCGGCAAGCGTGCCGCGCCGCACATCTTCATGCAGCTTGGTCATCTCACGCGCCACTGCGACGGTGCGGACGCCCAATACCTCCTGCATCTGCGCCAGCGTTTCCGCCAGCCGCTGCGCCGATTCAAAAAAGATCAAGGTGGCGCGAATGGCTTTCAGTTCTTCCAGGATCGCGCCGCGTTCTCCGGCGCGCGATGGCAAAAAGCCTGCGAACAGAAACCGGTCCGACGGCAGGCCTGCCAGCATCAGCCCGGTCAGGACCGCACTGGGACCCGGAATGGCGTGGACCGCGATGCCTTCTTCGATGGCGGCGCGCACCAGCTTGAAGCCGGGATCGCTGACCAACGGGGTTCCCGCATCGCTGACCAGCGCGATCCGCTCGCCGCTTTTCAGCCTGGCCAGCAGCTTGGGCCGCATCTGGGCGGCGTTGTGATCGTTATAAGGCACCAGGCTTTTGCGGATGCCGTGAATGGTGAGCAGCTTGGAGGTGACGCGGGTATCTTCGGCGGCGATTGCGTCCACCCCCGCCAGCACCGACAGCGCCCGCAGGCTGACATCCTGGGCGTGGCCGATGGGCGTCGCGGTCAAATAAAGTCCCGCCGCCAAATCGTCCGATTGCTGCGTTTTGCCCACGCGCTGCGTTTTACCTACGGTCTGTTTACCGCTGGCGGCCGACCCTTTAGTGTCGCCGGCCAAGGGATTCAGGGATGTCTTTGACTGTGGTTCGGGCTTTTTCACTTCGTCTTTGTGCCATTGCGCTGGCCTGCGGCATAGCCGCGTCCTGCGTCGCCCCCAAGCCGGAGGCCCCGCCAGCGCCGCCGCCCGTGGCCGTCCTGCCGGCAGCCCCCGTGGCCGGGCAC
>Ga0118677_10005979_pt2 | contig 17045 bp, 9 predicted proteins | sample AliMusrvi5mmetaG_FD_86154 | JGI IMG/M metagenome (GOLD analysis project Ga0118677, IMG submission 86154) | reverse complement strand
GTATTAGCGACATTAGTATTGAGCAACTGGCAGCTGGCGACTTTAGTAGTGATAGCGCATTAGCGGCACTCCATAACTTAGATGCAGCGATCCACTTAGCCGATCAAGCGCACGCTGGTCATGCTACTGGCGATCACCTCACCCTGAGCATCACTGATGCGCAGGCTGGCGTATTAGCAAGCCATCACTTTGGACTTTTTGGTACTGGCGATGTGATCCTTGATGGCGCGCACAGCACGCATCTATCGACCAGCCTCAAAGATCTTGAGAGCCTGAACATTGCAGCCGTCTCTGTTGCTGGTGGTGGCCTGACAGTCGATCTGGGCAGCGCAGACTTTAATGGCTTAGTCGGTGGCTTACCCGCATTTACGGGTGGCCCAGTCACCTTGGCACTCGATAGCGATGCGCATGGCGGTATTACTGAATTGAACGCTATCGCCAACTTAGCGGGTGGCAGTGGTGCCGGCTTAACAGCCGATCTTGATACCTTGGCTAACCACGGTATTAGCGACATTAGTATTGAGCAACTGGCAGCTGGCGACTTTAGTAGTGATAGCGCATTAGCGGCACTCCATAACTTAGATGCAGCGATCCACTTAGCCGATCAAGCGCACGCTGGTCAGGCTACTGGCGATCACCTCACCCTGAGCATCACTGATGCGCAGGCTGGCGTATTAGCAAGCCATCACTTTGGTAGCTTTGATAGTTCAATGGACGTATCTGTACACGGCCATTCAACACACCTCAGCACAAGCCTAAAAGATTTAGAGATTCTGAATGTAGGTCATGTTGATATAGCGAATGGATTAATCGGTACAGACAGTATTGAGCACGTTAGCATTGATCTTGGTTCAATATCCCTAAATAGCTCTGAGGCAATTCATAATCTAGAAAATGCCTTGCCACATTTCTCATTAGATGCAAGTGAAGCTGCTAAGGGTGCAATTGGGCTAGATGTCACTGTTGACCTAACACATCAACAGTTATCTGACTTAGCCTACGCTAGCCCAAGCATCTCTAGTGAATTGTTGGCTGCATTGAATGATGCAGGTATTACAGGTATCGGCTCTGTAGATTCATTAGAGGCAGCCCTAGCAGGCCCAGCTGATTGGATGAATGTTGGCACAATCGAGCAATTACACAGCCATGGCTTTAATTATGAGCAGCATCTCGTAGGCTCTAGTGATCATGCTGCTCCAATAAGCCTTGATGCTGCATTGGATAAAGAATTGGCTTCTTTAGTTGATGATGGCACTCTTAATGCTAATGCTGTAATAGCAACCGATTATGCTCTGCACGGTATTGATCTACTGAATTTCACTACACCAGATAAGTTTGGTGATCTCTTGCATGCCCTAACAGCTTCTGGAGTTAGTGACTTTGTGGTGGATAGCGGCGATGTTGTGGTTAGTGACGCATTGGCATCTGCGTTGGTCGATGCCGGCATGCTACAAGCCTTGCCAGATGCAAACCTTGTACTTGATGTAAGCGCTCAAGTGGTTGAGAACTACGCCCACTTAGCAACCAGCCTCAAAGCAATGGCTGAGCTTGGTGTCAATGGAATTGAGACTGGCCATGCTGATCACCTCTATATCGACCTTGGCTTACCAGTACATGACGCCAGTGCAATGAGTGATATTAGTCACCTCTTGAGTACGCTTGATCCTGCTAACCATGCAACTGATATTGCGCATAACCAAGATGGTAAGCCAGTGGATATCTCTCTTGTGATCTCTGGTGATGTCGCTTCTGCGATTGCTGAAGCTGGCGGATTTACTGCTGCGGATGCATTACATCTAGAGAATTTGGGCATCAAGCAAATTGCTGTGGTTGAGACCCCAGGACATGCAGCTAACGCAGCTGATGCATTGCTCAATGCTGCATCTAGCGCACATGTCGACTTACCACCAGTTCAGTTGATTGGTGCTCCTGACCCAATGCATGATGAGCTTTTGAACCACAGCATTACCCATCCTACGAAGTAATGGGGTATAAATATGAGCGATATGGATAAAGAAGAGATCAAGCAGCAGGCTACGCCAGATGGCGCAGAAGCTGCATCGACTCAAAAATCTCAGGAAAATGAGAGCCCACAGGCAAATGCTCGGGGCCCAGGAGCTATTGCGCCCAACGAGCGTAAGCCAATTGAGGCAGTTTTACATGACTGCCGTCGCACCTTTTATTTTGCTTTTGGATTAACCGCCTTAATTGATTTTTTATCAATTGTTCCCATGCTGTACATGATGAATGTGATGGATCGTGTGATTGCCCCGCGCAGTGGGGTAACGCTGATTTCTTTGACGTTGCTGGTAGTTGCCCTTTATATATTTTGGTCAGTAATTGAGTGGATTCGTACGCGGATATTGGTGCGATTGTCCTTGCGTCTAGACTGGGACTTATCTGCTGATATTTTTGATGCTTCGTTTAGGCGCTATGTTGGTCGCAAGAATGTGAACGTCCAACAGCTTCTCGGTGATTTAGCAACTCTGCGCCAGTTCTTAACAGGGCAGGGTTTGTTAACCCTCATTGATGCGCCGTTTGGAGTTGTTTTTATTATTATTGGCGCACTCTTTCATCCATTCTTGGCGATCTTTGCGCTTGCTGCTTCAGCAATCATGCTAGTTGCTGCGTATTTTTCCCAGAAAGTATCTAGCCCAGTGCTTAAAACGGCTAATGACGCCAATGCTGAAGCCGCAAGGGTAGCTACCAATAGCCTACGTCATGCTGAATCAACCCTGGCTCTAGGGATGATGGGTGCAATCCGTCAGCGTTGGTACACGCAGCACCATAAATATTTGCAGCATCAGGTCAATGCGAGCGAGGCTGCGGGTTTAACTGGCGGCATTGCTGGTCTTCTGAATAAGATGTTGCCCTCACTACAAATGGCCTTGGGTGCATTCTTGGCGATGGAAAACCTTATTACCGGCGGTATGGTGATGGCTGCATCGATGTTGATTTCTAAAGCAGTTGGCCCGATTCAAAAGCTGATGACGAACTGGAAAGAAATTATTTCTGCTCGCCAAGCTTACGATCGCCTCAATGCGCTTCTAATGTCTGATGAGCGTCGTCAAAGTCAAATGCAATTACCGCCAGTGATGGGTCACTTAGTGGTCAGTCAGGTGGCAGCTGTGCCGCCGGGTCATAACAAGGCGGTATTGGTGGAGATGGATTTTGAAGTTAAACCTGGACAAGCTATTGCTGTAGTGGGTCCTAGCGCTGCAGGTAAAACTTGCCTTGCTAGATTACTGATTGGAGTATGGGCTCCAGCTAAAGGCTCGGTACGTTTGGACGGTGTAGATATCTCCAACTGGAATCATGACGAGTTTGGCCCCCAGATTGGTTATGTTCCTCAAGAAATTGAGTTCTTTGAGGGCACTGTTGCTGAAAACATTGCGCGCTTAGGTGAAGTTGATCCTGACAAGGTGGTGCAAGCCACCAAGCTCATTGGAATGCACGAGACGATTTTGTCATTTCCTGGTGGTTACGATACCGAGCTTGGTGAAACTGGCTTTGCTTTGTCAGGCGGTCAGCGTCAGCGCCTAGCCATTTGCCGTGCACTCTATGGCATCCCTAAATACATTGTCATGGATGAGCCTAATGCAAACTTAGATGAAGTGGGGGAATCTGCGCTAGCTCAGGCAATTACCTTCCTCAAGTCTCAAGGTTCAGCTGTCATTATCACGACGCACCGTCCGCGCTTGGTCAGCGTGGCGGATAATTTGCTGGTACTTCGTAATGGCCGACAAGTTGGCTTTGGCCCTACGGATGAAATGATTAATGCCGTCAGAAACTTGCAAGTTGTCCCAGGTAATAAGGCTGATGGCAATGCGGGTGCAGAAGATGTCGTCGCAAAAGAGGCTACCAATGATGCGCCTGTTGTTCGGTCAGATGCTACTACGTCGGCTGCGGCAAGTACCTCAGGTACGCAGTCACCAGTACCTTCATCTGCCTCTGAGGTGCTCAAGCCTAATATCGTTCCTGATGGCCCAGTAATTTCACAAGTTGATTCAAAACCAGGAGAGAGCTCATGAGTGTTAATGATGATCTCATCATTCCTGGGGATGAGGATAAGAAAAAAAATAGCAAGACCCATGCTCTGGTGGTTCAATTTAAAGAGCTTGATAAAAAAGCTGAGGGCTGGATTCAGGCTTGGAATCCCTATCACCCTGATGTGATTAAGTATCGTCCGATGGCTCCGGTCAATGTAGAAGAGTCAAAGATTCGTCGTGCTGCTGCCAAGATCTTTTTAATAAGTTTTGGCATCTTTTTAATCTGGGCTTCTTTTGCTCCATTAGATGCTGGCGTCACTACCCAAGGCACTGTCATGGTTAGCGGTTACCGCAAGACCTTGCAACATCCAACCGGCGGCGTTATTCAAGAAATTTTGGTCAAAGATGGCGATGTTGTTAAAGAGGGTGATGTTCTGATACGCATCAATCCGTTAAAAGCAGAGGCAGAACTGTCTACTGCACAGCTGCAATATATAGGCGCGCTAGTAACTGAGGCACGCTTAAAAGCAGAGCGCAAGGGTGATACGAAAATCACTTGGCCAACAGAGTTAGATAGCTTTGGTAGCGATCCTAGGGTGGAAGAAGCGAAGGGCATTCAGCAAAAACTCTTTGATACTCGTAGAGCAGAAATTGTTGCTGTTCTCAATGGTCGTCGTACTCAGGTAGCCACACTGTCAGAAGAGGCTAAAAATAACGCTACTCTTGCACAGGAAGGTTATGTCTCTAGATCAACCGCCAATCAAGTCTTACGCCAAAAGGTAGATGCAGAACTGCAGTTAAATCAAATGCAGTCAGCCTACTATAAAGATATTGATACGCAGATGGCTGAGATTCAGAAAACACGTGATGCCCTGAAGGATCGTTTTCAGGCGGTGGCATTTGATCGCGACCTGACTGCCATTAAGGCGCCGGTAGCTGGCACTGTCATCGGACTTAAGGTCAATACGATTGGTGGAACGGTTCCTGCAGGACAGGTTGTTGCTGAGATCGTCCCTTCAGAATCGGCTTTGGTAGTCGATGCTCAGGTTCCCCCCAATATGATTGATAAGGTCAAGGTTGGTCAGATAGCAGACCTACGATTTAGTTCCTTTAATGTAACGACCACGCCTGTTATTGCGGGTAGGGTGGTCATGGTTGGGGCCGACAAACTTCCCGCGGCACCAGGTGGCCCGCAAGGGGAGTTTTACCTAGCCAAGGTGGAGGCTACCAAGGAGGGTCTGGAGGAGCTTGGAAACCTCAAGATACAGCCTGGTATGCCAACTGATGTGATTTTTAAGACGGGTGAGCGTACTTTTATGAGTTATTTATTTAAGCCGCTTACAGATCGCTTTGCCAAGGCGTTTAAAGATTAAAAGAGGATTAAAAATGGCAAAAATGAAACTGGGCAAATTGCTACGCTTATTGGTGCAAACCCGTTCATTTTGGTGAATTAGCTTCTATATAGTAAAGTATGAAACTAACGGGGTTTTACCCCCTAAATGATTGAATTTATTAGGCTTTATGAAATGAGTTACTTTTCCTACAGGCTAATTAAGGACTAATTAAAAGCAGTATTTGCAATAAACATGAGTACCAGAAACTTGGTTGATAACAAGATTAAAAGATAGAGTAATAGATGATGCATAAATGCAAGACGTATAAATACAAGACTGTCCTTTCTTTAGCTGTTGCTGCCATGATGGCGCCACTACCTTCATACGCAGTTGATTTAGTGGGATCGTTTATTGCTGCCCAAGATGCAGATCCCACATACCAGGCAGCCAAAGCGGATAAGAAAGCCACTACCTCGCAAGCGATTAGTGGACGCTTATCGTATTTGCCAAATTACTTATATACGCGCCAGCAATTGCCAACATTTACGTCGCCCAATATGACGCAAACCTTAACTCAGCCAATCTTTAATGCAGCCTCAGCGGCGCAAGTTGGCGCAGGTGGCCCAACGATGACATTGGCTGGTTCCACCTTTCAATCCAAGACCAATGAGTTGGCAACCAAGACACTGGGTGCAGTGAATCAAATTGTGCTTGCTACTGAAGCCATTAAAGCGAATGATGGCCAGATTAACGCCCTGGAGAGTCAATACAAGGGTGCGCAGCGTAAATATGAACTAGGGCAGGGCACCGTCACAGATATGCTCGATGTGCAGGTCAAGTTTGAGCAAGCCAAAGCCAATGATTTAACGCTCAAGGCCAATCTAAAAGGGGCTAAGGATCAGTTCTTTCAGATTACTGGCATCTACCCAAGTCAAAATGACTTTATTTTGCCAAACAAGCATGAGAACTTCACCCTTGAGCCCTTGCAAGCTATTTTGGATAAGGTTGAAAAAGAAAATCCCAATATTATTTCTGCAAGAGCTACGGAAAGTATTGCTAAATATGACATTGCTAAAGCTGCAGGCGCAGTATTGCCGACGGTATCTTACGTGCTACAAAAGACCAATTACAACGGCGTGCAATCTAATAACAATGGTATCGCCATTTCAATTCCGATTGATGCTAACAGCTATGCTGATAACTACACCGCATACGCTAAAGCGCAAGCCAGCTCTAGCAATAGATTACAAACCGAGACTCAAACTAAAGTCGAGGCACAAAAACTCCACGCCTTAGTTGAAGCAGGCCTGGAGTCCCTGAAGATCAAATGGAAAGCAATGGACACTGCAAAATTGAGCGTAACAGCCAATCAAAAGAGTTACGAGGCAGGTGTGAAAAGCACTACCGATGTGCTCATCGCGATTCAAACCTTATACCAAGCCAGAAACGAATACGCACAAGCAGCAACCAATCAAGCATCGAACTACATGAATCTTCTCCTGGTAGCAGCAGAGAACCCAGATGAAGTAGTGCAAAAGACGCAGTTGTTTTTGTTTAGAAAATAGTCTTGAATACAAGATGCATATTATCTAGGGCTTCATGTTTGGTTTTTTAAAGCGCAAATTTAAAATTTCTACGGCTGAGGGCGATACTCAGCGTATTTTAGAGATCGTGCCAGATCCCCATTCGCATGTTGAAGCCCCAAAAGCGCTAGAGGCAGCTAAAGAGCCAGAGATAGCTAAAGAACCTAAGGCATTAACGGAGGCTCGGGAGGTGATGGCTTTAGAGGAGGTCATTGAGTCTAAACCCATTGATCCCGTTTTAGAGCTTAAAAAAACCATTACTGAATTACAAGCAGAAAATGAGCTCAAGCTCATCCAGCTAGTGCAACTTCAGGAGCAGCTTGAGACTACTTTTTTAAAAGAGCAAGATCTACAAGTGCAGCTAGAAAACCTTGCTCAAGTTCATAAAGAGACAGAGCTTAAAAACCAAGCCTTACTAAAAGAAAAGATTGGTGAGTTTGAGCCTTTGCTCCAAAAATTAACCCAAGAAAAAGAGCAGGTCAATAAGGCCCGAGTATCTACTGAAAAAGAGTTGCAGACATCTCTGGCTGAATTACAGATGCTCAAGACTGAACTGCAGACCTCCAAGTTGAGTGCTGATACTCAATCAAAGCTTGCTACTGCTAAGCAAAAAGAGCTTACTGATCTCCTGAGTAGTCAAGGGCAGCTTAATAATGAAAAGACAAAAATACAGGATCAGCTCGCCGCTACTAATAAAGAGCTAAGTGATTTAAAGATTCAAATCGATCAAATCCAAAAAGATAAAGATCAGATCAACCAGCAAAAAGAATTGGTGACATCTGATAAAAATAAACTAGCCGCTGAAAATGCACAGCAAAAAAAGGCACATCAAGGTTTATCGGGCAAATTCAGTGATCAAGAGCAGCAGAACGAACTGTTGCTCTTGCAGATGCATCAGCTTCAAGAAGAGGTGGAAGAATTATTTTTAGATAAGCAAAAAATTAGCCAAGCTCACGACTTACAGTTGGCTCGCTGGGAACGCTTAGAAAAAGCAATGCCTAGTTATATCGATTTTGGAAGTTTGGAACTATTAAATGTTGAGGAGGCCCTAGATGCTTCAATTACGCATTGGCGCATTCATGACTACTATCAATCGGGCGCAACTTATGATCAGCTAGACTTTACGATTGTCTTTAGAGTGGGAGAAGCTGGAATCGCTCTGGGACATGAATTAAATGAAAAAAATATTCCCTTATACCCAGCGCGAGTTACTAGCAATCAACGTCAATTAGAGTTATTTCGATTTTTTAGTAATGCCGATTGGAAAAAGCTATCAAATGCCTTGACGATCATGGAGTCAACTATCAAACAGGGTTGGACTAGCCTTATAAAGCCTGGTGATTTTGATCCACGCTTTTGGCAGGGTGCATTATTAGATCTCATCATACGTTTTAGAAAATTACCCCCAGTATTGCGCTATGACAAAGTCGTTCTCAAGCGTGAACTACACAATATTGACTATGAGCATCTGTGGTTAGAGGTTCTTGGCGTTCAATTGGGTAATATCTCGATACCCAAGCTAGATTTTAGAATCGGCGCATCTTTAGTTCGTCCAGACGGTTTTTCACGCCATCCTAAATTTGAGTTTCCCTTGCTTGATCGAAAACATAAACCTTTTGAGAGTTGGTATCCAGAGTCGAATGACGAGCACGGCCCTAAGTTTGAATTACGCTATGACTTAGATAAAAAAGCCATGGATATGGCCGCGCTAATGAAGCTTACACAAAGTGATCAAGCTCTAGTTGTCGGCCTGATTATGCTGAGCACTCGTTTCGTACAAGATTTAATCACTCAGCGCATTTCTATCCATCGTCCTTGGGTGAGCTGGGCGCAGTTTGCCCAAGAAGCTAGTGAGTTAACCAGCTTGATGATACGAGCCAGCCAAGTGCAGCAGACTCCAGTGCCTGAGATTAAGGTAGTTACTATGCCTATTTCTACTGTGGTCAAAGAAGAGTTAAGTATTGAGCGGCCTGTAGCTACAAAATTGCCTACAAAAGTGAAAACTGTAGCGATTAAAGCGCCAGTCAAAAAGCTTGCAACAAAAAAGACCACCTCTACAAAAACTGTCACAAAAAAGACTTATCCTGCGAAAGTTGCTACGAAGGCAACTTCTAAAGCTGGCAAAGTAAAGGCAAAAAAATGAGAGTGCTAAGCGTATTTGGTACTAGGCCTGAGGCGATCAAGATTGCTCCAGTTATCTCTGCTCTGGCAAACCTTCCTAATATTGAAAGTAGGGTGTGCGTTACTGCGCAGCATCGGCAGATGCTCGATCAAGTCCTAGATCTCTTTGAAATTAAACCTGATTACGATTTAAATATCATGAAACCAGGCCAAGATTTAACCGATATTACTTCTAATATATTACTGGCCTTAAGACCGATTCTTAAAGAATATAAGCCACACCTATTGTTAGTGCATGGCGATACAACCACAACGCTAGCTTCTGCCTTAGCTGCTTATTATGAAAAAATCACAGTTGGCCATGTCGAGGCCGGATTGAGAACGGGCAATCTTTATGCACCTTGGCCAGAAGAAATGAATCGTAGCATTGTTGGCCGCATTACCCAACTGCATTTTGCGCCAACGAGTAGCGCTCAGGAAAATCTCTTAAAAGAGGCTGTTGATCCCAAGAAAATCTTTGTCACTGGCAATACGGTGATCGATGCACTATTAGAGACTGTGAAAAAAATTGAGGGTAATACCACATTAAATAGCGAATTAAAAAGTCGCTTTAACTTTATTGATTCTAGCAAGAAGCTGATTGTGGTGACAGGGCATCGCCGTGAAAATTTTGGCGATGGCTTTGAGCGTATTTGCCAAGCCTTAAAAGCGCTATCAGTAAGACCTGATGTGCAAATTGTATACCCAGTACATTTAAATCCTTCAGTCCAAGAGCCAGTCAAGCGAATATTAGGCGATTGCAATAATGTGCATCTCATTGAGCCCTTGGACTACCTCCCTTTTGTCTATCTCATGAGTCGGTCCTATTTGATCATTACTGATAGTGGCGGCGTCCAAGAGGAGGCTCCCTCCTTGGGTAAGCCTGTTTTAGTGATGCGTGACACTACGGAGCGTCCAGAGGCGGTCACTGCAGGTACCGTGAAGTTGGTTGGCACCAATATGCAGAAAATTATTGATGAGGCAGTAGTTCTTCTTGATAATGAAACTGCTTATAACGCCATGGCAAGGGCCATGAATCCTTATGGCGATGGTAAAGCAGCGCAGCGCATTATAAAAATTATTCAACAATTTGAGGTAGACCATGTTTGATACGATTTCAATGATTGGCTTGGGTTATATTGGTTTACCAACGGCGACTATTTTTGCCTCGCGCGGTAAAAAAGTTATTGGGGTCGATGTGATGCCCCATGTAGTCGATACTATTAATCGGGGTGAAGTCCACATCATTGAACCAGACTTAGACATGTTAGTTAGAGCTTCTGTATCTGCTGGCAATCTAAGAGCGACCCTTACACCAGAGCCAGCTGACGCCTTTTTGATTGCTGTGCCAACTCCTTTTACTGACGGTCATAAGCCAGATCTTAGCTTTATTGAGTCCGCTGCTAAGCGGATTGCCCCAGTATTGAAAAAGGGTGATTTAGTGGTTTTAGAATCAACCTCACCTGTGGGAACCACGGAACAATTAGCAGGGTGGTTAGCAGAAGCTAGAAAAGATCTGAGTTTTCCTCAAAAAGCGGGTGATGCGGCTGACGTACAAATCGCCTATTGTCCAGAGCGAGTTCTTCCTGGAAGGGTGATTCAAGAGCTCGTCTCTAATGATCGTGTCATTGGCGGCATGAGTCCAAAAGCCAGTGAAATGGCCAAAGCACTGTATAAAACTTTTTTGCAAGGTGAGTGCTATGTGACTAATGCTCGCACTGCGGAGATGTGCAAGTTAACCGAGAATAGCTCACGCGATGTCAGTATTGCTTTTGCGAATGAGCTCTCCATGATTTGTGAAAAGTTAGACATTAACGTTTGGGAATTGATCTCACTTGCTAACAGACATCCTCGGGTGAACATTTTGCAACCAGGGGCCGGCGTTGGGGGACACTGCATTGCAGTGGATCCTTGGTTTATTGTTGATAAAACTCCGGAGCAGGCCAAATTAATTAAGATGGCTAGAGAGGTAAATGATCACAAGCCACACTGGGTCTTAGAGCAAGTCAATCTCAATATCATGGCAGCCCTTAAGAGGGATCCACAAAGAACGATGGCGAGCATCAAGGTGGCATGCTTAGGTTTAGCATTCAAACCAAATATTGATGATCTGCGTGAAAGTCCAGCCATGGAGATCACACAAGAGCTAGTAAAGCTGGGATGTACAGTTCTAGCAGTAGAGCCTCATATTAAAGAATTACCAAAAGCACTTGCCCAAGATAACGTTAAGCTAGTCACATTTGATGAAGCACTAGAAAAGGCTGATGTCGTTTGTATTTTGGTAAAGCATAGTCAGTTCTTAGAGGCCAAGAATCGTATTGCCCGTTTTCATTCTTATGTGGATGCTGTAGGCTTATAAATTGCAAAATCAAAGCATCCCCCCTAAGTTACTCGAGAAGGTGGCATCTGCCAAGAGATGGCAGATGCCACGTCGTGTGCTATGCATAAGTAATCGACAGTCTGAAATCACAAATGAGCTACTAGGAAAATTTATCTCAGACCTTTGGGGTGACAATGCCTCAGGAGTATCGGTACAAATAAATCAAATAGAGGGCTTGGGAAAAAATCGATTTGTGCGGGTAGGCAATCAAAGCAATATTCAACAACTACTCCTAGAAAGATATTTTGGTAAACAACAGAGTACTTCTAGTGACCTCAAGCGTGATATCGCTCAAATAATAGCTATTTTTAAGCCCGCATTAGTGCTTGTATTGGCAGATGAATCAATTACAGGTTTTTGTGTGCAAGCATCTATTGAGTTAGATATTCCTGTCATTTACCAGGACGTAGGTAATTTACCTGCTCTAGATTATCTTTTAGTTAGTGAGCGTTTCAAATCTAAGATTGCTAAATTTAAACAGACGGATCTATCTAGTTCCGACGAAATACTGATAGCTGCAAAAGAATTGGTAAATCTAGGTAGCGATGAAAAAAATCCTCAAGAAGGTAAAAAGGCATTACGTATTGCGGCTGTTATGGATGAATTTACATTTCACTCTTTTTCGCCCGAATGCGAATTGATGCAGCTGACCCCCTCTAATGTGATTCCTGAATTGTCACAATTTAGTCCGGATATGCTGTTTATTGAGTCAGCCTGGAATGGTAAAAATAATTTATGGGATAGAAAGATAGGTAATCCTAGTTTGGAACTAAGAGAGGCAATTGATTGGTGCAAGGAGCGCTACATTCCAACAGTGTTTTGGAACAAAGAGGACCCTGTTCATTTTGAAACTTTTTTAACTACTGCCAGCTTATTTGATTATGTATTTACAACAGACATAGATTGCATAAGCCAGTACAAGGCGTCTTTGGGACATGATCGAGTATATTTACTTCCATTTGCTTGTCAGCCTAAAACCCATAACCCCATTGAGCTCTATGACAGGAAGGATGCCTTTTGTTTTGCTGGTGCTTACTATTTACGATATCCTGATCGCATTAAAGATTTGGAGTCCTATGTAGCTGAGTTACCCAAATTTAAGCCCCTAGAAATTTTTGATCGAAATTTTGGAAAAGATGACCCTAATTATCAATTCCCAGTGCAATATCAACCTTTCATTGTTGGCACCTTGCCTTTTAATGAAATTGATAAAGCCTATAAAGGCTATAAGTATGCGATCAATTTAAATTCAATTAAACAGTCTCAGTCGATGTTTGCAAGGCGTCTATTTGATTTATTGGCGTGTAATACTATTTCTATCAGCAACTTTTCACGTGGTGTAAGGCTAATGTTTGGAGATCTGGTTGTATCTTCGGACCAAGGCGCAGAAGTTTTAAGTAGGCTGCAGAAGATGTCAAGTAATGCATTAGATGGTGCAAAGTTGCGCCTTGCAGGCTTGAGAAAAGTAATGTCAGAGCATACTTATGCCCATCGTCTTAATTACGTTTCTTCAAAAGCATTGGGAAAAACGGCCAATGATTACTTATTGCCACCAATTTTAGTTATAGGCTTAGCAGAAAATGAATCTGAATTTCATGCGCTTGTTGAGGCTTTTGAAATACAGAGCTATCAGAAAAAACGGATGCTATTGGTATTGGGTAATTCAATGCCAAGTGACTGGTATCCTAATTCACTTGCGGATGGAAAGTTAAAGATTATCACTCGCGATGAGGCCTCCAAAATAGGTATTAAAACCCAAAGTTTTAGTGGTGAGTGGTTAGCCACTTTTTGTACTAAGGACTACTATGGCCCTAATTATTTAACTGATCTAGCTCTAGCAACTCAGTATGTGAAGTCAAAAGCAATTGGCAAGGGTGCTCATTATGAATTACTGACAAAACCCACCTTACTAAATGAGCAGTTAGCTTATCACTACACTAAAAAGTTAAGCTATCGTAATAGCATCGTTTTGGTTAATCAAGTACCCACCCAGCCATTGATTAGATTTTTAGAAAAAGTAGAATCAGCAGTTTTTGAGGGTAATGGGTTTAATATTGATTATCTTAATTACTGTATGGGTGGACAGTCCAAAAAGTATCTAGATGAAATTAAGCGCTATGTAAATGATCTGAGTTTTAATTCAGGGATTTCTATTTCTGAAATCAATGCTAACGCAGAAAAAATAGCACCACTCATTTCTGACTTATCAGAAAATTCATTTGTTAGGGCAGAATTACTCTCAAAACAATTTGGGGCCTATTCTAGTAAAGAAATCACCTCTCAGATAGAATTGGGACTTTGGCAGATTTCATCAAGCCTGCCTCCAGGCAAACATGAATATGTATATGCCCAGCATTTGGTTCTAGCCGGTCAATTTCCTTCTAATCAAATTAATTTCTTTTTAGAAATGACTCCGGGACTTAATCTTCAGTTTGTGGTGCGATTTTTAGATGCAGAGCGCAAGAATATTGGTCATGAAATACGCAATCCTAATCGGAATCAAACGATTGTGATGTCTCCTGAGTGTGCTTTTTTGGAGCTAGGGCTTAGGATCTATGAGTCTGGAAGGGCTGAAATAAAAGGCTTGATGTGGGGTCACCGTAAATTAGAGCCTGCAGTACTGTTGGGTTCAAATCATTTGGTATTAACTAATCAGTATCCGGCTTATGAAGATTTATATCGAAATGCCTTTATCCATACTCGTGTGAAAGCGTATGAGGCTAGAGGATTGAATTTTGAAGTATTTTGTCTAAAAGATAATCAGACCATCACTTATCGTGAATTTGAAGATATAAATATCCTAAGCGGCAGTGAAGAGGCATTGAGAAAGCTTCTTGACTCTGGTAGATATAAAACAATCTGTGTACATTTCTTGTCACCTAAAATGTGGGATGTATTAAAAGACTACTTGGATACAGTTCAGGTGCGGGTTTGGTTACATGGTTCAGAAATTCATCCTTGGCATCGCCGTATGTATAACTACGTAAATGATGAACAGATTGAGCGTGCAAAAAAAGAGAGTGAACTTCGCATGCAGTTTTGGCAAAGCGTTCTCAATCCAATCCATAATAATCTTAAGTTTATTTTTGTATCCAAGAGCTTTTCTAACGAGGTAATGGAGGATGTCGGAATTCAATTTGCTCCCCATCAATATAGCATCATCCATAATCCAATTGATACCCAGATATTTTCATATAAGACAAAAAATATTGAGCAACGAAAAAAAATACTTTCCATTCGTCCATTTGCATCAAGACAATATGCTAACGATTTAACGGTTCAGGCCATTATTGAGTTATCAAAATTGAAAAACTTCGATGAGTTAGAGTTTCGTATCATTGGTGATGGAGTATTATTCGATGAGACTGTAGAGCCTTTACGCCAGTTTAAGAATGTGATTTTAGAGAAGAAATTTGTAACACAATCCGAAATAGCGCAATTACATACGGAATACGGAATTTTCCTTTGCCCAACACGATGGGACTCTCATGGTGTCTCCAGGGATGAAGCCATGTCGGCCGGTTTAGTGCCAGTAACTACAAAGGTTGCAGCAATACCTGAGTTCGTTGATATTGGGGTTGCCATGTTATCCGATCCTGAGGACGCAAGGGGGATTGCTAGGGGAGTTTCTCAATTAATCAATAACCCACAATTATTTAGCGAGATGTCAGAGGCAGCAAACCGAAGAATTCGGGAATCTAGAGATATTCAGAAAATTATCGATTTAGAGTTAAAACAGCTTGATTAAAAACAGATGAGCAATATCCTTTCATTTTTGTCATTTGATGTTGAGGCACTTCCTGGTAGAAGTGCACCTCGTCTTGACCCTATAGAAAAATTAATATGGGGGAGAGAAGGTGGTCAAGAAGCTGGGCTTGTTAAAATATGCCAAATACTAGATGACTATGGCATCAAAGCAAATTTCATGATTGAATTAGGTGCAAGTCTTGCTTATGAAGACAGAAAGATCAAAGCAGTTGTTGATTTTTTGAAAAATAAAGGGCATGACGTTCATGCGCATTTGCATTCAGAGTCGCTCCTTCGTCTTTGGAGGGTTAAATATGAGATTCCTGCGGCTAGACATTTCGATGTATTGGATGAAAAAACAGCTGAATCTATTTTAAAGTTTAGTTTTGAAAAGATGCGTATTTTGACTGGAGAAGACCCTAAATTTTTTAGGGCGGGAGCTTATTTATTTAATCGAAATTTAGTAGTTGGAGCAAAGAATGCGGGTTATGTTGGAGTAACTAATTTCAACAGCACAAGATTTGAAGGAAAATTTGAAACTAATCTGATTGATGTAAAGAGAAATGAGCCGTTTTATTGGGAAAATGGACTTTTAGAGTTGCCGGTAGACTTCTCGCCAGAGCCATTAACATATAAGTGGGATACCTATCTTGGTATGTTTGGCCGAGTAGCAGATCATAAGAACATCAAAACTTTCAATTTGGTAAATCACTCCTGGTCTCTAATGAGGCGTGAGGGAAACTTCATGGCGAATTACGAATCTAGCCATGAGGAAGGCTTAAGAAATATTTGTGAACACTTGCTAAAAAATACAGTAATTACAACTTATAGCGATTTTGCAGATAGATTAAAAGAATTCCCGATTAATACAACAGAAAAAGAAAATATTATCGACCATAATAAGGTTGATTTGCCATTGAAGGGTAGTTTTGTAAGTAAGTGCAATATTTGTCTAAACGAAAATCATTTCAAACTTGATAATGATATCTGCCCAGGGTGCGGCTCTCGGTCAAGACATCGGCAACTGAAGAGCTTTTTAGAGTCTGCCCCGGATCTGTTTAAGGGCAAGATTGTTCTAGCAAACTATGCTAACACGATTGAGAAAAACATAATTCTTAATGGCGCAAAAAAGATTATCAATTTTGATGTGCGGCCCGTTAGCGAATGTGATTTTCAGATGGATATCCAGAATATGGATAGGATCGAAGATGAATCAGTCGATGTTTTTTTTGCTCTTCATGTGCTAAATCATGTCAAAAATGATGATGCGGCCTTAAGGGAGATTTACAGAGTCATAAAAAGCTATGAGGGATTTGCAATTTTAAGTCTCCCGTATAGACAAAATTCACAAACTGTAGTTATTGAAAATATTTCAGAGCATTATGGTGTAGATAATCTTGAAAAATTTGGCGTAGGTACTTATAGGATTTATGGCTTTGAAGACTTTATCAATCAGGCTTCAAATTTATTTTTTGTCGAATTACTTGATGGAATTGACTCTATCGGCGGTAGTGAGATGAAAATATTTAAGTTAATTAAGAAGCACTAAATTTATAGAGAAAGACTAGAGCATGGAAAATATAGTATTTCAATTAGATGCTGATCGTTTGAAACAAGCTGAGGATAGATTAAATACTGTCGATAAAATAATTGGATTAAGCGGGAGAGTTCTAGAAATTGGAACTGGATATGGTGAAAGTTGCTATTTGCTTGCAACTAAGTATGGTTGTGAAGTTGTTGGTACGGAAATCAGGGGATATGAAACCTGGCCTGTAATTCAGAAATTTAAAAATGTTGGCGAGATGTGCGAAGCCATAATGAGACGATTAAGCTAGCAAAATAAAGGGACAGG
>Ga0118677_10008073_pt1 | contig 17047 bp, 17 predicted proteins | sample AliMusrvi5mmetaG_FD_86154 | JGI IMG/M metagenome (GOLD analysis project Ga0118677, IMG submission 86154) | reverse complement strand
GGCCATCCCTTTGGAATCGGCTGAAAAAACAGGGATGCTGGAGTCCCAGCCTGAAGGCAGTTCGCCTCGGATCATCCGGCGGAGTTCAGACGCCAGATCGGGGACGGCTTGCGCCCAAGCGTCAAATTTTTCATTCCACTGCGCTTCGGCGCTCTGCCCCACGGCGATGGCCTCTCGAAAATGTTGCAATGCCGTATCAGGAATATAAAACGCTGGTTCGAGCGGCCACCCAAGGGCTTGCTTGGTCAACTTCACTTCCTCTTCGCCAAGGGGTGAACCATGGGCCTCGAAGGTGTCCTGCTTGTCGGGCGATCCGTAGCCAATATGGGTGCGGACGGCGATGAAAGAAGGCCGCTCCGTCTCTGCGCGCGCACGGGTCAGAGCATTGCCTATGGCTTCCAAATCGTTCCCATCATCGACGATCTCTGTATGCCACCCGTACGACGCAAAACGACCGACTCGATCTTCGGTGAAAGTCAAGTCGGTCGATGCGGCTAAGGAAATCCGGTTATCATCATATAGGCAAATAAGTTTACCGAGCTTCAAGCGTCCGGCCAGCGAAGCTGCTTCAGAAGCGACGCCCTCCATCAAATCGCCGTCACTCGCCAAGACATAGGTAAAGTGGTTAATGACATCGTGCCCAAGTCGGTTATACCGCGCGGCTAAATGTGCCTCGGCAATGGCCATTCCCACCGCATTGCCCACACCCTGTCCCAGCGGTCCCGTCGTCACTTCCACCCCTGGTGCGCACCCCCGTTCGGGATGGCCGGGGGTCTGGCTCTGCCACTGTCGGAATTGTTGAATCTGCTCCATCGTCAGGTTGTAGCCGGTGAGATGCAGCAAACTGTAGAGGAGCATCGAGCCATGGCCAGCAGACAACACGAAGCGATCCCGGTCGAACCACTTGGGGTTTTCCGGATTGTGTTTCAAAAAGCGCGTCCAGAGCATATAGGCCATCGGCGCGGCTCCAAGCGGCAAACCGGGATGACCGCTATTCGCTTTTTGAACGGCATCCACCGCCAGAAAGCGGATGGTGTTGACACAAAGATGGTCGAGTTCTGAATTCATAAATCACTCTTTACCCGCCGCCTTTGTGGCTTGATTCTGCGCGGCCAAAGCCGTTCCACAAGAAAACGTTCACCGTCGTCCTTCCCTGGCGCCTCATATACTCGCTTGATGTGGATCATCATGCAAAAAACGAGTACCAGTCGAAGCATGGCCTTACCGGAACCCAAGACATTACGCTGGCACCGCCTTTCGACCTAACCTGTGGGGCAACTCGTCCCAAGTCCCCAAAAGCGTTATGGAAATGTTACGCTCTGCCGAAAGTGGTCAAGCTTCGCTCGTTTGAATATCGATTTTTGAAGGCAGCGTTTGGTAGAGCGGGCATTTGTTCGCAATCTCGATCAGCCTCGCACGCTGTTCCATCGTCAGGGGCCTACGAACGATATATCCCGCTCGATCCGATCGGTTTTGCTGCCTCCCCATCAGGGGTAATGACTTTAGAATGTTTCAGCGAAACCACCACGTCCTGAAGGGGCCATTCCTTTCGGCGCGCGTACATTGCGACGGTCATTGAGTTACAGGTGCCCAGCGCTGCCAATAAAAGATCATAAGGCGATGCGCCCGTATCGGTGCCTCCGATTGTGGTCGCTTCATCGGCGACCAACCGGTGTGGCCCAGCGGTAATCTCCTGTACGAAGCCATTAGCCTTGCCTCGCACAATGACGTTTGCTCCGTCGATCTCAGCAGTTTCTTCCGAGTCACCGACTGCATTGTCCGCGGGATGGAGAGAACTACGCTTTTGATGTTCCATGGGATTAGCAATGCTGCCTGCTTACCACAGGGAAATAAAGCAGAAGTATTCGCCGATGTTTTTGGCGTTCAACATTACGTTATTAAACGTGCATGGGGTTACGGAAAACGGTCGCAAACTGCACCCAGTTCAGAGAAGACGAACCCGCAACGAAGCCAATGTGGGTGCTTCCTGGGGTCCCCGTGTGGGCCTGCGATGTTGCGGCGCTGATCGCATCATGTCGCTCAGTGCAAATATGCCGGTTTCGCAGCGACCAAAACACACGAACATTCAAATATAAAACGATTGGTAATAGACAGACGAACGGCATGCATCCTTGGGTAGATACGGGCCATCAGGGAAAGCTAGTTTACACAGGACTCATGCGACATTACGCGCAGCGCTACAAGATTGCATTGGGTCAGATGCCATGGAAGTTTTAGTATTTGACGATCCAGATTCGGTCGCCCGGAAGGCGGCGGCGTTTATCGCGGCCGAGGCTCGCACTGCGGTGGCCGCCCGTGGACAATTTGTGGCGGCATTGAGCGGTGGCCGCACTCCGTGGCTGATGCTGCGAGCCCTAGCCAGCGCAGAAATCCCATGGGACCACATCCAACTGGCGCAGGTGGATGAGCGTGTGGCTCCGACAGGCGATCCAGATCGCAACCTCTCGCATCTGCTCAAAAGCTTAGAAACGGCCCCGCTACGCCCAAATCAGATTCACGCCATGCCGGTCGAATCCACGGACCTGGAAGCCGCAGCCTTATGTTACGCTCGGACTCTTGGAGAGATCGCCGGGTTCCCCCCGGTGTTTGATCTTGTCCACCTCGGTATTGGGACTGACGGGCACACGGCTTCGCTCATCCCCGGCGATCGGGTACTTGAGGAGACCCATTTGGATGTCACACTGACCGGAGTAATCTCCGGAAGGCGTCGAATGACGCTGACGTTTCCCATCCTCAACCGCTCCCGGCGGATCCTCTGGGTGATCACCGGACAAGAGAAGGCTGGCATATTGGCACGGCTTAGTAACGGGGATGACACCATTCCTGCCGGGCGTATTCGCCGAGATCAGGCTATAGTGTTCGCTGACCGTATGGCAGCGTTTGCACAGGGAAGAGGAGGAGACAGCCATGCAGACCAATGAATCATCTGATAGATTCGCAAATGAAACTCAGTTAGAGAAGTGCCATTCCTATATTCTCAGACAACTTCAGGACAGAAAGAGTCCCGGGGGTGTTCGACCTTTGCCTCCTCCTGGTCCCGCAATCACGATTTCTCATCAGACTGGGGCTGGCGCGCACGAAATTGCAGAACGGCTGGCTGAACTGTTGCAACCGGCGAAGCAGAAGGAAGGTGCTTTGTGGACGGTGTTTGACCGCAATTTGGTGGAACAAGTGCTAGAGGAACATCATCTGCCAAAAGCATTGGCCAAGTATATGCCGGAAGACCGGCGCTCCTATATTAAAAACGTCGTCGAAGAATTTGTCGGGCTGCGCCCGCCGTCGTGGGCCATGGTACCTCAAGTCGCCGAAACTATCCTGCATTTGGCGGACGCCGGCCACGTTATCTTAGTGGGACGCGGCGCAAGCTTCATCACGATGGAGATGCCGAATGTATTTCATGTTCGGCTGATCGCCTCCCAGGCGACGCGAATCGAGCGTCTGCAAAAGCTCAATACTCTGACGCCAGATGAAGCGAAAAAAATTATTGCTAGAACGGATCGCGGACGGCGGCGTTACGTGAAAGCCCACTTTCACGCAAGCGTTGAAGACGAATTATCCTATCACCTTATCATCAACACGGACCGTATTCCATATCCCGAAGCGGCGCGGATAATTGCCGACGCAGCACGGATTTGCTTGAAGAACCTCATTGCGGTTTGACCGGTGCAGAAATTGCAATTAGCGCTGCCGCCGGGTTATGCGCGCTCAGAGAACGATCTGATAATGGTGGAATCGATGTTAGGCTCGGCGATGGCGCATTTGGAGAATAGATTGGAATAAGCTCTTTGCCTGAAAAACCGGTGAAGGAGTCGATGCTGGTCACGCTGCCCAAACCTGCGACGGATTATGCCGGAATTCCTGATGCTGGCATCAATGGAATCATGACTCATGCTATCGCGTGACGGAGCACGCCTATCCTTAGCATTGATAGCATCATACATCCGTTGACATCGCCTCTGCGATATTCTTCTGAATGTCGGCGATCAACCATTTGCTACAAAAACACCGGTTCAGTTGTCATAACCGCGCAAGCCATCATTTCCTTCTACCAATCGTCAATCGGAAAAAAATGGATCGTTGCCATCACCGGCCTCGTGCTGATCGGCTTTGTGATCGGTCACATGGTCGGCAACCTCCAAATCTTTCTCGGTCTGGATCCGCTCAACAAATATGCTGCATTTCTCCAAGGACTCGGTGATCTTCTCTGGGGCATTCGGGGGCACTGTTCGCTTGTCTCGGGATCCACATCGTCACGACGGTACTACTGTCCATTCAAAACGGCGCCGCAGCGCCGCAAAAATATATGGTCACGCGGCATCTATCCGCCTCCACTGCCGCCCTGACGATGATTGTGAGCGGCCTTATTATCGCCTGCTTCTTGATTTTTCATCTACTCCATTTCACAGCGCAGGTCATTCATCCCGAGCGGCAAGGATGGCACGATGCCCTCGGCCGCCACGACGCCTATTCGCTTGTGATCGTCGGCTTCCGCGATCCTTTCGCCACAGGCTTCTACTTATTAGGTCTATTCTTGTTGAGCATGCACTTGGGTCACGGCATCCAAAGCTTCATTTCGACACTCGGTGTCCGCTCCCGAAAAATCGCCGAACCGATCTCCACGGCCAGCCCCTACCTCGCTGGCCTCATCTTCCTCGGTTACGCTTCCGTTCCCATAGCGTCCATCCTTCGCCTTATCAACCCGATCGGGCACTATACCATGGGTAATCTCGATTCCAAAATTCCGTCTGGCCCGCTTCAGAAGAAGTGGTCGAAACACAAGTTTGAAAGCAAACTGATTAACCCGGCAAACCGACGGAAATACACCATCATCGTCGTTGGCAGCGGCCTTGCAGGCGCTTCCGCGGCCTCCAGCATGGGTGAGATGGGGTATTCGCTATGAACACTTGGTCGAACTCGGGGGACGTCGGCCAGCGCGGCCCGACACCCATAACATCGCTTGGCTCAACGCCTCGTTCCGCGGCTATGCCGACTATATGGAGACCCAACCGTTCCACGATGGCATTGGTCACCTCCTGGAGATCGCTCGCACCGGACGTACCGCGATCATGTGCTCCGAAGCGGTTTGGTGGCGTTGCCACCGTTCGATGATTGCTGATTTTCTTAAAGCGACCGGAGTGCGAGTATTCCACATCATGGGTCCGGACAAAATCCAAGAACATCCATTTACATCGGTTGCGCGGTTGTCGAATGGAAAACTTTCATACGAAGCTAAACCCTATAAATCGGGACGCTAAATCCGGTTGTCGCTGGAGACGTAAGGAACGCGCTAATAATCCATAGCCAAATCATGGGCATCAACGTCTCGCGCAGGAAAAGTCCCCTACCGACAAACCAGTTCTGCTTTGCAGTTCCAAGTTGATCCAGCCGTAGCGCCTCCGCGAAGCGATTGATCTCTGGTCCGGATCATCGCTTTTAATGAACGAAAATACACCCCCGCCCGGTCAGCCCCCGCCTTCTCGGCGCACCCTAATGGTATCCCGACACTGGGTTAAGGCGGCGATCTTGGTTTTTCTCTTTGGTTTTTTCGTGCTCGGGTTCTTGGCCTATCGTACCTACACGAGCCAAGCGCCAATTCCGGGTACAATGGTCGACCCTCAAGGCAGGGTCGTGTTCACGCGGGCTGATGTCATTGGCGGCCAACAGGTGTTTTTGCGCAATGGCCTGATGGAATATGGCTCGATCTTCGGCCACGGTGCGTACCTCGGCCCCGATTATACCGCCGATTGTTTGCGGCGCTGGGCTTTGGCTGTGTTGGAATCCAATGGCGGCGTGGCCTCGGATAAAGCGCGGGCGGAAACCTTGCGGGAGTTCAAGGCGAATCGCTACGACCCGGTTACGGATACTCTGACTTTTTCGAAGGGCCAAGCGAAGGCATTCAACGATCTGAGGGTCTATTACGGTAAGTTCTTCGGTGAACCGACATCCCGGTTCGGGCTCCGACCCAAAGCGATTTCTGATGAGGAGGACATCAGGAAACTTACCGCCTTCTTCTGCTGGGCCGCGTGGGTTACTTCCGCTCAGCGCCCCGGCACGGACTATTCCTATACGAATAATTGGCCACCAGAACCGTTGGTGGGCAACGCGGCTACCGGCGACGCGGTGGTATGGAGCGTCCTTTCTCTCATCGCCCTGCTGGGCGGAACCGGGCTGTTGTTTGCAGCCTTTGGGCGCTGGGATTTCCTCGGCTGGCATGCCAGGGAGCGCGGGAGTCTTTCGTTCCGAGCGCCGGATTCGGTAGCGCTGACCCCCAGTCAGCGGGCCTGCGTCTGGTTCTTCGCGGTGATGGTGCTGCTATTCCTCATCCAAACGATGGTGGGTGGTGCCTCCCAACATTATCGGGCCGAACTCTCCAACTTCTTCGGGATCGACCTCGCCTGTTGGTTGCCTTTTAACCTCGCCCGCACGTGGCATTTGCAACTCGCTATTTTCTGGGTCGCCACGGCGTTTCTCGCGGCGGGGATTTTCCTAGCACCGATGATTTCCGGGCGGGAACCCAAAGGCCAGCATTGGCTTGCTTACGGGCTTCTCGCGGCTCTGATCCTGGTCGTGTTTGGCAGCATGGCAGGCGAGTTTGTCGGTATTCACGGCTTGCTTCGCCAACAATGGGAATGGTTCGGTGCCCAGGGGTTTGAATACCTCGATCTGGGCAGATTCTGGCAGATATTGCTGATTGTGGGGCTCTTCTTCTGGGTAATGATCCTCTATCGCGGGTTGCGCGGGCATCTCGCGGGCGAGAGCAAAGGCAACATGCCCTGGCTCTTCTTTTTCTCGGCGCTCACCATTCCCTCGTTCTACGCAGTCGGCCTCCTGGCTCGGCCCTCGGTGCATTTCACCACCACGGATTTCTGGCGGTTCTGGGTTGTTCATCTCTGGGTGGAGGATTTTCTGGAACTCTTCACCACCATCATGGTCGCCTACCTCTTCGTGCTACTCGGCGTGGTGCGCGAACGCGTCGCGTTGACGATCATCTATCTCGACATCGTGCTCTATTCAGCGGGCGGCGTCATCGGGACGATGCATCACGTCTATTTCTCCGGTGAACCCTCTATACACATGGCACTCGGCGCGTTCTTCTCTGCGGCGGAGGTCATTCCGCTCACCTTTCTCACCGTCGAAGCGTGGCGTTTCCTTCAACTTGGCTCGGCTCAGCAGGCGAAGTCGGGCGCCCCATTTCCTCACTTTTGGGCGGTTATGTTTTTGGTGGCGGTTGGCTTCTGGAACTTTCTGGGCGCAGGCATTTTGGGCTTTTTAATCAACCTACCCATCGTCTCCTACTACGAAATCGGCACGGCCCTGACGGCCAACCACGCCCACGCCGCAATGATGGGAGTGTATGGGATGCTCTCGGTCGGCTTGGCGCTCTTTTGCCTGCGTTATATGATTCCCGAAGCGCGGTGGTCGGATCGTGCCGCCAAGATCAGTTTCTGGTCGCTCAATATAGGGCTTTTCTGGATGGTTTTTGTCACCCTGTTCCCGCTGGGAATCCTCCAACTCTACACCTCCGTCAACGAAGGTTACTTTGAGGCGCGTAGTCTCAAGAATATCACTAGCGGTACCAATGCGCTCCTCGAATGGATGCGGTTGCCGGGCGACGTAGTGTTCATCGTGGGGGGCGTCCTTCCGATCGTTTACCTCTGCTGGCTTGGCGTGCGCTATATGAGGCCATACGTCAGAGACGAAAAATCCCGGCCTGTCCTGTTTACGGAAAACAAAGAAGAAGAACGCTAGCGGAAGAAAACTTTCTGCGAGTTAACTCCGCCGTTCAGCCTACCTCGATGAGGATACATCTAATGGAACACGGAGAAAAAAGTGACATCCACAGATCACGAGCCACAAAATATTCTTATGGGCCTGCATGCGCATTTCCATGAGGTCGGGTGCGGTCCCCCGTGGGGTTACGATTGATTTTTGGCGAAGTCGGGATAATCATCATCTGACTTTTATTTGATTTACTGCGTTGTTTGCGGCGTTCTGCAGCCGTTTCATCGCTGCAGCCACTCCTTGGCTATTTCCAAAAATCGCGGTTCCGGCCACCAGGACATTGGCCCCGGCTGCCACGACCAACGGGGCCGTTTCCTGATCAATTCCCCCGTCCACTTCCAGGTCACACGCGGGGTTGAGTTGCTCGATCATTTGGTACACACGCCGAATCTTGGCGATGGTCGAGCGGAGTAAACGCTGGTGGGCAAAGCCAGGATTGACTGTCATGACGAGCACTTGGTCCGTATCGGGCAGGATCTCTTCGAGCACGGCAGCCGTCGTGGCCGGGTTGATAACCACGCCAGCGCGCTTGCCGTGCGCCTTAATGAGCTGCACGGTGCGATGCAGATTGGGGTTGCCCTCCCAGTGCACCAAAAGCGAATCCGCACCCGCCTCACAGAACTCGTCGAGGTACAGGTCGGGATTGGTAATCATCAAGTGAACATCCAACGGCAATCGCGTCACCTTGCGCAGCGCCTTGACGACGACCGCGCCCAGCGAAATGTTTGGCACAAAATGGCCATCCATCACATCAACATGGATGCGAGCGGCACCACACCGCTCGACCTCGGCAACCTGTTCGCCGAGTCGGGCGAAATCGGCCGAGAGGATCGACGGGACCAGTTTAACTACGGTCTGGTTCAGCATGGACCGGCCCTCTCGAGAATGGTCGACGTTGACCCCTTGTCGGGAGGGCGTGATATGGGGCGCGTGGAACCGTCGGCTGTCTCCCTCCCACAGGCGAAATCCGCCACGGAAGGCGTTTGTGTTGTCGCCGACCCGGCAACCGGGCGGTAGTTTTTTTAATTTGTGAACGTTGCCCCCGCCTAGAACTACGTCGTCCGGCTCAAGAGCAGAGATAAGGCGTTCGACCACGTCCACGACATAGCCGCGCCACCTATTTTTGCCGTAATTCTCCAGTCCCCGAATGCCAACATAGTCCTCGAAGGTGGCCTTTTTGTAAGGCAAGTGTCCCAACTCCATGGACTCAACGAGGTGATCATCCAGGACCATAGCGGACCCAAGACCTGTTCCTAGGCCCAGAAAGAGCATTTTGCCATGTTTGTAACTTCCCATGGCCTGCATGACGGCATCGTTCACAACTTTGACGGGGTGTTTGAATGCAGCTTCAAAGTTGAAACCGATCCAACCTTTTCCCAGATTCCACGGTTCGGCAATGGGGCGGTTCCGAAGGACAGGTCCCGGATAACCGATTGAAATGAGGTCATATTTCCAGTCAGTTACCAATTTCCGAACTTTCGATACCATTCGCTTTGGGGTCAGAGTTGGCCCGGAAAAAAACTCACGCCGTTGGTCATGACCGGTGGTCAGGACTTTGACGTGAGTTCCGCCTATATCGATTACCAGCACGTTCATGATGAGCTTTTTGGGGATGAAGCATTCGACAGCGAGACCGGGTATATCTCCTCCGATTACCGCGCCGGGGTTCAGCGCCTAGATCGCACGAGGGCGGCAATCCACTCGCGGCGCATTCGCGGAATGGACTCGGTGGGCACCGTCGTAGGTAGACCCAAATTCGTATCGATTCTGCCCACCTGCGCACGCGTGGGCGGCGTGGTCCCTGTCAGCTCTTGTTTCAGATCCCCAATCATCTGCGACAGCCGGAAGAAAAGCACCTCAGTCCGGTATCTGAAGATCGCGAATCTTATTCTCTATGTTCACCCTATAATCAGGGATTTTTTTTCCTACATCCACGAGTTACCGGATCAAAACCCACCCCGTAAAGCCTCTAATCGTGACCACGATTACGGGATTTCAATATTGCGGTAGCCACAGAATGTGAGCGTTATGTCATCGGCTCAAACAAGGATCGCATTCGCATGGTGGTTCGTCGAAGCAAAGTAGATAAAGCTAAAACCGGTACGCGAATGAAGGATGAGAATGTTCCTCATCCCACTGACCCGATGAGGTCATTCTTGGTAGCTCGACGTGTTCCCTCCAATGCTTCGGATGCCCCGCTTAGAATTATCCCTAAGATATGACTTTTTGTCGCCAACAGGGAGCCAATGAACGAACAGGGGCACCAGTCTTCAACATTAACCTTGAAATGATAGCGGAAGGCAGGTCTGCAGTTTGTTTGGCGCGATAGGTAGCAGTTGGTGAAATCAGAATTTGTTCACCATGAACAGCGAAGTCACGCCCGGACAGCGAGCACAGCCGGTTCCTCGAGGATGTCCAGCAACGCTTGCGCGCAGAACACGCGGTCGCGGCGCGCATCTCCCATCTGTTTGATAATATGCCTTTTGGAAAGCAGCCGGAGCGCCGCCGCCGCCGTGTTATATGCCACGCCAAGATGCTCCTCGGCTTTACGCACGGTGATGAACGGGTTCACGGCAAGAACATCCAGCAGGCGCAGTGCGACAGGGGATTTATCCTGACCGATGCGGTGCCGCCACTTGTCGAGCAATTGATTGAGGCGTTGCGCCCGGCTCAGCACATCTTCGCTCTGTCGCGCCACGCCATTGAGAAAATAGAGCAGCCAATCCTCCCAGGCGCTCCGCTGCGTCACTCCGAGCAAGGCGCTGTAATAGTCGTGGCGGGTGGCCTCAAAAAACGCGCTCAGGTAAAGCAAGGGCATTGGCAGAACGCCGCGATGGTGCAAAAGCAAGGTGATGAGCAATCGCCCGACACGCCCATTGCCGTCGAGAAAAGGATGGATAGCCTCAAACTGGCAATGAACCAAAGCGGCATGCACCAATGCAGGCAGCGACTCGTCGTGCAAGAATTTTCCCCAAGCGCCAAGGCATTCCATCAGGGCATCGGGTGGCGGCGGCACATAGGTGGCGTTCGCCAACGTACAGCCGGGGGAACCGATCCAATTTTGCGACCGCCGCAATTCCCCGGGCGTGGCATGATCTCCCCGCACGCCGCGCATCAGCTTCTCGTGCAACTCGGTCACGAGGCGAATGGAGAGTGGCAGAGTTTCCAGCCGTTTAATGCCGTGCTCCAGAGCGGCCACATAGTTGCCGACCTCCCGCAAATCTGCCGGGCTACGCTCCACGGCAACACCGGCCTCGGCGGCAAGCAATTCCCCCAAGGTGGACTGGGTCCCCTCAATGCGGCTTGAATACACCGCCTCGCGCTGAACGAACGGCCGGATCAGCAGATGTGGGTTGGGCAAACGCCGCCCCTCTCCAGCCAGCCGCCCCAATACCAAGTCGGCATCGGACAGTGCGCGCACCAAGCGCGGAGTCCACTCCAACACTGGCGGGAGCGGAGCAGGATGGAACGCACGATAACCCTCTGGAGTTTTGATCCACTTTCCGGACGGCTTTTCTACTTTGGCGTTTTGGGATTTCACGTTGAAACAAGGGCGATTGTTATTTCAGTTTATTCTTTAACAATGAAATAGGTTGAATCGCTATTTCAGTCAAGAGGCGTCTCACCGGGTGGCAAATTACACCTCTTCAGGCAATATGACGACTTCCATGTAGGAATCGTTATCTTGTGTTCAACCAAATTGTTTGGAAAAACCCGAAAGAGCGGGTTTTTGCGAGGGTGACAAATTTACTCTGTAAGAGTGACACACAACTTGCACAAAACAGAGCAAAACGTGCTCAAGTTTTGGAACCGCCCATGACCTGCTGAGCCTTTAGCCATGCGGTTTCCAGAGTAAATTCGGCAAAAATTGAAAACTTAATCTTTTGGGTTCGAGCCCCGTAGACTACGCCACTCTCAAATCTCTGGAGAGTGGCTTAAACACAAGGTTCGCTGGCATTTTCATTCGCTCGCATAAAAACGCGTTTTACTGGCGTTTTGTTGGCACTGCAACGATTCCAAAGCCGGGGTGATCTCCGTGATTTTGGTATACGTTCCGAGCGCCGGAAGAAGAAGATGGGGGAACCTCGATTCCCCAAACCCCGTCTCTAGGGGGGGCATTGCCAGCGTGCGGCGGGGAAAGGAACGCCGCAACGTCAGTAACTCACCACGAGACGAGTGAAGCACCGAGGACCAGTAATCGGCACCGTTGCGGTACAGAGGTTATTGGCGTCTGGTAGCGAGACGGTCACCCCCGAGGAAATCCAGGTCTGCAGATCGATGCTATGCTGGACAGTATAGGCGACTCCGGCGCTCCCGGCGTAGTAGGTGAGCCTCATCTGATTCCCAGCTACCGCGAACTGTGGCAACCTACCACTCTGATTCCGGCAGGGGTCGAGGTTGAGGGCATATTTCATCAGCAAAGTTATCCCGTCGCCGTTTGGGGTGCTTTGCAGATCGGCATTGTGGGGTAACCCCTTGGAGAGCAGCCATGGGATAACCGGGGAGGAAAGCCCCATATTAACAGCCGGATAGGAGTTCGTACCGACGAGTACCATACCGCCGTCTTGTTCGGGGACATATAAAAATTTCCAAGTCGGCGACGAGAAACCCTTTGCACCACTAAAGTAGTACACAGAGAAACCGCTGCCGACTAAGGAAAAAACTTCCGGTCCCATCGAAGGCGCATTGCCCATAAAAACGGCGCTACCCAAACTTGTGCAGCTTTCAAATGCGCAACTCCCGATGCTGGTGACGCTGCTGGGAATCGCAACACTGGTAAGGCTTGTGCAACTAATGAATGCATCCTCTCCAATGCTGGTGACGCCGCTGGGGATTATCACGGAAGTCAGGCTGGCGCAGGAGGAGAACGCCCATTGTCCGATGCTACTGACACCGTTGGGAATCGTGTAGCTTCCGGCCATACCAGTTGGACATTGAATCAGCACGCTCTGGTTCTTGTCGAATAGAGCCCCATTCATACTGCTATAAACAGGATTCTGTGCTTCCACTGTTATCGAGACCATGCTGGTGCACGAACGGAACGCATAGTCTCCGATGGAGGTAACGCTTTTGGGAATCGTCACATTAGTCAGCCGAGTGCAGGAAAAGAATGCCCCGTCCCCAATATTGGCAACGCTCCCGGGGATCGTAATACTGGTCAGGTTCGTGCAATGATCAAATGCACAGGGCTCGATGGAGGTAACGCTGTTGGGAATCGTCACACTGGTCAGGCTATAACAGCTTTCGAAGTCGCTATTTCCGATGCTGGCGACGCCGATCGAGATCGTAACGCTTGTCAGATTGGTACACAAATAGAATGCCTCGTCTCCGATACTGGTGACATTGTTTGGAATTGTCACGCTCGCTAAGCCGGTGCAGGAGAGGAACGCCCAATCCCCGATGGTCGTGACGGTGTTAGGTATGGTGTAACTTCCGGCTTTTCCGGTCGGATATTCCACCAGCGTGGTTTGGTTCTTGTTGAAGAGAACCCCATTTTTACTGCTATAGACCGGATTCGATGCATCCACCGTAATCGAGGTTAGGCTAGTGCCGGAGCAGAATGCACGGCTTCCGATGCTGGTGACGCTTCCGGGAATCGCGACGCTGGTCAAGCTGGAGCAGCTTCCAAAAGCTAGGTCTCCAATACTGGTGACGCCGTAAGGGATGACAACGCTGGTTAGGCCCGTGCAGCTGTCGAATGCATTATCTGAGATACTGATAACGCTATTGGGAATCGTTATGCTGGTCAGACTGGCGCAGTTTTCGAAAGCATAATATCCGATGCTGGTGACCGGTAGGCCATTAATCGTGCCGGGAATACTGACGGCACCGCCGGTGCCGCTGTATCCCGTAATGGTGATTTGGCCAGCGTCAGTCGTATAGGCAAGGCCGTTGTTGGTGGTTTGGGCGTGCGCGGCAGCGAAAAACGTCAAAAACATGAGCAGTCGCAGCAGTAAGCATGCCTTTTGCAAAAATAGCCATCCGGCCAAGCTAAGTCGATTCCCATGCGTCTGAAAAAAAGTAGCAGCTTGCACCATAATGCCTATTCGATAACAGAATAGCCTATTGCCCACAAGCAAAAGGGAGCCCACCGGATGCAGGCAATAGCCCCTGGCTCTTTATACCATTTTCCACGGTGTCAAATAAACAGGCACGCAAGAACACGGTTTACTCAGTAAGCCGCTTGACTTAAGAGGTTTGAATATCTGCACCCGGCGGGGGTCGAACCCACAACCTTTGGCTTCGGAGGCCAACGCTCTATCCAATTGAGCTACGAGTGCGCTTGTTGCGCTGCGGAAATTCCGTCGGCCGCTCTCCTTTGGCAAGATAGCGGCGCTCCGGCAACGCAGCGGAGCGTCTTTTCTAGGCGGTTGCGGCGGGATTGGCAAGCGGAAGCGTGCGGCGGCGGCCAAAAATTACGCACTGGGGACTTTCCCTGAACCGGGCCGGCCCCTTCATTAAGCTTTTGACCAAAGAGGGCTTGTTTCCCCACAATCGCCGCCATGCAGCACTCCAAACTTCGCATCGGGATTGTCGGAGCCGGCAGTATTGTGCTGCAACGCCACTTACCCGCGTTGCTGGCTATGCCGGATGTGGAAATTGTCGCCGTTTCAAACTCAACTTACGCCAGTTCCGAACGGTTTTGCCGCGCGCATCTCCCCCATGCCACGCCGTTGAAAAACTGGGCGGAGTTGGTGGCGCTGCCCGGCTTGGATATTGTCTGGATCGGCACGCCCCCCTCGCTGCACGCTTCGGTATCCGTCTCGGCGCTGGAGGCGGGCCGCCATGTCTTTTGCCAGGCGCGGATGGCGATGAACCTGGAGGAGGCTCGGGAGATGCTGACCACCGCGCGCAGCCGCCCGCATCAAGTGGCGATGCTTTGCCCGCCGCCGCACGGGATGCGCGGCGATTTGCTGATGCGCAAGCTGCTCCAGGAGCGCTTTGTGGGGCGTCCCCACCATGTTCGGCTCCAGAGTCTTTCCCCCGCCTTCCTGGAGGCATCCGCTCCGGCCCACTGGCGGCAGCGGGCGGAGTTGAACGGGCTGAATGTACTGACGCTGGGGATTTACGTGGAGGTGCTGCAACGCTGGCTGGGGCCGATCCGCGCCGTGACCGCACGCGCCAAGACCATCCACTCGGTGAGGGAGCGCTACGAGGTGCGCATCCCGGATATGGTGACGGTGCTTGCGGAGTTTGAAAACGGGGCGGAGGGGGTGCTGGAGTTCAGCGGCGTGGCGGCGTTCGCACCGACCGACCGGCTGGAGATTTATGGGAGCAATGGTACGCTCCGGTATGACTTCAATGCCGACACCATCACGGCCGGGAGCGTGGAGGAGCGGGCAGCGCAGAATGTAGAGATCCCCCCGGAGCTCCAGAGAAGCTGGACGGTGGAGAAGGACTTTATCGCCGCGGTGAAAGCCCCGGAAGCCCCGCGGCCGCACCCCACGTTTGAGGACGGCGTGGCGTACATGCGCGTGGTGCAGGCGGTGGCCGATTCCATCGCCGGGCAACGGCGCGTGGAGATCGCGCTGAAATAGCGGTGCCCCTTTGTGCAAACGGGGCGCGGGTGCTATCTGCCCGCCTGGACCCGTTCTATCAGATCGGTGTCAGTGGCTTTGATCCATGTGCCGCCGAGGTTCGCCGGTTTGCCATCCGGGCTGTAGGCAACGGCTACTTTGTCGGGCTGGACTTGGATCAACTTCACTTCTGTTCCAGCGGGAACGTTGATTTCCCCTACCTTTTTCCCATCCATCACGGCGGGAAAACTCGTTATTTGCTTAATCTTGACCGCCTTGGGCCACAGGGCTTGATTGGCCGCCAGCTGATTGATATCCACGGGGATATTCTTCTTGGGGGCACTCGTGGACGGCTTGGCGGGATTACCCTGGGCTACGGAAGACGTATTCTGCGCGGACGGGGAGCCCGTCCCTTGGGTGGGCGTCTCGGTGCCCGTGGTGAGGGCGACGGGAACCGTGCGAATGATTTCAGAGCCCTCCAAACGGATGCCGTGCTCCGCGAGCTGGTCCTTGATCCATGGGGTTTTGCCATCGACGATTTGCCGGAACGGCTCGATTTTGACGTACAATACTGCCGCCAAAAGAACCAAGGTCACCACCAAGGCCAATCTCCATAACTTGCTCGGGCTATCTTCCATCCTTCAAGGGATAGGATAGGCGGCATCCCCAGATCAACGCAAAAATGACGGAAATCAAAGATTCAACAAGGTTTTACAAAGAAGCACCCCCCGTTCCCTGCTCCGGCCCGCACCGCTTTCGTTGAGTGATTCCCTTGCAGCGGGGCGCAACATGGCGCATACAAGGAAGCACACTATTTTTTCATGAGTAGAATCAATCTTGATGGCGGTGAGATCGGCATCATCCGCGCGCTCGGTTATTCCGGGACGGCGATGCCGGGCTGCGAGCTGAAAGGGCGCGTGGGCCGAATGAGCGACGACGATCTGGCTGAAAGCCTGAAAACCATGGTCACGCTCGGTTACATCTCGGCCACCCCCGATCTGGATGACGTGAAAGACCTGGACTCCACCAGCTTTGCCGTCAACACCGGCTACGCCAAAGCATTGCAGGAAGCGATTGATCCGCCCAAAGAACCGGTCAAGCGCGTCCGGCGGCAATAATTTCCCCTCTCTGTGAAAATGTTGCGCCTCTGGCCCTGGGCGGCCGCTGTTTTGAGTGGTCTGTTGCTGACAGCCTGTTTCCCCCGGTGGAATCAAGGCTGGCTCTGCTGGATCGCCCTGACGCCGCTGATTGCCGCCATTTGGTTTGGCGGGAGCCGCCGTGCGCCTCATGACACCCCGGAACCATCCGCAGGGGGCGCGTGTTCCCTTGGGCGGGCGGCGCTGCTGGGCTATGCCACGGGGCTGGTCTTCTTTTGGAGCGTCTTTTCGTGGCTCACCACCGTGACGGGGCTTGGCTGGTTCCTGCTGCCGTTTTACCTGGCCCTTTTCCCTGCGGCCTGGGGGGCGTTTTTGGCGGCGTGCCGGGGCGTTGCGGGGGATTTCACCCGTTCGGGGTCAAACCTGGGCGCGGCGGCCCTGGGCGCGGCGGCGTGGACGGCGATAGAATGGGCGCGGGGCCTTGGCGCACTCAGTTTTGGGTGGAATGGCCTGGGGGTTGCCCTGCACTCCAATCTGGCCATGATCCAGGTCACCGCGTTCACGGGCGTGGGCGGCCTCTCCTTCCTGGCGGCATTTACCAACCTGATCGCCGTCCTCACGGTGCGCCGG
>Ga0118677_10008072_pt1 | contig 17047 bp, 6 predicted proteins | sample AliMusrvi5mmetaG_FD_86154 | JGI IMG/M metagenome (GOLD analysis project Ga0118677, IMG submission 86154) | reverse complement strand
CTTATGAGGCGTGGGATGTGTATAGGAGACGGGTGTTGACCTGGTCGCCGTTATTCAAGCCCGTGAGTTGCGCCGCATCCAGCCACAAGGCCAGCCCGCTAACAACCCCGCCCGGGCCTTGCGCCGCCACCGTGACGGTCACGGTATAGACCTGGGTGGAGTTATCCTGGGCGGTGACGGTGTAGGTCTGCGGGGTGGTGAAATTCCTGCTAGATCCTGAAGGCGGGCTGGCCGTGGCCAGGTCTGATAGAGTGAAGGTCGGCGCGAGCGCCGTCACGCTGGTGCCGTACGGCACGGTCCAGGCGATGTTGGTGCCGGTGATGGTGGCGCCGGGGCCGAAGGTGAGGATGTTCTTGGCCGGGCTGATGGCGGCCACGGTGACCGTGACGGTATAGTCTTTGGTGCTGTTATCCGTGGCGGTCACGACATAATGCACCGGACTGGAAAAATTCTGGCTGGAACCGGAGGCGGGAACGCAGGTTGCCCCGGAAGACAAGATGTACGTGGGTGCCATGGCCGTCACAGCGGTGCCATAAGGCACGGTCAGGCTGATGTTCGTGCCGGAAATGGTGGCGGCACCGAAGGTCGGAAAAGTGAAACCGCTGATGTCTTTCCCTTGTGCCGGCGGTGTCGCATCGCCGGGAATGGAGACATTGTCCATCGTCAGCCAGCCCCAACCACCTTTTTCGGAGTTGATCAGGTCCAGCGTGCAGGCGATGCCGACGTAAGGTGCCAATTCGGCCTGAGTGAAGGTTACGGTGACCCAATTGTCACCGGAAGTCGTCCTGGGTTTGGCCAGCACAAAGACGCCGTCGCTGGCACGGCGCAAGGCCACGCCTTTCCAACCGGTGGAGCCGGACGCGCTATTTTGCGCGATATAAGAAACTGCGGTGTCGTTGACGGGCGCGGGTCCGTATGCCTGCCCCTTGGCCATGGACACGGTCAAATCCCCCGTCGCGGTGAGGTAAAACTGGGGTGAGCGCAGCCACAACGTATTGAGGTGTCCATCGGTGTTGCCACCATTCGGCCAGACGGAGCCTCCGCCTGCGCCATAAATACTATTATAGGTGGATGTGGGCAGCAGGGAACCGTAAGTGGTGACATTGGCTGCCAGATCGATCCAGGCACTGCCATTCCAGACACGGTTGTTCCAGCCTTGCAGCGTGCCGTCGTTGAAGTCGTAGGTCAGTGCTTGGGCGCGAGGGTGCAGCCCGGCTCCCAGCACCACGGCCGCAGTCATGGCAAGGCGGAGGACAAACTGTTTCAGGCCATCAATTGCAGGGTGGATCATTGTCAGGAGTTCCATGGGGTTATGGGATTTCTCATTGTGCTTTCACTCGCACGAACAGTTTGCCGCCCGACGGCGCGGTTGTGACGTGGACCGCCACCGTTTGCACGTCTCCGTTAGTGGAGCTGACCGTCTGGCTTGCGGTCGCCGCAGTGTCTTCCGTCCACGTCTTGAGGTCGGTGGAGGTCCACACGGTGTAGCTGAGGCCGGTGCTGGCCGGGGTCGCGCGCCGGGTGTAGCTGAATGTGCCCGTCGTTTTGTCAAACGGCACTTTGATCGGGTTGCACGACGAACTGCTGGTTGGATTGAGGCCGAAGGCGAATTCCGCCTGGTTGTTCACGCCGTCATGGTCCGGATCACCGCCCGCGGTCTTATCGGCGAGGGCCGGGTAATTGGTGCCGATCCACGCCACGAACGGGTCGCTCGGCGGCAGCGGCGGATAGGCCGTGGTCAGCGAATATTTGTCCGCGAGGCTTCTGCCCACCAGGTTCAACTCGTCGCTCGTCAGGATCCGGTGATAAACCACCACCTCCGAGATATCGCAGTTAGAGAGGGAAATTCCGCCGAACCAGCCGTTCAACTCCAGGTTGTTGGGTCCGCTGTTATTTCCCGCAGGGGTGCCGATCACGGCTCCGTTCGCATAGACCGTGGTGGTCAAACCGCTGCCTTGGATCGTCGCCGCATACAAATGCACGCTGGTGTCCGAACCGGAACCTCCTCCTTCATTGCCACCAAAGTAATACCAATTCTTGACGCCGTCATTATATCCCAACCCCCAGTTGTTGACCTGCCCGCCGAGGACCCGCCCGTTAGATCCGCCGCTCTCGCGGGACACATACAGGATGGTAACCGGCACCCCGTGGTTCACGCCGTCATTCATCCATGAGGTGTTATCGAAATGGACGGTCGGAACGCCGCCGATTCCCGAAGGCAGCAAGGTGGGCGCGCCGCCTCTGAGCGTGGCCTTGGCACTGCCGCCCATTTTGTCCCGCCACTCGGTTACGGTGCTGCCGCTCAGCGTCATCGTCGCGGCCGACGCACTGGCATCCAGCCACAAGGCGAGGCCGTCAATGACCCCACCCGGACCTTGCGCCGCCATGGTGACCGTCACGGTATAGACTTTTGTGGTTAGATCCTGCGCGGTGACGGTGTAGTCCTTTGATGTGGTGAAATTCCTGCTGGTGCCGGAGGGTGGAGTGGCTGTGGCCAGGGGTGATAGAGTGAAGGTCGGCGCGAGGTCGGCCGGGGAGGTGCCATAGGGAACGGTCCAGGCGATCGTGCCGGTGGTGGAACTTGTGGTGTTGATGACGGCGCTACTGCCTGCGACATTGGCACCGAAGGTGAGGATGTTCTTGGCAGAACTCAGCCCGGTGACCGTCTGGTTAGTGGCTCCGGTGGTGGTGCTGGCCGCGTAATCGGAGGTGCCGCTGAAAGTGGCGGTGATGGAATGGCTGCCGGCGTCAAGCGCGCTGGTGGTGAGTTGGGCCTGTCCACCCGTCACCGTGACCGGGCTGCCTAGCGCCACGGCATTGTCATAGAATTGGACCGTGCCGCCCGTGGGTGTGGGTGCCACGGTGGCGGTGAATGTCACGGCGACCCCGCTGGCGGACGGGTTGAGCGAGGAAACCAGCGTGGTGGTGGTGGCGGTCTTGGCCCCGGAATAGGCCGTGGTCAACCCGTACTTGTTAGCGAGATAGCTGCCGACGGCGGTTTCATCGGCCGTCGATAAGGCACTCGTGTAGATGATGATCTCGGCAATGTCGCCCTGCCAACTGCCATGGTATGTCCGATCCTGGGTGACCTGATTGGCCTGCACGTTGGCGGTGGTCACCAGCGAGATCAACTGGAACGAACCCGCCGGCAGCGAGGTGGTGGTACCGTTGACCGCCGTGCCCATGAGTTTGGTGACACCATTGCGGACGTTAACACTGGCATTCCCGCTGTCCCAAATCGGGCCGTTGCTGCTCTGGCGGTGGAAATGGAATTCGGTGTCGTCGCCCAGCAGGAAGTGCCCGTCGGAGGTTCCGGCGTTTTCCTTGACCACCCAGAAAACGCTGCGGATGGTCGAGATGCGGTTGAACTTGCTGAAGTCACCGGGGTTGTTGTTAGAAGAGTTGAAGCGTACCACCGGTTGGCCGTTGAGTTGGCCGGTCACATATTTTGGATAACCGGCACTCGACCCGCTCTGGCGCACGGCGTCATTGGAATTTCCTGACATGTCGGTCCAGGTATTGACCTGGTCGCCGTTATTCAAACCCGTGAGTTGCGTCGCATCCAGCCACAGGGCCGGGACGACAACGATTCCGCCCGGCACTCGCGGTGCCACAGTGACCGTCACGGTATAGGTCTTGGTTGTTAGATCCTGCGCGGTGATGGTATAACTCTGCGGGGAGGTGAAATTCCTGCTGGTGCCGGAGGGTGGACTGGCCGTGGCCAGGTCGGATAGGGTGAAGGTGGGCGCGAGGTTTGTGACGGACGTCCCGAACGGCACAGTCCAGGCGATGGTGTTGGTAGCAACACTGGCACCGGGGCCGAAGGTGAGGATGTCCTTGGCCGGACTGGGTGGGGCCACGGTGACCGTCACGGTATGGACCTTGGTGGTGCCATCCTCGGCGGTGACCGTGTAGGTCTGCGGGGTGGTGAAATTCCTGCTGGTGCCGGATGGCGGAGTGGCGGTGGCCAGGGCGGAAAGAGTATAAGTCGGCGCGAGATTCGTCACCACCGTGCCATTGGGAACGATCCAGTCCACGGTGGCCATGACGGGATTGATGGTCACGCTACCCAAGGTGCCTGACCCGAAGTAAAGCATGTCCTTGGCCGTGCTGAGCGGCGCGACGGTGACCGTGACGGTATAATCCTTGGTCGTGTTATCCGAGGCGGTGACAAGATAATGCGCTGGACTGGTGAAGTCCATGGTGGCACCGGAAACCCGGTTGCAGGTTGCCCCGGAGGACATGGTGAAGGTGGGCGCCAGCGCCGTGACCACCGTGGTATGGGGCACGGTCACCGTGATGTTGGTCCCGAAAATCGTGGTGGCCGGCAGTCCCGGGAACACGAATGTTAGAATATCCTTGCCGATGCCTGCGCTGTTGACCCGGATGGCCATGGGTGCCGAAGTGCCGGGCTGGCACGTCGCATTGCCCGCATACTCGGCCGTGATGTCATAGGAACCGGCCGGCAGGCTGCTGGTGGTGAGGCTGGCCTGCCGCGAACCATTCAAGGTGCCCGTCCCGAGCACCGTGGAGCCGGCATAGAACGTCACATTACCGGTCGGCGTGCCGCCCGTAACCGTGGCGGTGAACGTCAGTGGCGTGCCTGCGGGGGATGTGTAATTGCCGGTGGGAAGATCCAGCGAGGTGAGGGTGGCCACCGCGCCGGCGGCTCCAACGGTCACGGTGCCGGAACCGGAGAACCAGGTGTTATTTTTGTTAGTGGCGTTCGATGAAGTGGAGCCATAGGTTCCGGCGGCTTGGGCCGTGCCATTCAGGGACAAGGCGGTGATCGCGCGGGTGCCGGTGAAATTCAAGGCAACCTTGGCCACGCTGCTGATGCTCAGCGCCTTGCCACCTAGGGCGGCGGCGCTGGTGCAGGCGAGCGTGCCGCCCGTGACGGTGGTCGGCCCGCTGTAGGTGTTAGATCCTGAGATGGTCCAGGTGCCGCTGCCGGATTTGGTGAGGGAGGTGGTTGCCAGCCCGGCGCGATCATAGGGATTGATGATATTGCCGGCGATCTCACCCGTGCCGGCGGTGGAGCCCTGGAGCACGATGGTTTTGTTGGTGCCAAAGCCGGGGATAATGATTGCACCGGCAAACTTCAGCAGCCCCGTCCCCGATTGATCGAAGGTCGTGGTGTAGGTTGCGCCGTTGATGCTGATGTCGCGGTCGGTGGTCTCGCCGGTGCCGGTATAGAGCAGGGTGCCGCTGCCGCTGCCGCCGGTGCCGTTGCTGACGTAGGGGTTGCCGAAATTGATGGTTCCGTTGAGCACATCCACTGGCGCTCCCAGGCTGCTGGCGCTCGTGCCGCCGGTCACGCTGTTGATCGAGGCCACGCTCAGGGTGCCGAGGTCAATGATCATTGGGCCGGTGAAGGTATTGGCAGCGGTCAAGGCCACCGTGCCGGCACCGGTTTTCATGATCGAGAACCAACCACCGCCAGTTCCCTGCGAATCCTTGAGGACAGACGAAATGGTTGCCGGTCCGGTGGCATTGGCGGTATCGATCACGACAAACGAACCGGTCATCAGGCCGTTGTTGTTAATGCCTGTGGTGAGGTTTCCCAGCAGGGTTCCGAGCTGCGGGCCGGTGAACTCACCCGAGCCACCAGCATTCATGCGCAGCGTGGCTGCCTTGTAGAGCGCTATGTTCGCGGGCGTCCACTTCGCCGCATCCGCATTGTAAAGCCCCGCGGCTTTTTTCACCACCAGCGTGCCGGGAAAGACGGTTGTCGGGCCGCTGTAGGTGTTGGTGCCATAGAGTGTGATGGTCCCACCGGGGGTCATGTTGAGGTAGGTGCCGGGCGTGCCGAGCATCAACAATCCTCCGGGGCCGCTCATGGCGCCATATATATTGCAATCACCGTAAACATAGGCGGTGCCATTCAGGGTGACGGGACCGTCCCACCTGCAGGAATACAGGTAACCGCTGTTCATGGTGAGAGCGTTGGTGGAGCCGCCACTGTCCTGGATGGTGCCAAAATTCCTGATCGTCACCGGTCCCGTGCCAAGTCCGGAAGGCGACCCCAGGATAATCTTCCCGCCGTTGACGAGGGTGCCGCCGCTGTAGGTGTTCGGGTTGGTGATTCTCAGGGTGCCATAGTGGGCATCATGGTTGTTGAATGACGGATAGTCGGTGGCATAACTGTTAAGATTCAGGGCACCGGCACCGGAGATCAAGCCACTGAGCGTAAGATAAACATTGGGATCCTTGTCTGGAGTCATGTTCACATTCAGATCGTTGGACAGGTTGATGGCGTTGCTGATGTTGGCGATTCCCTGGTTTTGCACCGCGCTGAGCACCGGGAGCAGGGCATTGGCACTGTTTCTGGTGAATGCGATGCTGTTGCCGGCCACCGACAAACCGGCGGAAGCACTGCCCAGGTTGAGTTGGTTGAGCACAAACCCGGCGCTCAGGTCATGGGTGACGGTATAACTGCCGGCCATGTTGAAGTTGAGGATATAGTCCGATTGGCCAGCGGTGACCGGCGCGGATCCGCTGGACACGTTGTTCGTCCAATTCGCGCCAGCGCTCCAGTTGCCTGCGGCGGCGGTCTTCCAGGTGAATGTGTTAGCCGCGCCCACCTTGACCACCGCCACGGTGTAGGCCTGGGTCGAGCCGTCCTGGGCGGTGACGGTATAGGTCTGCGCACTGGTGAAATCCTTGCTGGTGCCGGAAGTCGGAACGCAGGTGGCGAGGGGCGACAGCGTGAAAGTGGGCGCGAGCGCCGTGATATTGGTGGCCGTCGGCACGTTCACGCCGATGTTGGTCCCGGAAATGGTGGCGGCCAGCGATCCCGGAAAGGTCATGGTCAGGATGTTTTTGGCGCTGCTGATCGCGGTCTTGTTCACCGTCACGGTATAAACCTTGGTGGAGCCATCCAGGCCGGTGACGGTATAGGTTTGCGGCGTGGTGAAATCGCGGGAACTGCCGGACGCCGGAGTCGCGGTGGCCCCGGTGGACACCGAATAGGTGGGTGAGAGGGCCGTCACATTGGTGGTATAGGGCACCGTCACGCTGATGGTGGTGCCGGAAATCGTGGTAGCCGGCTGGCCGGAGAAGGAGAAGGACAGGAAATCCTTGGGAACATCCGGATCCCCCACCCGGACCATCACTGCGGCGGAGGTGTTCAGGCGGTTGTTGCCATCCCCCGCATAACAGGCGGTGATGTCATAAAGCCCGGTCAACAGGTTGCTGATAGTGAGGCTGGCCTGGTAGGAACCATTCAAGGCACTCGTGCCAAGCGCCGTGGTGCCGGTGTAATAGGCGGTCGTGCCGGACAGCTTGCCCGTGGCGTAGAACGTCACGTTGCCGGTGGGCGCGTTGCCCGTCACCGTGGCGGTGAAAGTCAGCGGCGCGCCGAGCGCCGCAGGGGTGGCACCACCTGTTAGGGCGAGCGCGGTGCTGGACACCGGCGGCACGGTGATGGTGCCGGAGCCGGTGAAATAGGCGCTCTTGTTAGTCGCGGTGGAAGTGGTGGAGCCATAGGTTCCGGCGGCTTGCAGTGCATCGCCGTTGAAGGTCAGTCCGGCGACGGCTCGAGTGCCGGAATAATTCAGCGCGAGTACGGCGCTGGTGGTGATGTCGAAGGTTCCGCCGGCCAGTGCGGCGGCGCTCGAGCAGGCGAGCGTGCCGGACGAAACCTTGGTGGGGCCGCTGTATGTGTTGCTGCCGGACAGGGTGAGCGTGTTGGTTCCCGACTTGAGCAGACCGCCCGTGCCGCTGATCGGTCCAGATAGATTGAGGTTGCCGCCGGTGGTGTTGAACTCGGCCTGGGCGGCGAGGTTGCTGAGGGTCGTGCCACGGACCCCGGCGAAGGTCGGCGCGCTGCCGTTGATGGTGGTGTCGGTGATGCCGGCGAACTCGAACGCGTTGGCCACGGTGAGCGCCGACTGGTTGAGCAGGCTCACGGCATGGCCGGTGTTGATCTTGCCGCCCAGCGTCACGGTGCCCGTGCCGAAGGAATTGGCCTGATAGAACTTCAGGTTGCCGGAGAAAAACCGGGTGCCGCCATTGTAGCTGTTGTTGCCGCGCAAATGAAGGGTGCTGCCGGTGTCACCCGCGGCAAAGACCTTGACCAGGCTGCCGGGGCCGGAGACCGTTCCTGCCAGGTCGATGCCATAGCTGGCATTGTTATAGTTGAGGGCCAGCGCCGTTTCCAGCACCATGTTGTTCGGAATCACCTGGGTGCCACTCGCGCCATAGGCGATGCCCATGCGCGTGCCCACCGACCCGGCGACGGTCACCACGCCGTTGCCAAATGGCTTCGATCCGCCGATAGCGAAGTTGCAATCATCGAGGCCCTGGCTCTCGTCCGCGCTTTGCTTGTACCACGGGTCTTGGGCGAGGCGTGTGGTGCCGCTGTAGTCGCTATCGGAACTGTTGCGCGAGATCGCATACAGCCCGCTGTAGGTCACGCTGCCGCTGCCGGTCATCTTGCCGGTGAGGATGCCCCGGTGGTTGTCGAGCGCCTGCACCGTGTTGGCGCCCGCCAGCGTCACCGGACTGGTGAAATTCTCCGAGGCGCTGAGCGGATCCTCGAGTTGCAGGGTGGCGTTTGTTAGAGCGAGCGGTGCGTTATTGAGGCCCTTGGCGGTGGTGCGCAGCACGCTGCCGGCCACGCTGACACCAGCCAGTGCGTTAGAACCGGTACGGGGCAGCAATTCCAGCAGATATGGCGCGGACTGCACCAGGCTGGCGCTGCCGCCGATCAGGCCATCGACCATGACCCAACCGCTGCCGCTGCCGCTGCCGCCGAAGGTTTTGGCAGCACCCGCCACCGCCACACTGCAGATGACCTTGGTGCTGGTAAAAGTGTTGCTGTTGGCGATGGTCGAAGTATCGGTGATGGTGATGTCGGGGGTGAGGGCCGCCGCCGGCAGCACGGCCGAGGCTTTGGTCACATCCACATACTGACCCAGGTTGCTCAACGAGATGACGTTGTAGTTGTTATCCTTGAGATACTGCATCATCAGCGCGAACTTCGCCGGCGCGAGTCCCACCGACGCATGTTCGCCATCCGGCACGCCATGGAACGTGAACACCACGATCCGGCCACGGGTCGCGCGCTGCGCGTCGGCGACAAAGGCATCGTAACTGATGCCATCGGAAATCGTGAACGACGGCACATCAAACGGATGATCAAAAGTCGGCCGATAGGGACGTTCATGGCCGCCGCGCCCGAAGGTATAATGCTTGGCGGCCAGACTGGCATAAATGCCCGGGTCCGCCGCATAGAGCGGCCAACAAACGGTGGTGGGCTTGGGAATGCCGTGCAATGAAAAATCATCTTCCATCGCCATGAAGGCACTGTAACTTCCGCCGTGGCCCACGGTGTGGTTGCCAACCTCAAAGCCATCCTCGGACAAGGATTGGATCTGAGGCCAGGTCATATACCAATCCTTCCGGGTATTGAAACTATCGAAGTCGCAGATGTAAAACGAGCCGCCGAACCCCAATGACTTGAGGATCGGGGCGACAATGGTCGCGTGGCTGACGCAACTGTCGTCGAAGGTCAAGGCCACGGTTTTCTCGGGCACCTCCTGGATCACGAGGCCATTGGGATCCGGATCCGCGGCGGGCAGCCCGTAGGCGAGGGATGGCAGGGCGATGGCTGCGAACAGCAGGGATTTCAGGATGGGAGTCATGGTGGTTGGGTCATGAGCAACGAGACCTCAATGAGGCCCCAACAACGGGCGAACAAGGAGTCGCTCAAGCAATAATCCCGGAAACCGAAATTAAAACCACGAAATTCAGGTGGGATCCGTGGTCCGTGGGGTTTGCGCCCCGTATGATGGCGATCCCCGATCCGCCATCTTCTCTTCCACCGACCACCGACCACTTCTCTGGTCTCTGGTCTCTGGTCTCTGGTCTCTGGTCTCTGGTCTCTGGTTTCTGGTTTCTGGTTTCTGGTTTCTGGTTTCTGGTTTCTGGATTCTGGTCTCTGGTCTCTGGTGAGAGAAGTCTGAGTATGTTCGCGACAACCGCAGCTACGCAGGCACTCGACGGATACTTTGATCCGGAAGACGGCTTCGCGGGATTGGCCGTACAGTCATTGGGTTTTACCCCCGGCTTGAATGAGGAGCGGGTGATCGTTTATGTCACCAAAGGATCGCAAAAAGCGCTGAGAAGCATTCCGGCGGAGGTGGAAGGCGTGCCTGTATCCGCTTTTGTAATGGGTAAGGAGCCGTAAATAAATAAACTTGGCGTTAAAAGTCTGATCATTCAGGAATTAGGCAAAATGATGAATGGCAAAATGATGGAAGAAAAGATCAGAATTCCCGAGAACGGAAGCCCGATTCCAGTTCTTCATCAGAACTGCCCAATCATCATTTTGCCAAATATATTCAATTCAAAAATGCGGATGTTGTAAGGTTTATTCATTTACGGGGCCTAAGCTGAAGGCCGGTCCCGCTCCGGCAATGTCCACTTCGGGCATCGGACACTACTTTGAACGCAACGGCCGATTCGCCTGTGGCGGTTCATGCGCGCCAAGTCGCGAACAATATGCCGGGACACTGGGAGCTTTCATGACCGACGGAACCCGATATTACGCGCTTTCGAACAATCACGTATTTGCGGCCTGCAATCATACCCCATCAGGAATGCCGATTTTGGCACCTGCCACGATGGCCGCACGCCCTAACCGTCGATCCCCATCGGAACTTTGCTTGTTTGAAAACATGGTGGAACTGCGTAGCGGCGTGCCGGGCCTTGTGACCCCTATGGCACTCGACGCCGCCTTCGCTGAGGTTCGGGACAGCGCTGTGATTTCATCATGGCAGGGGGATGGCGCTGAAGGCTTCGATACTCCCTCCTCGGTCACGGCTCCCCGCTCGGGGATGAGGGTAAAGAAATTCGGGAGAACAACGGGATTTACCACCGGAACCATCGAAGCCTTCGTGCCGACCCCTTGGGTATTGCCTTACAAGTCACTTAGATTCAATGCCGAAGTCTGGTTTCAGGACACTTGGACTATCCGGAATGACGCTGGTTCCGCGTTTGCCCTGCCAGGCGATTCAGGAAGTCTTGTTGTGACGGAAGACGGATCTTCCGCCGTGGGGCTGATTTTTGCCGTTAACAATCGCGGTGGCTATGCTACCTTCTGCGCACTGAGCCGCGTTCTGCCGGAATTCGGTAATTTGCAGCTTCTATCGAATCATGGAATTTGACACTAAGCTAAGGAATGCGGCAGTCTCGCTCGGAATCGAGCTACGGGACCTTGATTTCATCGAGGCGGTGCGGGTGGGCGATTGGAACGGCGCATGGTCGCGCCGGGAAATCCTGCGCCACACCACATTCACATCGGCGCTCATCGAGACGCCGCCACAATTCGATCCAAACGCATGAACGAATCCAGTCAATTTCTCCTCTACACCGCGCCCGATGGGGCCGTGAAGGTGGACGTGTTTTTCTTTGGCAGACCAAGGACGCGCTGGCGCGTGAGGCCGGTGACGACGTGGCCCGCCTTTGCGAGAACACCCGCCGCTGGGCCGCCGCCCATCCGCATTCCGGACCGGTCGTCAAGGATGCGGCTGAACTCCGCGCATGGCTCGCCTGTCACGAACTACCGGAATTGTCCGTCGTTCGCGAGGATGCGCCGCCCTACGACACAAAGAAGTGATGCCTTGGCCTATTCCCAGCAGAACCAGGAACTCGCCGCCCTCCGCGACTGGCTGCTGCCCATGCTGATGAACGGCCAGGTGAGAATTTCCGCTTGAAGTGTTCAAAAATGCACCTATGATTGACGCATGGGCAGTCTGAATTCAGATCCATTTGGAGGCGAGTGGTCAGGTGCGAAGCTTGACGCGCTTGGAAAACCGATGAGCCGGCAGCCCGGATTTCATCCGTCAAAACCCCAAAGGGGTTTGGTATCAAAGCCCAGGGTTGGAGCGTAGCGACTACCCTGGGTGTGGGGCATTGAAAGGATCACCAACCCCAACGGGGTTGTGTCATGGGTTGCGTCAGATACCATGCTCATCCCTCCGGCGGACGCAACCCCGGTGGGGTTGGGAATTCATACGGCACCTGACCCAGGGTAGCTCGTTCCTCGCAACCCTTGGGCTGCCGGACACAATCCCGTTGGGATTGATAGAAGCCCGCGCCACAAAACATCCATCATTCCTGATGCCCATGCTGAACAGAGCGGCTGACCTGGCTCCGTGATTCTATTGCCACGCAAGTAATCGGAGGGGATAAAATACTCGACGGTTTTTCCCTCATTGATAAAAATCACCCTTCCTTCCTCTCCTTCAAATCCAACGAAGAATCCACGCAATCGGCGAAGTGTGCGCCTAACAGCATGAGATTTTCGTCGGGCACTTGTCAATGCTGCCACACTGTGAACAGAAATTGAAGAGTCCTGGTAATACGACGACGGCCTTTTAGGTTGGATTTGTGTGGTCAACTCGTAACGGAGAGCGAATACCGTCCTTAGTTGCTGCCAAGCAGCCACCAACAGATGGCTAGCAGCAAACCGGTTGTTAGATGGCGCGGGTTTCGCCGCTGTAGGAGAATGTGTATCTTGGGCGTTGCCGGTGTCGGGTCATGGATATTCCACTTTCAATGCGGCGGTTGGTTGGCTTTCGTTGCCGAGGCGGTCAAGCGTCGTGATGCGGTACCAATAAGCGCCCGTCAGCGGGTGGTCCTCAAAGTCGGGGTCGTCGTCGCGGAAAGCAAGGGTGTTTTTGTAGAGATAGGTCAGGAACGTGTCGCGACCGGGTGTGAAGTTGGCTTGCCTGCTGCGATAGATCTGTTGCCAGAAGACATTTGCGGGAGATGGTGACCAGCACAAGGTTTTGGCGTCGCTGTTCAAGGTCAACGATTCGGGTGGGGAAGGGGGTGGCGTGGGCGTGCCGGTTTCCACCGTGATCAATGCGTTGAGTTCGGGCGCGGTGGACGGATACATGGCATTCTCGGCGCCTGCATGGGCGACGATCTGATACTCGATTCCATCGGGCGACACGGCGTCCGCCGGGATGCGTGTGGCAAAGATCGCGCGGCACCGGCGGATCATAGGCCGGCGGACCCACGCGGTCGCGCCGGGGGTGCGATACAGCAATTCCGCCGACACCTTGTCCTGGACAAAGCCGCTGCATACGCGTGCCTCGATATCGACCGCTTGGCCAGAGATGGCACTGCCTGGGGGTGAAATCACCACCACGCGTGGGGCGGTGGTATCCACCGTCACGGGAGCGCCATGCGGGCTTTCGGTGCCGTCCTTGGCAAGAGCGCTGACCCGGAAGGTGCCGGTGACATCGGCGGTCTCGATAGTGAACGAGTTGTTATTGGCGGGCAGTGGCGCGGCGTTGAGTTTTCCATCGTTGCGATAAACATTGAAGCCAGCGGCAGCGGGTTCTTCGTTGTGCCAATCAACCTTGACGCCGACAGCACATTGGCGGGCCGCGACATGTGAGGGATACTTGACCTTCTGGCTGGCGCGATTGTCATTTTCCATCTTAATGACATGCAGTTGCATGATCATCTGGTGGTTGCTCACCAACTGTCCGAGTGTGCCGACGTCCATCGCGCGGTGGAGATAGGAACGTGACCACGCCTCGGCGATAGTTCCTGGATCGCTTGCAAGTTGGTTGTGAAGCTTGGCACCAAGAATACGGTTGCGAAGCCAATTCAGGCGTTCTTTCCGGTCCCGGCCTGGCGTGCGTTCAATGCATGTGTCAATCACCCCGAGTTGCAGGTCGGCCTTGCGGATTTGCTCCGCATTGAGCGTGGGAGCGATACCACCGAGGTTGCCGCCAGTCCGGCAATCCGGAGGATCCTGGGCGAGGGCCTCGTTTTGGTTTAAAATTCCCGCGAGCGCATCAGCATGGTCCTCGCCGTAGCAGCGGCGTGCATATTCAACATAAACGCCGCGCGAGGTTATCAGCTTGTTCTCCGAATCCCACGGGGCGGCGGCGATGTAATCAATGCGGGGGTCGATCGCGTCGGTCAGGCGCCACGTCAAAGCAACCAGGCCAGCCATGTTGGCGGCGCGTTGGTTATAGCAGTCGATGGTGTTTGCGAGATTTTTCGACCATGGCATGTAGTGCATGTCGCCCTTGTTATCTTCCTCCAGCCATGGGCCGGCCCAGTAGGCGCGCTGACCGTAGCGACTGCCATTCTCGAATTTATCGGAATATGCGGTAAACGGTCCGGCTACCACATCGGCCGGCACTTCCTTGATGTTGGCATCGGCGAGTTCGCCCCAACCGGTGAGAACATGTCCCATTTTCGGCGCGCGTTGCCGGAAGAAATCATAGATTGACCGTACGAATGGCGGGGACTGGGTGCCCTCGTGGCGGTAATAGACGAGGCAGTCGAGGTCCGGATACCACGCGAGAATGGACGTGCAGACTTCCTTTTGCTCATCGGGTTTGAGTTGATGGAACTCGGTTCCAAGGGCGACTTTGACGCCGCGTTTGTGGGCATGGGCGATGATTTGCTGGAAGGTGGAGGCGCAACGCTCCCACACATCCTTGTTGGACAGGCCCGCTGTGTGCATCGAAGCCGCGCTACCGAACGCATAGTCATCAAACAGATCCGCGCTGAGTCCCGGATACTCGCGCAAGGGCCACGAGCACCAATGATAAAAGGCTCCCCGGTCTGAATTCTGATTGAAATTCTTCTGATTGCAGTCGCCCCAGTTGAGCCAGTTTTCCCGGTATCCCTCGAAGATATAATTGTGAATTGAAAGCATGTTGAGTCGCATTCTGGCCATCTGGTCGATGTGGTACTTCCAGTCCTCCAGCGACCACGTTCCGGCTCCTTGCATGTAACACCAATGGTTGGTAAACCCGCGAATCGCCTGGCGCGGGGTTTTCCTTTCATGCACTTCCACGAGACGCAGCGGTGTCCTGGTTTCCGGGATGACATCACCGCTCATCAGAAAGGTCACGCCGTAGTGATCTTCCAGTAGTCCATACACTCCGTAAAGCACGCCCTCGGGATCGGCGCCGGCGATGGCGAGCGTCGCGCCGGATTTCTTCAGGAGGTATCCTTGCGGACGGAGATCCTGCGGATCCAATTGGAATGACCGGAGCAAAGGAGATGATTTGTCACCGATGACGAATGCGTCGGAACCAGGCGTGGCCGCCGCAACAATGCCGGTCTTTGCGCCGCTGACTTGATAGAGATACCGTTGGAGTTCCCTTGCGGCGTATTGCTCCAGGGCGGGAGCATTGCGGTCCACGACGATTTCCGCAGCATCTGTCAGCCAGGTGCTGACAAATGCCAGGATTAGGGCGAGGGTCAAGGGTTTGAACATGATAGCAGGGACGCAAGCTGCGTTTCGCGCTCATTGCGCCAGCATATTGACAACATCCGCCGTGCGGGATTTTGGCGTCACCGTCAGCGTTGTCAGTTTGCCATCGCGGAATTCGCCCTCCACGGTGGTGTTGAGCGGCGCATGGAGCTTGAAGGAGACATTCCATTCTTTCGGCCATGCGGGGAACAGATAGATCTTTTTGCCGTCAGCCTGTAGCAACATTGACTGGGTCGTGTTGAGCAGGTTGCCGCCGTGGCACTGGTCGGGGAGCCAGTCATAGTTAGGCCCCCAGATGGCCGGGAAGCGCATGGCGCCATTGCTATTAGACGCGTTGGCTACCAACATGCCCTTGGCGTCGGAGGTCAATCCGAGCAGGGCGGCCTGGACGGCTGACTGTTGCCAGCCGTGGGCGGCCTTCTCGATGCGTGCCGCAAAGGTATCGCGCCCGAGTTCGAGATTGGGTTTGCCGACGCCATAGATGCGGAACGGGAAGACCGTGTATAATTCGGGGTTCTCGCAGTTGCCGCGGCCACCAAACATGGCGGCGGGCTGCACGCATTTCCTGCCGTCCTTTTCGCTGAAGGGAAGCTCGGGAAGCTCTTTCTGGAAACGCGTCCACCGATCACGCGCGGCGGCATCGGTTAGAGAAGGCGGCAAGGCCAGCAAGCGCACTATCACTGCATGCAATCCGGCGACGTCGGTCGTCGGATTGAGCACCGAGGCATCGCGATACGTTTCCAATGCCTGCGCCGGTGTGATGAGCAGCTTGCCGGCCGCGTCGCGTTTGAAGCGCGTGTCGAAGTACAAGACCATGGCGTCGGCCCACGGCAGGGCGTCCTGTTTGAGGAAGGTCTTGTCCTGGGTGTGTTCGTAATAATCCAGCATCATCAGGGACAAGTCCAGCCCGCCCGTCCAGATACGACCGATCCAAGGTGTGGCGACGTCGCCAACCTGTTTGCCATCGCGATCCCAGCCATAGTCGCCATAACCATAGAGGCCCCAGAAGTTCATGGTTTCCGGGATGAACGCGCCCTCGCAGTTGAACCAGATCTTGTTTCTTTCCTTGGCGAGCGGCAGCGTGTTGAGATACATCCGGAACAGCGGTTGCATCAGGTCGTAGTCGCCGGAGGTAAGCATCGGCCAGTAGGGCAGGCGGATATTCTGCCACCAATAGTCGCCGCCCCATTGGCGGAAGTCGGGATCGGACTGGATGTTTTTGTTACTATCGCATTTCTCGACAGTGAAGATGGAGCCATTGAACTTGAACGGATAGGCACCGCGACCGGCACAGGCGATCATCCAGCGCTGGAGCGTGTAGCCGCGCGTGACGGACTCCGCGCCGGCCTCGCCGCTGATGCGGATCCAACTCCTTTGCCAGAAATTTTGCCACCACTCCTGGTGTTGGGTGCGGGTCTTGGCGAGGGTCGCGGCATCGGCGGTTTTGATGTTCTTATTTAGCATATCCAACCATGCCTGCGGGGCGGGCGTGATTGCGGTGAGCGGATAGATCGACAGCAAATGGGATTTTGCGGGTTTGGCGGACGCGAGGGTGCGGGCATCTTTCTTAACAAGGCCTGGTCCGCTGGCTGCCGCGCCAAACGTGCGGTTCAACAATGGGTCCTGCATTTTTGGCATCAACGATTCAAACCCCTGGAGCTTCATGCCGATGGGCCACACTGAGGATTCGTTGCGGTGATACCAGACCACCCGGTCATTGCTGGCGTCCACCACGGTGTCAGGCGTCACGTAGCACTCGAGGCCCTTGCGGTTGGCGGATCCCTGCAT
>Ga0118677_10008071_pt1 | contig 17048 bp, 9 predicted proteins | sample AliMusrvi5mmetaG_FD_86154 | JGI IMG/M metagenome (GOLD analysis project Ga0118677, IMG submission 86154) | reverse complement strand
GCACCAGGCGGGGTACAAGGTCTGGACGGAGCTGACCACCAGCGGCGTGGTGGATGCCGCGGGCAAGCTGGTGGCCGTGCAGGGCGTGGTGCGCGACATCAGCGAGCGCAAGCGGGCTGAGCTGGCGGTGGCCGGCTCGCAGCAGCACCTGCAGTGCATCATCGACAACACGCGCGAGGTGATCTTCCAGATCGACCTGAAGGGCAACTTCCTGTTCGTCAACGCGACGGCGGAGCGGCTGAGCGGCTACGCGCCGGCGCAGCTGCTGCGCATGAACGTACTGCAGGTGGTGGCGCCGGAATATCACGCGCTGGTGCTCGCCCGGCTGCAGCAGCGCATTGACGGCAATGTCGCGGCGAGCAGCGTGGAGTTCGAGATCCGGCGCCAGGATGGGAGCCGGGTCTGGGCGGAGCTGACCACCAACGGCATGGTGGATGCGGAAGGCCGGCTGATCTCGGTGCAGGGCGTGGTGCGCGACATCAGCGAGCGCAAGCGGGCCGAACTGGCGTTGCGCGAAAGCGAAGAACGCTATCGCCTGCTCTTCTTCCAGTCGCCGATGGGCATCTTCTTCTTCGATCTGCAGCTGCGCCTGACGGATTGCAACGAGCTGCTGGCGGCCATGTTCCACACGACGCGGAGCGCGCTGCCCGGCACGGACCTGGCCGGCCTGCAGGATCAGCGCGTGCTGCCCGCCTTGCGCGAGGCCCTCACCGGCAAGAGCGCGCGCTACGAGGGGGCGTTCGAAGCCACGCCCGGCGCGGCGCCGTTTTTCGGCCTCATGCAATTTGTGCCGATGCTGGATGTGCGGGGGCTGGTCTGCGGCGGCATCGGCATGATCGAGGACGTCACCGCGCGCAAGCAGGCGGAGGCCGCGCTCCTGGAGTCGCGCGACCGGTTCCGGGCCAATCTGCGGGCCATCCCGCGCAGTGATCACCCACTGCGGATCCTGCATGTCGAGGACGATGGATCCATGGCCCTGCTGACCGCGGAACTGATCAAGCAGGCGCTGTGTGAGCCCTATGAACTGGTCACGGTGGCGCGGGTGGATGCCGCCCTGGACCGGCTGGCCCATTCCAATATCGACCTGGTGTTGCTGGACCTCGGGCTGCCGGACAGCCAGGGGCTGGATACGTTCCAGCGGGTGCATGCGCTGGCACCGCATGTGGCGATCATCATCGTCACCGGGCTGGACGACGAGGCGCTGGCGCTGGCCGCCATGCAGGGTGGGGTGCAGGATTACCTGGTGAAGCGCGACATGGACCACCGCTTGCTGGGCCGCGCCATCCGTTCGGCGGTCGCGCGCAAGAAGGCGGAGAATGCATTCAGCGGCGAGCGCGATCTGCTCCAGGCATTGATCGACAGCCTGCCCGACCACATCTTTATCAAGGATGTTGAGGGGCATTTCGTCCGGACAAACAGCGCGCTGGCGCGTTTCCTGGGGGTGTCGGATTCGGCCGCGCTGGAAGGCAGGACGGACACCGATTACTTCCCGCCGGAGCTGGCGCGCCAGTTCAAAGAGGAGGAGGCGCGCATCCTCCAGTCGGAGCAACCGCTGGTGAACCGCGAGGCGTTGGTGCGCGATCAAGGCGGGCAGCCGCACTGGGTGCTGACGATCAAAGTGCCCCTGCGGGACTACGCCGGCAAGACCATGGGGACGGTGGGGATCAACCGCGATGTCACCTCGCTCAAGCAGGCGGAAGCGGAACTGCTCCGGACGCATCTGGAGCTGTCCCGGAGCCACGCCGAGCTCCAGACCGCGTTGAGCGATCTGCAGCGGGCGCACAGCGACCTGCGCACAACACAGATGCAGCTCATTGATATGGAGAAGATGCGGACGATCGGCCGGCTCGCGGCCGGGGTGGCCCACGAGGTGAAGAACCCGTTGTCCGTGATCCTGCGCGGCGTCAGCTACCTGGCGGTGACGATGAGCCCCCAGAATGCGGTGGTGGCCACGGTACTGGACGACATGCGCGATGCCATCGCGCGCGCGGACGGCGTGATCCGGGGCATTCTCGAGTTCGCCGGGCCGACTCCGATGACCACGAAGGCCGAGCCGCTGAACGGGGTGGTGGAGCAGGCGCTGATGTTCATGAAACATGAGTTGCAGGACCGCCATGTGCAGGTGGTCAAGGCGCTGGCGCCGGACCTGCCCCTCTGCCAGCTCGACCGCTCCAAGATGGCCGAGGTGTTCATCAACCTCATCGAGAATGCCATCCATGCCATGCCGCAGGGCGGCGTGCTGACCATGCGGACCTACCTGACCGCGATCGCCGGCCTGGGCCCCAACCGCGGCGACGGCAAAGCCGATCGCTTCCAGGTCGGCGACCCCGTCCTGGTCGCGGAGGTGGTTGACTCCGGCACCGGGATCCCGGCGGACAAACTGGACAAAATCTTCGACCCGTTCTTTACGACCAAACCCTCCGGGCAGGGGACGGGCTTGGGGCTGTCTGTGACACGCACCATTGTCGACCTGCACGGCGGCATGATCGAGCTGTTCAACAACGCCGAAGGCGGCGCCACGGCGCGGATCACCCTCAAGGCGCAGCCGCCCGCGTGAGGCGACCCGTCACAGGGCGAGGTTGTGCTCGATGCATGCGAGGAGGTCCGTGTCGCTGGCGAGCTTGCCCAGGAAACGGTAGCCGGCGCGGGTGACGGGGCCACCCTGCACTTCTTTCTCGCTGATCAGGGCGGTGAGGAAAATGATCGGGATGTTTTTGAGCGCGGGATCGGATTGGATTTGGGCCGCGACATCGCCGCCATCCATCTCGGGCATGACCACATCCAGCAGGATGAGGTCGGGCTGGCAGGCGCGAGCTGTGGCGAGGGCTTGCGTCGCCCGGTTCTCGCCGATGACCTCGTAGCGTCCGCTCTTTTCCAGCACGAGTTTCATCATACGCGTGAAAGCAGCTTCGTCATCCACGATCATGATCTTCTTCTTCATGTTGGCTCCTTTTTCTACCCCTGCGCCTTGGTCACGATGATCATCATCATCCGTGTCGGCTTCACCATCGCGCCGCTATCATCCTCTCTCGGCGCGTGGCTGGCAAGCTTTTCGATGAGTCATGGAAGCCACTTTACACGGCGTGGGCGGTGTGGTTAACTCGCGCGCGCCGCATCTAAATTCGCAAAACGCCAACAAATCGGCCGGTTTCTGGCGTCGCCGCTGTGGTTGGCCGGAAAAGGTCGGCGTAAGAAATTGTGCATCCCGCCCTGATCGCGGAGCGAGCTTGCGACCGGGCTGCCTTGGTGGTCAACTGAAACGATACTGAATATGTGGATTGTCCTGCTAGCGTTGCGCCGGCCTTACACCTTCGTGGTGGCCGCGTTGCTGTTGTTGCTGCTCACGCCGTTCATCCTGCTGCGCACGCCCACGGATATTTTCCCCAGCATCAACATTCCCGTCATCAGCATCATCTGGCAATACGCCGGCCTGGACGCGCAGGAGGTGGAGCAGCGCCTGGTGTATTCGACCGAACGCTCGCTGGGGCTCACGGTCAATGACATCGAGCACGTCGAATCCACGTCCTACAGCGGCATCGGCGTCATCAAGGTGTTTTTGCAGCCGGGCGCCTCGGTGCCGGCGGCGGTCGCGCAGATCACGGCGATTTCACAGACGGCGCTGCGCCAGATGCCGCCCGGCACGACGCCGCCGTTGATCATCCAGTACAACGCTTCGACGGTGCCGATCTTGCAGTACTGCTTCAGCAGCCCGAAAATGTCGGAGCAGGAACTGTTCGACGTGACGGCCAACCAGGTGCGCATCGGCATCTCGACGCTGCGCGGGGCGGTGGTGCCGTGGCCCTACGGCGGGAAAATGCGCGTCATCTCAGTGGACATCAACCTGCCGGCGCTGAAGGCGAAAAATCTCGCGCCGCAGGACATCGTCGACGCCGTCAATGCGCAAAACTTGACGCTGCCCGGCGGCACCGCAAAAATCGGGACCACCGAATACGATATCGGCGTCAATTCCAGCGTCGGGCCGATCGACGATCTGAACGATCTGCCGGTGAAGGTCGTCAACGGTGCGACGATCCGCCTCCGCGACGTCGCGCAGGTCCACGACGGCTACTCGCCGCAGAAGAACGCCGTGCGCCTGGACGGGGTGCGCGGCGCGCTGCTCACGATGATGAAAAGCGGCACGGCCTCCACCCTGGATGTCGTGGCCCAGGCGAAGGCGGCGATGCCCCGGATCATGGCCGGCGTCACCAAGGATCTGCAGGTCCAGGAATTCGCCGACCAGTCCCTGTTCGTCCGCGCGGCGGTCAACGGGGTGGTGCGCGAAGGCGTCATGGCGGCGGCGCTGACGGCGCTGATGATCCTGCTCTTCCTCGGCTCGTGGCGCAGCACGGGGATCATCGCGCTCTCGATACCGCTCTCGGTGCTCTGCTCGGTCGCCATCTTGAGCGCGCTCGGCGAAACCATCAACCTGATGACGCTCGGCGGGCTCGCGCTCGCGGTGGGCATTCTTGTGGACGATGCCACCGTGGCGATCGAAAACATCCACCGGCACATGGTCGCCGGCAAACAGCTCGAGGCGGCGATCATCGACGGCGCGCAGGAGATCGCCCTGCCGGCGTTCGTCTCCACGCTGTGCATCTGCATCGTGTTCGTGCCGATGTTCTTTCTCACCGGCGTGGCCCATTACCTGTTCGTGCCGCTGGCCGAGGCGGTGGTCTTCGCCATGCTCGCGAGCTACATCATCTCCCGGACGCTCGTGCCGACGCTGGTGATGTGGTTTTACCGCCACGTCGAGCTGCACGGCGAACACGAGGACGACAGCCACGCGCCGGGCGTCCTGCGTCCGTTCATCCGCGTGCAGCGCGCGTTCGAGCAGGGCTTCGACCGCTTCCGCGAAGGATACCGCGCGCTGCTCGCGACGTGCCTGGACCATCGCGCGCCGTTCGCCCTGATCTTTCTCGGGCTGTGCGTCGGCTCGTGGCTGCTGGTCACGCAGCTCGGCGAAGATTTTTTCCCGGGCGTGGATGCCGGCCAGTTCATGCTCCACGTCCGCGCCCGCACCGGCACGCGCATGGAGGAAACCATCCGGCTGGCGTCGCGCATCGACGCCGCGATCCGCCGCGAGATCCCCGCGTCGGAAATCCGCGGCATCATGGACAACATCGGCATCCCGAATTCGAGCATCAACCTGAGCTACAACACCAGCGGCGTGATCGGGCCGGGCGACGCGGACATCCTGGTCTCCCTGAGCCCGGGCCATGCGCCGACGGAGGATTACATCCGCCGGCTGCGCAAGGTGCTGAACCGCGATTTCCCGGGCACGCTGTTCTATTTTCTGCCCGCCGACATCGTCAGCCAGACGCTGAACTTCGGCCTGCCCGCGCCGTTCGACATTCAGATCGTCGGACGCGACCAGGTGAAAAACCGCGCAATTGGCGCGCGCCTCGTGGAGCAAATCCGCCGGGTGCCCGGCGCGGTGGACGTGCGGGTCCATCAGCCGTCGGACCTGCCGAAGTTCGACATTGCCGTGGACCGCACGAAGGCCGCCGGGCTGGGCATGACCGAACAGAATGTCGCGAATTCGGTGTTGCTGAGCTTGAGCGGCAGTGGGCAGGTCTCGCCGTCCTACTGGATGGACCGGCGCCTCGGCGTGCAATATCTCATCAATGCCCGCGTGCCGGAATACGCGATGGATTCCGTCGAGACGCTCAACTCCGCGCCGCTCAACGTCAGCCCAACCGGTGGCGGCGGCGCGCAGATTCTCGCGAACGTCGCGACGGTGACGCGCACGGTTCAGCCGCCAGTCTTCACGCACTACAACGTCGCGCCGGTGATCGACATTTATGGCAATGTGGACGGTCGCGATCTTGGCGGCGTCCTGCACGACATCCAGCCGCTGGTTGACCGGGCGAACCAGGATCTCCCGCGCGGTAACTCCATCGTTCTGCGCGGCCAGGCCGAGACGATGCACAACAGTTTCGTCGGCCTTGGCGTCGGCCTCGTGATGGCCATCGCGCTGATCTATCTCTTGCTGGTCGTGAATTTCCAAAGCTGGCTCGATCCGTTCATCATCATCATGGCGCTGCCCGGCGCGCTCTCCGGCGTCGTTTGGGCGCTGTTCCTTTCGCAAACGACGCTGAGCGTTCCGGCGCTGATGGGCGCGATCATGAGCCTCGGCGTGGCCACCGCGAATTCCGTCCTCGTCGTCAGCTTCGCGCGCGACAATTTGCACCGCGGCATGGAACCGGTCGCCGCCGCGCTCGACGCCGGCGTCAACCGCATCCGCCCGGTGCTGATGACGGCCGCGGCGATGCTGATCGGCATGCTGCCCATGAGCCTCGGCCTCGGCGAAGGCGGCGAACAAAACGCGCCGCTGGGCCGCGCCGTCATCGGCGGACTTTTCGTTGCGACGATCGCAACTCTGCTATTGGTTCCGGTGTTTTTCAGCTTCATGCACCACCGCGTTTCCGCGCAGAGCCCGGCGGACGATTCGGCCGGCACCGCGCTGCCCGTTCCCGATGTGACGATCTGATGAAGACATTTTCTCACAACCCGGCCGCGCGATTTTCAATCACTGGAAATTGCCGTCATCGTTTTTTCAATGATTGGAAATGAAAGAAGAAAACGAATGGAAAAAAGAATTATTCTGATTCTTTCCACCCTGTGGTTCGTGCCACTGGTCACGCTTCACGCGGAAGAACATTCATGGCGTGTCGATCTCGGCAAGCCGGAAACGGTGCTCGCAGACAAGGCGCTTGGCTTGCGGTATTTTCCGGACGGGCGGCTGGCGGTGGTGAGAACGAAGCCCGCTTGCCGCGTGATCGTTGCCGCAGGCGTGTCGTCGTTCCTGCTCGAAGGGACGGAAATGGGAAAGTTCACCAAGGCTATGAAGGTTCTCGACAAGGGCAAGACGGGCGAGTTCGACAACGGTTATGCCGGCATCAACGCTGTGGTGCATGCGCCGTCGGGTGAGTTACTGGCGTTCTATCATGCCGAAGATCAGGAAGGGATGATGACCGTCGGCAACGGCATTCCGGGATTTTATTGTCGCGTGGCGATGGCGGTGTCGAAAGACGATGGGCAGACATTCGAGAAATGCGGACCAATCCTGTCCGGGCAGTTGCCGAAAGATCCGGGCGGGCGTGGAGACCAGGGCGTGGGCGAGCCGTGGGTGTTTGCGGAACCGAAGGGCGAATTTCTCTATGCCTACTATACTTCCCACGAGCGCGTGGATGGCCGCGGAGTACAGATTTGTATGGCGCGTTGTCCGCTGGCTGATGTAATGAAACCCGCTGTGTGGAAGAAATTTCACGATGGCGGTTTTGCGGAGGCAGGCTTGGGCGGAAAGGACACGCCGGTGGTGACGAGTGGACAGCAGGCTGCCGACGCCCTGTTTCCTCAGGTGACGTTCATTCCAGCGTTGCGACAATTTGTGATGATGTTGTGCGTGAACGTGTGGCGCGAAGGGGACAAGCCGGAACAAAGCGGCATTTATGCCGCGTTTTCCGATGACGGCATTCACTGGCCGCGCGAGCGGATGCAACAGCTTTGGAAAGTGCCGGTCATCGCCTCCATCGGACGCGAAGTGGCGTGGCATCCGACATTCATTCCGGATGACGGCACCGCTGCGCACGGCTGGCTCTACTGCGGCTATAGCGAGAACTGGGGTTACGAGCCGCCGCACAAGCCGCATTACCTTATGCGCCGGCCGATTACGATTGCAGGCGACTTATGAAACGGAAACAGAAACAGCCGTCTCATTGAATCAATGGGAACGCGGTATGATTTAACATGAACAAAGCTGACCAAAAATCTTCCACAAGCGAAACCGGCTCCGCGCCGAAGCCGGCACGGCCTGTTCGATTGTTGCGCGTACTCATCGTCGTCGTCGTCATCCTGATGATCGGGCTGGCCGCCGGTTTCTGGCCGCGCTGGACCACGCGCCGCTCGCTCGCGCAGGAAACGAAGGAACTTTCCGTGACCACCGTCGCCGTCGTTTCGCCGGTGCCCGGAAAGAGCGGTCTTGGCGTGCCGTTGCCGGCGGAAGTGCAGGCGATTGTCGAGGCCCCGATTTACGCGCGTGCCAGCGGCTACTTGAAACGCTGGCTCGCTGACATCGGCGCGACCGTCAAGGCCGGCGAGTTGCTGGCGGAAATTGACACGCCGGAGGTGGACCAGCAGCTCGCACAGGCCAAGGCCGAGGTCGCGCAAAATCAGGCCGCGCTCGATCTGGCGAGAATCACCTCGGCGCGCTGGAGCGATTTGCTCAGGACCGCAAGCGTGAGCAAACAGGAAGCCGCCGAAAAGCAATCCGACCTGGAATTGAAAAAAGCCAATCTCGACGGCGCGCTCGCCAATCTGCACCGGCTCGAAGAAATGAAGGTTTTCGCCAGAGTCACCGCGCCATTCGACGGAACGATCACCGTGCGCCAGACCGATGTCGGCCAGCTCATCACCGCCGGCAGCGGACGCGAACTTTTCCGGTTCGCGCAACTCAATCCGCTGCGCGTTTATGTCCGCGTGCCGCAAACGCTGTCGCTCGCCATCGTGCCGGAACAAAAAGCCGAGCTGATTTTGGACCAGTTTCCCGGAAAGAAAATCGAGGCCAAAGTTGTCCGCACCGCAGGGGCGATTGATCCGGTCTCGCGCACGCTGCTGACCGAATTGCAGGTGGACAATTCGCGCGGCGAAATTCTTGCCGGCAGCTATGCGCAGGTCCGTTTCACCGACGGCGTCTTCGCGCCCACGCTGACGCTGCCAGCCAAGACGCTGCTTTTCCGCGCAGAGGGAATTCGCGTCGGCGTCGTGAACGCCGACAGCAAAGTCGAATTGCGCGCCGTGAAACTGGGTCGCGATTTCGGCCAGACGCTTGAAATTCTCGAAGGCGTTGCGGCTGGCGACCGCGTCATTATGAATCCGCCGGACTCGCTCGCGGGCGGACTGGTGGTGCGCGTGGCGGAACCCGCGAAAAGCGTGGCCGAAAAATGAACTTCTTTCCCCGCCCTCCGGTCCGGCCACAGGCCCTGCCAACGGCTTTCACGTCAAACGCAATTTCTTAGCAGTAAGCCCCGTAATCCCCGCTTGTCGCGCGACGAGCTGCTGGCGCTGCTTCGGGATCCCGCTTTCGAGAAAAAGGTTGAGGCGACCACCAAGCAGTTGGAAGCGATCAACCGCCCCCTCAGTTTCTGGCTTGCGTGACTCGACTCCGCGTCAGCCCATCGGGAGCAAGAGTCCTGAGTCGGTCGCTCAGCAGATGCGCGGCAGTTGCTCTCCAGCGGGCAGATCGAGGGCACGCAGCACGCCGAGGGTGGTTTCCAATTCCACGGTGCCCGAGGTTTCCAGTGCGATCACCGTGCCAATCGCCACGGCCTCGGCCGCAGCCGGGTCGGCCCGCAGCACCTCCAAGGCGCGCCCGACCTGCGCCGCCGGGACGAAGGCGATGAAACGTCCCTCACATGCCAGTTGCAGCGGATCGAGCCCGAGCAATTCGCAGGCGGCCGCCACCCCCGGTGACACCGGGATGGCCGCCTCGCCAATCCGCAGGCGCACCCCACCGGCGCGGGCGATTTCCGTCAGCGCCGCAGTCAAGCCGCCGCGGGTGCAGTCGCGCAGGCAATGCACCTCCACCCCGGCGGCGAGCAACGCCAGCACCGGACGGTGGAGCGCCTGACAGTCGCTCAACGGTGCCGGTTCAAACTCCAAGCCCTCGCGGATGGACAGCACCGCCGCCGCGTGGCGGCCGAGGTCGCCGCTGAGTAGGATCGCATCCCCCGGCACGACCGCCTGCGGCCGCACCGGAGTGGGTGCGCGCACCAGTCCCACGCCTGCGGTGACAACGTAGAGTCCATCGGCTTTCCCCCTCTCCACCACCTTGGTATCGCCCGTGACGATCGTCACGCCAGCGGCATCGGCCGCCGCCCGCATGTCGGCGAGCACCCGCCGCAGCGTGGCCATCGGCAGGCCCTCCTCGAGCACAAAGGCCGTGGACAGCCAACGCGGTTCGGCTCCGCACATGGCCAGATCGTTCACCGTGCCACAGACAGCCAGAAGACCGATGCTGCCACCGGGGAAAAACAACGGGCTGACCACATGCGCGTCGGTGGAAAACGCCACCTGCGCTCCCGCCGGATCGAGCACCGCTCCATCATGGCGCTCATGCCGGTCAGCATCGCCCAAGGCAGGAAGGAACACCTTTTCCAGCAGGTCCAACGCCAGCCGCCCGCCGCCGCCATGCGCCAGCGTCACGAAGGAGTCGTCGGCATAAGGCAGCGGGCATTGCATGGGCATGCAAAGGTCATGCACCACGCCGGGCCTGCGCGTCAATCTCCGACATCCATCACTGCCGACTCGGAGGGCAGCGATGCCTGAGCAGTTCCGAGCCCGGTCAGGACACGACCGCCAGAGCCGGGTGCGGGGCTCAGCGGCGGAAGAAATGCCAGCAAAACAGCCCGAGGCTGAGGACGACCATGACGCTGATGGCGATGAGCATCCAGGGGATTTTGGCGGGAACGATGACGGTGAAGACACGTTGCATGGGATGGTCGCTGGAGCCGAACTTGGCCGTGACGGTGTAGGTGCCGGGCTTGACGTCGGAGAAATCGAGGTTGTGTCCGTCGTCAAGGTCCATCGGCGCCTTCTGGTTGTCGGCGCTGTTGGTGACGGTGGTGCCGCGCCAGTCCAAGCCCTCCATGCCGACGTGACTGGCCTTGAGGGTGAGCGCCCGCGCCTTGGTGAGCGTGATGGAGGCACCGTCCATCAACTCCCCTTCATAGACCGCCCACAACGAGACCACCGGCAGCCGGATCCACACTTGCTTGGTGGCGGACTGCGGGGTTGGGACCAGCTTCAACGAGGCGGCGAGGTTGATCGCCTCATCGCCCGCGGTCCCGGCCAACAACTCACCCAACGCAAACTCGCCGGAGCCACGGTTGGTGGCAACCGTGACATGCTTGTTGCCGCATTCGATGGCGACCACATGCGGGGCGGCGGGGGCCGGGTCGAGTCTGACCGTGACCTTTTCCGCGGTAAGCACCTTGTTGACCGGAAACGCAAAGGGCTGCGCTTCCGTGGAGCGGTTCAACTCGTCGCCGCCGAGGGTGATGGCGGGAGTGACGATCTGCAGCGAGCACCTGGCATCGAGGCTCTGGCCACCGGCTTGCGCGACATTCAGCGTGATCTGGTAGTTGCCAGCCACGATAAAGGGCTTGATTTCCGGCCTCTCTAGCAAAGACGCGACCTCCAGCCGGTTCTTGGGCATGATCAAGCCGCAGGTTTCCGTCAGGGTCTTTTCGCTGTGGGTTTCCAGATTCACAAGCTTCACCTCGAGCGGGGCATTCGCGTCCAAGCCCTCGGTCATCAGGGCAAACCCCGGTGCCGGATCTGGAAGAATCCACTTCACGGCAGCGTCGGTGATCTTCAGGCCGCGCTTCACCACTGGCGAATAGATCCTCACGTTCACCGGGGTTTCCGGCCGCGGCATGCCCTTGTAGATGAACTCGCCTAACATCAAATCGGCGATCTTCTCATTGAGAAACCGGATGCCTTCAACGTCCGCGGCCGAATACTTGTGATTGGCAATCCCCGCGCCGTCGTTGAACGCAATCTCGCCGCGCATCACCTTGGCATTGCCCTCCTTCACCTGGGCGGCTTTCTCCACGTAATCCTTCACCGGCCGATTCAGGCAATCCTCGTAAAAATCCGAAATGACGATCAGGTAGTACGGCATCTGCGCCGATGGCTTGAGAAACGCCTGCGCCACCACCGCCTCGGCCAAGCTGATGTGGGTTGAATTGTCCGACGAAACAAAGGGTGAAACCGGCTCGAGCAGGTGCTTGGCGATGTCCTCAGGGCTGCCCTCCTTGGGATTGGTGAGTTGCTCGCGCAACGTGGCGACCCGCGCGTAGTTGCCGAGGTCACTGATGACAAAGCGTGCCGAAGTGCCGGCAAGCGGCTCGCTGGGTTCCGCCGCAGGCTGCACGAGGCGCTGCAGATTGATCGTGGCAACCGGATAAGCGGCGGCCGGCGCGGGCTTGAACTCCCAGGCCCGCCGGCTGGCATCGCCCACCTTGCCGGTGACCAAACCGGCGACCAGTTGCAGCGCGCTTTGGCGGTTGGCCGGATCGACGGACTTTGACGCATCGACCAGAACCACGATGTTTTTACGCAAATCGTCGGCCCGCACGGCGGCAAACGGCGCGAGCAAGCCAAGCAGGCAGCAGCAGGCAGCAGCTTTGCGCAGCGGAAATAAAGAAAACCCTTGATCTAATTGTTGCATTTGGTAGGACCGCCCTAGCCGTAGCGCAGTCGGCTGACCGTGGCAATGTCAAAAATCGAAAACAAACACATCTGGGGGATCAGGACCGCGGCGAGGTTGCGGGCCGTGCATGCCAGTTTTCCGGACCTCAGCCCCGAGGAGCGCAGCGGGTATCTGGTGGACGAACTCGAATATGCGCTGGAGGAAGCCAGCTCGCTTGCGGGCGAAAACCGCAATAGCCTGTTGGAAACCCTGGAAGCGTATTTCCCGGTCTATGGCCAAGACTCGCCGGCACCGCTCGCCCCCGCCGCCGGGCCGCCCCCCGCAGCCACGCGTGAGCTGTCGGCCGCCACCATGGTTGATGCGCTCTGCGCCAAATCGCAGGACTTGACGCCGGCCCAGTTGCAGCAATTGGCGGGCTTGGTCTCCGGGTTGGGCAAGCCGAGCCCGGCCAACAACGCCGTTACCAAGCCCTTGTCCGGCAGCCTGGCACTGCCCGCCACGCCGGCGGAACTCGACGATTTCCTCAAGAGCGTGAACCAACTCTGGGTGGAAATGGGGTCCGCTCCCGGCGACCAGGACCCTCTCAGGCTCAACCGTCTGCTCAAGATGTTAGGGATGCTCACAGCCAGTTTCCGCGATATTTACCGCTTCATTTGGCCGTTTTGGCGTGAAATGGCTCCGCGCGAACTCAATTCCCAGATTCAGCCGGCCTTTCCCAACGGGTTGGAAGCGGCGATCGCCAGCTACGCGACCGGAGGCCAGGTCGGCGGCGGCGAATTTTACACGGAAATTGAAACCACCAAAAAAATCCTGTTGTCCATCCTGTTCGGCTTGCGCAAGGGCGCCGAGGAATACGGCAAACTCTACGAACGAAAATATTCCAGCGAGGCGATTGCGGACACCGTGGCCTTGGAGGAAAGTGCCAGCGATGTCGCCAAAGTCCGCGACCTCGGCCGCAAGTGCTGGGACAAATACTCCCAACTCACCAAACACCATACCGCCGACGCCATCCATGATGACATCGTCAAAGCCATGGCCGAAGCCGCCTTCACCAAACTGAAACTCTCATCCTAAGCCCCCATCTCCATGTCCATCCCACAAATCCACTGGCACGAAGGCCTGTTCCTCCAACCCCACCACCTGCAACGCCTGCAGAAACATGTCCTCGACCAGTTCGGCGACGAACGACACATCAGCATGCCCTATGGCTATGGCGTGATCGAGGCCAAGCTGTCGTTGGATGATTTGCAGAACCAACGCCTGCGTTTCCAGAAGCTCAAGGTCGTCATGCCCGGCGGCGCCGTGCTGTCCTATCCGGAAAACACCGTGCTGCCCAGTCTGGACATTCGCGACGCCTTCGCCATGAACCCGAAAGGCTTCAATGTCTATCTGGGCCTGCCGCATTGGTTCGACGCCCGCAGCAATACCGTCGAGGGCGAAATGGCCGTGGGCGTGCGCATCAAGCAGCTCTACCGCGTGCCCCAGCAAGTGCCCGAGGTGATGGATGAAAACACCGGCGAAAACCCCCAGCCGATGCAGTTCCGTTACTACAACGCCATGCTTCTGCTAGACTCGGACGACGATAGCGACATCGAGAAAATCCCGCTGCTGCGCGTCGTCCACGACGTCAGCCACGAGGAGCCGTTCCCGCGCCAGGATCCGGCTTATGTGCATCCCTGCCTGATGCTCAGCGCCTCGCCGACCCTCCGCGAAATGGTTAGAGACATCACCGCCCAAGTGGAGGCCGTGCGCGAGCAACTGGCCAACATCGTCGCCCGCGGCGGCGAGTCGCACACCGTCAGCCGCCTGCAGCTTGAGCAGATTTTGCGCCTGCGCTGCCTCAACCGCTATGTGGCGCGGATGCCCGCCTTGCTGGCCTTCGGCGAGGGCAGCGCGAGTGTGCCGCCATTCACCGTCTATCAGGAACTGCAGACCCTGCTGGCCGACCTCATGGCCCTCTATCCCGAGCGTCTGGCATTCACCCTGATTGCCTACAAGCACGAGGACCCGTACCCGTGCTTCAATGGCACCATCGCCCTGATCCGCAACTACCTGCATGGCTCGGTGACGCCCAATTTCTGGGAAGTCAAATTCGAGCCCGGCAAGGAATCGGGGGTGCGGGTGGCCAAGCTCGAGGAGAAACATTTCACCGAACCCAACGCCTGGTTCCTTGGCATCAAGACCACCCTGGAGCCCAGCACCCTGGTGGAATTGGTCGAGGATTTGGATCAATTCAAACTGATGCCCACCTCGTTCATGGAGCGGGCGATCCGCGGCATCTCGCTCAAGGAGGAACGCTTCCCGCCCTTGGAGTTGCCTGCGGAGAGCGGCAGATATTACTTCCGTCTCAATGTCACCCAAAGCCGCCGGGTGTGGGAGGAAACCCGCAAGGAACTCGAACTCGTCGTGCGTTGGAGCATGCAGCGCGAGGTGTCCGATCTGCAAATCAGCCTGTTCATGACGCTGGCCGCCTCCAAGCCGTAAGCCCCCGCTCCAACCCATCATGGCTCGTAACAAAACCAACAAGGGCGGCTCCGACGCCAATTGGGGCGGCGGCGGCGGCAATGACTTCTGGGGGGAGTCCGCCACCATGTCGGACACCCCGCCCAGCGTCGCCCAGGCTCCGACCTACCTGCCTGCCGCGCCGCCCGCCGTCGCCCGGCCCTTGCTCGAACACCTCCAACCGATGTTCCTCTATGTCTGTGAGCAACACCGCCTGGCCAAGGAAGGCGACAAGACCGCCATCGCCTACGAAACGGTCAAGCAGGCGGTGTTGGAAAAAATCGCCGCGATCGATCATGCCGCCAAATTCGACCCGGTGCTGCGCCAGCACCTTGACAAGCTCAAGGAACCCATCCTGTGGTATCTGGATTGCACGTTTGGCTCGCCCGACAATGCCTTTCCCTTCCGTCAGAAATGGAATGACCAGCGCCTGGCGGATTATGGCGAGGACGGCAATCTGTCCGGTGACGACGCGTTTTTCGACGAACTCAACAAGGAACTCGAGAACGACCCCAGGGATGAAAGCAGCAATGAACGGCTGGCGTTCTACTACACCGCCTTGGGCCTCGGCTTCACCGGGCGCTTCTTCAAGCGCAACCCGGATCACCGCAAGGAACTCAAGGCCTACATGCAGCGGCTCTATCCGCGGGTGGCCAGGTATGTGGATACCGATGCCAGCGGCAAGATCACTCCGGAGAGTTATCGGTTCACCGACAAACGCGACTTCGTGGCGCCCACCCGCGAACGACCGATGATCTTTTTCGCCGCCTTCCTGCTGCTGTTCGGCAGCCTGCTGTTCGGCTACATCTATTGGTATATGGAAAAAACCGCGCCGCTGCGCGAGGCGATCGAACGGCTCCAACACAAAACCCCGGCGGAGAAATGACCCGCCCCTTCTGCTGCTTATGAACTTCCTGAGAAACATGCCCGCCTCCATGAACGGCTTGCTCGTGGTCATGGGAGTGATGGCCCCGCTGCTATTGTTAGGCGCGGCCACCAACCCGCAACTCATCGGCTTGTGGACCATCCTTTACATCGCCATCGGCGCCATCGCGGGCTTGGGTGTGCTGGTCTTTGAGCGCAGCAAGAAAGGCAAGGCCGATGATTTCGCCAAGAGCGTGGAAACCAACGCCGCGAGCGCCGGAGGCCTCAAGGATCCGCAGAAAATCGCCCAGATGGACCACATGCGCAAGGAGTTCCAACGCGGCATCGACATCTATAAGAACCACGGCAAGGACCTCTACAGCCTGCCATGGTATGTGGTGGTGGGCGAATCCGAGTCGGGCAAAACCGAGATGCTGCGCCGCAGCGAAATTGGTTTCCCGGACAAATTGCAGGACCGCTGGCAAGGCTCGGGAGGCACCCTTTCGATGCACTGGTGGTTCAGCAACAAGGCGGTCATTCTCGATACCGCCGGACGCCTGTTTGTCAGCGAAGGGGCGGAAAGCGGCAAGAACCAGTGGATCAATTTCTTGCAGATGCTCAAGAAAAACCGCCCGGATTGCCCGATCAACGGGCTGATTCTGGTCATTCCATCCAACCGTCTGCTCACCCACCCCAATCCGGACATCGAGGCCACCCGCATGGCAGAACTCGACCACAACGCCGGCCAGATCGCCAAGCAGATGGAGACACTGCAAGCCGAATTGGGCGTGCGTTTCCCGGTGTATATTGTCATCACCAAAATGGACAAGCTCAACGGCTTCCGCGAGTTTTTCGGCAAGCTCGACAAACCGGAAGACCGCTACCAAATCCTCGGCTGGTCCAATCCCGCCCCCCTGGGCGATGCCTTCGATCCCCAAAGTGTCGCGGAATACCTCCACTCGGTGAGCGACCGGCTCAAACGCCGCATGATGTCCGAGCTGCGCCATGTGGAACCCGATACGCTCAACGGCCTGCGCATCGACGAAGTGGACGGCTTGTATGCGTTCCCCGCCGCGTTCGAGTCCATGAGCGGCAAGCTGACACGCTACCTGCGCCACGTTTTCACGACCGACGAATGGTCCGCCAAGCCACCGTTTCTGCGCGGCATCTATTTCACGTCCGCGCTGCAACAGGGCATGGTGTTAGATGAAGCGCTCGCCGCTGCCATGGGCGTACCCTTTGAACGGATGGATAGCAGCCGCGAAGACGACGGGCTGTCGCTCTCGAAGAACCGCACTTACTTTGTTAGAGACCTGTTTCTCGACAAGATCTTCAACGAGAAGGGCCTGGTCACCGCTGCCGGCAAGATCCGCTCGCGCCTCAGCGGCTGGAAACTCTGGCTCCCCGCGCTCATCTTGCTGATGCTCGGCTCCTTCGCCGCGCTTGGCTGGTGGGCCATGAGCAAAAA
>Ga0118677_10008069_pt1 | contig 17050 bp, 11 predicted proteins | sample AliMusrvi5mmetaG_FD_86154 | JGI IMG/M metagenome (GOLD analysis project Ga0118677, IMG submission 86154) | reverse complement strand
CAGTTACTTGTTGTATGCTTCATGAAAAGCTCTGATAATAATGGTCGCACAAAAATAGTAAAAGCAATTTATTGTTATTTAATTTTAAATTAACATCTCTTTTTACCCGTATTAAAATATAAACTTTTACCTTTGCAATTCGATTTTATACAATAGCTATTTTGTTATGAATGAGAATGATGTGAAATTATTCCAAGAATTTCCAGCCGTATCCACGGAAACCTGGGAATCTCAAATCCGCACTGATCTTAAGGGTAAAGATTACGACAAGACACTGATCTGGTCTACCAATGAAGGGATTAAAGTGCGTCCGTATTATCGGGACGAAAATTTAAGCGGGCTCGAATTCGTTGATACCTTGCCGGGGCAATTCCCCTATGTGCGGGGAAATCACAAAACCGGGAATAACTGGTTGGTCCGGCAGGAAATTGACGTGGCCGATTTAGCCGAAGCGAACCGGAAAGCTTTGGAGGTGCTTTCAAAAGGCGTCACCTCTCTTGGATTTGTTTTTAAGACCTGCCAGGAGATTAGTGTGGACGATCTAAAGGTTCTTTGCAAAGGAATTGACCTTGAAAAAACAGAGGTTAATTTTGTGATGACCTGCAAAAAGCCTCCTTTAGTCAAGAGTCTGATTGCATTTCTGAAAGCGCAAAAGGCTGATCCTTCCAAAGTGAAGGGCTCTGTCAACCTCGATCCTGTTGGAGTCTTTACGTTAAAAGGAAAATTCTGCTCAAGTGAATCGGAGGCATTTATCCGCGCGAAAGATGTTATTGAGTCGGCTGCAGATTATCCCGGAATTCAAATTATTGGTGTGAATGGCCGGAATTTTAATAATGCAGGGGCCTCTATCGTGCAGGAATTGGGCTTCTCCCTGGCAATGGGAGCAGAGTATCTGACACGTTTGACTGACCTTGGATTAGATGCAGGTAAGGTTGCGCCCAGGATCCGTTTTAACTTTGGAGTTGGGGGAAACTATTTCATGGAAATAGCTAAGCTTCGTTCTGCCAGGATGTTATGGGCAAAGATAGTTCAGGCTTATCAACCTAAATGCGAATGTGACAACAAAAGCAGTGAAGGGTATTGCCTCTGTGCAAGTAAAATGCATATACATTCTGAGACATCTGTCTGGAATAAAACAATATACGATTCCTATGTAAATCTGCTTCGCACACAGACTGAAGCAATGTCGGCTACCTTAGGCGGTACGGATTCATTGACTATAAATCCGTTTGATGTGGTTTACGAACAGCCCACCGAAATTGCTGAACGGATTGCACGGAACCAGCAGGCAATCCTTAAGGAGGAGGCTCATTTTGATAAGATTGCAGATCCTTCTGCCGGCTCCTATTATATTGAATCATTGACAGCTGCCGTTGCCGAACAGGCCTGGAGAATTTTCCTCGAAATTCAGGAAAAGGGGGGATATATTTCGGCTTTCCGTGACGGATTGGTGCAGTCACAAGTGAACGAAATGGCAGCAAGGCGCACCAAAGCCGTAGCCACCCGACGCGATAATGTCCTTGGCGTTAATCAGTTTCCGAATTATTCAGAACAGATCAGTGGCGCTTTAAACAGCCAGCTGTTTGAAGCGGTCGATCAGACCTCTAAAGAAGCTGAAGTTGAGACTATTAAGTTATACCGTAGTGCCCGTCAACTGGAGGCTCTCAGGTATTCTACCGATCGTTTTTCCGCTGGCAATAAGCGACCAAAGGCATTCATGCTTACCATCGGGGACCTTGTATTCAGCAAAGCCCGGGCACAGTTTTCCTCAAATTTCTTTGCCGTTGCCGGCTATGAAGTGGTTGACAATAATGCTTTTGAATCGGTTGAAGCTGGTGTCAAGGCAGCCCTGGAAGCTTCTGCAGATATTGTGGTAATCTGTAGTTCAGATGATGAATATACCGGATTTGCTCCTCAGGTTTACAGTCAATTGAAAGGCAAAGCAATCTTTGTAGTTGCCGGGGCTCCGGCTTGTACAGAGGAACTCAAAGCGATCGGAATTGAGAATTTCATTAATGTGAAGACCAATTTACTGGAATCACTGACTGGTTATAATAATAAACTTGGGATAAAATAGGATCTGTTATGAAACCTGATTTTAGAGAAATAAATATCACAAATACCCCGAAACAGTGCTGTTCAGCAGCAGATTCGGGAAAGGAATGCGGAAGTGAAGAATTGTGGATGACCCCTGAATTAATTCTGGTCAAGAGTGTTTATACCAAAGCGGATATCAAAGGTCTTGGACATCTCAATTATGCTGCTGGGATTGCACCATTTTTACGTGGACCTTACTCAACCATGTTCGTAACAAGACCCTGGACTATTCGTCAGTATGCCGGTTTTTCCACGGCAGAAGAGTCGAATGCATTCTACCGCCGCAATCTGGCTGCCGGACAGAAAGGGCTATCCGTTGCATTTGACCTGGCCACCCATCGTGGATATGACTCGGATCATCCCCGTGTGGTAGGTGATGTTGGGAAAGCGGGTGTGGCTATTGATTCGATATTGGATATGAAAATCCTTTTTGACAATATTCCACTGAATAAAATGTCGGTTTCGATGACCATGAACGGGGCTGTTCTACCGGTCCTTGCCTTTTATATCGTAACTGCCCTGGAACAGGGCGCAAAACTTGAAGAGCTTGCAGGTACGATCCAGAACGATATTCTGAAAGAGTTCATGGTGCGTAATACCTATATCTATCCACCCGAATTCTCCATGAAGATCATCGCAGATATTTTTGAGTACACTTCGAAATATATGCCCAAATTTAACTCGATCTCAATTTCGGGTTATCACATGCAGGAAGCCGGAGCAACTGCTGATATTGAAATGGCATACACCCTGGCTGATGGTTTGGATTATATCCGGACAGGAATTAAAGCAGGGCTGACTGTCGATGCTTTTGCGCCCCGGTTATCTTTCTTCTGGGCTGTCGGGATGAACCATTTTATGGAGATTGCCAAGATGCGCGCAGCGCGTATGATCTGGGCAAAATTGGTCAAACAATTTAATCCCAAAAGTGCCAAGTCAATGGCATTAAGGACACACTCCCAAACCTCAGGCTGGTCACTGACCGAACAGGATCCTTACAACAATGTTGGTCGTACCTGTATCGAAGCAATGGCGGCTGTTCTTGGGCATACCCAATCACTCCACACCAATGCACTTGATGAGGCGATTGCTCTTCCAACCGAGTTTTCAGCACGTATTGCCAGAAATACTCAGCTCTATATTCAACAGGAGACGGAAGTTTGCCGTTCTCTTGATCCTTGGGCCGGTTCTTACTACGTTGAGTCTTTAACCAACGACCTGGTCAAAAAAGCATGGGCCTTGATCGAAGAGGTTGAAGCTTTGGGCGGAATGTCAAAGGCTATTGAAACAGGAGTACCTAAAATGCGTATTGAAGAGGCAGCTGCCCGCACACAGGGACGTATTGATTCTGGAACACAGGCAATTATTGGCGTAAATAAATACCGGCTTGAAAAAGAGGATCCGATTGATATTCTGGATATCGATAATACGGCTGTTCGTCTTTCGCAGATTGAACGGTTGAATAAACTTCGGGCCGAACGCAATGAAGCCGAAGTGATAGAGGCTCTTGAAGCTATCACTAAATGTGCTGAGACTGGCGAAGGGAACTTGCTCGAACTGGCTATCATAGCTGCTCAAAAAAGAGCTTCTCTGGGTGAGATTTCCTCTGCCTGTGAGAAGATTGCGGGACGTTATAAAGCAACCATTAGAACCATATCAGGCGTGTATTCATCAGAAGCTAAAAACGACAAAGATTTTGAACAGGCCATCGAGCTTGTCAATAAGTTTGCTGAAAAGGAGGGACGTCAACCCCGGATTATGATTGCAAAGATGGGACAGGATGGTCATGACCGCGGCGCAAAAGTTGTGGCTACTGGTTATGCAGACCTTGGTTTTGATGTGGATATGGGTCCATTGTTCCAGACGCCCGCTGAAGCCGCCAAACAGGCTGTCGAAAACGATGTGCATGTATTGGGCGTCTCTTCACTAGCTGCCGGTCATAAGACCCTGATTCCATCCGTTATGGATGAATTGAAAAAGCTGGGACGTGAAGATATTATGGTAATTGCCGGAGGTGTAATCCCTGCCCAGGATTATCAGTTCCTTTATGACTCAGGCGTTGTGGCGATATTTGGTCCCGGGACCTCTGTTGCTGCTGCCGGCAGGAAGATCATGGAGATTCTGATTGCCGCACAGGAAGACTGATAAATAACTCAATTCATAAAAATAGTGACCGGCTGACTTTCAAATCATGAATAGTTGGCTGGTCACTTTAATTTGGTCTTAAACTTTGATCTTTTTCTCCAGAACAGAAATCATCTTTTCTGCTTCACTTTTAGTTCTGAAGGCTTTTGAGAGTTCAAAGGATTCCTTAATCGCTTTCTTGTCGTAGTCCTCGAGCCACATGATGTAGGATATTTTCCCCTTGAAAACGGCTTTGAGCTTTTTGTCCCAATTAGCAGCAATCATGGCAATTACAAGATCTGCCTGAGTCCCTTTGTAAGTGACCTTCTCCCAGTTAGTGCCTCCAAAATCATTGTGATGATTATTGATATTGTCCAACGGAACTGAGTCTGTTTTAACTGTAAGGCCTTCTTTTTCAATTCGTAATGATGTATGATTCAGCCATTGTTCTCCGTAGTAATTGCTTGCAAGGGTCAGATCCCCTTTTTCATTCAGATAAACCTGGACAAAAGAGCGGGACCAGCTTTTGTCAAATACCTGACGATTTGGGATATAGACCGTATATTTTTCAAATTCCCCTTTTTCCGGCTTGAAATCCCGGATAAGTGTCAAAATGGCGGTTTTGGCTGAGGTAAGTTTTTCGCGTTGATATGATAATTGAAAGGTATAGATCCGGTTAGTGATCCGGATCGCCTTATTGAGCTCTGAACCGGCTTCAGGATAGAGCTTTGGAACTGAATCAAGATGCAGTAAGCAATTCACGGTGTCACCTTTTGCCAGAAGCGACTCCGAAATTCGGATCTTTTTCGATGCAAGCTCACTCTGGGATGGTCCGCAGGCTGATAGTACTGTCTGGAAAATTACCAATCCTCCAATAACGGATAAATTGAATTTCATTTTTAATGGTTCTGAGTTATTAATATTAATCTGTAATAAATGTGTTCCTGCACGATCGGATTTTGAAGACTTCAGTTCTATTATATTTCTCCATGAACCGAGTCAGGTACACATTGCCCCTTCTAACTATTGAATTTCTGGGTAAAGATATAAAAAAACTGAATTTTGGGATAGTCTTTCCTGACAGGATTACCGACAATCATTCATTGTCAGTGATTTATAGCGATTTAAAATTGTGCATTTTTTTTCAGAATGAACTTGCCATTCTAAGAAATAGTTCTTTTCTTTGCAACGCTAAAATAAAATAGCATTCGGTGTTATTTTTCCAATTTAAAAAATTGAATTGGTAGCTGATTAAAAAAAATAGTATTACTTTTACGACCCCAAACAGTGGGGAAATATAATCAGATGGTCTGTTCATCTAAGGGTTAGGATTCAAGATTTTCATTCTTGCCATAGGGGTTCGAATCCCCTACAGACTACAAAATTTTAGAACAAGAAATTTTTTAAAAATGGCAAATCATAAATCGGCTATTAAAAGGGCTAAGCAGAGCGAAGTACGTCGTCTGCACAACAAATATTATTCAAAAACAACCCGTAATGCGGTTCGTTTACTTCGTGAAACAACTGAGAAAGCAGCGGCAGCTGAGCTCTTCCCAAAGGTAGCTACGATGTTGGATAAGCTTGCAAAGCAGAATGTTATTCATAAAAACAAAGCTTCCAACCTGAAATCAAGCCTCGCATTACACGTTAACAGCCTGTAGTTTCTGGTCATAAAATATTCTCAGAAGCTCATCCTTAATCGGGTGGGCTTTTTTTGTTATTCTCCTTTTTATTTGGTAAATTTGGTTGATGCCGCCATTTAATTAAACCCACTGATCATGGAAGCATACCAACGAAAGCCGATTAAGGATTGGGCGCTTGAAGATCGTCCTCGCGAGAAACTTTTATACAGGGGAATAGGATCTCTGACCGATGCCGAGCTAATTGCAGTGCTGATCGGGTCAGGGAATAACGAGGAGACAGCTGTTGAGCTTTCACGACGCATTATGGAGAATGTGAAGAATAATCTGAATGAACTGGGTAAGCTGAATATTGAAAATCTAAAATCGTTCAGAGGCATTGGAGATGCCAAAGCGATCTCTATCCTTGCAGCGATGGAGCTGGGCAGGCGCAGAAACCATTCTTCCGCTCTTGAGATGAATAAAATTACGGGAAGTAACGATGTTGCCAGTTACTTACGACCGCTGATTGGGGATCTTCCTCATGAGGAATTCTGGGCTCTTTTTCTGAACCGGCAAAATAAGGTCATCGATTCGCGGCGGCTCAGTCAGGGTGGTATTACCGGAACAGTTATTGATGTCCGCCTGGTACTTCAAATGGCGCTCGAAAAACATGCCACTTCTCTTATTTTTGCCCATAACCACCCATCCGGAAATCTGGAAGCAAGTGAGGCTGACCGCAAAATAACCAAACAATTAAAGGAGGCCGGCATGATTATGGATATTCCTTTACTCGACCATCTGATCATTACCCAGGGTGGTTATTTTAGTTTTGCAGACGAAGGGTTGCTCTGAAATAGGTTTTCAATTTAAGACAAAACGAATTTTACTTTATTCATAAAATCAGGATATCTGCTGAATATTGGTCGATTTTTGAACGTCTAAGTCCTTACAGATTATTTCATCCGGGGTAAACATTTCAAAAATAAGTAGGGATAATGACGTTTGTCATGCGCTATTGTCCAGACCGGACGTGCTTATTTTCATTTGAAGAATTATTATATCTTTGCTTGTCCAAACACTACCTTCTCGATGACTGAAGATGAAAAATATTTACTTGACAAAATAAGGAAAGGTGATGAAGCCGCCTTTAAGGTCATCTATAACAGGTATGTCCCCCGGCTTTATTATTTTGTATATGAATACATTCCGCACCATGACCTGGTTGAGAATATTGTTCAGGATGCTTTAATGGTTCTTTGGGACAAAAGATCAAAATTGGAAGAAAATACAAATATCGGAGCTTATCTTTTTACCGTTGCAAAAAATAACTGCCTTTACAAACTCAGGGACCAACGCTACAGGCAGAAACTATTCGAATCTGATATTGACGAACCTGAATTAAAAGCGAACCTCGATGCTTTAAGTGTACTTGACACATCCCTGATCACGATGACTGAGATAGAAAGGATTATTGAAACCACACTCAATCAATTGCCTCCTCAGTGTAAGACTGTTTTCACCCTTAGCCGGTTTGAGGAGAAGAAAAATAAAGAAATAGCAGAGGAACTTGGGATTTCAGTGAAAGCCGTTGAAGGGCATATATCTAAAGCATTAAAACTTTTCCGAAATTCACTAAAGGATTACCTGCCGATCATGGCTTTTTTATTTATGCACTAATGATAGATTGTTTTATTGATTCTTAAGCCCTATAAGTGAACTTTTTGGTTTAAGTTTGACAGTTTGGATAACCCTTTTTCATTTTTATTCATTATTGTCCGGGAAATGGCAATCAGTCTTAACAGATTCTTCGCTACACTTTGTTTCGCTCAGTATGACAATTATTTAGATATTAGGAGGTTGTCTAAAAAGGCAAAAAATAAACCGCAATGGTCGCAGAGGAATTTCGCAAAGGCCGCAAAGATTACTAAATCAATAATCTAACATTGCGTTCCTTGCGCCTTCTTGGCGCACTTTGCGGTTAAAATGGACTTTTTAGACGCCCTGCTCTCCAGTACCATAACTTGTTGTCATTCTGAGCGTAGCGAAGAATCTTTGGTTTTTCTCCGGACAGTAGTGATTTTTATTACAATAATTTCAAATCGCAGCTAGGGTAGATGACTATTCGTGCTTTATTATTATGACTTATGAAACATACAGACGACATATTACAAATTGTGACAGGCAACCTTAAAGGAAGTCTTAAGAGCGATCTTATAACACAGATAAATAAGGATGATGAGTCCAGGGAGGAATACCGGAAAATCAAAAATGCCTGGGCACTGGCCTCTTCGACAAAGGAAATGTCTGAATATCAGGTTGAAAATCTGTACCTCAATTTCAAAAAGCAGCTTGCACGGAAACAAAAAACCTATCAGTTATTTAGTAGCTCGATTTTAAAATATGCAGCAATCCTGATAATGGCTTTATCTATTGGCTCAATTGGCTTTTGGGGCTATTATCAGAGTCAGAAGTCGAATGTTTATACTTCAACAATCGAATCACCGGTAAATGGCAAATTACAGCTTCACCTTTCTAATGGAATTAGTGTTGATCTTGAAAAGGATGATTCAAAAATTGCTCTTGGCAGCGATCAAAAGATTACAATTGATAACGAAAAAGTGATCGACTTAACTAAAAGCAGCCAGGCGGACCATTTACAACTGAACGAGCTGGTTGTCCCGTTTGGGAAGAAATCGCAGTTAACTCTTGAAGATGGCACTAAAGTATGGCTAAATGCCGGAAGCCGGATGGAATTTCCCACCAAATTCAAAGGTGGTAAAAGGGAAGTAACTTTACAAGGAGAAGGCTATTTTGAGGTGGCACATAATCAAAAAGTACCATTTTTAGTAAATACCGGTGAGATTTCGATTAAAGTACTCGGAACCAAATTTGATATTTCAGCGTATAAATCGGATAAAAAAATAGAAACAATTCTTTTGGAAGGAAGTGTTTCTATCCGGGAACAATCAGCGTTATCATTTTTGAAGAAGGAATCGGTTTTAAAACCTAACCAAAGAGCGAGCTATTCCCGAAATGATGGTTCTATTATTGTACAAGACGAACCTAATGTAGCTTTTGCAATTGCCTGGACAGAAGGGTGGTTTAAATTCCATCGGCAGAGTATCGACGAAGTGTTTGACAAATTGCATCGGTATTACAATGTAGAGTTTGAATATAACTCAGAATTCCCTAAAGAAGATTTGATATCAGGGAAACTATATCTTAAAGATTCGATTGAACAGGTTATGTTGACGATGGAAGTTGTCGCTAAATTAAAATACAGGATTAATGGCAATAAAATCTTTGTTGAGAGAAAAAATCAATAAGTTGCCATAAAACATTGAATATCCTTAAGCTAGCCTTACGATTTTTAGTTGCCAAATAAATATTAACTAACTAATTTAAAACAGAACTGCCTATGATAAAATAGTCCCCGTTTCAAAGTAAAAAGCCGGGAAGTCGGCTAACCTCCCAGCTTTAGAATACTATTAAAACAATGTTTAATAAAAAACAAACAAATGTATGAAAAAAAAACGTAATGTGATGTCCATATACAAATTGGACACAAATGAAATTTTATTAAAAATGAAATTGTTAACCTTGCTGATGTTTATTGCGTTTGTGTCTGCTTCGGCGAGTAGCTACTCACAGGCAACAAAATTCAATTTAAACCTCAAAGCTGTTACTATCGGTGATGTTTTCCAGAAAATCGAGGAGAAAAGCGAATTTGTGATTATTTATAACGAGAAAACGATTGATATTAATCGGAAAGTTGATATTGAAGTAAACGATGAACCAGTCGAAAAAATTCTGGATCAGATATTTAACGGGGACAAGGATGCCTACCGGATTTTGGATCGCCAGATCGCAATTTATCCGAATGAAAGGAAAGAATTCCCTTCCAATTCCAAGAAAGAATCTAGCAATGAACCCCAAAAGAAAGAGATTTCCGGAACGGTAAAAGACCCTAAAGGGATTCCGCTCCTTGGAGTAAGCGTTATTGTTAAAGGGACCACAATAGGTACGATCACCAATGATGATGGACAATACAGATTTTTAGTACCTACCGATGCCAAAATGCTCTCATTTTCATTTATAGGCATGAAAACTCAGGAAATTGTTTTGGGCGCCAACAAAACCATTAACGTAATTCTCAATGAAGAAGCGATTGGTATAGAGGAAATTGTTGCAGTTGGTTATGGAACACAAAAGAAAGGAAATCTTACTGGGTCTATTTCAACTGTAAAGTCTCAAGACTTAGTTGTCTCACCGGTTGCAAGTACAGCCAATGCTCTCGCAGGTCGATTACCGGGACTAATCTCGATTCAGTCGAGTGGACAGCCTGGAGCGGATGCCGCCACATTAAGTATTCGTGGTTTTGGAGCTGCACTAATAATTGTTGACGGAGTAGAGACTGCTTTCAATAATATTGATCCAAACCAAATAGAATCAATTTCAATATTAAAGGATGGAGCTGCATCAATTTATGGTTCAAGAGCTGGGAATGGAGTTATATTGGTAACCACCAAACGTGGGGTTATTGGTAAACCTAGTTTTACTATTAATACTACATTGACAGGACAAGCACTTACAGCATTCCCTCATTTGATGAGTTCGGGTGATATAGCAGAATTGTCAAGGGAAACATGGATAAACGCTGGGAAACCAGTAGATACTGCACCTTTTACTCTCGATGAGATTCAAAAATATTATAATGGGACTGACCCACAATACCCTAATACCGATTGGCGTAAAATATTAATCAGGGATATAGCACCTCAACAACAGCACAATATATCCGTTAGAGGAGGAAGCGATAAAATAAAGTATTTTGGTTTCCTTAGCTACCTTGATCAGGAATCTATGTGGAAAAGCGGAAAGGGTGGAGATTTTCAACGATATAATTTGCAATCAAATATTGATGCCAGAATTACAGATAATTTATCATTGCGACTAGATATAGCTGCAACAAATGAGTATCGTAAATATCCATGGCGTTCTCAAAAATTAGCACTTTGGCAAGATTTCTTTCAGACTTCACCAATGTATCCTGCTACCTTGCCAGATCCAACAAAGCTATCCTATGCGCAAGGTGGAGGAACAGGCAGTGCCCTATTTATGACAAATAGTGACATAGCCGGTTACGACAATACTGACAACACGACTCTAAATACAACCTTGTCTTTAGATTATTCTGTAAAACAGGTTAATGGTTTATCATTAAAAGCTTTTGTAAACGTATTACAATATAGTTCTTTTGAAAAGTTTTTTGAAAAACCACTTACTTTTTGGACTTACGATATAGCGTCTAAAATATATTCAGTTGCAGGGTCTTTAAACAGTCAAGCATTTCTTAATGAAACCTACACTCGGAACAGAAATATTACAAGTCAATTTTCCGCCAATTACGACCATACTTTTGCGAGAGATCATCATATTACTGCTATGGCGCTTTACGAGGCAATTGGTTATACTGATGATTTATTGACTGGAGGAAGAAGAAACTTCATTACTCCAGCGATTGATCAATTGTACATGGGAACAGTGCAAAGTTCAACTGTAAATGGATCTGCGGATGAAATGGGAAGGAAAAGCTTAGTGACAAGGTTAAGTTATATTTACAAAAATAAATATTTACTTGAATCAATCTTTAGGACGGATGCTTCTGCAAAATTTCCAGCAAACAAAAGATGGGGGTATTTTCCTAGTGTTTCTTTAGGATGGAGAGTATCTGAAGAAGGGTTTATAAAAAAGAACTTTAATTCAATTGACAATCTGAAACTCAGGGCTAGTTATGGAAAATCTGGTAACGATGGAGTAGGTAATTTCCAATATCTTTCAGGTTATACTACTGGAAATGCAGTTATGATTGGAGGCAACCAAGTCGCAGGAATGGTTTCAACTGGTTTGGCAAATCCAGATTTAACATGGGAGCGAATAAAGATATATAATATTGGTACAGACTTTTCCTTTTTTAATCGAAAATTATTTGGCGAAATCGACGCCTTTTATCGAGAACGCAATGGCATTCCTGCTACTAAAATAACGAGTCTCCCTGTTACATTTGGTGCAACTCAACCGCCTGAAAATCTTAATAGCATGAATACTAGAGGCTTTGAAGTCCAATTAGGCACCTCAGGTAAAATTAATGATTTCAATTACGATATTAGTGGTAATCTCTCCTGGGCCAGATCAAAATGGGAACACTATGAAGAGCCAGTTTATACTGACCCTGATCAGAAAAGGATATTTCAGATATCAGGGAAATGGACCGATTATACTTATGGTTATAAAACCAAAGGATTATTTACTAGTCAGGCTCAAATTGATGCACTGGGATATGACATGGATGGTCAAGGCAACCAATCACTTAAACCAGGGGATCTAATATTTTTAGATACGAATGGGGATGGGAAAGTTGACTGGAAAGATCAAGTTGGAATTGGTAAGGGAACCACTCCAGAATGGATGCTCGGATTAAATACAAATTTAAAATATAAAAATTTTGATCTTTCAGCCTTGTTCCAGGGAGCATTTGGTTACTACAATTTTATTTCACCAGGTATTGGCGGCGTTCAGCCAAAATGGATGTTTGATTGGCGTTGGACTCCCGAAAATGATAATGCCAATGCTTTCATTCCAAGACCTGGAAGCACTTCTTCTGCAGGTGGTAGTGTGAATGATCATTATTATGAAAAGGCAGGCTATTTACGATTAAAAACTTTTTCTATTGGATATAACTTGCCAAGTTATTTGTTACAGCACATCAAATTTAGCAGGCTTAGAATATATGCTGCAGGGACTAATCTTTATACGTTTAATAAATTGAAAAGATTCAATATCGATCCTGAGGTGCCTTCAGGAAATACAGGACAATCCTATCCCCAACAATTAACGATTACTTTGGGGATTAACGCTTCTTTTTAATAGATTAATAATAACAAATATGTCAAATTATGAAAAAGATATTATATATATTATTTAGCATTATTGCTCTTTCATCTTGTCAGCAAGGTGTATTGGATAAGGCACCACTAAACATTATATCCGATGCCACGCTGTGGAATGACCCAACACTTATAGATTCATATCTTTCAGAGGCATACGCTGAAATGACTATTTTTGATTTTGAATTTTGGCCACTTAATGGTGACGATTATAAGTCTGGTTTTTTTGATGTTACTACCGTTAGTGACGAGTGCAAGGATGGTGGATGGTGGTGGGCAAGTCGGGCATATCATAAATATGGAAACTTAAAAATCTCAGGTGGTCTGCTTGAATATTGGGGTTATCCTACAATTAGAGAACTTAACATATTTCTTGATCGAGTTCCGAATTCACCAATTAGTGACGATTTGAAGAAAACGAGAATGGCAGAAGCACGTTTTCTAAGGGCATTTTCCTATTTTGCAATGGTAAAACGTTATGGTGGTATACCCTTAATTACAAAGGCACAATCAATTAATGATGCACCGGAGAGTTTAGCTCCCCCAAGAGACAAAGAAGAGACAATTTATAACTTTGTTTTGTCTGAAATGGATGCAATATACAACGATCTTCCTGAAACTGCTACTGGTTCCGAGCTTGGTCGGGCTACTAAATATGCTGCACTTGCTCTTAAATGTAGGGCAGCTCTTTATGCCGGAAGTATTGCTCAATTTGGAACTATTCAATTAAATGGTATATTGGGCATTGACAATTCGCAAGCTTCTATCTATTATCAAAAGGCATATGATGCAGCAACGCTTATAATAAATAGTGGCGCATTTGCACTTTATAATAAAATCCCTTCAGATAAGGTAGCTAATTATAGAGCAATTTTCACAGACAAATGGAATTCAGAGGTTATTTTTGCAAGAGATCATAATAACATCCCGTTGGCAGATGGTGGTGGAGGGACAGGTATTGCCTATGATTTCATGGCGACTCCAAAACCCAATGGTTGGGGAGCTGGTCAGATTCTCGTGCCTTATTTAGAAATGATTGAAGAGTATGAGCATGTAGATGGAAGCTCAGGTAAGCTTGATTATTCTACCATATCACAAAATTTGTGGACTACAGATTCGTTGTGGAAAAATAAAGATCCGCGTTTCTTCGCAACAATTTGTACTGAAAATACTGTATGGCGTGGTATACTACGAAGCTTTTATCAAGGTATTATTGGAACAGATGGTGCCGTTTATATGACTGGTAGCTATAACGGAATTCTCTGCCAGGGAAATCAAGTTCAGAATAATTGCGGTTTTAGTGTTCTTAAGTATCTTGATCCGACTAATGACATCAGTACATATAGCAATTCAACAACTAGTAGTCAGGTATTTAGTTATCGTGAAATTTTGCTGAATTACGCGGAGGCTGCCTTTGAACTGGGTAAAGCGGGGGATGCATTAGGTGCAGTAAATCAAATTAGAGATAGAGCAGGAATAGCCTTATTGCCATCTGTTGATCGAGATAAAATACGACACGAGAGAAAAATAGAACTTGCTTTCGAGGGACACCGATATTGGGATGCACGTAGGTGGAGAACTGCAGTTAATGATCTTTCTGGTACAAAAACGGGATTGCGTTATGTTTTGGACTATACAACCAGGAAATATATATTGTTAATTCAAAATAACATCGATGGAATACCGCTTCAGTTTTATGATTTTAACTATTATCTACCTTTGACAATAGCCCGAACAGCCAGTAACCCAAATATGGTTGAAAACCCTGGATACTAGTTAGCGTCCAAACTCTATTAATTTAAAATTGAAGTGGCTCTGTAATATGGAGAGCCACTTCAATATATCTTAATCCAGCATTAAGATTGGACTGTCTATAAATACAAAATGAATAATAAATTGCATATCAAATGAATAATAAATTGTATATCTTAACTATTTCTTTGATTTTTATTTACTTGATTCAAGGAGCCTGTAAGAAAACTAATACAATACAACATCCTAATTATCCCAGTTCAGATTCGATTAGATTAGGAGCATGGTATTATGGCGGATGGAGCTTCCCTGCTGATTCAAAGGGATATACTTTCCAAATTAGTCCAAGCTTGGTAACAAAATTTTCGGAACGTGAGCCTATATGGGGATGGAGAGAAGATCCACCTGGTGTAATGGAAAGTCAAATCGATTATGCTGCAAATGGAGGGCTCTCATTCTGGGGATTTTGCTGGTATGAAAATAGTTTATTAAGTGATTCTATAACAATGAATAACCTTAATAATGCATTAGATAATTTTTTGCAATCTCCGAATAAGAATCGTTTAGATTTTTTTCTAATATCATGTAATCCCGTTTCGAATGTCAGTTGGAGTAAGGTTTGCAATCGAACTATTGTTTATTTTAAGGAGCCAAACTATCTTAAAGTGGATGGCAAGCCAATAATGACATTTTTCAATGCTGATGAGATTATTTCGGATTTGGGTGGTATATCTAACACTAAGAATGCCATTGACTTATATCGACAAAGAGCACGAAATTCTGGTGTTGGCGAAATTCTTATCGGTTCGGCAACAAGTCCAAACTTAGATCAAAGTAAATATGCAAAATGTGGATTTGATTTTTTATTTGCTTATAACAATGCAAATTACGGAAGAATCAATGCTGGGGCTAATGATTATAGTAATTTGGAAACAGGCGAATTGAGAATATGGAATAACATTTCCTCAGAAACCTCTCTTCCATTTATTGCTACCGTTGGAACCGGTTACGATATGCGTCCATGGGCTACGGATCATCCAACCTTACCTGCTTCAGATTTTTGGTATACAGGAGTTACACCAGCAAAAATAGGAGCGCATCTTCGTAGTGGCTTACAATGGACCAAAAACAATTCCCAAAAGGTTCTGGATAATTTATTATTCATATATGCCTGGAACGAAAATGGGGAGGGAAGTTGGCTTACTCCGACAAAATCTGAAGCTAATGCTCGTTTGGATACAATTCAGAATGTTATAAGTAAGGAATTAAATAAATAAAAAAACAATAATGAAAAAGTTTAGAATTTTAATTATTGGGTTATTCATTACCGGATTCTTTCCGGTAGCAGGATGTACTCAAAAATTTCCAATACATGATTTGAACCATAAAATTAAAAACGTGTTAATTCTGGGGAATAGTATTGTAGCTCACCCTATTGCTCCTGATCTTGGGTGGTATGGGGATTGGGGTATGGCAGCCTCAGTTCGTGATAGCGATTTTGTTCATATACTAATTAACAATTTGCACAACAGGGATAATTCAATTGCAATTCGATACGATAATATTTCATCATTTGAAACCAATTTCGATACTTATGATTTGAGCCAATTAGCATCGTATAAGAACGCAGATATGATTATCATAAAGATATCTGAAAATGTAAACAGTCAAAAGGCAATAGCGGATAACTTCATCTTTTACTATGATAGATTGATACGATACCTAGCAACAGATAGTACAGATAAGATTATTGTAAATGGATTCTGGCCTAGTCCTGTCAATGATATTATTAAAGCATATGCCTCAAAGAACAATTACCCATTTGTTACGCTGCCTGATTTATATAGTGATGATGTTACAAATTCAGCAAAAGGACTTTTTCAAAACGAAGGAGTGGCAAATCACCCATCTGATAAAGGAATGAGAAATATTGCATTGCGCATTTGGAATTGTATCTCTACGTACTTCCCCTAAAATGGAAGAGTAGTGAGAATATTGCAAAAGTCAAGAATAATCATTATATAGAAAATAGAATTTTAACTTTTAAATAAAATGAGCAAAAGGTTTTCATGATTCAGAACGAAATCCACACGCTCACGTATCAGGCGCTGATGCTGGTACTCATTCTGTCCGCTCCTCCGATCCTCATTAGCATGGTGCTTGGACTTTTGGTGGCCATTTTCCAAGCCGCCACCCAAATCCAGGAGCAAACGCTCTCTTTTACCGTAAAACTCTTTGCCGTGATTCTTTCGATCGTCATGCTCGGGGGATGGCTAAGCGGTCAAGTACTGCAGTTTACCAATACAATCTTCCAGGGAATCGCCAAATGGTCCGGCGGATAGCGCATTATGGAAAACGCCGCTAGCGCAACTGACGATTTCGTTTCCTTTACCTGTTTCATTCGGTTCAATCTCGATACAGACGTGAGCGTATTGACCTCGTCCACCAGACTGTTTGACGTATTTCATTTCGGTATTGGCCGGGATTGTGATGGTCTCTTTGTAAGAA
>Ga0118677_10008066_pt1 | contig 17052 bp, 13 predicted proteins | sample AliMusrvi5mmetaG_FD_86154 | JGI IMG/M metagenome (GOLD analysis project Ga0118677, IMG submission 86154) | reverse complement strand
CTACACGATAGGACTTGATTACGGCACCAACTCGGCACGGGCGTTGGTGGTTGATTGTGCGGACGGGCGGGAAATCGGCACCGCAGTGGTCGGGTACGCGTCGGGGCAGCAGGGGGTATTGCTGGATCTGGCGGACCACCATTTGGCGCGGCAAAATCCGGCGGATTACTTGCGGGTGTTAGAGGAGGCGACGCGCGGGGCGCTGGCAGCGGCGCAAGCGGCGGAAGCGGGATTTTCACCGGCGCAGGTGATCGGCATCGGGATGGATGGGACGGGCTCGAGCCCGCTACCGGTGGATGCGAACAATGTGCCGCTGGCGTTTGCGGCGGAATTTTCCGAGCGGCTGGCGGCGCAGTGCTGGCTGTGGAAAGACCACACGGGCATTCCCGAGGCGGAGGCGATCACGGCGATAGCCAAGCAACTGCGGCCGCAGTATCTAGCGAAAATTGGCGGCACCTATTCGTCGGAGTGGTTCTGGGCAAAACTCTGGCATTGCCTGAAAACCGATCCGGAGGTTTTTGCAGCGGCGTATTCATGGGTCGAACTCGCGGACTTTGTGCCAGCGGTGTTGTGCGGTGTGAGCGACCCGCGGCAAATCCGCCGCGGCGTGTGCATGGCCGGCCACAAGGCGATGTATGCCGAAGAATGGGGCGGCCTGCCCGACACAGAGTTTCTAGCAGCGCTTAACCCGCAGCTCGCGGCCCTGCGCGAACGCCTTTACGACACCGCCTACGACGCATCGGTGGCGGCCGGCACACTCTGCCCGGAATGGGCTGCCAAGCTCGGCCTGCCCGTCGGCATTCCGGTGGCCATCGGTGAAATGGACGTCCATTACGGCGCGATCGGCTGCGGCGTCACCGAGGGCACCTTGGTCAAGGTCATCGGCACTTCCACTTGCGATTGCGGGGTCATCGCCGCCGACAAGCAACCCGCCGATATCCCCGGCATCTGCGGCATCGTCAAAGGCGCCATCCTCCCCGGCTTCTACGGCATTGAGGCCGGCCAGTCCGCCGTCGGTGACATTTTCAAGTGGTGGGTCGAGGGGGTTTGCGACGGAGACTCCTCGTTGTTCCAATCCCTAACCAGCGAAATCGCCGCGATGCGCCCCGGCCAGAGCGGCCTGCTGGCGCTGGACTGGAACAACGGCAATCGCACGGTTTTGGTGGACCAGCGGCTAACCGGCTTGTTGGTAGGACAAACCCTGCACACCAGTCGTGCCGAAATTTACCGCGCGCTCATCGAGGCGACGGCCTTCGGCGCGCGGGCCATCCTTGAGCGACTGAAGCAGTACGGCGTGCCGGTGGCGCGCATCGTGTGCTCCGGCGGTATCGCCGAAAAAGATCCGGTGCTGATGCAAATTTACGCCGACGTGACCGCTTGCGAAATGTTGGTGTCCCGCTCGGCGCAAAGTTGTGCGCTCGGCGCAGCCATCGGAGCCGCAGTGGTGGCCGGAGCCTATCCGGGATTCAGCGAGGCGCAGGCCGCCATGACCGGCGTCAAAGAACTCACCTATCGGCCAAATCCGGCGGCCTCTGCCGTCTATGACGATTTGTATTACCTCTACCACGAACTTCACGACGCCTTCGGCGGTATGACATCCTGCGCCGCCCTCGGCAACGTCATGAAGGACCTGCTGTCCATCAAACAGGAGGCAATGGCTAGCAGAAGATATTTTTCCTGATTTCAACACCACCCATCACCGCTAACCTAACATCATGTCCTCATCCGCCCTTCCCGAAGTCTGGTTCATCACCGGCTCACAACACCTCTACGGCCCCGCGGCTCTCCAACAGGTGGCCGCCAACTCGCAGCACGTCGTCGCCGCCCTCAACGCGTCCGGCGCGCTGCCCTGCAAGGTCGTGTTCAAGCCGGTGCTAACCACTCCGGATGAAATCACCCGGCTCTGTCTGGATGCCAACTCCTCGCCTGAGTGCATCGGCTTGGTGGCCTGGATGCATACGTTTTCGCCAGCCAAAATGTGGATCGCCGGCTTGCAGGCGCTGCGCAAGCCGTTGGCCGATTTGCACACCCAGTTCAACCGCGACCTGCCATGGGCCAGCATCGATATGGATTTCATGAACTTGAACCAGACCGCCCACGGCGGCCGCGAGTTCGGTCACATCGGTGCCCGCATGCGGTTGCCGCGCAAGGTCATCGTCGGTCACTGGCAGGACCCGGATGTAACCGCCCGCCTTGCCGCTTGGATGCGGGTGGCCCGTGCCTGGCAGGCAGGACAATCCCTCAAGATCGCCCGCTTCGGTGACAACATGCGGCAGGTGGCGGTGACCGAGGGCGACAAGGTTTCCGCGCAGATGCGTTTCGGTTGGGCCGTCAATGGCTATGGCGTCGGCGACCTCGCCGCCCATCTCGCCGCCGCCAGTGACGCCGCAGTGGACGCGCTCTGCCTCGAGTACGATGACACCTACGCTGTGGCAGCCCCGCTGCGGGCAGGTGGCGAACGGCGCAATTCGTTGCGCGATGCAGCACGCATCGAACTGGGCCTGCGCTCATTTCTAACGGAAGGTGACTTTGGTGCCTTCACCACCACCTTTGAAGATTTGCACGGGCTGACGCAACTGCCGGGGCTGGCGGTGCAGCGGTTGATGGCCGACGGTTATGGTTTTGGTGCGGAAGGCGACTGGAAAACGGCCGGCTTGCTGCGGGTGATGAAAGTCATGGCGGAAGGCGTGGAGGGAGGCACCTCGTTCATGGAGGATTACACCTATCATCTCGACCCATCCGGCGCCTTGGTGCTCGGTGCCCACATGTTGGAAATTTGCCCGTCGATTGCCGACGGCAAAGCCACCCTCGAAGTCCATCCGCTGGGCATCGGTGGCAAACAAGACCCTTGCCGCCTCGTTTTCGATAGTGCCGCAGGCCCGGCCGTCAATGCCTCACTCATCGATCTGGGCAACCGCTTCCGCCTCCTCGTCAACGAGGTCGAGTGCCTGCCGCCGGCCCAACCGCTGCCAAAGCTGCCGGTTGCCCGTGCGCTGTGGCACGCCCAACCGGACCTCAAGACGGCCACCGCCGCGTGGGTGTTAGCGGGCGGCGCGCATCACACGGTGCTTTCGCTTGCCTTGGCCACCGAACATCTGGAAGACTTCGCCGAGATCGCAGGTATCGAGTTGGCGGTCATCGACCGCGACACCCGCCTGCGCTCCTTCAAAGACCAACTCCGCAACTCCGACCTCTATTATCATCTCGCCCAGGGCATCCAGGGCTAACATCTATCGCGCCAACCATGCCATCCTACCGCTCTATCCAGGAAGAATGCTGCGAGGCTAACCGCGCTCTGCCCGCCACCGGATTGGTCGATCTCACGTTCGGTAACGTCAGCGTCGCCGACCGCGCGCTGGGCGTCTTTGCCATCAAGCCCTCGGGCGTGGACTATGACAAACTGCGGCCCGAGGACATGGTGGTCATCGACTTCGCCGGCAAGTTGGTAAGCGGCACGTTGCGGCCGTCCTCGGACACCCCGACGCACCGCGGCCTGTTGCTCGCCTTCGAGGGCATCCGTTCCGTGGTCCATACCCACTCGAGAAATGCCGTGGCCTTCGCCCAGGCCGGTATCGACTTGCCGTGCTTCGGCACCACCCACTGCGATTACTTCAACGGTGCGGTGCCGGTGACCCGCGCTCTAACCCCAGCGGAAGTGGCCGGTGACTACGAATGGGCCACCGGCGAGGTGATCGTCGAACGCTTCGCCACGCTCAACGCGCTGGAGGTGCCGGCTGTGCTCGTTAGAAACCACGGTCCCTTTGCCTGGGCCGCCAGCGGTGCCAAGGCGGTGGAAACCGCCCTGGCCTTGGAGATTGTCGCGGATTTGGCCATCAAGACCCTGGCCCTCAGGCCACACACGCCGCCAGCACCCGCGTATTTATTAGATAAACATTTCTATCGCAAGCACGGAGCCGCTGCCTACTATGGGCAGCCGGGCTGACATATCACCTCCACTCTCAAACCCCCGAAACAACAAAACGCTAACATGCAACCCTATATCCTTGGAATTCCACTGGCTGCCGTGAGCAGCCGCATGGCCGGCATCGACTGGCTGATGATTGCCGCCTATTTCACCGTCCTCCTGTGCGTTGCCTGGTGGGTGGTTCGAAAAAATAAAGACACCGCAGCCGACTATTTCCTAGCCGGGCGCAACCTCGGCTGGTGGGTCATCGGCGCGTCGATCTTTGCGTCTAACATCGGCTCCGAGCACATCGTCGGGCTAGCCGGATCCGGCGCCAAGGACGGTGTGGCGCTGGCTCATTATGAATTGCACGCTTGGTGCCTGCTGGTGCTGGCGTGGGTGTTCGTGCCATTTTACATGCGCTCGCAGGTATTCACGATGCCGGAGTTTCTAGAACGCCGGTTCTCAGTCGGCTCGCGCTATGTGCTGTCCATCGTCTCGATCATCACCTTTATTCTATCAAAAATCGCGGTTGGCATCTTTGCCGGCGGCATTGTCTTCGGCACCTTGCTGCCGGAGTTGCAAATCACTATCGGTTCTGTGGTTATTGACAGTTTCTGGATCGGCTCCATCTCTGTGATTATTCTCACGGGTTTGTACACAATCATCGGCGGCATGCGTGCGGTGGCCTACAACGACGCGGTTCAAGTGGTGGTGCTCATCGGAGGCTCGGCGGTCCTGACGTTCTACGGCCTGAACAAGCTGGGCGGTTGGGGCGAATTGCGGCACATCTGCGGCCCGGACATGTTCAACCTGTGGAAACCTCTGGTGCCAGTGGGCCAGATCGCCTCATGGGCTCCCATCAAGGAACTGGACGCCTCCGGCGCAATCGTCAAACAGGCGTGGTATTTCAATAACAACTTCCCCTGGCTCGGCATGGCCATCTGCGCACCCGTCATCGGTCTGTGGTACTGGTGTACCGACCAATACATCGTGCAACGCGCACTTGGTGCTCCTAACCAAAAGGTGGCTCGCGAAGGAAGTATATTTGCGGCATTTCTCAAATTATTCCCGGTCTATTTGTTCATTATTCCCGGTCTGATTTGTTATGCGCTGGTCAAAAAAGGCTTGGTGCCCGAGCTGGCGGCTGAGTTCAATAAACCCGGCGGTTCGCAAGGTGCGTTCCCGCTGATGGTGCAATATCTTCTGCCGCCGGGCCTGCGCGGCATCGTGGTGGCCGGGCTGCTATCGGCCTTGATGGGTTCACTGGCCGGCGTGTTCAATGCCTGCTCGACGCTCTTCACGGTGGACATTTATGAGAAGCTTCGGCCCAAGGCTAGCCAGTCGGAATTGGTGCGCATGGGCCGCCTTGCCACGGGGGTGATGGTGCTCATCGCGCTGCTGTGGATCCCGGTGGTCAAGGGCGCGCATGGTTTGTATGAATATCTGCAATCCGTCCAAGGATATCTGGCCCCGCCGATTTTCGTGGTCTTCTTCTTCGGAGTGTTTTGGAAACGCCTCAACAAACAAGGCTGCTTCTGGGCGATGGTCGTCGGCTTCATCGTCGGCATCTTCCGGATGGCGGTGGACACCCCGATCACGCTGCGCATGTTCGCTGAATATCCGCACGGCTCGTTCTTGTGGATCGTCAACAACATCAACTTCCAATACTTCAGCATCCTCATCACCGTCATCTCGGCAGTGGTCATGGTCGTGGTTAGTTACATGACAGACGAGCCGAACCAGCCACAGATTCAAGGGCTGACGTTCGCCACGGCCAGTGCCGCCGACAAAGCGGAGACCCGTGCTAGCTGGAATTGGATGGATGTGCTGGGTTCACTGGTGATCCTGGTGTTTATCTTCGGTGCCTATATCTACTTTACGGGCTGATCCAGCGAACATGGCCAAGCACATTGTCGTTTTGGGTGGCGGGATCATCGGGCTGTCCGTGGCGGAGGCGTGCAGCCGCCGAGGCCACCGGGTGACCCTGATAGAACAACACGCCGAACAACGTGGCGGTTGTTCGTTCGGCAACGCCGGCATGGTGGTGCCCAGTCACTTCGTGCCGATGGCCGCGCCCGGTATGGTGGCCATGGGCCTCAAATGGATGTGGAATCCCGAATCGCCATTCTATATCAAACCGCGCCTCGATCTGGACCTCATCCGCTGGGGCTTGCGCTTCGTGCGCTCCGCCACCCGTGCCCATGTCGAGCGTTGTGCACCTCTGCTGCGCGACTTGCACCTCGCGAGCCGCCAGGGCTATCAGGAACTTGCGGCCAGAGGCGAAGATATCGGTTTGGTCAGCAAAGGTCTGCTGATGTTGTGCAAAGAGAGCCACACGCTCGACGAGGAGGCCGCGATGGCAGCCAAGGCGAGGGCGCTGGGTGTGCCCGCCGAGGTATTGGATGGCGCAGCCACCGCCCGCCTCGATCCTGGGATTGCGATGGCCGTGGCAGGGGCCGTCCACTATCCGATGGACTGCCACCTGAGCCCGGAACTTTTCATCGCCTACCAACAACGGCGCGCTGCCCAACAAGGGACGCGTTTCCTATGGAACACGCAGGTCACCGGTTGGGCTCGCGAGTCCGGCAAACTGCGTGCAGTGAAAACCAGCGGCGGCGATATTGATGCCGACGAATTTGTCATCAGCGGCGGAATTTGGTCAGACGGCATGATTCGCCAACTCGGCTTGCGGCTGCCGATGCAAGCGGGCAAGGGATACAGCGTGACCCTGCCAAATCCGGTGGAACTGCCCGCGCTGTGTTCCATTCTAACTGAGGCTCGGGTGGCCGTCACGCCAATGGGTGGCAGCTTGCGCTTTGGCGGCACCATGGAAATGAGTGGCACCAGCGAGTCCATCAGTCCGCGCCGGGTCGAGGGGATTTTGCGAGCCGCATCCAGCTATTTCCCTAACTTCAAACGCTCCCATTTCGACGGCCTCACTCCTTGGCACGGCCTCCGCCCCTGTTCACCCGATGGCATGCCCTACCTCGGCCGCAGCGCCGCCGCCAGCAACCTGCTGGTGGCCACCGGCCACGCCATGATGGGCCTGAGCCTCGCCCCGGTCACCGCCGCCATCGCGGCCCGCCTGCTAGACGCCGAGCCCCCCGGCTTCGACCTGCATCTGCTCAGTCCTAACCGTTTCGCGTGACCTTCAAAGGACGCCATTTTTCCCCCACATATATGGTGACAAACAGATTATTGAAGGTTGTGGTTGCCGCATGGATGATTGCCCCAAGCATTTGCGAAACTGCACGGGCGGCTGACACGGAGCGGTACAGCGTCGTCTGGGAAAGTCCCTCGAAAGACGCCTCGGGTGTGATGCCGCTAGGCAACGGCGATATTGCAGCTGGCGTTTATGCGATCGAAAACGGCGACCTCTATCTGCTGCTGGCCAAGAACGACGCCTATACCTATCAGGGGGATATCTTCAAGACCGGCCGGGTCCGGATCTCGCTTTCGCCCAACCCGTTTCTAGCAGGAAAACCGTTTCGTCAAACGCTTGACTTGGCGACCGGTTCGATCCGGATCGATGCGGCGGGCGTGACGCTGCGAGTCTGGGCAGATGCTAACCGGCCGGTCTATCACGTTGAGATCACCGGGCCGGAGGAGATGAGCGTGACGGCCCAGCCGGAGTTCTGGCATCGGTTCGATCACTGTGCGCACAACTATGGCGCTTACACATTGCCTGCGGCAATGCCGGCCAAAGAGCCGACTCAGGACGTGAAGCTGGAACGCAATGGTCGCATCCTGTGGTATTACGCGGTTGGTGATCGCAGCATCCACGCCGACGACCTGAAGGCCTATAACGTGGAGTCAATGGCTGCAAAGTTCGCCGACCCGTTTCGATTCAATACCTTTGGAAATCTGATAGAGTCGCCGACGTTGGCGTTGAAGAACGGAGTGCTGACCGGCAAGGGGAAATCGGTCGATATCCGGATTCACGCGCTGACGATGCAGGTGGCGGAGCCGGCCAAGTGGGTCGAGGCCATTGAGGGGCTGGCGGCCAAGCCGGCAGACGCAAAGGCCGACTGGCAAAATCATTGTCGCTGGTGGTCGGCGTTCTGGAACCGGAGCTGGATCTCAGTATCCGACAACACGGTCCCGGCCGAGTCGCGCGGCCGACTCTCCGGCCAAGCCGCTTCGAGTCAGCGGGAAGATGAGGATGGGGGGGCGCTGGTGGCGCAGAACTACTCTATCTACCGGTTTCTGATGGCTTGTCAGAGCCGGGGTCGTGTTCAGGCGAAGTTCAACGGCGGGCTCTTCACCCAGCAGTTGAAGCTAACGGACAATCGGCCGCTCGCAGTCAAACAGCCGGACGGCGGATTTCTAACTCATGAGGATGACCGGCTCTGGGGCCGGCGCTTTACCTATCAGAACCAGCGCTTGCTCTATTGGCCGATGCTGGCCAGCGGCGATTTCGATTTGATGCAGCCGTTTTTTGACTACTACTCAAGCCGGTTAGAGATGCGCCGGGCCATCACCAAGGCATGGTTTGGTCATGACGGGGCCTACTTTCGCGAGAACATCGAGCCGACCGGAGGGGAGCGGGAGAGTTGTCCTGACCCGAGATGGCTGCCGCTCAAGACCCGGCCGGGTGAGAAGTACGAGGGCTGGTACCATGATTACTATTTTACCAGTGGTTTGGAAACGACAGCCATGATGCTCGATTACGTCAACTTCAGTGGTGACACCGCGTTTCGCGAAAACGTATTGGTACCGTTTGCCCGCGAGGTGCTGTTGTTCTTTGATAAGCACTATCAGCGCGGCAGCGACGGCAAGCTGCGGCTCGATCCAGCCCAGGTGCTCGAGACCTGGTGGATCTCTGTCAACCCGGCTCCAGACGTCAGTGGCCTGCGGTTTTGCCTCGACGAGTTGCTGGCTATGCATGCCGGCAGCACGGACGATCAGACGTGTTGGCAGAAGTTCAGGTCGGAAATCCCTGAGGTGTTCTTGAAAACCATCGACGGCAAGCAGGCGATCATGCCAGCTGAAAAATTTGAGAAAGCATGCAACTGTGAAAACGGCGAGCTTTACCCGGTTTTCCCGTTCCGTTGTTTCGGCATCGCCTTGGGCAGTGCCGGGATTGTGGACTGGACGATGAAATATCGCAGCCACAAGGACTCTTTTGGCTGCGCTTGCTGGAGCCAAGACCAGATCGACTGGGCCTGTGCTGGCAACGCCACGGAAGCCGCCCGCGGCCTGGTCCAGCGCGCTAGAATTGCCACGCCGATCTGCCGTTTCCCGATGTATGGCCGCGAGGGGCCGGATTCCTGCCCGGATTTGGACCAGTTAGGTTCCGGCTCAGTTGCCTTGCAACGGATGTTGGTGCAGGAAGGTGGCGGCAAGATTTTCTTGTTGCCCGCTTGGCCTGCTAACTGGGATGTGGATTTCAAGCTGCACCTGAGCGGCAACGCAGTGGTGAGCGGTTGCGTCAAGGACGGCAAGCTGCAGTCGTGGGAGATTGAGCCCGCCACGCGCCGCGCCAATGTCGTCATCGGAGTGCCGCAGCAGGTTGCCGCCGGGCCGGTGGTGCCAGCCAATGCCCACCCTCTGCGTGCCGGATCCGACCATGCCGGGGGCAATCGTTTCCGGGGAAAGATCGGTCGGGTCACCATGTTTCGCGGCGGCCTAACGGCAGCTAGGATCAGCGAGCTGGCTGCAGGCGACCGCCGTAAAGCGGTCGGCGGGGAAAATGTGGTGGGTTCATGGCTCAATCCTACGGCCGGGGACCCACTGCCAACCCAAGCTGAGGATTTCGGGGCTGCCGTTTCGTTTGAGGCATGGATTCAGCCCGCTGAGGACGAATCCGGCCGCATCATTGACAAGCTTACTGCCGGCACGGGTGACGGTTTTCTAGTGGATTCGTGGCCCAAACTCAGTTTGCGGTTGATCGTTGGTGACCGCCAGTGCAGTTTTCCCAATGTCTTGAAACCGGGTGTCTGGCATCATCTTGCCGTCGTGATCAACCATGGAAAACAAGCCGTGTACCTGAATGGGAACAAACCATAACTCATTTCGATTCGTCGGTAACTCCTGTCCTCAGGAACTCAACCCAATTTTCAATCCGGTCTTTTGCGAACACGAATACCACCTTGTTGAACGGCTCTAGTGTGATTCCCGCTTGCTATGGCTTCGCCTGCGCTTAGACCTTCAGGCTGTAGGATGATGCGTTACACGACGCTTGAGTGGGGCTTCAGCCGTCCTCTTTTTCAGGTCTTGTACCCAGTCACGCGGGATTTTTCGTGCATTTCCAGAGTGCGAAGACCGCGCCCTGCGGGTCCCGAATGATGGCCATGGTTCCGGTGTTAGGAATCTCCATCGCCTCTTTAAGAATCGTGGCACCTGCAGCCTCGGCCTTGGCAAGATCTGCTGCCACGTCGTCACTGAAGACATAACTGAGCCACTGCGGTTGGTACGAGGCCATCTCCGGGGTGATACCGATCATGCCGCCAACCGTGGCATCTCCGAGTTTGAAGAGGGTGTAGTCCCAACCAGGGGCCACGGGCATGGTTTCAGAGGTCCAGCCAAACGCAGCTGCGTAGAACTGTTTGGCGGCGTCAGTATCCGAGGTGATGAGTTCGTTCCAGCCAAACAGGCCTAGCTTCATTGTGGAGTCATTGTTGGTGCTCATGGCATTCTTTTCGGAGGGGATAAATGGTGGGATGTTTCAGCTTTCAAGCAGCCGAATATGCCCGCCAATCATCCTTTGGCAAATGCAAATGTGCCCGACAACGCATGAGAAGGGTGGGGGACTTGCCCGACAGCAAGGGCAGCTAGCCTTCGCGCTGCCAGCCTTCGCGCTTGCCCAGCGGGTGGCTTGGTCTTATCCTCCGGCATGGCGTCCACGTTTGGCGAAATTTTCCGCATTCACACCTTTGGCGAGTCGCACGGCGGCGGCGTGGGGGTGGTCATTGACGGCTGTCCGTCGCGGATTCCCGTGAGCGAGGCGCAGATTCAAGTCGAGCTGGACCGGCGGCGACCGGGTCAGTCCGAGATTGTGACGCCGCGCAATGAGGCGGACCGGGCAGAGATTCTCTCCGGCATGCACGATGGGCTGACCCTCGGCACCCCGATCACCATTTTGGTGCGCAATACCGACCAACGACCGGCCGCCTACGACGAAATGGCCGCCAGCTACAGGCCCAGCCACGCCGATTTCACCTACGACGCGAAGTTTGGCATCCGCGCAGCGTCTGGCGGTGGCCGGGCATCGGCCCGTGAGACGATTGGCAGGGTCGCCGCCGCAGCCGTGGCGCGCCAGGTGCTGGACGTTTTTCACCCCGGCATCGAGATTGTCGCTTGGGTGAAATCCATCCAGCATCTTGAGGCCAGTGTCGATCCAGCCACCGTCACTGCGGTGGCCGTGGAATCGAATATCGTCCGCACCGGCGATGCGGCGATGGTCGAGCCGATGATCGCACTCATCAAGGCAGTGCGGGCCGACGGCAACTCGGTCGGCGGCGTCATCGAATGCGTCATCCGAGGTTGCCCACCCGGCTTGGGCGAACCGATTTTTGACAAATTGGAAGCCGATCTGGCCAAGGCGATGCTCTCGCTGCCAGCGACCAAGGGGTTTGAAATCGGTTCGGGCTTTGCGGGTACCCAGCTCACCGGTCGCGAGCACAATGATGCGTTCCGGATGCAGGACGGCAGGGTGCGCACCACGACCAACCATTCCGGCGGTATCCAGGGCGGCATCTCCAACGGCGAAAATATCTTCTTCCGCGTCGCCTTTAAGCCCACCGCCACCATCATGAGCTCTCAGCAAACCGTCACCGCCGACGGCCAAAATACCGAATTGCTCGGCCGTGGCCGCCATGACGCTTGCGTGCTGCCCCGGGCTGTGCCCATCGTCGAAGCCATGGCCACCCTCGTTCTGACCGACCACCTCCTCCGCCAACGGAGCAGGGTAGGGGGATAGAGGATCGATGACTATTTTCCACTTTCCACTTTCCACTTTCCACTTTCCACTTTCCACTCATCCTCCGCATGTCCCTCGATTTTCTAACCCATCTTGATCTCACCACCGGTGCCTTGATTATTTTTTCACTATGCGCGCTGTTCGTATTGTTGCGTGGCATTGTGCGATTGCTGATTGGCGCGCTCATTCTCGGTGTGAGTGTGTGGTTGGCTTACTGGGTTTGGCAACAGGCACCGGCGTGGTCGATCAAGGTCTTGGAAAAGCCCAATAGCTTGATCACCACCGGCGCTCCAGTGGCTGCGTTTGTGCTGGCCCTCTGGTTGATTCGCAGCGTGCTCAGGTTTGTTGCAAGCCCGTTTGTGAGACCTGGCTCCGGGCCACCATCAGCGTTCACCAATGTGCCGATCCGGCTCATTTTCGCCCTGTTTGTGGCGGCCGGCCTTTGGCTCATTGGCGTCACCTGGGTGCATCACGCCGGGGCTCTCGAGGAGATTCGCGGCTTCGTTGATAAAAATTCCGACCCCGGCAAGACCGCTGATTATTTGCTGCGCATGAAGACGTCGGCCGAGGCCGTGCTGCCCAAGGATTGGTTGAAAATGTTAGATCCATTGACCGAGCCGGCACGGGTGGCACTGGCCAAGTTGATTGCGGCCGAAGGCAGCCCAGCGGAGACACCGGCGATTGATCCAAAGACTGGCAAAGCCCATCCGAAGGCGACAGTCGTGGCTGATCCTGCGTTGCAGGGACTTGCCCGTAAGAAGGATTTTTCGGGCCTGCTCAGAAGTCCCAACCTCACCCGTGCCCTCGACGATCCAAACGTCAAGCAAGCCATTGAAGAGAAGAAGAAATGAGACACCTGACAACCGATTCCCCCCATGCCCTATTTAGTAACTATCGGCCTTGAAGTTCACTGCCAGGTCAAGACACAAACCAAGATGTTTTGTGCCTGTCGCACCTCGTTTGGCGAGGAGCCCAACACGCATACTTGTCCGGTGTGTCTGGGCCTGCCCGGTGCCTTGCCTGTGCTCAATGAGGCGGCCATTGAGCAAACGCTGCTGAGCGGCTTGATGTTGGGTTGCAGTTCGCCGGAAATCTCAAAGTGGGACCGCAAGAGTTACTTCTATCCGGACATGCCGAAGAATTTTCAGACGACGCAGTTTGATCTGCCCTTGTGCATTGGGGGCGGGGTCCCGCTTTATGCCCATTGCTATCCGGGCGACGCCCGAAAAGAGGCTGCCGGGGCTGATAAAGTGGTTCGGCTCAACCGGATCCACCTTGAGGAAGACGTTGCAAAATCGACGCATCTTGGCAGCTCGTCGCTCATTGATTTCAATCGTGCGGGCACGCCGCTGATGGAGATTGTTAGCGAGCCGGACTTGGAAAGTGGTGAGGAGGCCTACGCCTATCTCCGCTCGCTCCAGATGATTCTCATCCAAGGCGGTGTGTCCGATGCCGATATGGAAAAAGGCCAGTTGCGCTGCGACGTGAATATCTCGCTGCGGCGAATGCCGGAGGAACCGCTCGGCCCCAAGGTCGAACTCAAAAACCTCAACTCAATCTCGGCCATCCGCCGTGCCATTCACTTTGAGATTGAGCGCCAGGGTGAGGACCTCTCGCAGGGCCGTGCGCAGGTCCAATCGACCCGCCGCTGGGATGACGAGCGCGGCGAGACCCAGCTCATGCGCACCAAGGAGGATGCGCACGACTACCGATATTTTGCCTGCCCCGATTTGCTGCCGATCCGCACGGCTCCATTGTTGGAAAAAGTCCGTCCGCGGCTGCCTGAGTTGCCTCACGAATTGGCACTTCGCTTCAAACGCGACCTCGGCGTCACCGACTACGATGCCGCCGTGCTCTCATCAAATGGCAAACTTGCTTCCTTGTTCGATAGCCTGGCCAAAACCTCCAGCCATCCCAAGAAAATCGCCAATTTCATCATCAATACCTATCTCGGCACGCTCAATCAGCGGGGATTGACAATCGAAAACTCGCCCATCCCGAATGAACAAATTCAGAAGATTTCAAACAGCACGCTTTCCGATGCGCTTTCCTCAAGCCAGGCCAGGGAAATTGTTTTCGATTTGATTGATACTCCCGGAATGACGTTTGAGGCCGCCGTGGCGAGCCGAGGATATGGTTCGGGTGCCGCGGGTGAATTGGAGGCTCTCGTCGATCAAGCCATCGCCGAGAACCCCACCGAGGTCGGCTTGATCAAGGCAGGCAACCTGAAGTTGCTTAACTTTCTAACCGGCAAGGTCATGAAGGCGGCCACCTCAAAACCCAATCCGAAGCAAGTGACCGATTTGCTCAGCGCCCGTTTGTCAGGCTGAGGATGATCGTCGCTGGGCTTCTTACTAACCCAATTGTCACAGTTATGAGAATGACATTTGCCACGCTGCTGACGGCCGTATTGCTGACCGGTTGCGGAACGATCTGCAACCAGATTTCCCCGATGAATTCGGGGCGGCGCTACGGTGGTGTTAGCCAGGACATCGAGACCGCTCGGGCAGGAGGCGGCGCTGCATACATGCTTCTTTTGGACGTTCCCATTTCAGCAGTCACTGACACCCTCCTGTTGCCGTTTGATCAGCCCTGACGATGGCTCAGAACGCATCCCTAACACGGTTGACCCGTGGCAACTTGCCCTCGGCGACGTATATCTCGATCACGTCAAAGCGCCACGGCAATTGGCGCGTGCCGAGGCGCCGCAGCCAGTCGTTGGCACCGCGCTCGATGAGTTCCTGTTTTGCCTTGTCCACCGCATCCAAGGGCCGAATCTTGCTGGACTCATGGCGGGTCTTGACCTCGACGAATAACAACAGCCGGTCCTCACGGGCAATGATATCAACTTCCCCAGTGCGCCGCCCCCGCCGCTCATTGCGGTAGTTTCTAGCTAAAATCTTGCACTGATGGGCACGCAACCACGCAGTGGCCACGTCTTCCCCGTAGCGGCCGAGCCACTGCCGGTCTCGCTCCTCACCATCAGGCCCGGTCAAATGGCAAGGTGAGTTGAGCCACGGGCTCAAACGAGCGACGATGGTGGCGACAAGGGCCGTGAATCCGAAGCGCTTCAAGATGCCTCTTTGTGCCATATCCTTGATGCTTCGCAAAGCCGTAAAGTGGAAATTCCGCATCAATCTCAGCCAGCAACCGGTCGCGCGTCACCTTGGCGAGGATGCTCGCCGCCGCAATCGAGCACGAGAGCGAGTCGCCTTTCACAATGCCATCGTGCGGCCACGGAAAGTCCCGCAGCGGCAGCCCGTCGATGAGGCAATGGTCCGGCGTCACTCCTAGCGCCGCCACGGCCCGCCGCATTGCCAGATGAGTCGCCCGCAAAATGTTCAGCGTGTCAATCTCCTCTGCGGACGCAAGCGCGACTGCCCAGCGCAGGGCCGGATCTCCGGTTAGAATCTGATAGAGCGACTCGCGTTTCTTTGCGCTCAGTTTCTTGGAGTCATTCAATCCCGGGTCAATGAATCCGCCGGGCAAGATCACCGCTGCCGCTGCCACTGGCCCGGCCAGAGGCCCGCGTCCTGCCTCGTCCACCCCGGCCACGCAGGTCAATCCGCGGGCGTGCAGGGCGTTTTCAAGGGAAAAATCGGGCATCACGGGCCGAAGATTGGGGGAAGTGGCTGCTCGTGTCGAGCGCCGCCGATACGGATGTTGCTAGATGAAAATCCACGATTGAATTAGGTTGAATCAGGCCGGGTTAGGCAGGTGCCGTTGTCTGGCATCAGCGTTGGGACGTGACGGCGTCCTTGACCTTCTTACCGAAGGCATCCAAGTCCGCCTTGCCCATGCCCGGCTTCATTTCGGCTACGACCGTCCCGCAGGCCGCATCGGTCACGACCACCCGCGGGGTTGGCCCATCCATGCTGACCACAGGCGGGAGGATTGCTCTAACATCCTTTTCCTTGCCGACCACTTCAATGACCACGGTGTTCTGCCGCGGAACTACCTTTTTTACGGCAGCATTGTTGGCGTTCACCGTGGCGACGCACTTCGGACAATTCGGGTCCCAGTAGGCTTGGTAAAAGACAAAGGCAATCAGCTTGCCGGATTTGGCGGCCGATTCCTTGGCATTCTCAACTTTTTTTTCATTGATAGCGGGAAAAACAGTCCCCATCCCCAACACGGCTACCAAGGCGACGAACCATACAGTTTTCATACACCCGCTGTGTCTATTCCTCCCCGGCCGGCTTGTCAATGACGTTTCCGTCTCTGATTGCAAATGACATCCGCCCCTGGGTCAGGCCCAGCCCCCACTGCCTGGTTGTTCGAAGAAATGCAAACTCGGGCGAAGGCAGTTTGCAGTTGGATGACCGGCTCGCCGCCCTTGCCATTGAGTCGTTGCGCCACTTGGATGAGCAGACGGCCCATGCCCTCGGTGATCACCACAAATGCAGCGTGGAAGGATGCCCGTGCCGGATGGACTTTTCCCGCGCACAAGCCGCATTGATCGCATCCAGCGGGAGAGCGACCTCGATGAGCTTGCGGGGGGACTTGATGGGATGGTCGGACATGGGAGACGAAATCTGAATGAGGTAAGGGATCAGGCGTGAAGAGAGAAGTGTTGCTTGATCGATGAGGGGAAGGGCTTTAGTGCCCCCAGATCGACATAACTCGTTGAAAATCAAGAAAAGTCGGGGCGGCCAGATTCGAACTGACGACTTCCTGCTCCCAAAGCAGGCGCTCTACCAGGCTGAGCTACGCCCCGTGCGGGGCGGCAAGATTGCGGGCTTGGCGACAGGAAGCAAGCAAATCCGGCGGGGATAATGAAAAATCGCCAAAATTTCGGAAAGGGAGGGGTGGTGGGGGGGGGGGCTGGCGTGTCAAAGGCCGGATATGGGAGGAAGCTGACTCCATTGACGCCAGGCACAGTCTCGCGAGGAGGATGGATTCCCCAATTTGAGTCAGAGAAACCCCTGATACAAATTGAGGAATGGCGGCTTTACATGCACGGCAGTTCGACGCGCTTCGAGTACTGGAAGGAGTTTTTAGCCATGAACTTGGTCATGGCACTGCCGAGCAGGTTTTTTTCGCCGCGCAATTGTTGCATCCCAAAGTCTGAAATGACGGTTAGGGAAACTTCCACCGCTGCAACGCGGCCAGCCTTCAATTCATCGATAGTGACGTCCGTGGTGGGGCTCTCCGCCAGCACGATGCCGCTGCCCTGGATCCGGAAGTCAACGACCCGGCCGCTGCCAGCGGTGGGCCCGAGTGA
>Ga0118677_10008065_pt1 | contig 17053 bp, 8 predicted proteins | sample AliMusrvi5mmetaG_FD_86154 | JGI IMG/M metagenome (GOLD analysis project Ga0118677, IMG submission 86154) | reverse complement strand
GCTTATTCTTTCTTTGTATTGGTAAAAGCTTATGGTCAGGTTCCGCTGATCAATTTTTATTATACCAATGCAGCTGCAGGTAATAAACCAAAAGCAACGATCGCTGACTTATACGCTCAAATTGATGCTGATCTAAGTGCTGCTTCAACCATGTTGCCTTTGAATTGGCAGGTTGGAGGAACTAATAGATATCCCGGCAGATTAACCAGTGGTGCTGTAAAAGCAATGAAGGCCAAACTTTTAATGTTTGCCGCACGCCCATTATTTAATTCTGCAACTCCATATCTTGATTTTGGTACAAATAACAAAATGATTTGTTTTGGTACTGCTGATGCTACCCGTTGGACAACTGCTATTACTGCAAATGAAGCAGTATTAACATGGGCAGCTGCAAACGGTATTTCATTAATCAATACAGGTGGTGCAGCTGTAGGTGTAGCAAATCCTAATGCTTTAGCAGATTATGGGACAGCCACTTCAACACCGGGAAATAAAGAAGTCATTCTTGCATATAAATATGATAATACCGGCGGTACAATCAGCTATTATTATAATACTTCTCCCTATTGGACCAACAGCAGATACGATACTGATAATATTGGGATGCTGAGTAATTTCATGGCAAATTATTATAGATCCGATGGAACTGATCAGGTATGGCCTCAGGTTGGTGCAGCTGCAGCAACACCGGCAAGTGATTGGTTAGCCAGAGCAGCTGCTATGGAAAGTCGTTTCAAGGCGGATGTCATAGGCCCCGGATTTAATGCAGCCAACAATGCAGGTGATAACAACTGGTCATTGAATGGCTGGGGAAGATCATTGGGTAATTATGGAGCTACTTTCCCCAATGGAAATGGTTTTGGAAAAGGTTGTGGTTTTACTACAAAGTTCTACTATCACGCAGGATCACGTCAATGGTTTGAACCCCCCTTGTTTCGTTTAGCTGAAACATATCTGAACCTTGCAGAAGCTTACAATGAATCAGGTGATGCAACAAAAGCCCTGGCCAATTTAAATATTGTTCATAACAGAGCAGGACTACCCGCCATAACTGAAACGGATAAAGTCAAATTAAGAGCGATTATTCAACGTGAATGGGCTGTTGAGTATTACAATGAAAATCATCGCTATTATGACCTGAAGCATTGGAAAGTTGACAATATTGGAAACGGAATTTTAGGAGGTCAAATGCGTGAACTTCAGTTTAGTGTGGTGTCAAGTGCATCAAACAAAAACTTAGCCAGTTCACTCATATCGTACTGGGATTGCAATGCATACATCATCTATTGGAATCCGAAAATGTTTCTGGAACCTATTCCACAGTCCGAAGTGAATAAAGGGATAATAATTCAGAATCCAGGCTATTAATCTCCTTATCCAGTATTATTACTAAAATTAAAAATAACTATGAATAAACGATATATAATAAGAGGGATTCTCTTCGGATGCATCTTCTTCGCTTTAATGGGCAGTTTAATGGCCCAGGGAGTAGTTGTTCGTACAAAAAAAGACACCATTGCTATAGCAAAGGATAAAGGTTTTGTACCGGGAAGATTGTTCAATCTCAACAAAGAGAGAAATACAGGTGCCGTTTCTACAATATCCAGTGAGACATTGTACAATACGCCGGTACCAAATATCACGAATACACTGTATGGTCAGTTATCCGGCTTGACAGTGACACAAGGATCGGGAGAACCCGGTTATGATAATGCCAAACTAATGATTCGTGGAACTGGAAGTTATGGCTATGGTGGTTACAATGTTTTCAAGATTTTTGTTGATGGATTTGAAGTAAATTCCAGCTATTTTGTAAACTTATGTGCCGCAGAAATTGAAAGTGTTTCTGTTTTAAAAGATGCCGCTTCACTGGCCACTTTTGGTATGAGGGGTTCAAATGGTGTGATTTGGGTTGTCACCAAAAGAGGGAAAATTGGTAAATCCAAAGTCCAGGTGCAACTAAGATCAGGCATGCAAAGTCCTGAACAGGTTAACAATGCATTGGATTCCTATAATTATGCCAGGCTGTACAATCAGGCAGTCAGTAATGACAATGGTATGGTATGGACACCAAAATATTTGGATGCTGATCTTAAAGCTTATCAAAATGGAACTGGTACGAATGTAAATTGGAATGATCAGGTTTTAAAGAACTATGGCACTTATCAAGATGCAGATTTGATCTTTAATGGTGGCGATAATACAGCAAAATACAATGTAGTACTGGATTATGCTAATCAACAAGGATTACTTAATGTCAGCAATACAGATCAAAGTTCAAATGAACAATTAAATCGTTACAATTTCCGTTCAAATCTGGATTTCAATATGTTCAGTATTTTTGAAGCACGTGTTGACCTTGGCGGAAGATTAGAAAACCGTAAAGGACCAAACTATTCTACTTCAAACTTAATGAATGATGTAGCCAGATATCCTTCCAATATCTATCCTGTTTTGGATGGTACAACTACTAAATTCTCAGGTACCAGTGTTTATCCCAATAACCCTGTTGGTTCTATTACAGGACTGGGCTGGGCTTCCTCACTTACACGTAACCTACAAGGAAACTTTGGTTTGAAAGAAAGATTGGATTTCATTACACCGGGACTTTACCTGGATGAAGCTTTCTCATTCAACGCTTATGCGGTAAGCACATACAGCAAGACTAAAAATTATGCTCGTTACATCAATGGTGCAACAACTACAACCGATTTAACAACATCCATTGTAGCCAGTGGTTATGGTGCTGGTGGACAGGAAGATTGGAGACAAGCTGTTGCAACACTGGGATATGATGGTCAGTTTGGACTCAGTCGTATTACTTCAGCAGTTAATTTCCATCAGTCAGACTACAGAGGTGAAGGATTTTTTGGATACAAATATCATTACCAAAATTTGAATGGACGTTTTAACTACAGTTACAATAACAAGTATGTAGGAGAGTTTGGATTTTCATACTTTGGAAATGATGCATATGCACCCGGTCATCAGTGGGGCTTCTACCCAACGATTTCTGGAGCATGGATTGCATCAAACGAGTCTTTTCTTAAATCAAATTCTGTTATTAACTATCTTAAATTCAGAGCATCAGTTGGTACAACAGGTGGAGCTGATGCAGGTGCAACAGGTAGTTTATCTTCCTTCTCTTCAAACGGACGTTATCTTTACCAACAATACTATGGTTCCAGTAGTGGACAATTCTATACCGGAAACAGTACACCAACCTGGGCAAACACTTTATCTCCTATGTTTATTCCCAACCAAAATGTATTTGCTGAAAAAAGCTTAAAATACAATCTTGGCATGGATCTCAATTTACTGAAGAAGATAGAAATTACAGCTGATGTATTTATGGATAAACGAAGTGGTATTCTAACTCTGGATAACTCTCTGATGGGTTATTATGGAAGTAACAGCTATTTCAGTAATGTAGGGAAAATGACCAACAAGGGCTTTGAAGTAAGTGGTACTTATACCGATAAGATTGGAAAGATAGGCTATTCCTTAAATGCAATGGCTTCCTACAGTAAAAACAAGATTGATTATATGGCAGAAGTCACACCTGCTTACCCATATAATGCACAAACAAATCGCTCTTTTGGAACACCAATCGGCTTACAGGCTTTGGGTTTCTATCAGTTAAGTGATTTCAATGCAGATGGATCTTTAAAAACTGGAATTCCAATCCCAGCTTTTGGTGCAGTTCAACCTGGTGATATCAGATACAAGGATTTGAATAATGATGGATATGTTGACCAGACTGATGTTACTTCGATAGGTAAATCACCATATCCTGAACTTACTTACAGTTTTGGTGGCAGCATTAATTACAATAATTTTGATCTGTCTATCTTCCTGCAGGGCACTTATGGATCTTCTGTAAACCTTTTGGGATCTCCTTATAATCAAGTTGTTGCTTTTGTAAACAATGGAAATGCTTATGATATCGCCAAAGGAGCATGGGCATATTATCCTGACCAACAAATTGACACCAGGGCAACTGCAACATATCCTCGTCTGACAACATTAAGCAATACGAACAATTATCGTAACAGTTCATTCTGGATGAAAAGCGGTGATTTTATGCGCATCCGCAACATTGAAGTAGGTTACAATTTTACTTCCAAAATCCTGAATAAACTCAGACTTTCGAAGTTCCGTATCTATGTAAATGCTACAAATCCTGTAACCTGGAGTAGTTTATTGAAGGATTACCACATTGATCCTGAAACATTGAGTGGCTATTCTGCGCTGAAATCTGTAAATGCCGGCATTTCTGCTGCTTTTTAATCTATAAAACATTAAGAGATGAATACGAAATTTAAAACATTTATTCTAATATCTGTCCTTACGCTCACTTTCTGTGGTTGTGGGAAGGATTTTCTGAATACAAAGATTGATACAAACAGAACTCCGGCGTCAGTACTTACAGACCGTAGTACGCTTTGGACATTTGCAAATGCTTTCTATGCACCGATGACTACCGGATTTACCATTCTTGACAATAATTTGTTTGCAGCTGCAACAGATGAAGGCCAACAAACGGTATCCTCAACAAACACGAATTGTTTCAACCAGGGAACCATCAATGCCAACATCAACCCATTGTCTTATCTGTACTCCAGTTACTATACAGGGATACAAGCAGCCAATTTCTTTTTGGACTATTCCAAGAACGGCAGACAATTTCTTGCACTCAATCGTGATACCATTTCTGATGTTGTAAATTATAACAATGACATCAATAACTTAAAATGGTATCGTGCAGAAGCACACATTGCAAGAGCATACTACTATGCTGAACTGATCAAGATGTACGGTGGAGTGCCTATCATTGAGAAAACATTGCAGCAAACAACTACTGTCGATGTACCAAAATCAACTTATGATCAGGTCGTAGCATATATTGTATCTGAAATCGATAACAATAAAGCAGCCTTACAGCTTAACTGGAAAACATCCAGTTACACAGGTAACGATGGTCGTTTTTCATTAGGATCGGCATTGGCCATAAAAGCCAGAGTATTATTATATGCTGCCAGTCCTTTGCATAATACAACCAATGATCTGACGAAATGGCAAGCTGCAGCAAGTGCTGCCAATGATGTGATCGCAACAACAGGATTGAACTACAACCTGGATGTATCAAACGGATATCGTAATTACTTCCTGGGTTCAAATCCACTTGGAAGCAATGAAACCATCCTTGCAGTCCGCAGAGCAGCAAATAACACTATCGAAGCTTTAAACTATCCTATTTACACTGCAGGAGGGAAAAGTGGCATAACACCCACAGAGAACCTTGTTTCAGATTATGAATATGTTGGTACTCCTGATCCCATTGATCCATACAAAAACAGAGACCCACGTCTGGCTGCAACTGTTGTAACCAACAATAGCACCTGGAATTCAAGAACTATTGATGAATCAGCAGGTGGTACTGATGATATGGCCAAAACCAACACCAGCAAAACCGGATACTATCTTAAAAAGTTCCTCACGGATAACCTTAACCTGGTTCAGGGTGGTACAGCTCAAAACCAATGGGTGGCTTATCGTTATGCAGAAGTCCTTTTAAATTATGCCGAAGCCATGAATGAAGCTTACGGACCTGATGCTGTTGTTGCTGGTTATTCTTTAACTGCAAGACAAGCCCTCAAGAAAGTACGCGATCGTGCAAGTACCTCTTTACCAGTCGTTACGACCGCAGTTGTAAGTGATTTCAGAGCTGCCGTCAAACATGAAAGGAAAATAGAGCTTGCTTTTGAAGATCATCGTTTTTGGGACCTTCTTCGTTGGAAAGATGCTGAAACAGTATTGAATCAACCCATCAGAGGGGTTAAAGTTTCTAAGAATTCCAACGGAATCTTTACCTATCAGACTGCAACCATCGGAACCAGAAAATTCCTGTCCAGAAACTACTTTTTCCCATTTGCACAATCGGAGATTGTAAATTCTAATGGAACACTTATTCAAAATATTGGCTACTAATTATTAAGATCAAACAATGAAAATAAATATGAAAAAACACACATTTCTCGTAGCTATTGTTCTCATCGTTGCAGGGTTTATGAGTTGTCAGAAAGGTGATGGTGACACTGCATTCGGGTACACAAATATATACATGCCTGAGGCTACTGTTTCCGGTGGATTAAATCTGAACTACCTTGTCCCTTCCGGAGCCGGTTTACCAACATATAACTTCCAAATTGACTCTGTCAACCATAAGCTCAATGTGATCTTAGGTGTAACCAGATCAGGAAAAGCATCTGCTGATGGCTATACTGTTGATGTTGTTGTTTATGCAGATACAACCAATCAACAAATTACAAATAAAGCAATCACTAGTGGTATACTTTTACCTACAACGATGTACACTTTACCAACAAAGGTTACGGTGCCAGCAGGTACAAATTATGCGTCTTTCTATCTGTCAATCGATGCAACTGCTTTTAAAGCTGCAGCTTTTACTGGTAAAAATGTTGCACTTACAGTTGGAATAGCTAACCCGAGTAAATATGCTTTGTATAACAAGTATAGCAAAACGGTTGTCATTATCAATAATGATGCAATTCTTCCAAAATTGAAATAACTATTTTAAAATGAAAGTTGTATGAAACAAATATTTATAAAACTATTCTATTGTTTCTCCATTCTTGGTGTATTGGCATTCACATCCTGCCAAAAGAATGAGATCTTTACTTCTAAAGTAATGGATGGAGCAAAACCTACTGCTTCTTTTACCAATACCTCTGGTTCTTTAGCAGTAACCTTCACCAATACCTCCACCAGTGGTGACTCTTACTTCTGGCAGTTTGGTGACGGAACCAGCTCGATCGAACAATCACCTGTTCACACTTATTCTTCAGCTGGATTGTACACCGTTACTTTGAAAACCAACAGTACAGCCGGATATTCATCAACTGTTTCCAAACAATTTGGTGTAGCGGGACCGGCAACAGCTGCCTATACAGCAACATCATTATTTGGCTTAAATTATTTCATGAATGCAACAACCTCTGCTAATTATGCTTCAGTGGCCTGGGATTTTGGAGATAATACCACATCTGCAGTTGCAAAAGTAGATCATCGTTTTCCTGCCTATGGTAACTATACTGTTAAATTAACAGTAACCGGTATCCTGGGAGACATCGTAGTGAAAACACAAACAGTAACTATCGCTGATGGAAATCTCCTTAGGGGTGGTGATATGGAAGCCGGAGCAAGTGCATACTGGTCTGTTTGGAGTTCACAGACGAACAATCCTCCTGTCTACGGTTTCACAGGAGCGAAACCTTCTACAGGATATGACGGATGTTTAAGATTCCCTTCATTTACCAACTCAGCCGGTTTTAATGAATTGATTTATCAGGCTGTATCTGTTGTAGCCGGAAAACAATATCAATTAAGTGCTCAGGTTAAAGCAGCTGCTGGTGGCAAAAACGATTATCTACAGTTTTATGTCTCAACCAGTCCCGACACCTGGATTGAATCTTCTGCTTCAAATGCCAATTACTTCCTTTGTTTAAACAATTACCATGCATGGGGTTCAACCAGCAGCAGTACAACTGCAATTGATGGCGATCTCTACACTGCCACACTTTCAAATGGCAGCTATGGTTTAGGCGTTGCAACCGGAGGAATTTACACAGCAACAACAACCGGAACAGTCTACATTGGCATCCAATGTGGTGTCTATGGTGGTACCTCCAATGGTGATATCCTCGTAGATAATGTCAAGTTTGTTCAAATTAATTAATCTTTGGTTTTAGATTAAGTTTACCTTTCAAGTATGGTTATCAGCGCACATCGCTGCTGATAATCATACTTAATCTAATAAATATGAAAAGCAATCGAAGAGATTTTCTACGCAACGCAGGTTTACTGGCTTCAGCTTCAGGATTAGGATGTGTACTTCCTTCGGTCGCATTAGGAGAACCCACTTTAAAGGCTCCTAAAACTATTGTTGCTTCTTCAAATATCGCGGTTGCTAATACTACCAATGGAAAAGTAAGAGGTTATACCCACAATGGCATTTATACCTTCAAGGGAATTCCTTATGGTGCATCAACAAGTGGGGAACTTCGTTTTATGCCTCCTCAGAAACCTGAAATCTGGAAAGGTGTAAGGGACTGCCTTGTTTATGGACCCATATGTCCACAAAAAGCCAACACCGGATGGCTTCAACAGGAATATGGTTTCCTATATGAATGGATTGATGGTTATCAGGATGAAGATTGCCTGAGACTCAATATATGGAGTCAGGGTTTGAAAGATAGAAAAAAAAGGCCCGTTATGGTCTGGATACATGGTGGTGGTTTTTCAACAGGTTCCAGTCAGGAGCACCCCTCCTATGACGGTGAAAATATAAGTAAATTAGGTGATGTCGTTTTAGTCTCGATCAATCACAGACTGAATATATTTGGTTTTCTGGATCTTTCTGATTTTGGAAGCCGTTATACATCCTCTGCCAATGTAGGAATGCTCGATATAGTAGCCGCTTTGGAATGGGTTCGAGACAACATTGAAGAATTTGGTGGCGATAAAAACAATGTGACCATCTTCGGACAATCGGGAGGTGGGACAAAAGTAATTACCCTTATGGCAATGCCTTCAACAAAGGGATTGTTCCATAAAGCAATTTCACAAAGCAACTCCATTGTTCAGGTTTCGACACATGAATATGCTGCCCGGATTACAAATCTTGTACTGGCTGATCTGGGTATCAGTCAAAAAAATATTGCTGAAATTCATACTGTAAGCCCTGCCAGATTAATAGAAGCCATAGCTAATGCTGAGAAAAAAATAGGTTCTAAAGTCCCTTCAGATGTTGGTCGTTCAGGATTACAACCTGTAGTGGATGGTCATGTTCTGCCCGTTCATCCTTTTGATCCAACTGCCCCTGGTTTATCAGTCGGTATACCTTTTATGGTAGGAACCACACGCAATGAGGCTTCTGCAAGTATCAACAATGCAGAATTAGAAAAACTTGACGAAACCGGATTAAAAAAAAGAATCATCGACAGGTTTCCAACCAAAGGTGAAAAGCTTTATCTGGCTTTGCGAAAAGCACATCCCGATGTAAAACCAGTAGAGATTCTTTCATTTATCAGCGCTCAAAATCCAATAGCATTTCTACAGGCTACACGAAAATCGGCACAAAATGCAGCACCCGTTTATCAGTATATGTTTGCCTGGCATACTCCTGTACTCGATGGCAGGCCAAAGTCCTTCCATTGCAGCGAAATACCATTTGCCTTTGCAAATACTGAACGTTGTGAAAACTATACCGGAGCAACCCCGGAAGCCCATAAACTGGCTGACAATGTAGCTAAAAGCTGGATTAATTTTGCTCACTCCGGTAACCCCAATCACAAAGGATTACCCAATTGGCCTTCTTTTAATGAAAAGAATAAAGCTATCATGGTTTTCAACAATCACAGTGAAGTAAAGAGCGATCCGGATGGAGAATCCCGCGAATTACTGGAACGGATTTTCTATCTGAAAGAAGCCTAATCTTATTAAGAACAAAGACATTAATTGTATCACAATTTAAAATCAATCACAAATGAAATTATTCCGAACTGTTTTAGTGATTATCTGCCTGGCATATGGAAACAGTTGCTTTTCGCAAAATGCCGTAAGCTGTTGGGTTACCTCTAATGACAAATCATCATTACTTACCCCTCAGGCGCCATTGGCATTTGTAAAAGGGACACACGATTTTGAGTTAAACATCAACGTTGATCCTACACAAAAGTTTCAAACCATCGATGGCTTTGGTTTTGCATTGACGGGTGGCAGCGCTCAGCATATGATCCACATGTCCCAGAGTGAACGCACAAAACTGATACAGGAATTATTTAGTACAACCGGCAACAATATTGGCATCAGTTATTTACGTGTAAGCATCGGAAGCTCTGATCTGAACGACCATACATTCTCCTATGACGATATACCATCAGGTCAGACCGATGTTAACCTTGATAAATTCACATTGGCTGAAGATGAAAAAGATGTCATTCCTGTATTGAAAGAGATCCTGAAAGTGAATCCTAAAATCAAAATTCTCGGATCACCATGGTCTGGTCCCATCTGGATGAAATCAAACAACAATATTCAGGGAGGAAGATTAAAGGATGAATATTATGGAGTCTATGCCAAATACTTTGTGAAATACATCAACGGAATGAAACAACATGGCATTCCCATTGACGCCATCACCGTTCAGAATGAACCATTTAATGATGGAAACACACCAAGTATGCAATTCCTTGCAAAAGAGGAACTGAACTTTATCAAGAATTTTCTGGGTCCTGCTTTTAAATCAGCCGGAATAAAAACCAAAGTGATACTATATGATCACAATTGTGATGCTCCTGAATACCCAATTTCTATCCTTACCGATAAGGATGTACAAAAATATGTAGATGGATCAGGATTTCACCTTTACGCAGGTCCAGTTTCGGCAATGAGTAAAGTACACGATGCCTTCCCCGAAAAGAATCTTTATTTCACAGAAATGATGGCCGTGAGCCGCAATGATTTCAATGTAGCCAATCCAATGGAAAGGATAGTGATCGGCGCCACGCGTAACTGGAGTCGCAATGTGATTCTATGGAATTTGGCAGCAGATCCAAACAATGATCCTCATACAAACAATGGAGGTTGCTCAATGTGTCAGGGAGCCATCACGATTGATGGAGACAAAGTAACCCGTAATCTCGCCTATTATACCATCGGTCATGCCTCTAAATTTATTCCTGATGGTTCTGTAAGAATTTCAAGCACCTTACCTGAAGGACTTTCGGATGTTGCTTTTGAAACCCCGGAAGGAAAAACGGTTGTCATCGTTGCCAACAAAAGTGGATCTGTCAAGGATTTTAACATCGTATATAAGGATCAGATCCTCAAGTATAAATTGAACACCGGTTCTGTGGCAACTTTTGTGTGGTAACATTATAAAAAAGCAAAATGAAAAAATTAATCATATTACTCTGTCTGTCACTGATTCTGATAATAGACGTAAAAGCACAAAACGTGCAAAATAAAACTAGTGTCCAGGTTAATACCCCCAATGGAAAAATTGAAGGAACGATTGAAGTCAGTGGCATCCAATCCTTCAAAGGCATTCCTTTTGCCCAGCCACCGGTTGGTGAGTTAAGATGGAAAGAACCTGTTCCGGTTAAGAAATGGAAAGGAGTTTTGAAAGCTGATCATTTCGGTCCTAAAGCAATGCAATGGGCTACCTACAGTGATATGGTCTCCAGAAGTAATGGAAAAAGCGAAGATTGTCTATACCTGAATGTCTGGACGCCATCAAAAACCATGAATGAGAAATTACCCGTATTGGTTTATTTCTATGGTGGTGGATTTACATCTGGTGATGGATCAGAAACCAGGTATGATGGCGAAAACATGTCAAAAAAAGGAATAGTTACCATCACAGTGAACTACAGACTGGGGGTATTTGGACTTTTGGCACATCCTGAATTGACTTCTGAATCTGTACATCATTCTTCTGGAAATTATGGCTTATTGGACCAGCATGCAGCTTTGGTATGGGTCCAGAAAAACATCGCAGCTTTTGGTGGTGACCCAAGTAAAGTAACAATAGCCGGAGAATCTGCCGGATCTATGTCAGTTTGTGCTCAGATGGTGTCGCCTTTATCAAAAGGGTTAATAGTTGGAGCTATTGCTGAAAGTGGTGGAGTCGTAGGAAATCTCTCACCTTCGACAATGGCCGAAGCTGAACAGGCTGGAGTAAAGTTTGCTCAATCCTTGGGCAATAAGTCCATTGCAGATCTTCGTAAGATTCCTTCAGACAGTTTAATGAAGCTATCGATGACATCACATTTTCCGCTTGCCATTGACGGTTATTTCTTCCCAGAATCACCCACAGCACTTTTATCAACCGGTAAACAGTTGGACATTCCATTGTTGGCAGGATGGAATTCTGCCGAGGTCAATTATCATAACCTGATGGGAAAAGATGCTCCGACTATAGAGAATTATAAAAACACCCTCAAAAAGTTATATGGTGATCGTGCCGATGAAGTACTTCGACAATATGCTGCTGCAGCAGATTCCGATGTGGTGAAGGTGGCCACAGATCTGGCTTCAGACCGTTTTATCGTTTACAGTACCTGGAAATTCATTGACCTCCACAGCAAAACAAATGGTAAGCCTGTTTATAGGTATCTTTTTACCCATAAACGTCCTTTACCTTTAGATTATAAGGCTGGAGCTGAAGTCCCCATTGGAGCCATTCATGCTTCTGAAATCGAATTTGCCATGGGTAACTTGTCTCTGATCAAGACCTTCAACTGGACAGCTGACGATTATAAGACATCCGAAACGATGTTGTCTTATTTTGCCAACTTCATCAAAACCGGTAATCCCAATAGTCCCGGACTGGCAACATGGTATGGCTTGCAAAGCAGTATTCCAAAAGTCATGAACATCGATGTAATCAGTGTTTCAAAACCTGAAAAGAATTTGAAAAGATACGTACTCCTGGATAGTTTTTTCAATAAATAACCTGTCTGTCAATTCTGAACATCAGTCTTTTTCTTTCACCTAAAAATCAAAACATACACGCTTTACAATGAAAAAGTTTTTAGTCATTCTATTCCTTCTGGCTTCGACGGGACAATACATAAATGCCCAAATCAACAAGGCAACTTTGCTTACCCAAAAAGCGTCACAATACTCAAAATGTGAATGGGAGATCAGATTAGTCGGAACCTGGGAAAACCCATACCTACAGGAAGATGTAGCACTCGATATGTTAATTAAAGCGCCATCTGGGAAAAAATTAACCCTTCCATGTTATTTTACATCCGGTGAAAGTGGAAAAGAATCGGTATGGAGTGCTCGTTTTGCTCCGCAGGAAAAGGGAAAATATACTTATACCTTTTCTTTTAGCAAGTCGGGAAAAATCGTTTCAACTTCGAAATCTGCAACAGTCAACGTAGTTTCATCTCCAAAAACAGGTTTTCTACATCCCAAAAACAACTGGACCCTACAGTTTGACAACGGCACTCCTTTCAGAGGGATCGGTGAAAACATCTGCTGGGAGTCCAGAGCAAATGACGACTCGAAGTTTTTCAAGAAACTACACGAAAACCCAAAATACAACTACAACTACCTCTTATCCACCCTGGCTAAGAATGGAGGTAACTTTTACCGTACCTGGATTTCATCCTTCAACCTTCCACTTGATTGGAAGCGTGGTTTTAACAGCAACCGTTACACTCCTTCCGATGCGTACTACAATCCAAGCGCTATTGCAAAAATTGACAGCATGATCAACCTAGCCGATTCACTTCATGTGTATATCATGTTGACACTAGGTCAGGGAGCTTCCGGATTAAGAGATGGTGGTTTTGCAACTTCAAATGCCGATTTCTTTGTAAACCCAAAATCAAAGATTCGTTACCAAAACAGGTTGCGTTATTTTATTGCCCGATGGGGTTACAGCACCAGTATCTGTGCCTGGGAACTTTTCAATGAAATTGATAACGTTCAGTTTTCAAACAAGAACAACCCTATCAGTGCCGATTCTATTGTAAAATGGCATGATGAGATGAGCACCTATATCAAACATACCGATCCATACAATCACCTGGTAACCACCAGCATCTCCCATCGCGATCTGAAAGGATTGAATTCATTGGCCAATATTGATATCAACCAAAAACATATCTACAAGAACACTTCCGGAATGGCTCCAACTATCGTTAAATATGAACAGGATTTCAATAAACCCTATGTCATTGGAGAGTTTGGTTTTGAATGGGACTGGTCAAAAAACTTTGATGATTTTGCAACCGACATGGACCTTGATTACAAACGTGGTCTCTGGTATGGTCTCTTTTCACCAACTCCAATATTGCCCATGAGCTGGTGGTGGGAATATTTCGATAACCGCAATATGACTCCCTACATCAAAGGGGTCAGACTTATTAGCGATATGATGCTGAAAACAGGAAAAGGTTCCTTTGAAACAATCCCTGTTGAAGCAGGTACTCTGGATGCCTTTAGTGTAAAGTGTGGGAACAAAATATTTGTATATCTGTATAACAATACCACCGAAGTCATTAAAACCAACCTTAATGTCAAAACAGGAACTACAGAACAGTATAAAGATCAAAGCTTTGCTCCATCAACCTGTGCATTCAAAGAACTGGGCAAATCAGCTTCGACCGGAACCGGATTCACGGTTAATGACATAACCTTAGATCCTAAAAATGAAACCTTGCTCATTTTTACTGCTGAAACTTCCGCAAAAAAGAAATAAAGTGTAACCTCTTTTGGATCAAGTAAAATGTATTCCCTATTAACCGGGAACGCCACAATTATGTCCAATCTGAAAAATTAACCATTCAAATCAAACGATAATGCATATCAGACACCGTATTTATCTTATTGTTTCAATCATCTTTATGACAACCTCATTCTCTTTTGGTCAGTCACCTACCAATTTTGGATTGACTTTTAAACAGGATAAAGCAACTCTTCCCAAATCTGCAGTGCCGGCTGAGGTCCCGATTCTTAAACCGAAAGTAAAAACGGTAACAATGCTCAAGCCAGTCTCTGAAAACGAATGGTTGATTACAGGAGGATGGGAAATGGCAGAAGCTTCAAAAGTAATCGCATCTGAAAAATCATTGTTTGATAATGAACTGAATACCTCACAATGGTACAACGCGACAGTACCGGGAACAGTTTTAACCACCCTGGTAGATCAGGGTGTATATCCAAATCCATATTTCGGACTAAATAATCTGGCCATCCCCGAATCGCTTTGCAGAACGGACTGGTGGTATCGCACCACTTTTAAATTACCTGCCGGAAGCGATCTTAAGACTGTTTGGCTGATCCTGAATGGTATCAATTATCAGGCTGATATCTGGTTGAATGGGAAAGAACTCGGAACCATCAAAGGAGCCTTTATACGTGGAGAATTCAATGCCACAGACCTGATTAGGGGTGATAAGGAGAATATTTTGGCAGTGGATATTCTTCCACCCCCAAATCCGGGTATTCCTCACGAACAATCTCCTACAGCAGGCAGAGGGCCTAATGGAGGTCAACTTTGTCTCGACGGTCCTACTTTCATTTCATCTGAAGGATGGGATTGGGTTCCGGGAATCCGTGACCGTAACATCGGCATCTGGCAGAATGTCTCTATAAGACTCACAAATGCTGTAACCCTTGGCGATGCTCAGGTTGTCACAAGTCTGCCTTTACCCGATACTACAAGCGCTGACCTGTTAGTTAAAACAGAAGTCATCAACCACTCTACTAAATCACAACAGATCACCTTAACAGGCGTCATTAATGACATCACTTTTAATCAGGTCGTAAACTTATACCCCGGAGAACGCAAACCGGTCTCTTTTACTTCTGAAACATTTCCACAGCTAAAAATTAAAAACCCAAAGTTATGGTGGCCCAATGGTTACGGGAAACCAAATCTTTACACTTTGAAATTATCTGTTGCAACAGGAGATCAAGCAGTTTCCGATACCAAAACAACACGTTTTGGAATTAGAGAACTATCGTATGAATTATCAGTCGATGCACCTGACAAAAAAGATTGGAGAGTTGAATACACTCCTACCACTGCTTTAAAGAGTGGAATGCCTCTGTTTGACAATATCAATCGTAGAACTGTTGGTGATGGTGTAAGCATTTCCAAACTTCGCGATGGAGTCAATACTTCTTTATTCACTGAACTTCCGGACAAATCCATGGCTCCATACCTGGTCATCAAAGTCAATGGAGTACGTATTTTTTGCAAGGGTGGAAACTGGGGAATGGACGATGCCATGAAACGGGTATCCCGCAAGTCGCTTGAACCCTATTTCCAGTTGCACAAGGATGCGCATTTCAATATGGTCAGAAACTGGACCGGAGAATCTACAGAAGAACTTTTTTACGACCTGTGTGATGAATATGGTTTATTGGTTTGGAACGACTTCTGGCTGTCGACCGAAGGCTCAAATCTGGCAGTTAATGATGACCAATTATTTCTGGACAATGCACGTGATGTCGTCCGTCGTTTCAGAAACCATCCATCCATTGCCATCTGGTGTCCACGCAACGAAGGATACGCACCCAAATTCATTGAGGAAGGATTGGCCTCAATGTTAGCCACTGAAGACGGCACACGTCACTATCAGCCGAATTCACGCTATCTGAACCTTCGCCCAAGTGGCCCATGGAACTATTTTAAAGATGGGGCAGACTATTTCCGCAACAACGCCAAGGGTTTTAACACAGAATTGGGTTCCCCGTCGGTGCCAACGGCTGTCTCTATGCGAAAGATGATGGCAAAAGAAGATGTTTGGCCTATCAGTGATGTTTGGTACTATCACGATTTGCACTATGGACAGATTGATTATTGTCATTCTATTGATACTTTATATGGCACCTCTAAGACATTAGAAGACTTTTGCAAGAAAGCACAGATGGTAAATTATGACAGCCATCGTGCCATGTTTGAATCCTGGAACAGTAAAATGTGGAACAACACAAGCGGTTTAATGCTTTGGATGACCCATCCGGCATGGCCAAGTACCGTCTGGCAGGTCTACTCCTGGGACTATGAAACTTTTGGTTCTTACTTTGGATCTCAAAAAGCATGTGAGCCGGTTCATATTCAAATGAATCTACATGACAATAAAGTGGTTGTTGTAAACACAAGCCTAAAAGGACTGGATGATGCTAAAATAAATCTCGAAATATTTGATCTGACCGGGAAATCAGTTTACAAGTACAAACAAATCAGCTCCATAAAAGCAGATCAGTTAACCGAATGCTTCACTCCTACCCTGCCTCTAAATCTTCCTGAAGTTTATATGGCACGCCTCATTTTAACCGATAAAAAAGGAGTCATTATTTCTCAAAACGAATACTGGAAAAAGTCACCAACCACCAAAACTTTCGTTGCTTTCAATCAATTACCCGGGGTGGAGTTGGAATGCAAAATGTTGAAACCTGTAAATCCAATCCAGGGAAAGTATGATTTTATGATCACAAATAC